>Ga0209987_10000948_pt1 | contig 15560 bp, 13 predicted proteins | sample N074metaG_FD_182134 | JGI IMG/M metagenome (GOLD analysis project Ga0209987, IMG submission 182134) | Deep subsurface microbial communities from Kermadec Trench to uncover new lineages of life (NeLLi) - N074 metaG (SPAdes) (version 2) | ecosystem: Environmental > Aquatic > Marine > Ocean trench... | reverse complement strand
ATCTTCTTTCCCCTTCGTCTTCCTGCCACGACTCTCGTCGTGGCGCAGGAGCTGCAGTTCCTGGCCGCCGTGGCCACACTCCCCGCCAGACGATACGCAAGGGGGGGCGGGAGGGGTTTTGCTCCGGCTGGCGCGAAATGGAAGCCGTGCCATCGGCTCCAGGTCCCGAAGTCCTCGGTTTCCGGTGTCTGCTGGAACCGGGCGAATCCGGCTTCGAACCTGGGGGTCGGGGGGACTCGGTCCGCTTCGTGGCCCTCCCGCTCCCAGCCTGCCGACACCGTGTGAGCCTCGAAAAGATCTGCGCGAGGCGCAGCCGCAACGCCTACCTTCCCCTGGCTCAGCGAAAACGTTCAGAAAATTCTGGCGCGGGCACAGCCTTGCCACGCTGCTCGCAACGCTCGACGGAGGGCCCGGCGGCTTGACGCCGGAACGACTCGGGGAGTTCCGTTCGCAAGATCTGGAGGTTCATGAATGACGGAGCCGGCAAGACGCGCCCACCTCGTGGGGGTCGGCGAGACCCGCTACACCAAGTGGGGAAAGATCGGGGATGTGACCGAGCACGCGCTCGCCTGCGAAGCCATCAAGAAAGCGGTCGCCGATGCCGGCCTGTCGATGGACGACGTCGACGGACTGGCCTCTTTCGCAGAGGATCGGAACGAGGCGATCTTCCTCGCGGCCGAGTTCGGGCTTCCCGAACTGCGCTTCGCGAACATGGTCTGGATGCCGGGCGGCGGCGGGACCTGCGCGGCCGTGTCGAACGCCTCGATGGCGGTGGAAACCGGCCAAGCGGAAGTCGTCGTGGTCTACCGATCGCTGTGCCAGGGCCAGTACTTCCGTTTCGGCCAGGGTGGCCCGCCGCGTGCCGCGCCGCCCGCCGATGCACCGCCGCCGACCGTGCAACCGGCGAGCTCGATGATGCTCGCCTCGATCGGCTTCACCATGCCCTACGGTCTACTGAACGCGGCTGCGGCCTACGCGCTTCCGACCCGTCGCCACATGCATCTCTACGGGACAACGACCGAGCAGCTCGGCATGATCGCCGTAACCTTTCGCGAACATGCGTCGCGCAATCCGCGTGCTGTGATGGGCAGTCGACCGATGACGCTCGAAGATCACCAGAAGGCTCCGATGATCGCCGACCCCCACCGCCTGTTCGACTGTTGCCTCGAGAGCGACGGCGCATGTGCCGTCGTGGTCACCACGGCGGAACGTGCACGTGACCTGGCAAGGCGGCCCGTGGAGGTCCTGTCGTCGGCCCAGGGAACACCCAAGGGCTACGCATTCGGGCCGTTCTCCAACGCAAACATCGCGGATGAGATCTACGCCACCGGCGGCTGCGAAAGCATGGCGAAGCGTCTCTACGCGCGCGCAGGCGTTGGCCCGGCCGACATCGACGTCGCCCAGATCTACGATCACTTCACGGGCTGCGTCCTGATGCAACTCGAGGACTACGGCTTCTGCAAACGCGGTGAGGGGGGTCCCTTCGTCGAGAGCGGCGCCCTCGCCTGGCAGGGCGGATCGCTACCGACGAACACGCACGGGGGAAGCCTTTCCGAGGCCTACATCCACGGCCTCAACCATGTGGTCGAGGGCGTGCGCTCGCTGCGTGGCGAATCTACCAGTCAGGTCGAGGACGCCGAGGTCTGCCTCGTCACCGCTGGGGCCTGCGTCCCGTCGAGTGCCCTGATTCTGGGGAGACGATGATGACGCGCTGGTTTCCAGATGGAATGCCGCAACCCCTAGCCGACTCCGAAGCGGTCGCGTGGTGGGAGGCCGCAGCCGAGCACCGACTCGTCGTTCAGCGCTGCACCGATTGCGCCCACACGCGCCTTCCGCCGGCACCGATCTGTCCCGAGTGCCGCTCCGACGGCTCCGAATGGCACGAGGTCTCGGGCCGCGGAGAAATCTACTCGTACACGGTCGTCCACCGCCCAATCGCGCTCGATCAGCAGGTCCCGTTCGTGATCGCCGTCGTCGCGCTCGAGGGTGCAGGTGGGGTCAGGATGATCTCGAACATCGTGGACGCCGACCCCGACGAGCTGAGCATCGGCCTGGCGCTCGAAGTTGCCTGGGAAGACATGAGCGACGACCTCGCGATCCCCCGCTTTCGGATCGTGCGCTGATCGGGCTTTGCAATGCGGGTAGCCTGAGGCAATCTGACGCACCTCTTACCAGTGCGAAAAACCATTGCCTCACGATTGACACCGAGGAGCAGGCGGCCCACTCGACCCGGGCGAGCCTCCGTTGTCTTTCGCTAGTCTGGGCGAGCGCTGCTGCTGCCGAGAGGAACGCCGCATGTCCAACCCCACGCCTCAGCCCGCCGCAAGCGGGAAGACCCCCGTCCCGGGCTGGTATGGCTGCGAATCAATGGAACCGGGGCTGCAGATCGAGGACCCCTACTCCCAGTTCCGGGAGCTCCGTGAGAGACAGCCCGTCAACCTGACTCCGGATGGTGGCTGGCGCCTGTCGCGCTACCGGGACATCCACAAGCTGCTGCGCGACGTGCCGTCGGGGATGCGCCGCCACAATGGCCTGCTTCCAGGTCAGGACGTCGAGGAGCCAGGCGCCGGAATTTTCATGCTGCTCCAGGATCCTCCGACCCACACCCGACTCCGAAATCTCGTATCGAAGGCGTTCACGCCACGTGCGATCGAAGCGTGGCGCGGTCGGATCGAGGCGATTACCGACTCGCTGCTGGACGGCGTCGCAGACCAGGGTTCGATGGACCTCGTCGCCGATCTCGCGCAAACGGTCCCGGCGACCCTGATCTGTGAGATGCTCGGCGTTCCGGTCGAAGATCAGGAGAAATTCACGCAGTGGACGGCGGACGCGACGCACGGGCTCGTCGTCCTGAGGGGCATCGGCGACGATAAAACCCGGCAGCGCGTGGAAGCCGCGTCGCTCTCGCTGTTGACCTACTTCGAAGGACTGATCGCGGAGCGTCGCGGCAAGGAATCGGATGACCTGCTGTCAACGCTCATCACGGCCGAGGAGGACGGTGAAAGACTCTCCGAAATCGAATTGTATTCGCAGGCGATCGGCCTTCTGATCGCCGGCTTCGAGACAACAATCGGCCTGATCGGCAACGGCCTGACGACGCTGATCCGTCATCCCGACGAATATCAGAAGCTTCGCGCTCATCCAGAGCTGATCGAGAGCGCGGTCGAAGAGTGTCTTCGCTACTCGGGACCCATCACCGCAACTGTACGTGTGCTTCATGCGGATGCACAGTTTGGCGACTACGTGATCCCGGACGACTCCGAGGTGATCGCATTGACGGCCGCCGCGAATCGCGATCCGGAGATCTTCGACGATCCCGAGCGCTTCGACATCACCCGCTACGAGAAGGAAAACGGAACCGCACCACACTTCTCATTCGGCGGCGGCGTACACTTCTGCCTCGGCGCGCATCTGGCACGTCTCGAAACCCAGATCGCGATCGGCAAGCTCGTACACCGCTTCGACGATCTCCGGCTGCTGAACGAGACAACCGAGTGGAGCCGCTCGCTGTTCAGGGTCCCTGGGCGGGTTCCGGTGACGTTCAGCGACTCACCGGTCTAGTGCGGGGCGCCGCTTGTCTCAGCGCGGAGATTCAGCAGCCTGCCTGGCCCGAGACAGTCGCTTCAGCGCCGATTGCGCCGCCCAGTAGCCGCATTGTCCGTGAACGCCGCCGCCCGGCGGTGTCGCGGAGGAGCAGATGAAGAGTCGCGGGTTGGGCGTTGCGTAGGGGTCGAGGCGGGTGATGGGACGGTTGAAGAGTTGGAGGGCATCGGCGACGCCCCCGGTGATGCTGCCTCCCTTGTAGTTGGCGTTGTAGCGCTCGAGCCAGCTCGTGTTCATCACATGACGCGCAAGGATCCGGTCTCGAAAGCCTGGAGCGAAGCGCTCCACCTGGTTTTCGATGGCGTCGGTCATGTCGATCGTCGATCCGTGAGGGACGTGGCAATAGGCGTAACCGGTCTGCTTTCCCTTCGGCGCTCGCGTCGCGTCGAATTGGCTCTGCTGACAGAGGATGAGATAGGGACGCTCCGGGTGGCGCCCTCTGTACATGTCGTGCTCGGATGCGCAGATCTCCTCGAGCGTTCCACCGACGTGGACCGTCGAGGCCTCGAGACAAGCGGCGTCCTTCCACGGGATGGGACCGTCGAGCGCCCAGTCGAGCTTGAAGACCCCGGGGCCGTAGCGATAGCGAGCCAGCCGGCGTCGGTAGCCGTGGGGCAAGGCGTCGCCCGCGATGCGCGAGAGCTGCTCGGGGGAGGTGTCGAAGAGGACGACACGGGCCGGCGGCAGCTCTTCCAGGCGCTCAATGCGCCGGCCGGTCTCGATACGACCGCCCAGGCTCTCGAGATGAGACGCCAGCGCACGCGCAATCGCCTGCGATCCACCTTGCGCCACCGGCCAGTCCACCACGTGGCCCGTCACCGTGAAGAGGAGTCCGAGCGCCGCCGTGAGTGGTGAGGTCAGCGGCAGGGTCGAGTGTCCCGCGCAGCCTGCGAAGAGCGCACGTGCCGGGGCCTCCCTAAACACGAGCCGAGCGAGCCGATTCGCCGAGAAGGCTGCCCGCACACCGAAGCGCAGCAGCTGGAGCGGGTGGGCCGGGATGCGCAACGGGGCCATCACGTCGGCCAACAGATCGTGGGGTCGATCCAGGAAGGGGCCGACGAGCCGGGTATAGGCCTTGGCGTCTGCACCCAGTCGGTCCGTCGTGCGTTCGAGTGAGCGGTAGAGCATCACGGCAGCGCCATCCGGCATTGGATGGGCGACCGAAGCGGCCGGGCGCACCCAGACCAGGCCATGCTCTTCGAGCGGAAGCTGACGGAAGAAGGGTGAGAGGATGCCCATGGGATGGACGGCAGAGCAGACATCGTGGACGAAGCCCGGCTCGGTCAGCGACGCAGACCGCATCCCGCCACCGATCTCGTCCGCCGCTTCGACGACGACGACGCTCGCCCCCTCGCGCGCCAAAGCAATCGCAGCCGCGAGCCCGTTCGGGCCCGAGCCAATCACGACGGCGTCGAGATCGCTCGCGGAGACCATTCCGCTCGTCGGCCTCAGCCCAGTGCGCCGGCGCGCCCGCGCTCGAGAGCCTCGGCATATTTCCCCGTCGGCCACGGCTGCAGCTTACGCATCGGTCCAAGCTCGGTCTTGCCTGCTTCGATCAGGCCGGTGGCTGCGTCGAAGATCTGCCACTGCATCGTGGACCCGAAGAGGGGTTGCGATTCGACCGAGAGCAGCCGCACCTCACCCGCTTCGAAGCCGCACTGCGGCTGGATCGCGTCGAGCAACTGCTTCCCGTTCAGGTGCCCGTCTCCGAAGTTCCAGCCGATGATCGAACCACCGAGGACCTCGCCTTCCAGCCACTCATAGTTGTCGATCTGATCCACCGCCCTGGGAAGCGCCTCGAGCAGGGCACGCCCCTCGAAATGCATGTAACGGCTGGACAGCGACATCAACGACGCCAAGTCGACGATCTCGTCTTCGAGACCCATCTGCGCCAGCTGCTCACGCATCGTGTCCGCCGACTTGGTGAGCTTCTTCAGCTTCTCGATGCTGCCCCCTTTGCGGAAGAGCCAGATATTGTAGGCCCAGTTGCCCGCGTAGTAGCGCATCGACAGCAGGAACGAGACCCGGGAGGGAAAGAAGTTGCCGAAGCAGGGGACGGCGACGAGACAGAAGAAAAGAAAGGCCAGCAGCAGCGGCATCGAGCCAAGGGCGAGCACGCTCGCATCCGGGTTGAAGCCAAAGAGGAAGATGCCACCGAAGATCATCAGGATGTTCCATTCGATGGGCATCCCATTCGGGTTGTTGAGTGCGATGAAGCTGTGAAAGCTCGTCATCAGACACAGGCAGAGCAACGTCGTCGTCGGGTTCGGGCTCATGAGCAGCAGAACTGCAAGCATGTACTCGGTGGCGGTTCCAAAATGGGCCATTGTGATTGCCAGTCGAGAGGGTCGCAGGTCGTCTGGATAGGAGGTGAAGAGCTTCTTCTTCAACAGCTTGGGGAAGAAGGGCCCGTTGTTCATCATGAACATGATCACGGAAGGGAAGTGGTGGTTGAGCTTCGACGTCGCCGCCCAGAACCAGATCGAGCACCAGACCAGCTTGCAGCCCGAGACCCAGAGCGCGTCGCCGCTCGCTACCACCAAGCAGACGAGGGCGACGTAGTAGTGCTCGGCCCGTGCCGCCAAGAAGAGGGTCTTGTCCAAGATGCCGAGGATCGGTACCAGCACGAAGCAGGGCAGGAGCAGCTCGGGCGTCACCTCTGGCGCAACGAGGGCTCGGAGCAGGAACAGCTGATTCGCTAGATAGAGCCCGACGTCGAGCCAGCTCCGTTGATGGCTGCCGATCACGGGGACGCCGGGGAAGAGTGGCAGCTTCGTCGTGCCGGGTCGGAGGAAGTAGCGAAAGCCTCCCGTCATCGGCTTGAAGCGCGCGTTCATCGGCCCCCAAGAGCATCCCAGCCCCGTGAGCTCGTAGAAGATCGACCAGGCGATCGCCTTCTGAAAGGCCGCCGCAGTGAAGGCCCATTCGACGGGGGAGGTGAATCCCGGATACTCCGAATTGAAGGAAACGAAGAAGGCCCAGCCCCCGACATAGACGAAGAAGTACTTCGCCCAGTAGAGGGCCATCACGGCCGGCTGGTTCGGGGCGATTTGCGCCGCCCAGCTCTGACACACGAGCCTGACCCGCTCCGGGAAGGGCGCCGAGAGGATGCGTTGTATGTCGTAGGGCGGGACGTCGGAGTCGGCGGTCGTCACAGAAGCTCCATGAGTGGCAACGTTGACAAGGCGCGACGAGTCTACAACAGCGTCCAGAAGGACTTGGCGGTGCGCTAGAGCCCGATGGAACGGAGTATCCGGGTCCCATTCAGCGGCGACGCAGCGCTCGGGATGCGGCATCCTGACCGTTCAACAGGAACGCGTTCTCGGTGAACGCCTTCACCGAGGTCTACGAAGTGAGTCCGATGGGTACGGGCGGGACGAAGCTCTTCGATTTGACCGGCAAGGTGGCCCTCGTCACCGGGGGCACCCGCGGCCTCGGGAATGCCATGGCGAGGGGGCTCGCCGAGGCCGGCGCTTCGCTGGTCATCACCGGCCGAAAGCAGGCGTCCGCTGACGAGGCCGCCGAAGTGCTGACCGCCGAGACCGGTCGACCCTGCCTCGGCGTGGCCTGCCACATGGGCGACTGGGAGCAGATCGACGGGCTCATCGAGCGCGCCTACACGGAGCACGGGCGAGTAGACGTGCTCGTCAACAACGCCGGCATCAATCCAGCCTTCATGCCCGTCGCCCAGATCACCAGCGAGTTCTTCGACAAGCTCTACGCTGTGAACGTAAAGGGACCCATGCGGCTCGCTGCACTCATCGCCCCGCGGATGGGGGAGGCGGGCGGTGGCAGCATCGTCAACATCGTGACCGTGGGCGCCTACGAAGGCGGACCGGGCATCGGGACCTACAGCTCGTCGAAGGCGGCGCTGTTGAACTTCACCAAGGTGATGGCGCTGGAGTGGGCCGATCTCAAGGTGCGCGTCAATGCTCTCGCACCGGGACCCTTCCTGACCGACATGATGACGGGCGCCGCCCGCAACATGTCCGGATTCTTGGAGGCCGCGGCGAATGCGACCCTCCAGAAACGGATCGCCGAGCCGGAAGAGATCGTCGGCACCGTGATCTATCTGGCAAGCGATGCCTCGAGCTTCGTCACCGGCGAGGATCTGCGGGTCGCGGGAGGAATGCGATGAGGATGGCGACGTGAGATACGACTGGATGGCAGCCCTCGCGTTCATCGGAAGCCTCGTTCTGCTGATGGCGCTTGGCCACTTACTGGTCTCCAAGATCCCGGATCTGCAGCGCATGCGAGAGCTGAACCGTGAGGCGGACAGGCTCAAGCTCGGCCAAGAGAGCTTTCGAAAGGCGGTCGAGGTCAACAACAGGACCGCCCTGATCACGAGCCTGGTCTTCTACGCCGCGATTCTTCCTTTCTTTGTGAATCTGGAAGCGCGCGCGCTTTGGCGGTACGCAGTCGACATCGTCGCCGTCCTATTGGTGTTCGACCTCTTCTACTACCTGACCCACCGCTTCATCTTCCACGGCAAGATCCTCCGCAGGGTGCACGCACTGCACCACCAGGCCCACACGCCGACCCAAATCGACGCCTTGTACGTACATCCCCTCGAGACGTTCATCGGGCTCGTGCTCTTTCAGGGCTCGATCCCCCTGATCGCGGCCCTCAGCGGCGGACCCTTGAACGCGTTCTCGATGGCGATCGCCATGCTGATCTTTTCGCAGTTGAACGTCATCAATCACACCTACGTGAACCTGCCCTACTTTCCATTCCGGACCCTGGACACCATCACCTCCATCCACGCCGCCCACCACGTGGACATGAACCAGGGCAACTTCGCGACGCTGACGATGCTCTACGACTGGCTGTTCGGGACCCTCGAAGCGCCGGTGAGCCGCGACGCTCCCTAGACCCTTGGACCAGACGCGATCCGGGAGCGTAGTCGAGCGGGTCGGGCCAACGACCTGTAGAATCGTGGACTCGCGTCGGGAGACACGTGCTCCCGTCGAGCGGGAACCCCCCTGGAAACGGAGAGCCCAATGGACCCCAGCAACTCCAAGACCCCGGCATTCGCGGATGATGCGGCGGCGCGCGCCTATGCCGAGCTGGCTGCAGTGCTCAGCGAGATCGAAGCGAACTACATCAGTCCCGATCGTGGCATGCACACTCCCGAAGAACGGACCGCCGGCCGTTACCTGCTCGCGAATGCGCTTCAACACGGCTTTCAATGCTGGTTCGAGGTGGATCCCAAGCGTCCGCTCTTTCACCGCTGGTTGAGCCCGACGAAGAAGCTTCTGGGCGACAATCCTGACGCCGTCTACTACGGTGCCATTGCCGATCCCGCGGGCAGCTACCGGATTCGCGGCAACGTCCACGGTGCCTGTTACACCTCTTTCAGCGTCGAGACCGGCGCCCAGCAGGGTCATCTCTCGAAGGGCGTGATCTCGACCCTGAACGACACCGAATTCGACGTCGCTGCGGACGGCAGTTACGAGATCATCGCAAGCCCCGAGCCCCAGCCGCGCAACTGGCTGCGGCTCGAGCCCGGGGCCGGCAGCATCACCACCCGTCACTACTGGGAGTGGGAGCGCAGCGTCGCGGCAGACCCGACCTTCCACGTTCCGCTCTGGATCGAGCCGCTCGAGGATCCGGGGCCGGCGGCGCCGATGGACGATGCGGCGATTGCGGCCGGTATCCAACGGGTGATCAATTTCGTGCGCGGCGCGACGATCGACTTCCCGGATCTGCCGCCGGAGGTGATGCCCTCGTGGGTCTCCAACGAGGTCAACCGCTTCGACAACTCCGCCTACGATGAAAGCAACTCGGAGATCGGTTATGCGGCCGTAGACAACGCCTACCTGCAAACCCGATACGAGCTGGATCCGGACCAGGCGCTCATCATGCGCGGCCGCTTCCCGCGCTGCCGCTTCGGAAACGTGGTGCTGTGGAATCATCGCCTGCAGACGCCCCCGTACCGGCACCGCCGGGTCTCGCTGAACCGCCACCAGGTCCACTACGAGAAGGACGGCAGCTTCAAGATGGTCGTGGCGCATCGCGACCCGGGCGTGCCGAACTGGATCGACGCGGCGGGGCTGCGGACCGGGATGATCTTCTGGCGCTTCCTGCTGCCCGAGGAGCAGGTTCCACCGATCGAGGCAGAGGTGGTCGATGTGGACACGCTGAGCCAGCCAAGCGAAACGGGAGACGAGAGCTGATGCCGGCGATCAAGAATCTGGCCGAGCACTATACGCGCCCCGACTGGGTGCGCCGCATCAACGCCATGGGCGATTCCGTGGGAGGCGCCGAGAGGTTGATCTCGCTCGACGCCGATGAACTCGTGCGCACCGCGATCGATTCGACCGGCGGTCTTGCCGATTTCGGCGCTTTCGACGGAGACTGGCGCACGCGCTTCACCTCGCTCATCGCCGAGCTCGAGGCGACCGGCAAGCTGCACGCGCTGGGCCGCTTGATGACCCGGCAGGAGTTGTTGCGCGGCCTGCGCACTCGGCTGCTTCTGACTCGCGCGCGCAACGAGACCCCTGCAATCGCGGACGAGAAGATCGACGCCCCGATCGTCATCACCGGTCCGCCGCGCTCGGGCACGTCCATCCTCTTCGAGCTCCTCGCCCTCGACCCGAATGCGCGCGCTCCCCTCAGTTGGGAGGTGTTGCACCCGTTGCCCTTCGACGGCGCAACCGAGGCCGCGCGCCAGACCATGGCGGAGTGCGAGCAGGAGTTCTGGGCCGACGTGCAGCCGGAGTTCGCAGCGATCCACGAGTTGCGCGCGGATCTGCCGGTGGAGTGCGTGACTCTCACGCTGCCGGGCTTCTCGGGCGGCCACTGGGGGCTGATCGCCAACATTCCCAACTGGGAGGCGGACTATCCGGCCACGATGGACTACCACCGCGCTCTGCTGCAGACGCTCCAGTATGGCGGCGCGCCACGCAACTGGGTGTTGAAGACGCCCCTCTATCTCGTGTTCATCGACCTGCTCTTCGCGACCTATCCCGATGCCTGGGTGGTGCACACGCACCGGGATCCGCTGAAGACGGAGCCCTCGGGCTTGAGCACGCTCGCTACCGTGCGCTGGGAGCGCAGCGATGAAGTGGATCTCCCGGAAGCCGGCGGTGTCGGACTCGGCGACATGATGATCGTGCTGGCAAACCGTCGCACAGCTGGAGAGCTCCCGGATCAAATCGTCGATTTGCACTTCAAAGACCTGGTGGCCGACCCTGCTGCCGCGGTGGAGAAGCTGTACGGCCAGATGGATCGGCCGTTTCTCGGTGAGCACGCCGACGCGATCCGCCGTTACATCGAAGCAAAGCCGAAGGGAAAATTCGGCAAGCACCAGTACTCGCCCGAAGAGTGGGGCTTCGATCCCGAAAAGCTACGAGCGAAGATGCTGCCGTACACCGACCACTACGGCATAGCACTCGAAGGCTAGCGCCCGCCTCGAAGGACTTCGCGGGGCTTCGGGCTCGTTGTCCCTCAGTCGCTCGCTTCCGAGAGCGGAACCACCGTCGTCTTCGCCGGAGGCGTTGCGGGGTTGTCGAGCCAGCGAACCGTGATGAACCCACGTCCTCGGCCGCCGGTGTCGAGCCAATGAGTCGCGCCGGGGTCCCGGTGGGCAACGACGAGACGCACCGTCCCATCGGGTCGCGCTACGGCAGCGGCGTTGGTGATCGAGCTGGTTCGGCGGAGGGGCTCGATGCACTCGTGCCAGACGTTCTCCAACGTGACGCTCCAATAGCGTGTATCGGGTGGCGTGAGCTCGATCACCAGCGCTTCGTCCTCGCTGAGCCGGAACGAACCGAGCATGTAGAGATTGTCGGGCGTCGTGTTCTCGGAGCCGAGCTCCGCGGCCTCTGCGGTGAAGAACTGGTTCGGCTTCTCGAGAAGCTCCGGCATGACCGTGCGATGCAGCGTCATGAGCTTCGCCATCGTCCAAGCGGCACTGGTCAGCTGGGCCGCAAGGGAGTCGTCGGTGGTGGTCGGTGGGACCGGTGCGTGGAGCGGATCGATCCACAGCCGGGCCGGTCGCTCCGCCTCGCGATCGGCGATGTATTCGCGGACCACGAGTGCCGAGGCATCGTCCGGCATCTCGACCCACGGATTTCCGTCCAGCTCCCGCGGCGTGGGTTTCGAAGCCGCCAGCACGAATGAGAATGTCCCGTCCGAAGAAATCACGAGATCGCGGTCTGAAACGTAGCTGCCCATCCGACGCGGGGAGAGTCCGGTGCCGGCGAGAACCTGGAACCCGAGGTAGGCGGTCGTTCCCCGTTCTCCGCGAATGCGATACCCAACGCGGCCATCGAGCATCGTGAGGTAGTAGTTACCGTCCGGGTTGGGCCCGCCAACGAATCGGTCGGGCGTGGTCATGGAATAAAAGCGCGGCGCATCTGGGTCGACGTCGAGATTGAGCTCCAAGCAGAGCGACGCCGTCCGGCCGACCACCCGCAACCCCTCCAGCTTTTCGAAGTCGTTCTCGGCGTCACTCTCGACGACTTCGGTCATGTCGTCGAGCATCTTGCGGAACAGCTTCCACGCGGCTGTGGTCTTCTCGGATTTCACGGTCATCCGATCGACGCCGCAACCCATGAACATCGAGCCATGCGTTCGAGACTACATCGAATCGACTCGATATCTCAACCACTTCAGAAGCCCGTCCCCGAAGACTTTGTTGAAGCTTGAACATGTTGGCGTGAAGTCGGCTTCGTCTGAAAACGTAACTCGCCAGGACTTCCACGATCGTGAACGGCAACGTCACGATCACAGCCGGGAATCACACGGGCCAGCTGAACGGCAAGCGGCTCCGGAGCTCGTGGCGGGGCCGGCTGCGCCGGCCGTCGCACTCCGGCTCGCCCGACTTGACGGGCAAGCCCGATCCGGGGAATCATGTAGCTACGCCTTGGAGGACTCTGATGGCTCGCGTGATCAAGCTCGGTGTGAAGCGCCCCGTGACCGGACCCCTGCTCCCGGACCCGGAGCCGCGCGAGGTGACCCATACGCTGATCTCCGTCGACGACCACCTGATGGAACCGCCCCATACCTTCGAAGGACGCATGCCGCTCAAGTTCAAGGAGCGGGCGCCCCGTGTCGAGGAAACCGAGGAGGGCCACCAGGTCTGGGTCTACGAGGACACCCCCTTCTTCCAGGTCGGCTTCATGTGCGTGGCCGGTCGGCCCAGGGAGGATCACCGTCTCGAGCCGTCGCGCTTCGACGAGATCCGCTCCGGCGCCTACGAGATTCACGCCCGCATCAAGGACATGGACATCAACGGGGTCTGGGCCTCCGTCAACTTCCCGTCTGGCGTGACGGGGTTCGGCGGGACACTCTTTAGCGAGTCGAAGGACCAGGAGCTCGGGCTCGCCTGCGTGCGCGCCTGGAACGACTGGCTGTTCGAGGAGTGGCACGGCTCATACCCGGAGCGCATCGTACCGCTCGGCATCACCTTCTTGTCGGATCCCGAGAAGGGCGCCGAGGAAATCCGGCGCAACGCCAAGCGCGGCTTCACGGCGGTGACGATGCCCGAACAGCCCCACAAGCAGGGGCTGCCCTCGGTCTTCGATTCCCACTGGGATCCGATCGTGCGCGCGTGCGCCGAGACCGAGACCGTGCTGAATCTCCACGTCGGCTCGTCCGGCTTCTCCATCTCGCCGCCCGGTGCGCCCATGCTCGAGCTGGGTGCGACCATGTTCCAGGCAATCGCCTTCGAGTCGTGCGCCCAGTGGTTGTGGAGCGGCTGGCCGGCGAAGTACCCCGAGCTCAAGATTGCGATGAGCGAGGGCGGCATCGCCTGGGTTGCCGGGCTGATCGACCGCACCGACAACATCATGGCCCGCAGCGGTTACGGATCGGGTTGGCAGGACAAGAGCATCTCGCCGTCCGACTGTCTGCGCCGCAACTTCTGGTTCTGCATGATCGACGATCCGTCGACGATCTCGACCATCCCCGTCATGGGCGTCGAGAATGTGCTGTTCGAGTCCGACTATCCGCACGGCGACGGCACCTGGCCGGACACGCAGGCAGTGTTGAGGGCGCTCGTGGGCGACTTGCCGATCGAGCAGCAGCGGATGATCGCGTGTGAGAACGCCGCCAAGCTCTACCGACATCCACTGCCCGACTCGATCCTTCCCTGATCCGAACCCGGCTGTGGCGGACGCCTTGTGGACATCGCCGAAGATTCGAGACTATCCCCGGGTCCCGAGCGAAGCGTACGGACTCGATCGGGAGGTCGACCGAACAAGGAGGGATGACCGTGTCCGTTCGATTTCTCTCGCTACTGCTCGTGCTCGCCACCTTCGGCTGCAACGGCCCCTTCGTGCTGCTACCGGGCGGCCGCCTCCAGGGCCAGGTCGAAGCGGCCCCCAGCGATTGGGCGTTCGCCGGGGACTACGGAACCGTCCAGCTCGAGACGCGACCCGAGGATCCGTACTCGGTCAACATCGCCTTCACGGTGATAGGACAACGTCTCTACATCAACGCCGGTGACACCGAGACGCAGTGGGTAAAGAACATCACGGTGAACCCCCAGGTGCGGTTGCGCATGGACGGAGTTCTCTACGACCTGCAGGCCGAGCGCGTCACGAACACCGCTGAGATCACCGCGTTCAGCAACGCGTGGACAAGTCAGTCGATGTTCCGCCGCGATCCCGCCGAGCTCGACGAAGTCTGGATCTATTCCCTCGTTTCGCGCTAGCAACCCGCGAGCGAGCTCGAGTGAGGTCTCCAGCATGAAGCCGAATAGGGTCGAATACAACCCATTCTCGTACGAGATCCACGAGGACCCCTACCCGACGTACAGGCTGTTGCGCGAAAATGCTCCGGCCTATTACAGCGAGGAGCACGACTTCTGGGCCCTGTCGCGTTTCGACGATATCTGGAACGCGTTTACGGACTGGCAGACGTTCTCATCCGCGAACGGTGTATCACTGGAAGACACGGCCGCGTTCAGCCCGGACATGATCATCACGATGGATCCGCCGCGCCAGGCGAAGATTCGCGGCCTCGTCGCGCGCGCACTGACACCCCGTCGCGTCGCAGAGCTCGAGCCCAAGATCCGTAGGATCGTCACGCGTCACATAGACCGCTTCATCGACGAGGGCATGGCCGACATGATCACCGATCTGGGCCAGCTGCTGCCGATGGAAGTCATCGCGGCCTTCGTCGGCGTGCCCGACGAAGACCAGGCGCAGATCCAGGGCTGGACCGAAGAGATGTTGCACCGCGAACCCGACTCTTCCGAAGTCCCCGAGGCCGGCGTCAAGGCCTTCAGGTCGCTCGACGACTACTTTCGTCGCGATCTGGGCCGAAGACGCGGCAGCGGCGGCGGCGACCTCGTCAGCGGCCTGCTGTCGGCCGAGGTGGATGGAGAACGGCTCAGTGACGACGAGATCGTGGGATTCCTCTTCCTGCTCGCTCTTGCCGGTGGCGAGACGACCACAAAGCTGATCGGAAACATGACCTACAACCTGTGTCGTCACCCGGACCAGAAGGCGAAGCTGCTGGCCGATCGGAGCTTGATGGCGAAGGCCGTCGAAGAGGCGCTGCGCTTCGATACCTCGACGCAGCAGATGACCCGCACGCTGACACGCGACTTCGAAATCCACGGCCGGACGATGCAGGCGGGCAAGAAGGTCGCGTTGATCATCGCATCGGGCAATCGCGACGATCGAGAGTATGAAAACCCAGACGAGTTCGACATCACGCGCAAGATCCCGCGAATCCTGAGCTTCGGGCACGGGCCCCACTTGTGCGTCGGCGCCTCACTCGCGCGTCTTGAAACCCGCGTCACTTTCGAAGAGCTGCACCGACGACTGCCGAGTTACGAGATAGATTTCGATGCCTGCGTACGTGTTCACAACACGAATGTGCGCGGGTTCTCTTCGATCCCGATTCATTGGTGACGGTAGGAATTCCCCTCGTTAGCGATGGGCTTCCAACGTGCCCATACACCCGGTGATCATGGGCAGATCCAGGAACGTCTTGATGCCCGG
>Ga0209987_10000947_pt1 | contig 15561 bp, 14 predicted proteins | sample N074metaG_FD_182134 | JGI IMG/M metagenome (GOLD analysis project Ga0209987, IMG submission 182134) | Deep subsurface microbial communities from Kermadec Trench to uncover new lineages of life (NeLLi) - N074 metaG (SPAdes) (version 2) | ecosystem: Environmental > Aquatic > Marine > Ocean trench... | reverse complement strand
CCGATCTTATTTGATAAAGGTTAACAAATCGAGATGTTTTTCGTTGCGACCGTGGACCAGGTCAAAATAGGCAGTTTGTAACTGCTTGGTGATTGGCCCCCGCGAGCCATTGCCGATAGCACGGTTGTCGAGCTCCCTGATCGGTGTAACTTCGGCGGCAGTCCCGGTAAAAAAAGCCTCGTCGGCGATGTAAACTTCGTCGCGGGTGATGCGTTTTTCGACAATTTCGAGACCTGCATCGGTGGCAAGTGTCAAAATTGTCTTACGTGTAATCCCATTTAATGCCGAGGTAATTTCGGGCGTAAAGATAATGCCATCTCGAATTACAAAAATATTTTCGCCGCTGCCCTCAGCCACATAACCTTCAGGATCAAGTAACAGGGCCTCGTCGTAACCGTCGTCAAGGGCCTCTCCCAGTGCCAGCATCGAATTAATATACTGGCCATTGGCCTTTGCCCTGGTCATGGCAATGTTGACATGGTGTCGAGTAAATGATGAAGTTTTGATTCGAATGCCGTTTTTCAGTGCTTCCTTGCCGAGGTAGGCGCCCCATTCCCAGGCGGCGACAATACAATGTACACTGAGATTGTCGGCGCGCAGCCCCATCCCTTCGGAACCGTAAAAACACATCGGGCGAATATAGGCGCTTTTCAGCTTGTTTTCGCGCACCGCTGCAATTTGTGCGTCAATCAACTGCTGTTCGTTGTAGGGTAGTTTCATCCTCAGAATCTTGCATGAATCCACCAGTCTTTTGGTATGTGCCTGTAACGCGAAAATGGCAGTACCCTGGTCGGCATGATAAGCCCGTACACCCTCGAAACAACCCATCCCATAGTGCAGCGTGTGGGTTAACACATGTACTTTTGCCTCTCTCCAGGCAACCATTTCACCATCGAACCAGATGACACCATCGCGATCGGCCATTGACATTACGTTTTCTCCAACAGGTCTTTAAAACACTCGTTCCAGCAATTGATGACATGCTTAACTTCCGACGCGATAATATCGGATTCAATTTCAGCAGGTTTGTTTTGCAACACCGTTTCATGCAAGCAACCATGGTAAGCCTGATAAATATCAGTCAACTGGAATTGCGAGCAGGAAATAAGTTCTAACCGAAATAACTCGTTAAGCAATCCGATATTATCAGAATATGATGTGATTGAAGCAACTTTATTTGCATATAACAGTGTCCAGAATTGCACCATGAATTCGATATCGACCATACAGCCGAGTGAGTGTTTAAGGTTTTTGAAATCTCCCTCCGAGGGCTTTTGGTATTTATACATTTTGACGCGCATTTCATAAATATCACGCTGTAGTTCTTTCAACTCGCGGGGCCTTGTCAAAATCTCGGCCCGTAAGCGATTAAACTCGGGTTCAATGCTTGTACTGCCCGCGACATACCGTGCGCGTATCAACGCCTGGTGTTCCCAGGTCCAGGCCTTGTCTAGCTGGTATCGACGGTATGCCTCGAACGATGATACCAGCAGCCCCGATGATCCTTCCGGTCGTAACCGTGAATCGATTTCATACAGTTTTCCCGAACCTGTCAGAACGCTGGTCATAGAAATGATTTTTTGCGCCAGACGCGCAAAATAGACCGAATTATCGATACTTTTCGGGCCCTGGGTAATTTGCTCCTGCGCTGCCGAGCTATGCAGAAATATGATATCCAGGTCGGACTGGTAATGCATTTCACGTCCGCCCAGATTTCCATATCCAATGATCGCGAATTCAGCAGATTGAGATTCACCTTGTCGAATAAAGCCCGGTGCTCCGTATTGTCCCTGCATTTTGTTGTTCGCCAGGCGATAGACCGCCTCCAATATAATTTCAGCCAGCTCCGACAGGTAAAGCCCGACATCGGTGGTACTGATTTCCTCTGACAGTTCAGCGACAGCGATAACGATAGTCTGCTCGCGTTTAAAAAGTCGCAGCACGTCGAGTTCGAGTTCCTCATCTCCGATCACGTTATCGAGCTGGATTTTCAGGTTCTGTTGCAGCACAGACTGGTTAAAGCGTTGAGCCGGTTCGCCTGCCTGGATCAGGTTCTCGAGCAGCATTGGATAGTTGGCTACTTCCTGTGCTATCCATTCGCTTTCATCGAACAGGTTTACCAGTTTTTCGAGAAGGGCAGAATTTTGATACAGCAGTTCAAAATATACGCTGCGGCCGGCTATCGAAGAAAACAGGTTTAGCAGGCGTTCAAATAAATTCTGCTGCTGGCTACTTTGGGTGATGGCATTTAAAATTCCCGGTAGCAAAGTGCTGAATCGCTGCTTGGCCCTGGCCGACATAAAGCCCCAGGCTTTGGAGACAAAAAACTGCTTTATCCTGGCGTTAATTTGATCCGGTCTGTCCAGGCCGATCGATTCAATAAAATCAATTTGTGCCGCCTCGGCTGCCTCGTTACCGATAGTTTCACCTATCACGATTTCTGGCCGGGCTTCATCCTCGCGTTTAAATAACTCGGTGAAGTGAGTGTTAACCTTTTGCCGATGGCTATGCAATTGATCTTTGAGTGCCTGCCAGTTCGCGTACCCCATGGTTTTGGCAATGCGATTTTGTGACACTGGGTTAGCAGGACAGTCATGGGTTTGTTCGTCGCCCAACATCTGGATTCTGTTTTCCAGCTGGCGCAGGAATATATAGGCTTCGTAGAGGTCATCTACCGTGTCTGGGGTTACCAGATTCTGGCTTTGCAATATCTTGAAACAGTGGAATATCTCAGTGCTTTGTAATTGCTGGTTACGACCACCCCGGAGGATCTGAAATGCCTGAACGAAAAATTCGATTTCCCTGATACCGCCGTGACCGAGCTTTATATTATCCTGCATGTTACGCGATCCGGCCTGGAGGTTGATCTTGTCTTTCAGAGCAGCGAGTCCTTCAAACACCCGATAATCATGGTACTTGCGATACACGAACGAGATTAAAATAGATGCCAAGTACCGCCGGCTTTGCTCGCTGCCAGTTAATACTCGCGCCTTGACCATGGCGTACTGTTCCCATTCGCGTCCGTGCAATTGATAATAATGCTCGAGTGCTGCATGGCTGATAACGACTGGGCCAGAGTCTCCCCAGGGTCGCAGTCGCAGGTCTACCCGATAAACAAAACCATCCTCGGTAGATTCATTAAGCAACTGCGTGAATAATCGCGTAACACGGGTAAAAAATTCCTGATGCGAAAGGCGTCCGTAACCGTCGAGTTCACCGTCGCAGTCGTAGCAGCAAATTAGATCGATATCGGAAGAGAAGTTGAGCTCGCGACCACCGAGCTTACCCATAGCAATAATGTTCAGTTCGATCTTGTTGCCATCTCCATCGAGCGGCTGGCCATGTTTCGCGGCTAGATAATTATGGCTGGCTGCGAGAGCCATGCGAATTAGACGGTCAGCCAGGTCGCTGAGATGGGCGAGAGTTGCTTGCAGTATATTTTTATCGACTACATCAAGGTAGATGATCTCAATCAGCTTGCGATGGCGAAGCTGGCGTAATCGGCGTTTTAACTGAACGATGCTCTGGGCCTCGCCATCGACAAGATGGAAATCACTTTCGTCGAGTTCAAAATGTTTTAACGCCTGGAGCCGGTTCAATAGTGTTGGCTCGCGGCAGAGCTGCCCCAGGGCGTAAGAACTGGCTATAGCCAATTGTTGAATCTTGAGTTGAAACTCTTCGCTGAAGTTATTCCTGTCGGATTGCAGCAGGGGCAGAAGCTGTAACCAATGATACTGGTCGTCCTTCAATAGTGGATGTATCGACAATTCCTGGGCCATATAATTGTTAATTTAAATGTAAATGAGAAAGTTTATTATTTACATTAGCATTCATGTTATTTAATATCGCCTTGATTGATGCCTGTCTGTTCGATGATTTATTAAATCTGAGTATTTGTCATAATGCACAGAAAATTCCTGTTAATTGCAGCCATGCTGTTCGCGATTGTGATATCTCCTATCTCAGGGACCGTTACCTCACAATCCGCCGAGGTCAATATCTACTCTGCACGCAAGGAAAGCCTGATCAAACCACTACTCGATCAGTTTAGCGCTGAAACGGGTATTAAAACTAATTTAATTACCGCCAGTGCCGACAAGTTACTCACACGCATGATCAATGAGGGCAGGAATACACCAGCGGATATTCTCATCACCGTTGATGCAGGCAGATTATTTCGCGCCCGCCAGGCCGACATATTTCAGCCGATTAAAAGCCAGAAGATTGAACAGCTTGTACCGTCGAACCTGCGCGATCCGGAGAATTACTGGATCGGATTATCGCAACGCGCTCGGGTTATTTTTTATGTAAAGGAAAGGGTCAACCCGGCGCAATTATCGACTTACGAAAACCTTGCCGATCAGCAATGGAAACACCGTATCTGTATTCGCGGATCTGACAATATTTACAATCAGTCATTGGTTGCATCGTTGATCGCGGCGAATGGCAAGGCGGCAACGCAGCAGTGGGCGAATGCCCTGGTGGGCAATATGGCGCGTCCACCCCAAGGTGGTGACCGCGATCAAATCAAGGCAGCGGCCGCAGGCCAATGTGATATAGCAATCGCGAACACTTATTATTTTGCCAGGATGCTGGAAAATAAAAAAGATCCCAGCCAGTCTGAGGCCGCCCAAAAGATGGCTATTTTCTGGCCGAACCAGCAGGGACGCGGTGCCCATGTCAATATCAGTGGTGCTGGCATCAGCAAATATTCCCGCAACCTGGATAACGCGCACAAATTGCTTGAATTTCTAGTCAGTCCAGCGGCACAGAGCTGGTATGCGAATGCCAATTACGAGTACCCGGTTAACCCCAGTGTGAAACCAGACGGACTGATAGCTAGCTGGGGAGCCTTTAAAGCCGATGCGATTGATTTATCGAAGTTGGGCGAGTTAAATGCTGAGGCAGTAAAGACGATGGACAGGGCAGGCTGGAAATAAGATAGTGCAATGCGGGGTATCTCTGAAAATTCACTCGGTTGGGTAATTCGGAACCGAACTAGTGAACTGCTGAAAGGCTGGTGGCAACCCGGTATATTGCTAGCCGCGCTGATATTCAGTATTCCAGTTTTAACCATCGCCAGCTTTTTACTTCAACCCTCGGGTGACGTCTGGCAGCACCTGGTCGATACGGTACTAACCGGCTATTTGATTAACTCTGCGCTGCTGACGCTTGGTGTGGGCCTGGGTACGCTATCGATTGGTGTCACCTGTGCCTGGCTCACCAGCCTGTGCCAGTTTCCCGGGAAAAAACTGTTTATTTGGGCTCTGCTATTGCCGCTGGCAATGCCTGCTTACATCATTGCCTATACCTATACCGGGATGTTCGACTTCGCCGGGCCGGTACAAACCCTGATTCGGGACTGGACCGGGTGGGGATATGGTGATTATTATTTCCCCGAGGTGCGTTCGCTGGGTGGGGCGATAGTTATGTTATCGCTGGTACTTTATCCCTATGTTTATTTGTTGGCCCGGGCTGCTTTCCTGGAGCAATCGGTTTGTGTTATCGAGGTCAGCCGAACTCTCGGTTGTAACGCCTGGTCCAGTTTTTACCGGGTTGCCTTACCGCTTGCGCGTCCAGCGATCGTGGCGGGTCTGTCACTTGCATTGATGGAAACCCTGGCGGATTATGGAACGGTTTCCTATTTCGGGCTCGGGGTATTTACCACCGGCATATTTCGCACCTGGTTCGGCCTGGGAGATAGCGCGGCGGCAGCCAAGCTGGCCGCAATATTACTATTGTTCGTGTTTACCCTTATCGTAATCGAGCGTTGGTCTCGCAATCGCGCCCAGTATCACCACACTACCAATCGTTACCGCCAACTGCCACAATTCCAACTAACCGGTTTTCGCGCGTTGATCGCATTCGTCGCTTGTTTATTACCACTTTTATTTGGATTTTTGTTGCCCGCATCGCAACTGGGCCTCTGGGCGCTGGATACCTACACGGTGATGGTCGACGCCTCGTTTATCAGGCTTACGCTTAACACCATACTTCTCGGTCTTTCTACCGCGGTGCTCGCGGTCTTGCTGGCGTTATTTTTCGCTTACGGTAAACGTGTATTAGCCAGTAAACTGGTGTTTGCGTCGGTCCGTGTCGTGGCTACCGGCTATGCTATCCCGGGTACAATTATCGCGGTTGGAGTGATCATTCCGCTGGCCTGGTTTGACAATACACTGGACGCCTATATGCGTGACCAGTTTGAAATATCGACGGGCTTGCTTCTCAGTGGCACGCTGTTTGCGCTGATGTTTGCCTACCTGGTTCGATTTCTTGCGGTATCGATTCAATCGGTCGAATCGGGATTGGCAAAAATCAGGCTTTCGATGGATGAAGCAGCGAGATCAATGGGCTATAAACCGGCCGAAACCTTGTTCAGGATTCATTTGCCACTGATGAAAGGCTCGGTGCTCACTGCATTGCTGATCGTCTTTGTCGATGTCATGAAGGAGTTGCCGGCAACATTAATCTTGCGGCCATTCAATTTTAATACACTGGCGGTTCGTGCATTCGAACTGGCGTCCGATGAACGTCTGGCCGATTCGTCCACCGCAGCGCTGATGATTGTCGCCGTCGGCTTGTTACCGGTTATTCTATTGAGTAGAAGTATTGCCAGTTCAAGGGCCGGATCGTGACTTCCCAGCTCGATATCGAAAAACTGGATGTCAGCTATGGCGATAATCAGGTTTTAAGGCAGATATCGTTTTCGCTGCAGCCGGGTAACATAGGTTGCATTCTCGGTCCGAGCGGGTGCGGCAAGACTACGGTGTTAAGAGCGATAGCTGGTTTTGAGCCGGTACTTGGTGGTCGAATATTGATCAACCAGGTAGAAGTCAGCTCGAGTTATTTTTGTGTCGCACCCGAAAAACGCGATATAGGCATGATATTTCAGGATTTTGCCCTGTTTCCTCACTTGTCGGTGGCCGATAATATTGGTTTCGGATTAAAATCATGGAGTTCCGGGCAACAACAGACCCGCGTCCGCGAAATGCTTGCCATTACCGGGATGCTGGCTTATGGCCAGGCCTACCCGCATCAGTTGTCGGGTGGGCAACAGCAGCGGGTCGCCCTGGCGCGCGCGATGGCTCCACGGCCGGGCCTGCTATTAATGGATGAACCTTTTTCGGGTATGGATATTGATTTGCGCAAGCAGCTTGCACGCGAAGTGCGCAATATTCTAAAACAGGAGAATATTACCGCGATCCTGGTAACGCATGATCAACACGAGGCATTTGCGATTGCGGATAATATTTGTGTGATGGATGAAGGCAGGATCCAACAGCAGGACACTGGTTATAACCTCTATCACCAGCCAGCAAATCGATTCGTGGCGAATTTTATCGGGCAGGGGGTGATTATTCCTGGAAGCGTGGAGAGTCCGCATTCAGTCCAAACCGAACTCGGCCATATCGAGGGCAAGTTACCGATTAGCCACGCAACAGGGACGGAGGTAGACGTGCTGATTCGCCCAGACGATGTGATCCATGACGACAGTTCCAGCGAGACCGCAATTGTCATCGACAAGTCTTTTCTGGGTGCTGATTTTCTGTATTATTTACGTATGGACAGCGGTATCGAGGTATTGTGTCTCGCGCCCAGCCACCATAACCATAAGATAAACGAACGTATCGGCATTCGTCTCGATGTCGATCATTTAGTAATATTCGACCGAAATTAAATTAGAAGCCAGTTAAATGATAACCAAAATAATACTGACCTTATCGGTCATTGCGGGTTGCTTATGGTATCTGTCCGTAAAACGTGGTCAAAATCGTCAACCATCGCTGGTTGTCGGCAGTAAAAAGGACCAGCAGCGCAGGGCGATTTTGCTGCGCGGAGCATATTTATTTATGTTTGTCATGGTAATCGCCGCATCGGCGATGATTTATATCGAGCTCTCGGACAGTTATAAAACTGTGACGGTACACGTGATCAACACCCAGACCGGCGCGAAAAGCAGTTATCAGGCACGGCGTGAGGACGTAGCGGCGCGCAATTTTACCACGGTAAACGGGCGTGAAGTGTACGTCTCTGGTATCGAAAGAATCGAAGTCGAGGTTGATTAGATAGCTAATTGGAGACCGTTACTGGTTAATTCGGCCCCGTAATAACTCTGAGTAGCTGCCATATTTAGATTTATTCCGCTAAAAGGTTCCAGCCTACTGCACCCAGTACCAGGGCGCCTCCAATCCAAGTTGCCTGCGATGGCACACTGGCAAAAACCAGCCAGGCCCAGACCGGGCCAAGGGGTGCTTCGGCAGTGTTGATGAGGGCGGATCGTGATGCCGGGATCAGCCGCGTACCTTCGATCATGAATATGGCTGCGGTGGCAAATACCAGGCCGAAGCATACCAGCAATACCAGGTCAATCGCTGTTATATTAAAGGGCGAACTCAGCACAAAACTGAGCAGGACATGAATTACCGCAGAGATAACTGTGGCCAATATCATCGGCCTGTCCGGGAACATCCTGAATATCACCACCATAATAGCCATGCCGATGGACATGCAGATGGCCAGGAAATCGCCTACCAGGTTGATCGAACCCATGGAACCACCAACCATCACGGATACCCCGGCGAGTGCAATCGCTGCAGCCATCAGGGTGCGGCCGCTAGACTTTTCCCGGATCAGAATCCACGCCAGTATTGCGACAATGAATGGTGATATTGCATAGATGATGGACACGTTGGCAATGCTGGTGTAATTGAAAGCGCTGATAAAGCAAATTGTGGCTGCGGCACCTACCAGCGCCGAGATCCAGCCCGGCCATCCCATGTTTGCGAATTCATGGGCCAGGCCTTTTTCTTTACGCATGACAACGTATGTGCCGAGTGCGAGAATTGAAAAAATTCCCCTCCAGAACAGTATCGTCCAGACGTCGACATGGATACCCTTGGCGAACAGACCGACCGTGCTCCAGATGATGGCGGAGATACTAACCAGAATAATCCCGGTGCGATATGGTGATAAAATTAATAAATCTCTGGCTCCGGAACTGGTCATAAAAATATTCTCGTTATTAATATTAACTATCAAAATTAGTGAAATTGCATTTCTATGAACAAAAATATACAATGCCATAATTTATAACACTTCGAAGGTTATCGAATCATGGATGTAATTCAAAAGATGGCCGCTGTAGCAGCCGCAATGGCTTCTCCCTCCCGGCTGAAAATGCTCGAAGCGCTTGCAGGTGGAGTTGCTCGGTCTGCAATCGACCTCGCCGCCATCGCCGATATACAGCCCAATACGGCAACCACACATCTACAAGCGTTGTGCAGGGCAGACCTTGTTAAAGTACTGAAGCAGGGCCGTTATCGATATTTTCGGATTAAGGACCAGACCGTGGGTGATCTCATCGAGGCGCTAGGGGAACAAACTGGAAAAGAAAATTCGACCAGACCGGCACCCATGTCTGATATGGCTTTTGCCCGGACATGCTATGACCACCTTGCGGGGTGGCTCGGGGTGCGATTAACCGAAAGCCTAGTGGCGCGAGGACATGTCATCCAGGAGGGAAATTCGTTTGAATTGACCGAACAGGGAGTCGGATTTTTACGGAATCTGGGTATAGACCTTGATGACGCCCGCAAAGCAAGGCGTGTTTTCGCCCGGGCCTGCCAAGATTGGACAGAAGGCGAGGCCCATATTGGCGGAGCGCTCGGCGCTGAATTGTGTGGATTTTTACAGCGCCAGAAATGGATCGATAATAATGAAGATTATCGCGAAGTATATGTTCTGGACAAAGGCAGGAGAAAATTTGAAGCTGTCTTTGGCATTCAGCTTGAGTAGTTTTGGTTAAAACCAGGGGTCAGGCTTCTAACTTTGATCCGTTTAATGAATCGAAGGATGATTCTCCTGACTGGGCCTGCTTTCTCCCCATGTTATCAATTTATTTAGGGGGGTCCGGTTATCCCAGCCTGGCTTTTAATGCCTCAAGCACCTGGTTGCCATCGGAACCCTGAACCGTAAGCAATAAGCCTTCATCTTTATAAAAACCGATCAGTGGCGCGGTCTGCTCTGAATATACCTGCAAACGGTTCAGGACGGCTTCTTCGGTTTCGTCATCGCGTTGAACGATATCGCCACCGCATACGTCGCAAATACCCTCCACCTTCGGCGGTTTCGATTTTACGTTATAGATTGCACCGCACTGGGTACAGGTACGGCGTGTCGCCAGGCGATCGATGATCACGTCTCTTGGAATATCAAGTTCGAGCGCGCAGTCGAGCTTTTCACCCATTTTTCCCAGCAGTAGCTTTAATGCTTCTGCCTGCGGAATAGTCCGTGGAAATCCATCGAGCAGGTAGCCGACCTTGCAATCATCCTGTTTCAGTCTTTGTTCCATAATTCCCATGATCAATTCGTCGCTGACCAGGTCTCCAGCCTTCATTACCGCCTCCGCCTGTTTACCCAGTTCAGTTCCTTCGGCTACAGCGGCGCGCAGAATATCACCGGTAGATATTTGTACCGAACCGTCATACCCGGTTAATACCTTAGCGATAGTGCCCTTACCGGCACCCGGCGGTCCCAATAGGATAATTTTCATATTAGTTTCTCCGACCTCGTTTTCTTATTCTACAAATATCGCCATTTTCCGGTTTTAACAGGTGATGGCAACTCGTCATTCTTAATTGTTTGTATCGCCGCCTTGCAAGGTGACGGTCAGATTACGACGATGCGGGCTGGTTCGGTGTTCCCACAGATAGATTCCCTGCCAGGTACCCATTGCCAGGACCCCATCGCAGATCGGGATGCTGATTTCGCTCTGAGTCAGAATCGATCGAATATGAGCCGCCATATCGTCGGGTCCCTCCGCGTCGTGCAAATAGGCCGGATCGCCGTCTTTTACTAGCCTGGAGATATAGTTCTCCAGATCCTTGCGGACGTTACTGTCAGCGTTTTCGGTGATGATCAGCGATGCACTGGTATGTTGGATAAAGATGTGGCACAGGCCAGTTTTAATCTCCGATTTAGCGATGATATGCTCTATCTCGGGGGTTATATCTATGGTGGCTCTTCCCGGTGTTTGAATGGATGTCTGGTATTGTATAATCATATTGATAGAGTATAGGGAATGCCCTGGCAAAGGAGAATCAAAATGAATCCACCCACTCGCCATCTTCTCTGGTTATCATTGCTTCTGCTGTTACCAGCAGCTAACCTGCCGGCTTCAGATTTCGACAAGGAACAACGATGGTCCGATCAGATAGTGGATTCGATACTGGATGGTGATCCGGTTTGGTTAATGGCCGATGGTCATCAGTTTTTATCGATTTTTACCCCGGCGGATAATGATTCCAGAGAAAATGGGTTAATCGTAATGCACGGCACCGGGGTCCATCCGAACTGGGACCAGGTGATTCGACCGATCCGGGTCGAGATGACAACGCGTGGCTGGAATACGCTGTCGATCCAGATGCCGGTATTGGCCAACGATGCTGTGCCGGAGGATTATGCGAAATTGTTTCCCGAAGTTACCCCCCGAATTGATGCTGGGTTACAGCATTTAGCATCTTATGGCAGTCGAAAAATTGTGCTCATCGGACACAGTATGGGATCGTCAATGAGTGCTTATTACCTGGGCAGAAATAGCCAGGGGGTTATCAAGGGATTTGTCGCGATAGGTATGAACGCTACGCCAGTATTTTCCGATTTGGCCGGGCTTGAATCCGTCAAGGTACCGGTACTGGATTTGTTTGGCAGTGATGATTTGCCTGTGGTTCTGGAAAATAGACTGAAAAAGGCGATGGCAGTGCAATCTGGCGGAAATCTCAGGTTTCAACAGCAGGAAATCGAGGGCGCGAATCACTTCTTTGATGATAAAAACGACGAACTGGTTGACGCGGTCGATGACTGGTTAAAGAACCTTCCCTAAGGAGAAATTAGCGAAATCTTTTTCGGCTTATTTGATACGTTGATATCGGGTATCAAAATTGTCGGTGCCGGTTTTTCGTCACTGGTCTGTTGATAGTCGAGTGTAAAATGTAATCCACGACTTTCCTTTCGCAACATCGCCGAGCGAATAATCAGTTCGGCTACGACGACCAGGTTGCGAAGCTCCAGCAGGTCGGACGATATTTTATAATTACCGTAATAATCATTAATCTCACTTACCAGCAGTCGAGTTCGGTGCAGTGCGCGTTCGAGTCGTTTGTTGGTGCGGACGATGCCGACATAGTCCCACATAAAACGGCGCAACTCGTCCCAATTGTGGGCGACCACTATATCTTCATCCGAATCGGTCACCTGAGATTCATCCCAATGGGGGAGCGTACGGTGCCTGGTCGCCGAGGACAGGGACTGGCTGATGTCTGCGGCGGATGAACGTGCAAATACCAGGCACTCGAGTAGCGAATTGCTCGCTATTCGATTAGAGCCGTGTAGCCCGGAATAGGCTACCTCACCAACCGCGTACAGGTTTTCGATATCGGTTTGACCATCGGTACCAATCATGATGCCACCGCAGGTGTAATGTGCCGCCGGGACCACGGGTATTGGCTGTTTGGTAATATCGATATCGAACTTGCGGCAGCGCTGGTAAATAGTGGGAAAATGCGACTTGATAAAAGCCCGGCTCTTATGGCTGATATCCAGGAATACACAGTCTATCCCGAGTCTTTTCATTTCGTGGTCGATCGCCCTTGCGACTATATCTCGCGGCGCCAGTTCGCCGCGCTGATCAAAACGATGCATGAATCTCTCACCATTTGGCAGGCACAAAATCCCCCCCTCACCGCGAATCGCTTCCGTTACCAGGAACGACTTCGCTTCCGGGTGGTAAAGGCAGGTGGGATGAAACTGGATAAACTCCATGTTGGCGACCCGACAACCAGCACGCCATGCCATCGCAATACCATCACCTGTAGATCCGTCTGGATTACTCGTATAGAGATAGACCTTGCTGGCGCCGCCAGTGGCCAAGACGATTTTTTGCGCCGAAAAAACATCGACATGCTGATCGTTTTGATTGAGTGCGTAAAGTCCCCGACACTGTTTGGATTTGCATATCAGGTCGATGGCGATATGCTGGTCGAATATTTTTATATTGCTGTGTTCGTGCACATGCGCTAGCAGGGTTTGTTGCAGCGCCCTGCCAGTGGCGTCGGCAGCATGCACGACGCGGCGTTTGCTGTGCCCGCCTTCACGAGTCAGGTGGAATCCACTGTCGCTGATTTCCTGCCGGTCCTTGGTGAAGGGCATACCAAGATCGGTCAGCCACTCGATGCTTTTTTTACCGGCTGCAACGGTAAATGAGACTACCTCTTCATCACACAGGCCGACGCCGGCAATCATCGTGTCCCTGACGTGTTGCTCGACGCTATCATCCGGCTCCAACACCGCTGCAATACCGCCCTGGGCAAAAAAGCTCGAGTACTGTTCGGTGTTAGATTTCGCTAATATTGCCACCGAGGTAGATGTCGGCAGATGCAGGGCAGTCGACAGCCCGGCAGCTCCTGAACCGACGATGACGACATCAAAATTATATTGCTTACTCATGCTCGACCCGGTGGGTAAAATTCATACGAGATTATAACGAATTGTTGATCCGCCAGGCAATTACTAGCCCGCAGCAGGAAGGTGGTGAGAAACGCGGGCTTGCCCCTGCCCCAGCTAATATCCCTGTATTGAAATGGTATTCTGGGTAAAATCGACCAGGGATGAAACCCGCTTTTCATGATGAAACCCGCTTATCATTTTCGACAATATCAAAACTTTTTAATCGAACTTTTAATTATATAATCAGTCTTTATTCCGGCCATCGAAAAATAAACTTTTTCTATAATTAGCGCCACCCAATTGGTGGGCTTGGGTTGACAGGAACAGGCGGCATCGGGCAATAACAGGGTCAGCATCATTAGCGCATGTGCGCTGTGAGAAAATTATAAGGGTATTAAATGGGGACGAATCTGCTTGATGCAGAGCTGGTTAAACGGGTACAGGCGGGAGACAAGGCTGCGTTTGATATTTTAGTACAGAAGTATCAGCATAAAGTAGTGAACCTGATCGCCCGATTTGTGTCTGACCAGACAGAATGTTACGACATAGCGCAGGATACGTTTATAAAAGCCTATCGCGCGATAGGAAATTTTCGGGGTGATAGCCAGTTTTATACCTGGCTCTACCGTATTGCTGCCAATACAGCAAAAAATTACCTCGCATCAAGAGCACGCAAGTCATCGAATTACACGGTTGATGTGGAGGATGCCGAGCATTTTGAAGGTGAGTCGCGGTTAAAAGAGTATACGACACCGGAAAATTTACTACTCTCCGAGGAGATTGAACGGACCGTATTTCAGGCGATCAAAGATTTGCCGGATGACCTCAAATCAGCGATCACGTTGAGAGAGATAGAAGGGTTGAGTTACGAGGAAATTGCCGAAGTAATGGATTGCCCCATCGGCACGGTACGATCCAGGATATTTCGCGCGCGGGATGCAATTGATAGGGAACTTAGACCACTACTAGAGTGACTAAGAAGGGTGGAATTTAACAGCCTTTAGTTACGAGAAGAATTATGAGCGAGCAGCAGGATAAAATATCATATCTACTGGATGAGTTTTCCGGTAGTGCGCACTGCAGATCAGTTCTTGACGAAGTCGAGAGTGACGTCAATCTGAAATATAAAATGCGTCGCTATCATATGATTGGTGAGGTAATTCGTCATGAATTACCGGTACATATCAATACCAATTTTAGTGCGAATATTATGGCGCAAATCGACCAGATCGAAAATGCCGCCGATCTGTCTGGCTACAGGACATCTAGCAGAATTGAACCTGGTTTAAATGATTCTAGTCTCAATAATGGGCGATCGATCTGGACCTGGTCAATGATGAAACCTCTCGCCGGAATGGCAGTTGCCGCGTCGGTAGCCGTCTTGGCAGTCACGCTATGGCAATTCTCGTATCCGGGTAATAATTCTGGCATGACTAGTGAGCAAATTGTTGGCGTTGATCAGAAAAGAAATGATTTTCTGGTCAAAGTGCCAGTCCCGGCTAACGCAGTAACTGTATCTTCGTCGGTAGACAGTGGTTTACGTTGGAAGATCAACAACAACACGCCGGCATTACAACAAAAATTAAACGCCTACCTGGTGAATCATACCGAATACTCGAATTCCATGCAGGGGTTGATCCCGCAGGCCAGAGTTGTCGGATTTGACGCACAAAAGTAACAGGACAGGTTCTATTCTATTGAATTCTATGCCAGTAAATCTTTCGGATTTGGGGAATCGTAGCCAGCATGGTGGACGAGCGAGACCGGGTTTACCCGATTCCAGGATGCGTGGTGGGAACTACCCGACGAGAAATTTGGGAATGAGAGGCCGCTCTGCGATCAGCGCGGTAGTTTCTCCCCGGGTCCGGCGGGTTCCTGGGTATGTTTTTCTGTCCCTCATTTTGCTGGCAGGTATCACCCAGGTCTCTGCGAACCCGGCAATGGAGTGGATCGAAAAAATGTCTGACTCCATGCGTAACTTGAGTTACCAGGGGAATTTCGTATACCTGCACGAAAACCAGCTCGAAAGCATGTCAATCCTTCATATAAAAGATGAAT
>Ga0209987_10000943_pt1 | contig 15602 bp, 13 predicted proteins | sample N074metaG_FD_182134 | JGI IMG/M metagenome (GOLD analysis project Ga0209987, IMG submission 182134) | Deep subsurface microbial communities from Kermadec Trench to uncover new lineages of life (NeLLi) - N074 metaG (SPAdes) (version 2) | ecosystem: Environmental > Aquatic > Marine > Ocean trench... | reverse complement strand
TGATACAGCGGGATGACGACAATGCAGAAACGATCGCAAACCGACTCGATGTTTATCGTCAACAAACCGAACCGCTGATTGAGTACTACCGGTCGAGAGACAGACTCAGAACCGTCGATGCGGACGGTTCGATGGACGAAGTTTACGAACGGCTGTTAGCTGTCCTCTAACATTTGCAACAGGCGTTGCCCGACTTGCTCGCGGCGCCAGCCGCGGAAGATTCGGAGGCTGCGGTTGCCGAGCAATGCCGAGGACAATTCTTTCTTCGGTGCGAGCAGCTCGGTTGCCAGCCCCAGTTGCCCGGCGGCATCCGATACCTGCTTTTGCATTTTTTTCAGGACGGCCTTTTGCTGCTCGTTCGGTTTTTGCGGCGGCTCGTAATCGGATTGCTCATTTTCTGCGTCCGCCAGTATGCCTAGCAACTGGTCGCCTGCCCGCGCGGCAGTTCGCGCTGCGAGCCCCGGCGTGGCGCCGAGTTTCTGCCTGGTGTCCGGCCGGTTGACGGCGATATCGAGCAGCACTGAGTCACGTATGATCCATTGTCGTGGCCGATTGCGTCGCAACGCTTCCCGCTCCCGCCAGGCAGCGAGGCTGGCAGCGGCACAGCGTGCGCGGCCGCGCAGGTTTGTCGCACCCTTCAAACGATTTATCGCTTGCGTCGCATCACTTTCATAAAGCGACGGGTTGAGCAGGTCCATAGAATCCTCGACCGCCCATTGAAGTCTGCCAAGTTTTTCGAGACGTTCGCTCAGCGCTTCGTATGCTGGCAAGAGGTACTGAACATCCTCTGCTGCATACTCCATCAATTCGTTCGGCAGTGGACGTTGCGACCAGTCAGCACGGGTGTGCAATTTCGCGAGCTCGATGCCAAACAATTCGTTGACCAGGTTGCCGTAGCCGATTTGCGGCTGATAACCGAGCAGCGCTGCCGCCACCTGCGTGTCAAAGACTTCGCGGGGCATGAGCTCGACGGTTTGATAAATAACTTCCAGGTCTTGTCTACCCGAATGGAGGACCCAGGCAGGGGTGGTAATTGCCTGCCAGAGTGCTTTAGCGCGATCGTCATTCCTGGCATCCAGGCCCATCGGGTCAGCACAATAAATTTCGCTTTCAGTCGCGATCTGAATCAGGCAAAGCTGAGCGTAGAAAGTTTTCTCGCGTACGAATTCCGTGTCAACACCAATCCGCGATTGTTCGGGGATAGTCGTCCCAAGACGGTCATCCGTCTTCAGGTCGACGAATTGATACTCAGGCATAACGTGAATTGAAAGGGACTTCGGTTGCAGCAGGTATCGTGAGATGATGGTGGCTGGGCATATTGCTATTGTGACAGAACCCTGCAACTTCTTCTCAGAACATTTATCGAGATCATCATGCTGCGCAAGAGTCCGGAGCAGGTTCCGGATTCGTGGCTGGTTTTTTTATTCGCGCTGGTCTTGATGCAGTTTTCGTCGTTTGTCGCGGCAACGCTCATCAACCTTGGCGAAGACCACAGTCACCTGCTGACATTGATGACCAATTTGCTGGGTATGGGAATTTATGCCGCGATACTTTTTGTAACTGGTTTTTTTCACCGCTTCGTACCGGTTGTGTCCGCCATCATCGCGTGTGGTTCGATACTGACCTTACTCTTTGTTGCCGCATATGTGCTGTTGAATCCGTTTCTCGGCGGCAACATTGCGGTCATCGTTGCGACGCTCATTATTATCTGGTCGGTACCTGTTGAAGGCCATATCATCGCGCGAGGCATTGATCAGCACTGGTATATTGGTATCGTCATCGCAATGATCGTGTTCATTGTGCAATATGCGTTTCAATCGATCATGACCGGCCGGACATAGGCGCGGCATATGCACATACACATTCTCGGCATCTGTGGAACCTTCATGGGTGGCGTCGCGGCGCTCGCCAGGGCTGCGGGTCACGAAGTAACCGGCAGCGACGCGAACGTATACCCGCCGATGAGCACTCAGCTGAAAGACCTGGGTGTAGACATCATGGAAGGATACGAACCGCAGCATCTGGATCGGGTGCCTGACTACGTCGTGGTTGGCAACGCAATGAGCCGTGGCAATCCGGCCGTCGAGACCATGCTCGATCGGCGCATTCCCTATTGTTCGGGTCCGCAATGGCTGGCCAGGCATGTATTGTACAAGCGGCAGGTAATTGCTGTCTCGGGCACCCACGGCAAGACGACAACGGCAAGCATCCTGGCATGGATCCTGGATGACGCAGGGCTTGCGCCAGGGTTTCTCATCGGTGGCATACCAGTGAATTTCGAAGTCTCCGCCCGCTACGGAGAATCGGATTATTTCGTGGTTGAGGCGGACGAGTACGATACCGCATTTTTTGATAAACGCGCCAAGTTCGTCCACTACCGGCCACAGACGCTGATAATCAATAACCTGGAATTCGATCACGCGGACATATACGCCGATATCGAAGCCATCTACTGGCAGTTTCATCAGCTGATGCGAACGCTTCCGTCGAACGGGCGCGTCATAGTAAATGCACACGACAAGAACATTGCCAATATGCTTGAGCAAGGATGCTGGACGCCGGTCGAGAATTTCGGTTTGGGCGATGACAGCGATTGGCGCGCAAGCTTCGCCGACGCCGGTGAACGGCGTATCCGCATTGCGCACAGTGATGAGTCCGCGGAGGTCGGGTGGACACTCGGTGGCGCCTACAACCTCGAGAATGCACTGGCGGCAGTGGCCGCTGCCCAATCAGCCGGCGTACCGCTGAAGCAGGCTGTGGATGCATTGTCCCGTTTTTCTGGCGTAAAGCGCCGCATGGAAAGGACGGCAACCGTGTCCGATGTTGCGATTTACGATGATTTTGCGCATCACCCGACGGCCATCCGGCGCACGATAGAGGGCTTGAAAAAACGTTTTCCAGGTCAACGCATTGTCATTGCGCTGGAGCCCCGTTCGAACACGATGAAAATGGGCGTACACAAAGAGTCGCTACCCAAGTCGCTGTCCGGGGCTGATCTGATCTTTGTTTACCGTCCAGATGAACTTGCTGCTGATTTCGATGCGAGCCTTGGCGGCCTGGGGAAGCGTCTGCAATTGTTCGGAGATTACGATGAACTGCTTGCATCACTCGAAAGCAAATTGCTGGCCGGTGACCAAATGGTTTTCATGAGCAATGGCAGTTTCGGCGCCACCCGCCAAAAACTCACAATGGCGCTGCAGAAGAACCGATTGACCGCCGATTAGTGTGCGCTTGCTCGCTGGGGCGAACTCCTACGAAACAATTGCAGGGGCCCGGCCCAGCGGGCGATCTCGCATTCCGCCCTGTGCCTTCTATACTTGGTTAATGCAGATACCGCTGTTTCCATTGCGTACCGTTCTCTATCCAGGCGGCCCGTTACTATTGCGAATTTTCGAACCGCGCTATCTCGATATGATCAGCAGGTGCATGAAAAACAGCAGCCCGTTCGGTGTGCTGTTGATCAAGAGCGGCAGTGAAGCCGGGCCGGCAACGACCTACGATATTGGCACGCTTGCCAGAATCACCGACTGGTACCAGGGCAGCGACGGGCTGCTTGGCATAACGGCGGTTGGCGAGCAGCGATTCCGGTTGTTGTCCAGCAGCCGGGAGCCTGACGGACTAAACATTGGCGACATCGAGCTCATCCCAACGGAGACAGTGCGCACTCTCCCGGACGAATACCGGCCGCTGGCAAATATTTTGTTGGGCGTGCTCGAAGATCTCGGGCGCCTGTACGAAACCCTGGAAAAGAAATTCGATGATGCGGGGTGGGTGGGATACCGCTTCGCAGAAATTTTGCCGATTACGCCGGAGCAAAAACAAAGTTGTCTTGAAGCAGATGATCCTGTCCGGTGCCTGGAAATGATGCGGGAAGCGCTGGACACCGTGCGCGGTCCGTAGGAGCGGCCTCCGGCCGCGATCTAATCGCGGCCGGAGGCCGCTCCCACAAGCCGCTGGCACAGGTTTTCTATTGGCACCGTGGGAGCCGGCTTCAGCCGCGATTCCTTTTGCTACAGCGATTTGAATACCGTTCTTGCCGCATCCAGCGTGCGAGAGATCTCATCGTCACCATGTGCGGCCGAGACGAATCCCGCTTCGAAGGCGGAGGGCGCCAGGTAGATACCCTGTTCGAGCATACCGTGGAAAAATTTTCTGAAGCGATCGATATCTGCGGCGGCAACCTGGCTGAATCTGCGTATCGGCCCATCGGAACAAAATACGAAACCGAACATGCCGCCGCACGCCTCGACCGACAACGGAACGTTGGCCGAGCGTGATTCTGCGGCGAGGCCGTCTGCAAGATTCCGTGTGTGCGCAGTGAGTGAGTCGAAAAATGCCGGATCTTCGATTTGCTGCAGTGTTGCAAGGCCGGCAGCCATCGCGAGTGGATTTCCGGATAGCGTGCCTGCCTGGTAGACAGGTCCGTCGGGCGCAATGCTCGACATTACATTGGCGCGGCCGCCAAATGCTGCCGCCGGCATGCCACCACCGACAATCTTGCCGATTGTCGTAAGATCCGCTTTGATGCTAAACAACTCCTGCGCGCCACCGCGTGCCACTCGAAAACCGGTCATGACCTCATCGAAGATCAGCAGAGCGCCTGCATCGGTGCACCTCGCTCTCAGGGCATCGAGAAATCCCTCGACCGGCGGCACCATGTTCATGTTACCCGCTATCGGTTCTACGATCACACAGGCAATCTGTTCGCCCAGTTCGTCGAAGGCTCTATCGACCGCGCCGCAATTGTTGTACTCGAGCGTTATCGTGTGTTCTGCCAGGCTGGCAGGAACACCCGGAGAACTCGGAACACCCAGCGTCAGGGCGCCGGATCCCGCCTTGATCAGCAATGAATCCGAATGTCCGTGGTAACAGCCTTCAAATTTTACGATCTTGTCGCGACCGGTATGTCCGCGCGCGAGCCGGATCGCGCTCATCGTCGCTTCTGTTCCGGAGCTGACCATTCTGATGCGCTCGATCGACGGCATGTATTCACAGATTTTTCGCGCAAGCGCTGTTTCGATCACAGTAGGTGCACCAAAACTTAAAGATCGGTCCGCAGCCTCCTTGACGGCGTCGACGACGGCCGGATGCGCGTGTCCAAGGATCATTGGGCCCCACGAACCGACGTAGTCGATTAACTGGCGGCCATCCTCGGTCTCGAGCCACGCGCCTTTCGCACTCTTTATGAATACCGGATCACCGCCGACGCCGGCGAATGCCCGCACCGGCGAGTTGACGCCGCCGGCGATATATTTCTTGGCCTCTGTGAATAAATTCATCTAATTCCCCGCGCTGTGATCCTGCATGCTACAGAAACGCTTATCTTTCGAAAACCCTCTGGATTGGCAATGGGCCTTGGTGCAAACTATTCCGCTATGAAGGCCTACATGTGTCTGATTTGCGGGTTCGTATATAACGAGGAAGAGGGTGAGCCCGAATCCGGTATTGCGCCCGGGACGAGGTGGGACGATGTGCCCCTTTCCTGGCGTTGCCCCGACTGTGGGGCCGGCAAAGAGGACTTCAAGATGGTCGAAATCTAGTAGGAGCGGCAAAGGAATCGCGGCTGAAGCCGCTCCCACGGGTTTTCTATTGGCACCGTGGGAGCGGCTTTTTTGTACATGGATGTACTTATGTCGCTGCGCACATGGATGTGCAAACAGCGAGGAGCCGCGATTCCTTATTTGGCGGGCTCATGTAGCTGTATTACGTCAAAGCCACGCTGTGACAGCAAATATGGCACACCTTGCTCGCCAACCAGGTGTAGCGCACCGACGACGATCAGGTAATCGTCTTTCTCACTCAGTAATTCCTGGATCTTCTCTACCCAGTTTCTGTTTCGGTTTACAACGATTGCCTCGTACAATTCCGCGAATTCCTGCATGTCGGCGAGCAGATTTTTTTCGAGGAACTCGATGTCACCGTAACGCCAGGCATCGATCATATCGTCCATGACCTGTGCGAGTCCCGTGCTGTCAGACAAGGTCTGAATCAGCATCTCGCGTTGCGACGCAAGCGACAAGTTGTCGAGAAACTCAAGTTGCTGACGTGTGGTCTCCAGCCCGAAAATTTCCTTGTGGTCACGCTTCGCCAACTCGGACAGGTGAAATTCGATCCCATGCATCGGGTTAAATCCAATGCGCATCAGCATCATAATTTCAACATTGACTGCGGCGTACCATGGCTCCGAATGATCGAGTAGCCTCAGCGGTATCTGCAACTCCGCCGCCAGCGATTCCGCCTCCGCGTACCGCTCAGGGCCCATCAGGTCGTGCAGCGTTCTGCCGTCTTGTATCAACCCCAATTCAGACGCAAGCGCCTGGTCCGCGACCGGATCGATATCGTCCATATCGAGTTCCATGATCAACGCATCGGCCTCCCTGTACGCGGCATAGATCACCGAGGGAATCGGGTGATCCTGTTCGCGCAGCATATGGATCGAACCCAACAGATAGATGCTATTGCTCGCGCCCTCAATCTGCCACATCGACACCGGATGACCGTTTTCGGCTGCGAGCGCCGGGCAGCCGGCAAGCAGCAGGCTCAGCCAGATTCCGGAGAAAAATTTCATTGCGGCTGGTCGCCCTCAGGATCGAGCCAGATCAGCTCATGTTCGAGGTGTCCATCCGCGTGCAAACTGATCCGGCGGTAGGCAGGCGGGTGCTCATCAAGGGCGAAGCCTTCATTTGCGACCATGAACTGGCGACAGGTAGAGGGCGTGCCGATGATTTTTATCGATGCATGGTTGCCTTCGAAGGCCTGGTGTACGTGGCCGAATATTGCTGCACGAACGTTGCCTGGCTGCGCAATCATCCTGAGAAATTCGTCGCCGTTCTTAAGGCCAACCTGGTCCAGCCACTTGCTGCCGACCGGCAATGGTGGATGGTGCAGGCAGATCAGGACGTGCTCGGCACTGGTCCGGGCAAGAATTTTCGCGAGCCTGTCCAGTTCGTCATCATCCACCCGTCCGCCGGCATCATCGTGGATGCAACTGTCAATGCCTGTAATGAGCCAGTTATTGATGTGCACGGACGCGCAATAATGAAACGGATCCTGTGAAACCGCATCGCGCATCAGGTCGCGAACGTCATGGTTGCCGGGTACGCAGTACACCGGCAAATTCAAGGTCGACATAAGTTCGCAGAATCGATCGTAGGCGGCGCGGCTGTCGTCCTGGATAAGGTCGCCTGTCATGGCCACCATATCGGCCGGCCAGTTTGCCGCGGCGATATGTTGAAGTACGCGCGACAGCGATGAATGGGTTACCGTTCCGCGCAGACTCGATTCTGAATCGGCGAACAAATGTGGGTCTGTGACATGCAGAACCCGGACAGGATCGGACGACGTATGAATGGCGTTTCGACTCGCTCAGACCCCAGTGACACAGATGATAGCGTTTTGCAGCAGATCCGGCCACTGCGGCCGCGACCCAGCCTGTTGAAAAATTATGTTTTTCGGCAGGCGGCGGGCGGTACAGGGATGTCCCGCCATTTTCGACGGCTGCAAGCCATAGAAAATGGGAGCCATTCGAAAACCACGTTTTTCGAATGGCGAAGTTGAAAAATTCATGGATGGCTTTTTCAATACTCTGTTAGTACCGGTAGCGCTCGGGCTTGAACGGCCCTTCCCGGGACACGCCGATGTAGTCGGCCTGCTCGCTGGAAAGCTCAGTCAACCTCGCGCCAACGCGGTCCAGGTGCAGTCGCGCAACTTTCTCGTCCAGGCGCTTCGGCAGTACGTAGACTTCATTGTCGTAATTCTCACCGTTTTGCCACAGTTCGATCTGGGCCAGAACCTGGTTGCTGAAAGAATTCGACATGACGAAACTGGGATGACCGGTTCCGCAACCAAGATTTACGAGCCGGCCTTCGGCCAGGAGAATGATTCGCTTGCCGTCCGGGAATACGACGTGATCAACCTGCGGTTTGATGTTTTCCCATTCGAACTTGTGCAGGTACGCGACATCGATCTCGTTATCGAAGTGGCCGATGTTGCAGATGATCGCCTGATCCTTCATGCGCTCCATTTGCGGACCGGTAACAACATGGTAGTTGCCGGTGGCGGTAACGACGATATCCACCTGGTCGCAAACCTCGTCGAATATCACGACGCGGTAGCCTTCCATCGCCGCCTGCAAAGCACAGATCGGGTCGATCTCGGTGATCAGGACCGTGGCGCCCAGCCCCCGCAGTGACTGTGCACAGCCCTTCCCAACGTCGCCGTAACCGCAAACGACCACAGTCTTGCCTGCGATCATTACATCTGTGGCACGTTTGATGCCATCAACCAGTGATTCGCGGCAACCGTACAAATTATCGAATTTGGATTTCGTTACCGAGTCGTTAACATTGAATGCCGGACACTTGAGCGTCCCCTCTTTTTGCATGTCGTAAAGGCGTTTCACACCGGTCGTCGTTTCCTCTGACAGTCCCTTGATGTTTTTCATCAGCTGCGGGAACTTGTCGTGTAGCAACAGCGTCAGGTCGCCGCCGTCGTCCAGGATCATGTTGGGCTGCCAGCCGTCCGGCCCGCTGATCGTCTGTTCGACACACCACCAGTACTCTTCTTCGGTTTCGCCTTTCCACGCGAACACAGGGACGCCGGACGCTGCAATGGCTGCCGCGGCATGGTCCTGGGTCGAGAAGATGTTGCAGGATGACCAGCGAATATCGGCGCCGAGTTCCCGCAATGTCTCGATCAGGACGGCTGTCTGAATCGTCATGTGCAGGCATCCCGTCAGCCGCGCACCAGCAAGCGGCTTATTCGCTCCATATTCTTCGCGCAGGGCCATGAGGCCCGGCATTTCCGTTTCCGCTATCGCTATTTCCTTGCGGCCCCATTCAGCCAGCGAAATATCGGCGACTTTGTAATCCTGTTTTTGCAGGGCAACGGCTTCGCTGCTCATAGTCGGCTCCTGATGTTTAGGCTGCGACCGCGCCGCGCAAGGCATCTGCCTTGTCGGTGCGTTCCCAGCTGAAGTCAATGTCTTCCCGGCCGAAATGCCCGTAGGCAGCGGTCGGTTTGTAAATAGGCCGGATCAGATCGAGCATCTGCAAAATCCCGTAAGGCCGCAGGTCAAAGTTTTCACGGATCAGAATCGTCAGTTTTTCTTCACTGACCTTGCCCGTGCCAAACGTCTGGACGCTGATCGAAGTCGGCTCGGCAACACCAATCGCGTAGGCGACCTGGATTTCGCAACGATCGGCGAGACCGGCTGCGACGATGTTCTTGGCGACATAACGGCAGGCATAGGCGGCGGACCGGTCGACCTTCGACGGATCTTTGCCTGAGAACGCGCCGCCACCATGTCGTGCGGAACCGCCGTAAGTGTCGACGATGATCTTGCGGCCGGTCAATCCGCAATCGCCCATTGGGCCGCCGATCTCGAAGCGCCCGGTCGGGTTAATGTGATAGCGCGTCTTGTTGCTGATCCAACCAGCCGGAAGGACCGGCCTGATGATCTCGTCCATTACGCCTTCGCGCAGATCTTTCATGCTGACCTCGGCATCGTGTTGTGTCGACAGGACGACGGCATCGATAGCGACAGGTTTTTCGTTTTCGTAGACAAACGTGACCTGGCTTTTTGCGTCCGGCCGCAGCCACGGCAGAATTCCGGCTTTGCGAACCTCGGCCTGGCGCTTGACGAGGCGGTGCGCATAGGTAATCGGGGCCGGCATCAGGACCTCGGTTTCATTGGTCGCATAACCAAACATAAACCCCTGGTCCCCGGCGCCCTGGCTCTCCTCATCCTCGCGATCGACGCCGCGAGCGATATCGGGTGATTGCTTGCCGAGTGCGTTCAATATGGCGCAGGAGGCACCGTCAAAACCCATCTTGGAATCGTCGTAGCCGATCTCCAGTACCGTTTCGCGCACCAGGTGCTCGATGTCTACCCAGGCTTCTGTTGTCACTTCGCCTGCGACGATCACCATGCCGGTCTTGACCATGGTTTCGCAGGCGACGCGTGCTTGCGGATCCTGTTCAATGATGGCATCGAGGATGACATCGGAAATCTGGTCGCATATTTTGTCAGGATGACCCTCGGAAACGGATTCCGAGGTAAACAGGTACGAATGACTCATTTGATATAGTGTGTTGTGGTTATTAAGAACCGATGATTGTACCTTACAGTTCGCACGCTGCACCATGCGCGATTTTGCATCAAATGCTGCAACTCGCTCGCAGAATGTACCACTACCCGCAAATGCTTAGGCAATCTCGCTTGCGGCATGCAGCCTAAACAGGGAAAATGCGCGGCGTCAGGGGTGCCCATCCACCCCGGAACTCTCTCAATTTAACGATAAGACCAGGCCGCAAAGGTCCACGACAGATACATGGCACAACAAACCAGCCGTTCGACTGCTGCCGGCCAGCCAGCCCGGCGAGATCTTGCCAACGCGATTCGCGCACTCAGTATGGATGCCGTCCAGGCCGCCAACTCCGGTCATCCCGGCATGCCCATGGGCATGGCTGACATTGCCGAGGTGCTTTGGAATGATTATCTGAAGCACAACCCGGGGCACCCGGAATGGTGGGACCGCGATCGCTTCGTCCTGTCGAACGGCCACGGCTCGATGTTGCTGTACAGCCTGCTGCATCTATCGGGGTATCCACTCCCGATGGACGAGATTCGCCAGTTCAGGCGATTAGGGTTTAGAACGGCCGGTCATCCGGAACGCGCACGGGAATTGTCCATAGAAACCACCACCGGACCGCTGGGACAGGGCCTGACCAATGCTGTGGGCATGGCGCTCGCGGAGAAAATGTTGGCAGCAACGTTCAACCGGCCAGGCCACGAGATCGTCAATCACCGTACCTGGGTGTTTCTCGGCGACGGTTGCCTCATGGAGGGCATTTCTCATGAGGCCTGTTCATTCGCCGGGACCCTGAAACTCGGCAAGCTCATCTGCCTGTATGATGACAATAATATTTCTATCGATGGCGAGGTCGGTGGCTGGTTCACTGATGACACTGCAGGTCGATTCGAAGCGTACGCCTGGCAGGTTATCGATAACGTCGACGGGCATGACAGCGGCGCAGTCGCTGCAGCAATCGATCAGGCGCTGGCCGACACCGAACATCCTTCACTCATTTGCTGCAAAACAATCATTGGATTTGGCGCACCCAATAAGCAGGGCACGGCAAGCACACATGGCGCACCACTCGGCGACGAAGAAATTCAGGCGAGCCGTGCGGAGCTGGGCTGGGAGTCTCCGCCCTTCGAAATACCGGAAAAAATTCTCGAAGGCTGGAATGCCATCGATCGTGGTGCCCGCTACGAACAGGACTGGGTAGACAGGTTTGCAGCGTACCGGGAAGTGCATCCGCAGCTCGGCCGGGAATTCGAACGTCGTATGAAGGGTGAGCTGCCTGACGGCTGGAACGAATTTGCCGGCAAGGCGATCGCAGAGATCAGCGCTGCCGGCGCCGACATGGCGACGCGCAAGGCGTCACTGATGGCATTGAATGCATTTGCGCCAGCACTGCCGGAACTCGTCGGCGGATCGGCCGATCTGACCGGTTCCAACCTGACAGAGTACGAAGGTTCGACCGTGATCAGCGGTGACGATGCATCCGGGAATTACCTCCACTTCGGGGTGCGCGAGTTTGGCATGTCGGCGATAGGTAATGGTCTTGGACTCCACGGTGGCGTGATTCCCTATTCGGGCACTTTCCTGACGTTCTCGGACTACGCGAGAAATGCGCTGCGGATGGCGGCCCTGATGGAACTGCAGAACATATTTGTCTACACCCATGATTCGATCGGTCTCGGTGAAGACGGTCCGACCCATCAGCCGGTCGAACACGTGGCAAGTCTTCGCATCATGCCGAACATGCGTGTCTGGCGGCCCTGTGACGCCGTGGAGACGGCGATCGCGTGGCGCGATGCCATCGAGCGCAGGGACGGGCCAACGAGCCTCGTGCTGACGCGGCAGAGCGTGCCGCACCAGGACAGAAGCGAGAGCCAAATCGCGGAGGTCGCCCGTGGTGCCTATGTGCTCAAGGATTCAGTGGGTGAACCCGATATCATTTTGATTGCTACCGGGTCCGAGGTTGCGCTGGCGACCGGCGCCGCCGCCGAGCTCGTCGCGGACGGCATCAAGGCGCGTGTGGTGTCGATGCCGTGCACGGATTTGTTCGAGGCACAAAGCGATGCATACAAAGAACAGGTGCTGCCATCCGGCGTGAGCCGGCGGGTGGCAATCGAGGCCGGCGTCAGCGACGGCTGGTATAGATACGTCGGTCAAAGCGGGCGGATCGTAGGCCTTGACCGCTTCGGCGCGTCTGCGCCCGCGGACGTGCTGTTCGAGCACTTCGGCTTCTCGGTCGGAAACGTAGTAAAAATAGCCAGGGAGTTACTGGCAACTTAATCGGGCCGGCCCTGCCGGCGAACTTGAATCAGGAGATATCAATGACGATCAAGGTAGGCATTAACGGTTACGGACGCATCGGTCGCAACATACTGCGCGCGCTGTACGAAGGCGACAAGCGCTCCGAGATCGAGATCGTCGCCGTTAATGATCTGGGTGACGCCAACACGAATGCCCATTTGACGCGGCGCGATACGGCGCATGGCAGATTTCCGGGCAGCATAACCGTCGATGGCGATTATATGGTCGTCAACGGTGACAAAATCCGCGTGCTTGCCGAACGTGACCCGTCACAATTGCCATGGGGCGAGCTTGGCGTCGAGATTGTTTTCGAGTCAAGCGGATTTTTCAGAAGCAGGGAAGCGGCGTCAAAGCACATCGCAGGCGGTGCGAAGAAAGTCATCATTTCGGCACCGGGCAGCGGCGAAGTGGACGCAACAATCGTTTATGGCGTCAATCACGACACGCTGAAGAGCAGTCACACGGTGATATCCAATGCTTCGTGTACGACCAATTGTCTTGCGCCGCTGGTCAAGCCCTTGCATGACAAGATCGGCGTGCAGCACGGCATCATGACGACGATACATGCCTACACGAACGACCAGGTGCTGACGGACGTATATCATAAAGATCTGCGCCGCGCCCGTTCTGCAACGATGTCACAGATCCCGACAAAAACCGGCGCTGCTGAGGCGGTCGGACTGGTGCTGCCGGAACTCGCCGGTCGACTTGACGGCTTTTCGATGCGTGTTCCAACGATCAATGTTTCAGTGGTCGATCTGACTTTTGTCGCCGAGCGCGAAACCAGCATCGACGAAATCGATTCGGTCATGCGCGAGGCGAGCGAAGGCGACCTGAAGGGTGTGCTCGCCTATAACGACGAGCCGCTGGTGTCGATCGACTTCAATCATGACCCGGCATCAGCGACCTACGATGCGGGCCTTACCAAGGTCATGCAGGGCACGCTCGTCAAGGTCTGCGCCTGGTACGATAACGAGTGGGGATTCTCCAGTCGCATGCTCGACACCGCGCTGGCTTTATACAACGCGAAATAACCGCCGGACGGATCGGGTTGCTCTGATATGCCGGTGATCGAAATGCGCGACCTCGATCTTGCGGGCAGGCGCGTGCTCATTCGTGAAGATCTCAATGTCCCGCTCAGGGACGGTCAGATCACGAGTGATATAAGGGTCCGTGCCGCGTTGCCGACGATTCGTGCCGCGCTTGAGGCTGGTGCGGCTGTCATGCTGATGTCTCATCTTGGTCGTCCCCGGGAGGGTGAGCCTTCGACGGAGCTCTCTCTGGCCCCCGTGGCCTTGCGATTATCCGAATTGCTCGGCATGCAGGTGCCACTCGTTAGCGGGTGGATCGACGGTGTTGAGGTCGAACCGGGCAAGGCCTGTCTGCTTGAAAACGTCCGCTTCCTGAAGGGTGAGAAAGGGTGCGCTGATCGATTGTCGAAACGCATGGCGGCTCTCTGCGATGTTTTCGTCATGGATGCTTTCGGTACGGCGCATCGGGCGCATGCCAGCACCGTCGGTGTTGCCAGGTTTGCACCCGTAGCCTGCGCAGGGCCACTGCTGTCAGGGGAGCTTGCAGCCCTCCGTCAGGCGCTTGACGATCCGCAAAGGCCAGTGGTCGCGATCGTAGGCGGATCGAAAGTGTCGACCAAGCTGACTGTACTGGAAGCACTTGCCGGGATGGTTGATCAGTTGATCGTAGGTGGTGGCATTGCCAATACGTTTATCGCCGCCGCCGGTCACAACGTTGGCAAATCGCTGTACGAAGCTGGCATGCTCGACCTGGCCACGGAGCTTGCAAACAATACTGATGACCGTGCCGGGATTCCGCTGCCGGTTGACGTCGTCGTCGCTTCTGAATTGTCGGCGGATGCGATCGCCACTACCAAGACCGTTAATGACGTCACCGATGACGAATTAATACTGGATATCGGGCCGCAGACGACGAAGCTGTTTGCCGAAATTATTGCGAACGCAGGCACGATTATCTGGAACGGTCCGCTCGGCGTATTCGAATTCGATCAGTTTGCCGAGGGCACCAAAAAACTCGCTGAGGCAATCGCCGCAAGTTCCGCGTTTTCGGTTGCCGGGGGTGGCGATACGCTGGCAGCGATCGACAAATATGGTGTCGCCGACGGTATTTCGTACATCTCAACCGGCGGCGGTGCGTTCCTGGAATTTGTGCAGGGCACGCAGCTACCGGCGGTTGCCATCCTCGAACAACGAGCGGCTTCAGCCGCGAATGGCCCGAACCCGGTTCAGGGCTCGTCGTTCTAGGACGTCCTGTCGTTGGTTCGGGCATCCTGCCCTCAGCCGTTGATTCGCTGCATCCCTGCAGCTCACCCTTCGGGCGCCTTCGCTACGCTCAGGCGTCCAAATCGTCTGTCCTGACGATTTGTCGGGCCAACGCCTCGGCGTTGCCCAAAATCGCTCCCGGCGATTTTGTCGCGACATTAGTGCGTCCCTGCACACAAAGCCCCTCCTACAGGTGCCAATAGCAGGCATGTGGGAGCGGCTTCAGCCACGATTCCAATGCAGATCCCGACCGATGGTCAACCGTTCGCGACCGCCCAGGGGCCGGTAATTGCCACCGTCATGCCCCGTTCCTGGATATTGACGAAAAGAGTCGCCCCGTCAGGCGAGAAACATACGCCTGCCAGCTCTGAATTGGTATAGGCGTTGTCGGCGACCGGATAGTGCGTGCCGTCCGTTCGCAGTCCGACCAGACCGCAATGTCCGGCAGTGTCTTCACAGACGATCAGGTCGCCCCAGGGGCTCATCGTGAGATTATCCGCATGCCGCAGCAGGCTGTCACTGGTGGATTCCGCCAGTAAAGCGAGGCGACCGGGATTGTCGGCCTCCGCAGGTGTCCCCTCGGCCGGGCTTGGACGATAGTTAAACACCTGGCCGAGGCGCAATCTGCCGCCTATGGTTGCGGTCATAAAAAATTCGCCGTCCGCGTAACACAGTCCTTCGCCGCGAGCGAAAATGGTGGCACCTTTTTCGCGGCCGCGAAAACGCAGATCATTTTCGGCAACATCCGGTTCATCCAGGTCTACCCAGGCTGTCTCGAGCCAGGTTCCAGGATTCAGCTGTTGCCCGCCGGTCCAGTTCCGGGTGTCGAAATCCGGCATGCCCCTGATCGCCAACGCCTGCAATCGGCCGCCCTCGCGCAGCTCGCCCGGCACCTTCGGAATGAATCGATACAACAAAC
>Ga0209987_10000941_pt1 | contig 15608 bp, 12 predicted proteins | sample N074metaG_FD_182134 | JGI IMG/M metagenome (GOLD analysis project Ga0209987, IMG submission 182134) | Deep subsurface microbial communities from Kermadec Trench to uncover new lineages of life (NeLLi) - N074 metaG (SPAdes) (version 2) | ecosystem: Environmental > Aquatic > Marine > Ocean trench... | reverse complement strand
ATGCAGCGAAAGAAGCGGAACGTCTCGTTCGAGATGTCGGTATCCGTCAGCGCTTGCAGCAACTCGCGCGAGCGCGGCCCCGCCAGTGTCAGGGTGGCGACCCGGCTCGTCGTGTTTTCGAGGTGGACACTGCCGTCCTCGGGCAGGTGTCGCTCGATCCACGCGTAATCATGTAGCTCGGTCGCCGCCGCAGAGACGAGGTAGTAGTGGTTTTCGCCGAGCTTGGTGACCGTGATGTCGCACTCGATACCGCCCTTCGGTGTGCACATCTGCGTCAGAGCGATTCGGCCGATCGTCTTGGGCAGCTTGTTCGCGCAGAGGTAATCGAGAAAGCCTTCTGCCCCCGGCCCAGTGACTTCGTATTTCGCGAAACTCGATTGGTCGAGTACGCCGGCCGACGCGCGGACTGCCCGGCACTCTTCTCCGACGGTGTCGTGCCAATTCGATCGGTGGAACGAGTACTTGTCTTCTGCGGTCCCTGTCTTCGCGTACCAGAGCGGTCGCTCCCAGCCAAAGCGTGCGCCGTAGACGGCGCCCTTTGCGAGCAGCCGATCGTAGAGCGGCCCGGTCTTCAGGGGGCGCGCAGCCGGGAGTTCCTCTTCCGGGTAGTGGATCGCGTACTCGCGCTCGTAGACTTCGATTCCGCGTTGTACGACGAATTTCGTCGATCCCGCGTAGTCGTCGAAGCGGCGAACGTCGAGTTCCCACATGTTGTCGCTCGGCTGTCCATCGACGATCCACTCCGCCGCGTATTTGCCCGCGCCTCCGCCGAAGACGATGCCGAAGATGCTGAAACCCGCGAGGACGTGGAAATTCTTCAGCCCCGGAACTGCACCCATCAGGCAGTGACCATCCGGCGTGTAGCCGTCCGGTCCGTTTACGATCGTCCGGATCGGTGCGTCTGCGAATGCGGGCACGCGCTCCGCGCAACCCGCGAGCGCTTCCTCGAGCCGTTCCATTGCGGGCTCGAGCAAGCTGCTGTGAAAGTTCTCGGGAATTCCGTCGACCGCCCATGCCACCGTGTTGCGCTCGAAGGGGCCGACGAGCAAACCGCCGCCCTCTTCACGGATGTAGTACGAAGAATCCGGATCCCGCAGAACCGGAAGTTCGACCTTCAGATCTTGTACGACCTTCAGCGGTTCGGTGATGAGGTAGTGGTGCTCGATCGGGACGATCGGGAGTTCGAGCCCGACCAATGCGCCGACCTGTCGCGCCCATTGCCCCGCTGCATTGACGACGATGTCTGCGCGTATGTCGCCCTTGTTGGTCTTGACGATCCAGCTATCGCCAGATCGCTCGATTGCGGTCACGCTCGTGTTTCGGTTGATCTCGGCGCCAGCCGAGGTGGCTCCCTTTGCGAGCGCATTCGTGACGCCGGTGGGATCCACGTAGCCATCGGTGGGGATGTGGGCGACCGCCATGGCGTCGTCGAAATTCGCGAGCGGGTGGAGTTCACGCGCGCGGTCGGGCGTGATGACTTCGAACGGAATGCCGAGCGTCTCGGCAATTCCCTTGCGGTTGTAAAACTCGTCTACGCGACTTTGCGAGGTTCCAATTCGCAGGCTTCCGCATTGATGGAAGTCGACGGCCTGCCCTGTCTCTGCTTCGAGCGTGTTGTAGAGATCGAGGCTGTACTGAAGAACCTTCATGAGGTTCCAGCTCGAGATCATCTGCGTGCACAGGCCCGCCGCGTGCCACGTAGAGCCACTCGTGAGTTCATTCTCCTCCACGAGCGTGACGTCGTTCCATCCGAGCTTCGTCAGGTGGTAGAGAACGCTGCAGCCGGCCACGCCGCCGCCGATGACGACGACTTTCGATTCACTTCGCATTTTTCGAAAACCTCATTGAACTCCGCAAGGGCACGAGAGTGTACGGGGAATCGCGAAAGCCCCCAAGGGCTCTCGCCCGGGGGAGGAAGATCATGAATCGAATCCGAGCCCGAGAGAATCGAGTACACGCAACCAGAGACCTCGCCGCCCCTCGTTCTCGTCCGCGCGCGCGAGGCCGCGCTGAGTGAGCCAGACTCCGAGGCTGCGGATTGGCTCGGGGGGCCATGGGACGGCGCGTTTTCGCACGAAATCGAGCTCGAGGTGGGTTGCGTTCGGGGAGTCGAGCAGGTCGAGCGCCACCCGCCCGCCAAAGCGCGACGCGACGACACCCAGGCCCGTGTAGCCGATCGCCCAGGAGACCCGCCCCCCGAAGGCTGTTCCGACGTCCATGCAAAAGCGGGTCGTCGTCGAGATTGGTCCACCCCATTGGTGACTGAATCTCAGCCCTTCGAGTTGGGGGAATGTCTGGAAGAAGCGCCGCGATAGTCCCTCGGAACTCTCAGCCCGCTGCTGGAAACGCTCATCCATACGACTTCCGTAGTGGTAGATCGCGTCGTAGCCACCCCAGAGAATCCGGTTGTCGCGCGTGAGCCGGTAGTAGTGAAATTGATTGGCGCTGTCGCCGAGGCCCTGACGGTTTCGCCATCCCACGCTTTCCATTTGGGCTTCCGATAACGGCTCCGACACCAGCGCGTAGTCCCAAACCGGGATCGACGCGCGACGCATGCGGTACAGCGGGCTGCGAAACGCGTTGGTGGCGAATATCGCCTTTGGCGCGCGGACACTGCCCGCCGCAGTTCGCAATTCGATTCCAGCGCCCGCGCGGGCGACCTGCTCGACCGCCGAGCCTTCGCAGATTCGCACCCCGAGACGGACGATCGTCTCGAGCAACCCCCAGGCGAGGCGAGCCGGATCGACGATCGCCGTGCCGTGCTCCCAAACCCCCGCCTGATAGGTGGGAGAGTCGACTTCCGCGCGCACGGCGTCGCGGTCGAGCCACTCGACGGGGGCGCCGAATTCCTGGAGATCCGAAAAGTGCTCGCGTAGATCCTCGACCTGGTAGGGGGCAGTCGCCACCGAAAGGATTCCGTTTTCTTCGACGTCTGCTTCGATTCCGTGGCGCTTCAACGAAGCGAGCCACTCGCGGAAATTTTCGGCGCCGAGCCGCTCGAGGACTGCGAGCTCTTTCGGAAAATGGCGCCGCCCGTTGTAGAGACCATGCGTGAGGGACGAGTCCGCGAAGCCTCCGTTGCGGCCCGAGGCGCCCTCTGCAATCGATTTCGCTTCGAGGAGTACGATATCCCGATTGGGGTCGGCTTCCTTTGCCTGGAGTGCTGCCCAGAGTCCCGTGAATCCACCGCCCACAATGATGAGGTCGGCCTCTTCGCGGCCCGCGAGTGCGGGGTGCGGAGCGGGTCGTTCAGGACGATCGAGCCAATAACAGTCGGGCGCCGTGTCGGCGAGCGCCAATAGATGCGGTTCGATGAGAAGCTCCTTCCGGCGGTCGGATCGCCACGCCGGGTGGCATTTCGGAGCCCGGGGCTCCTGGTTGTAATCGGCGGATTATATGAGCGCCGATCGCTTTGACAACCGGGTCTACGACTTCGAATCCGGGCGGGTACCCGCAGCCGGTGAAGATCACCCCTCCATCGTTGGCTGGGGGTTTACCCGATACACAAATACGAAGACTACAGGGCGTTTTGGAATCGCCGATAAGCGATGCTCGCGGCTGTCGGGTAGTTGAGTTTTGCCTGCCGGGAGATCCGGCGATTGGCTATCAGTTCCAGATGGTTGATCACATCTTCTGCCTGTGTTCGTGATGCTGTCGATTCACGGGAGGTTCGGCGAAGGCCGACTCCCACCGCAAGCTCGATGTCGAGTTGAGTGCCGGCTGTCGCCCGTTCGTTCGAGGATTCGAGCAGAAGAGTGCTGAACCACCCCTACCTTTCGTGGATCGATTTCGTAGTGCTCGGCGCTTACCTGCTGGGCATGCTTGGCGTCGGTTACTACATCAAGCTCAAGGTTCCGACCTTCGAGGAATTTCTCGTCGCCGGGCGGTCGATGACGACGCCGATCCTCGTCTGCACGCTCGCTTCCACCTACTATGGGCTCGACGTCCTCTTTGGAACCTCCGAGATGGCTTTCAACAATGGGGTGGTCGCCTTCTTTGGCTACTCGCAGCTCTCGATCGCCGTCTACTTCTTTGCGGCTTTCGCACTCAGCCATCGTCTGCGCGACGCGGAGTTCACCTCGCTGCCCGAGATCCTCGAACGACATTACGGACCCTCGGCCGGAATTATCGGTGGCTGCGCGTCACTCTTCTATTCACTCCCCGCGCTCGCGCTTTTCGGGCTCGGGAGGCTCTGCGAAGTGGTTTTCGGAATCGACGCGCGCATCGGCGCGCTGGGCCTCGGCGGGATTGCGCTTGTCTACACCCTGTGGGGCGGCCTATGGGCGGTCGCGATCACCGATACCATTCAGTTCGTCCTGATGTGCGTGACGCTCGCGATTGCGATTCCGCTGCTGATGGGGAATATCGGCGGTTTCGACGCCGTTGCGGCGGTGATTCCGGCGGGCCACTTCTCAATTTTTGGTGACATGCCGATCTGGCTGATGCTGGCCTACACGGCGACGGGAATCAGCATCCTGGTCGACCCCGGCTTTTACCAGCGCATCTTCGCGGCGAAGAGCGCTCGCCAGGCCCGCAACGCGATGTTGCTGAGCATGCTGATCTGGTTCGCCTACGACTGGTTGGTGGTCGCAGGGGGCATGCTCGCCGCCGCGGCTGTCGAGACAGGAGTCCTGTCCGTGGATCTTCACTCCAATGATGCACTGCTCACGGCGGTGATGTATGCGCTTCCAGCAGGCCTCGCCGGTCTGTTTCTCGCCGGAGTGTTGGCCACCGCGATGTCGACCATCGACAGTTACTCGCTGGTCGCTGGCGCCAACCTCTCCTACGACCTCTACCGCCCTCTGGCGAAGAAGCAGGTGAGTGATAAAGAACTCGTTCGTCTGACGAAACTAGGCATCGTTCTCAGTTGGACGTTCGGCTACATGCTCGCCTACGCGTTCGACAAGTTGATGGCACTCTGGGTTTTCCAGGCGACCGTGCTGACGTCCACGGTCCTGGTGCCGATCTTCGTCTGTCTATTCTGGAAGGGGAAGAAGACTCCAGTCGCGTGCTTGCTGAGCTACGCGTTGGGCTTGGTCAGCGTGATCGTGTTCTACTTTACGGTCAAGTATTTCGGCGAACCCAACGAGGTCTATGGCACCTACGTCTGGTCGTTTTCGCTCTGGGGCTCCGACTTCGAGATCTGGCAGGAGTATTCGCTGTTCTTCACCCTCCCGCTCAGCGCGCTCGGATTCTTGATCGGAAATTTTTTCGGCACCAACTACTCGCCGCCGGCGCCCGAGGAGGCCTGACGATGAATGGGTGGGACCTCTTCACGTGGATCAATAGTGTGATTCTGGCCGTGTCTGCAATCACCATCTTCTTTTTCTTTCTGAGAGACTCGAAGGGAATTCTCGGTGGCAATCGAAGCGATGCCGACGCCCCGTCAGGCGGAGATTCGGATCGACCTGAACGATCCGACCGCTCCTAGCTGCGCGTTGGCCTTTGGCCAAAGCTTGTGCGTCGTCGCACAACCCCATTAATGGGGTCGCGCTCCTAGCTGCGCGTTGGCTTTTGGCCAAAGCTTGTGCGTCGTCGCACAATCTCCGTTGGAGATTGCGCTCCTAGACGTTGGGGGAGATCAGCCGGTTAGTGCTGGGTTCTTCGGAGCTGGGCTGCGGGCGCATTTTCTCGCGTCGACCCAATATTCGCATACCGATCCCATAGACGAGCGCCGGCAAGGCACTCGAGGCGACGGACGCAGGTATGTACTGGGAGAGCGGGTGGATTTCGCCGCTGATCGGGTTGTACATGGTGATGTAGACAATCTGCCCCAGCACGAGTGATCCGAGCGCCACCCAGTTGAAGCCCCGATGGAAGTAGTACTCGCCGCTGGGATCGTCCTCGAAGAGCGCGCGCAAATTCAGCTTCTGCTTGCGCAAGAAGAAAAAGTCGGCGAGCAGAATGCCCGAGATCGGCGCGTACATGGTGCCGTTGTAGGCGAGGAACGCGTCGCCCATGTCGAAGAGTTCGTGAGGCCAGAACACGAATGGAATACAGGGAACGATCAGCAGCAGCATGAGTTGCCACCACCGCGTCGCGCGAAACCGCTTGACGTGTCGCATCGCGAGGCCGCTTGCAAAAAGCGAGACAGCGGTCGATGTGACATTGGCGAGCGCAACGAAGGTCAGTGCAATAATCCCCAATACGACGCCACCGACTGGGACCATCCACTCGGTGGGGTCGTTGGTCCCCACGACCAGCGCGGAAAACAGTCCGATGCAGCACGCGATCGAGCCGACTAATCCAAGTTGGATGATTTCCGGATAGATCGCGTTGCGCTGGCTGCGGGTATTGCGCGCGAGAAATCCCACCCCGCCCCACCACGAGATCCCCGAAGCGATGCCGAGTTCGAGGGCGATCACGTAGTTGGTGGTCGGATTGGGTCCGGGGTCGAGCGGAGGAGCCGCGGCGATCGCCTCCCAGCCGAAGTCGTGAAACAGCTTGTAGAACATGAATACGATGAGGAGTCCGATTCCCGGCGCGATGATCGAATTCGAGAGGCTCAACAAGTGCACGCCGCGCGTGACGATCAGAAACGAGAGCCCGAGGCCGAGCGCGACGCCACCACCGACGACCCAATCGCCACTGGGTAATTCGAGAGCTCCCAGGATGTTCTTGATGCCATTGCCGAACATCACGAGCAGCAACCCCGACCAGCCGAGCATGTTGATCAAGTAGAAGAGCAGCGGGATCTTGATTCCGCGTTGGCCGAAGGCTGGCTTGCAGCAGTCCATCTGTTCAATTCCGTATCGCTGGCAACCGAGGCCGAGTGCCATCGTGGTGATGAAGATGCCGATCAGGTTTCCAGCGATCAGGCAGACGATGCCCTCCACCGCGCCGACGAGTTCGGCCACGAAGCTGCCCGTCAGGAAGCACCAGGTCGCGATCGAGTAGGCGAAGCAGGTGGTGTGCGCGCTTGCGGTTCCGTACTCGCGTTCTTTGATCAGCAGGGGCATGCGCCCGAAGGCGCTGTCCTCTCGGCCTGGCGAATCGAGTTGATTCGCTGTGGAGTCGAAGTCCTCGGCGCTCATCGGCGGTCCCGCGATTTTTTCACGGGGCAAATAGCCACAGCGCGATCACCGGTAGGACCACCGCACCCGTGATGCAGAAAAACCAGTCCAGGGTCGTGAAGCTGCCGAGATCCGAATCGTCGAGCGCTTCGAGCTGATCGATTCGGTGCTCGAGATCCGCGACAAGTCGCGCGCGGTCGGCTTGCTCGGTGCTCGTATCGGGGTCTGTTCCGAGCTGATTGGACATGTCGCTCCGCTGAGAGTCGCTGAAGTGGCGCCATCCTAAGGCTTATGGGGTGCAATCCTCAAGTCGAACCGATTTGTGACAGCGAAGTGATCCCGGTTGGCTCGCGGGGGCTCGCACTCGTGACCCACATGCGCCTTGTCTGCCCTCTAAGGCCTGCGGCGCCCGTATCTGACCGCGGCGGGCACGGGAAGGGACCGGCGAGCCCGCCCTAATAAGGCTTTGCGCCCCAATCGGGCTGCTTGCACGCGGTCTGTTACGCGTCGGCGTGATCGTACAGCGACTCTACAACCCGCCGCAGGCATGGCAGTTTCGCAACTTTTAGAGGTAAACCACTGTAAGAACTACGATCTGCTCAGGCGGCGGCCTCGGTAAGGGCTGCCGGAGTACCCCCCCAAAAAAATGCCCGATTTTCAAAAACCTTTGATAATTGGGGGAAACTCCGGGTTGCAATATCATTCCTAGCCGGAATAATGTCCTGCCATCCCACCCGGTGTTTTGGTCGACTTCTGGAGGGTTGCTGGTCGAGCAAAAATTATCGGAGACTTCAGATCAATGCGAGCGTTGCACGAGGGCCCCGATGCGTGGAAAATGGGGCCCTTCTTTTGAGGAGAACTGCTTGATGGTCCGCAAAATTCGAAGCGAGGTTGGCGGCCTCGCGGTTGCCGTGGCGGCCGCATTTGTCGCGATTAGTTCGGGCACCGCAGTCGCGGTTGATCTCGATCAGCTGGTCGCCCAGCGCATGGCAGTCAATGATGAAAGCGTCAAGAGCCAGGGGCGGATCGACAAGCTAAGTGACGATACCGATCGGCTGCTTGCCGAGTATCGAGTCGTCATTCAGCGGATCGACGCGCTGAAAGTCTACAACAAGCAGGTCAGCGACTTGATCACATCGCAGGATGAAGAGATGGCCTCTTTTCGGCGCCAGATCGATGATGTCGAGTTGGTGGGTCGCGAAGTTACGCCGCTGATGTTTGGCATGCTCGACTCGATCGAGAACTTCGTCGAACTGGACATCCCCTTTCTGCCGGAAGAGCGTGCAGATCGAATTGCCGACCTTCGCGATACGATGGTCCGCGCCGACGTCACCGACGCCGAGCGGTACCGCCGCATCGTCGAGGCCTACCAGATCGAAAATGAATTCGGGCGAACCATCGAGTCCTATCAGGGCGAATTGCATCTCGATGGAGGGACTCGCCAGGTGGACTTTCTGCGCGTCGGTCGCGTCGGGTTCTACTATCAGACGCTCGATGGCAGCGAAACGGGCGTCTGGGATCAAAAGAATCGGGCCTGGATGGATGCAAAGAAAGCAACGAGCGGAGTCCGCCTGGGAATTCGCATGGCAAACAAACAGACGGCACCGGACCTGTTGAGACTTCCCTTGCCGGCGGCGGAGGCGGCGCAATGAAGTGGCTGGGAGCAACGCTGGTTTGTCTGATTGTTTTCGCGGGCGCGTTCGGCGCCCTTGCACAAGAACTCTCGGCTGAGGACGCGGCGGCCGATGCGGCTGCGGCGAGCGCAAGCGCGCCGCCCCCGCTCCCCAAGTCGAACACGATGGACGAACTCCTCAAGCGTGTGAAATCGGGCTGGAACGGAGAGCGCAAGGAGAACCGCGATCGAGAACGGGAATTCGCCAAGGCAAAAGCAGACCAGCAGCGTTTGCTCAACGATGCGAAGGTAGAGCGAGCAGCGCTCGAACGGCGCAGTGAGACCCTCGAGACGACCTTCGAGGCAAATGAAATTTCACTGACCCAGCTCGAGGATACGCTCACAGAGCGACTCGGTGCCCTTGGCGAACTATTTGGTGTCGTGCGCCAGGTCGCCGGTGACACGAGGAGCCAGGTGGAGGGGTCTCTGGTCAGTGCCCAGATCCCCGGGCGAGAAAAATTTCTAGAAGAACTCGGCAAGAACAAGAGTCTGCCGTCGATCGAAGCGCTCGAGCAGCTGTGGTTCATCCTCCACCAGGAGATGACCGAACTCGGTAAGGTGGTTCGCTTTACGACGACTGTCGTCAGCGTGGATGGCAAGCAGAGTCAGCGGGAGGTCGTCCGCGTCGGAGCCTTCAATGCGCTTTCCGGCGGCGTCTATTTGATCTACGTGGACAACAAGCTCCAGGAACTACCCAAGCAGCCTGCGGGCACCTACCTCGACACGGTGCCAGGTTTCGAGAAGGCCACGAGCGGCCTTGCAATGCTCGCGCTGGACCCGTCGCGTGGGTCGATCCTGAGAGTGCTGATTCAAACACCCGGCTTCGTTGAGCGAATCAAATTAGGCGGCGGGGTCGGTTACGCGATCATCGTGCTCGGACTGTTGGCGGGCACCTTGGCGATCGTCCGTTGGATCGTCGTCTCCTTGATCGGTCGTAAGGTGGCCTCGCAGAAGAAGAGCGATCAGGTGAGAGACGACAATCCGCTGGGACGCGTGCTTGGAATCTACGAATCGAACCGGGACAGCGACGTCGAAACGCTCGAGCTCAAGCTCGACGAAGTGATCATGAGGGAGTCCGCGAGCCTCGACAAGATGCTCTGGGCGGTGAAAGTCGTTTCGGTCGTAGCGCCATTGATGGGACTGCTCGGTACCGTGACCGGTATGATCCGGACCTTCCAGGCGATTACGCTCTTCGGAACCGGTGATCCCAAGATGATGGCCAGCGGTATTTCCGAGGCACTCGTCACGACCATGCTCGGCCTCTATGTCGCGATTCCGCTGGTGTTGCTACACGCTCTCGTTTCCAACACCGCCAAGGGTGTGGTCGAGATTCTCGAAGAGCAGGCTGCTGGCCTGATTGCTCGCCGAGCGGAACAGACTGATGCTGTTTGAGCTAGAGCCCGTCGCGGCGGTGCGCGCGTTCATTGAGCGCGGGGGCGACGTTTTGCTCCTGATTGCCGCGGTGACGTTCGCGATGTGGACCTTGATGCTCGAACGCCTCTGGTACTTCAAGGTTCTGCAGCCGCGCGACGCCAAGCGGGTGGAGGGCATCTGGCGGTCTCGCAGCGATCACGAATCGTGGTACGCCGATCAGGTTCGACGACTCTTGGTTTCGGAAGTGCGGCTCGAACTCCGTCACTCGGTCGGCGCGATCAAGACCCTGGTCGCAATATGTCCGATGCTCGGCCTGTTGGGGACGGTTACCGGCATGATCGAGGTCTTCGACGTGATGGCGATCTCGGGAAGCGGAAATACCCGCGCGATGGCATCCGGAGTGTCGAAGGCGACGATCCCGACGATGGCCGGCATGGTGGCCGCGCTCTCGGGGATGATCTTGAGCGTGCAAATTGAACGTTTTTCCAATAACGAGACGAACCGTGTGGCGGATCACCTGACCCACGCGCACGACTAGAGGAAATCGATATGCGTCGACAACGTAGAGCGAGCGCAGAAGAGGCAGAAGTTGACCTCACGCCCATGCTGGACGTGGTTTTCATCATGCTGATCTTCTTCATCGTGACAGCCTCGTTCGTGAAAGAATCAGGCATGGACATCAACCGCCCGAGTGCCGCCACGGCAACTCTGAAGCCTCGCGGCAATATCATGGTGGCGATTACACCGACGGATCAGATCTGGATCGATAAGCGACAGGTCGATGTTCGGGCCCTTCGCGCCAACCTGGAACGCCTCCACGCCGAGAATCCGCAAGGTGCCGTCGTCATACAAGCGGACGTGGATTCCAAGAATGGCCTCCTAGTGGCAGTCTTGGACGCCGCGAAGTTGGCCAAGATCGAGAACATTTCAATCGCCGCAGAAGTCATCGACTGATGGTGCGTCACCTCTCCGCGGCATTTCTCGCGATCGGCGTGACCTTTGGTCTGTTCTATATCATGCAGGCGCTGATCCTCGGGAAGGACACAAAACTCGGCGAGGCGAGCGTGAACATGATCGACTTCGTTCGGCTCAAGAAGGATCGCGACCTCGAGACCAAGAAACGCAAAATGCCCGACAAAAAGAAGCCGGAGGAACCGCCGCCGCCGCCTGATCTCAGCACGGCCAGATCGAACAAGCCCAGCCAGGCCATGGGCGACATGGCATTTGCGATTGACGTCGATGTCGATCTGGGCGGGGCGAATATTACAATCGCGGCGAGCGACTCGGATGTTATTCCGGTCGTGCGCGTACCCCCTCAATATCCGTTGCGGGCGTCCGAGCGCGGTATTGAAGGATGGGTCGAGTTGGAATTCACGATCAGCAAGCTGGGTGCCGTCAAGGATGCGACTGTGCTCAATTCACATCCCAGCTCCATCTTCGATCGAGCGGCCATCAAGGCGATTCGAAGGTGGAAGTACAATCCGAAGATCGAAGATGGCGAGGCGGTCGAACGCCCTGGCGTCCAGGTCAGACTCAAATTCGAATTGAATAACTAATAGAGTGGTAGGCAGAATGTTCTCGGGTCAGATTTCACGCTTCCATCGCGCTTGCCTCCTACTGCTCGTATTGGTGTTTGCGCTCGGCGCCGTTGGCAGCGCCGAGGCAGCCAGGAAGAAGAAGAAAGACGACAAGGACAAGGGCAAGAGCTTCACCGTCACCGAGCAGATGAACAAGCGGCTAACTGCCGCGCATGAGGCGCTCGAAGCCGAACAGTACCAAGCAGCAGCAGTGATCCTCACTGAACTCGAGAAGAGATCGAAGCGCCTGAACTCCTACGAACGAGCCATCGTCTTCCAGATGCTGGGTATGACGGAAGCGGCCCAAGATAAATACGAAACGGCTCTCGTTTACCTCGAAAAGTGCCTCTCCGAGGACGCGCTACCACACGGCGCGATCGTGAGTACCCGCTTTATGATTGCTCAGCTCTACATGGCGACTGAAGAATTCGAAAAAGCGGTGGTGGCGCTGAAAAAGTGGTTCAAGGAAGTCGAGACCCCCAACGGCAACGCCTATTACATCCTTGCAGCTGCCTACTACCAACTAGATCAGATCAAGAACGCCATCGTTCCGGCTGAAACCGCGATCAAGGTTTCGAAAAAACCGAAACCGCCGTGGCTGCAACTCCTGGTTGGGCTGTACTACGAGACCAAGCAGTATCCGAAGGCCGTCAAGCCTCTCGAAATGCTGATCATGATCGACCCCAAGAAGAGTTACTGGACGCAGCTCTCCTCGCTTTACGCCCATCTCGAGCAGGAAGAAAAGTCACTGGCGATCATGCAACTCGCCTACGCGCAGGATTACCTCACGAAGGATTCCGATCTGCGTGCCCTCGCGCAGCTCTATCTCTATCACAACCTGCCGTATCGGGCCGGCCTGGTGCTGGAGAAGGCCGCAGCGGACGATTCAGTCGAAAAGACTCCCGCCTACTGGGAGATGCTCGCGAACAGCTGGCTACTCGCGCGGGAGACCGAGCGCGCGTTTGAGCCGCTGCGGACAGGCGCCGAGGTTTCAGAAGGGGGAAGTCTCTACGCGAGATTGGGGCAGCTCTTTATCGAGCGAGAGGAATGGGCGAAGGCCTCCAAGGCGCTCGACAAGGCGATCGCAAAAGGCGACCTCCACGACGAGCATACTACGCATCTGCTGCTGGCCATTTCTCTTTATCACCAGAAGAAATACTCGGCTGCGAGAAAGCAGCTTAGGTTCGCGCGCAATAGCGAAACGGAGACCCTGCGCAACTCTGCGAGGCAGTGGTTGTTGATGGTCGATCGCGAAGTGCAGGCCCTGGAAGATGCGCGGAGCGAAAGAGAAACAGCGCAGGAGCTGGCGGCGAAGCAAGCCGAAGAGAAGGCGTTGCAAGCTGAGGAAGCGGCGCGGGCCGAGGAGGAGGCGGGCGCTGAGGAAGCGGACGCTTCGCCCGAGGAAGCGCCGGCTGTCGAACAGGTCTCGCAAATTCCGCAATCGCCTTAGGGCAACCCACCCACAACGAATCGCTATGTGGCAGGCCCGTGTTGGACGCGGCTGGCTGGACGGCTTGCTGCGATCTAGCAGCGCGCTTGACTTACGGGCGGCTGCGTCCGCTTGAAGTTCGAACCGTCTTGGTGCGCACCGCGGGCTGGCGGCGAGAGGCCATCGTGCTCAGTGAACCATTCCGCGCGTTGGCCTCTCGCCGCCAACCCGCGGTGGTCGGTGATCTCGCGGTGAATTTTCTATCCGGGCAGTCGTCTCGGGAGTCGGTGGTGGTGGGGGATTGTCGCGCGGAATGGGCCACTGAGCACGACAGTCCCCCACCACCGCCGACTCCCAGAGGTAACTCTCGATCGGTAGACGATCGAAGTCTTAGATTGCGGAGATTGCTCGGGGAGAGGGGGGCTAACCGCCCAGCATTCGGTTTAGGTCGCGTTTCATGATTCCGTTGACGATGATGGCGCGCATGATTTCGGAGGTGCCCTCCCAGATGCGATCCACCCGCACGTCTCGGTAGAGGCGCTCCGCCGCGTAGTCCGCGCAGTAGCCTCGCCCTCCAAAAATCTGCACGACGCGGTCCGCGACCCGCCCCACCATCTCGGAGGCGTAGAGCTTGCACATCGACGCCTTGGTGTGCAGCTCTTTGGGATCGGCCCGGCCGGCGTCTTCTTCCCAGGATGTCGTGTAGACCATCAGGCGCGCCGCGTAGAGTTCAGTCGCAGAATCAGCGAGCATCCATCCGATACCCTGGTGTTCGTGGAGTTTTTTGCCGAATGCTTCGCGCTCCGCACACCACACTTTGGCTTCTTCGAGCAACCGCTGTGCGGCACCGAGGCAGCGGGCCGCGATGTGCAGGCGCTCCTCTCGGAACCAGGATTTGCTGATGCTGTTGGCCTCGCCGATTCCACCGAGGATCTGCTCTTCTCCCACTTCGCAATTTTCGAACGCCATTTCGGGATGGCGGTCTTCCTGCCGGTGCATGAAGCGCGGTGTCCGGACGGTGCGCATGCCCGGTGTTCCGTGATCGACAAAGAATAGAGTCTCTTCGCCAGGGCCCGTCATGGCATGCACGAGGACGGCGAGGCCCGTGTGGCCACCGCTCACGAACCACTTCTGGCCGTTGATCACCCAGCGATCCCCCTTCTTGACCGCAGTGGTTTGGAGATTGGTGGTGTCGGAGCCGGCATCGGGCTCGGTAACCGCGTAAGCGACCGTCCACTCCCCCTTCATCGCGGGCTCCAGGTATTTCTTTCGCTGCGCATCGGTGCCGCGCATCAGCGCGTTGTAGGGTCCACCCACGTGTGCCCATAAACCGTTCGTCGCACGGCCTGCCTGCTCCTGGACGATCGTCTGCTCCATCACCGACGAGCCCAATCCGCCCATCTCCTTGGGCACATTCATCGGCCAGAGCCCGTAGTCGCGAGACTTCTGCTGAATGTTGATGCGGATCTCTTCGGGTAGAGCCTCTGTCGTGTCGACCGTGATTTCGTGAGGAAACAACTCCTGCTCGACAAAGTGACGGGCTCGCTCCTGGAGTTCCTTGAGTTCGGAGGTCAGTTCGAATTCCATTGCCTTTTCTCCTGTGTTTCTCGCGTATCCATTCTTGCGAATGACGTCGCTCTTTCGCTCTGTACGATCGGAATCGCTAGTTCGCTTGTTTGGGGATGATCAGTGCATCGACGACGACAGCTCCATCCGGTAGGGCGACGAGCGGGTTGATGTCGATCTCCGCGATCGACTCACCGAGATCTTCTGCGAGGGCCGATAGGCCCATCACCGCCTCGACGATCGCATCGATATTGGCAGGCTCCCTGCCGCGTGCGCCCGCCAACAACGCGGCTCCGCGCAGGCGCATCAAGACCCTGCGAACGGCGTCGGGTGTGGTCGGGACTGTCAACATCGAGACGTCCTTGAGTACTTCGACAAAGATTCCGCCGGTTCCAAGGGTGAGCATCGGGCCAAATTGAGGATCGTTGACGACGCCGAGGATCAGCTCAGTGCCCTGCGGGATCATTTGCTGGACGAGAACCGCTGCCCCCAGGCGCTCCTCGAAGTCCGTGTAGACCGCGGAGAGTTCTTCGCGATCGGCGATCCCGAGGCGAACACCACCGCGCTCCGTCTTGTGCAGATCTGCGGAGGTCTTGAGAGCGACGGGAAAACCGATCTCGTCGCCTGCGCTCAATGTTTCCGCGAGCGTCTGCGTCTGAATCTCCCGCGTCGTGGTGAGCCCGTAGGCGGCGAGAATCTGCTTGCTGTCGTGCTCGCCGATGGCGCCGGAGGCTGCACGGAGTCGTTCACGCAATTCCGCGAAATTTCCTGGGCGCGCTCGCTGACAGGTTCGCGTGTCTTCTTTCGCGGCGCGATCTCGCTGGAAGGCGCTGTACTCGACGACGTGACGCGTCGCCCGCAACCCGGTTTCGGTGCCCATCAAGACGGGAACGCCCATTTCCCTCAATTCGGCGGCTTGTTTCCCGCTCGTTGCGGCGGTCAGGTGCCCGAGAACGGCGATCGGATTACGCAGATCG
>Ga0209987_10000940_pt1 | contig 15620 bp, 12 predicted proteins | sample N074metaG_FD_182134 | JGI IMG/M metagenome (GOLD analysis project Ga0209987, IMG submission 182134) | Deep subsurface microbial communities from Kermadec Trench to uncover new lineages of life (NeLLi) - N074 metaG (SPAdes) (version 2) | ecosystem: Environmental > Aquatic > Marine > Ocean trench... | reverse complement strand
GCGACCTGCGCGCCGCACTCGACGCTGTGCTTGCATCTGAAAAGCCGGCGGCCAATCAGAAACCGAGTATTGGCTGCAACATCAAATGGATCGCCGGCAACGAACCTGAATATTTCTGACCGACACGCGGATTTAATGAGGTCACAGCGTCTCCTTGCCTGATTTGCCATCAAAATGAGGGTTCGATCCCCTTCACCCGCAGAAGTCTACTAATCCGACTGGCCGCTTGTCCAAAAAAAACGCCGCAAAAAGCGGCGTCAATAATTCGAGCCAGCGACTACGGCTCAGCTCTTTTTGCCGCTCGCGTAGTGAAATTTTTGCTCGGCCGTCATCCGTTCAATCATTTGCACGGCATTGTTACTGTCCGGGTCCAGTTTGAGCGAGACCCGGTAGTAGCGGATGGCCGACTCGTAGGCACCCTTGGTCATGGCGGCCTCGGCCAGGGAGTCCCATGTGTTGGCCGATAATGGGAATGTTTGGGTATTCAGGTCGAAAACCTTAATGGCGGCGTCGATCTCGCCATTCTCGAGAAGATCGTAACCCATCGCATTGATCGTCGATTCCACGATATCTGCCGCCGGCAGAGCGAAATCGCCCATTGCGCGGTAGGCATGGGTGATCCGCGCGGGATCATGTGTGGCAAAAGCAGCCCCCAGATGGCCCACAACGTCGACCTGCGGTGCATTTATTGGCGCCGACAGTACGTTTCCGGCACCGGCCAGGATTGTCAGGGCGAGCCCCAGTGGCAAAAAGTTCATGTTGATGCTCCTCAGCGAGCGGCTTGATAGGTTAGTTGGTGTTGTAGTTAAGTATAACACTAACTCGGTAGAACGCAACACCAAAATTCACATGTCCGCGATTACATCCGTTTTCAATCGCGCCATGAGTTGGATGCTCGCCAACTGAATAGTGTTTAAAAGAATCGCATGGGCCGGCAAATCAGTAGTTGTCCGGAAAGTGCGCTGCGTCACGCCTTGCAGCTGCCGTGATTTGTACACTCGGTCAAGTCGGACGCATTTTATGTCCGGTTGCTGGGTAATATATGTCAATCACAAAAGCCAGTCGTTCGTTGCAACGAAAATTATCGCTGCGGTTGTCGCTCGCGATGGGCGTGTTCATTGTCGGTATGTTCCTGATTCTGCGCGCGATCATTACCCCGGCGTTTGAAGAGCTCGAACTCTCGGCCGCTTATACCGACCTGATTCGGGCCGAACAGGCTATTCAGACAGACATCGACAACCTCACGGCCGTGACCCTGGACTGGGCGCCCTGGGATGACATCTACGAGTATGTGTCCGGACGCAATCCGGGCTTCGAGAAGTCCAACCTCATCAGGCCCACGCTGACAAATCTCAATATGGACATGATTGCGGTGTACGAAATGGGTAGTCAGCTAAAGTGGGGCCAGATACTGGTCGATGGCGAAGAGCGTCCGCTGGCGGACCTCGGCATTCTCAGCCCGGCAGACCCGGCCTTCGAACTCCTGACTCGCCACGACTCACCCGACGGCGGCGTGATCGGCATCGTCAATACAAGTCTCGGTCCCCTGCTCGTTAGCTCACAACCGATCCTGCGCTCGGACTACTCGGGGCCCGTAGCCGGTGCCGTGATTATGGGTCAATTTCTCAATGTATCGCGATTGGCTCGCTTGCGTGAGCGAACCGAGGTGGACATGACCTGGATGCTGGTCGAAACCTACGTCGTCGAAGGCGAACGTGAGCTCAGCGACATTCCGTTGGGAGAGTTGCCGGTGAGGATCTCGGACGAAGCTGTCACCAATTGTGTTGTGCTTGCGGACATCCTCGGTCTGCCGTACCTGCTCGTGAGTTCGAAGACGCCGCGCGAAATCACCTGGCTCGGCCAGAAGACGATCAATGCAGCGTTGTTGTTCCTGGCAGTGGCGGGCTTGTTGTTCACCCGCGTGCTCTGGTGGTTCATGAAGGGCACGATCATTGGTCCCATCGAACGACTGATGGCCCACATGGGCAAGATTCGCAAGACCGGTGACCTTTCAGACAACCTGAACCTCGACAGTGACGATGAGATCGGCCTGCTGGCCGAGCAATACGACAAATTGAACTCGGAAGTTCACGAGACACGTGCGGCCTTACTGCATCAGTCGTTCAAAGCCGGCAAGGCAGATACGGCGGCAGAGGTGTTGCACAACATTCGCAACGCAATGACGCCGTTGATCAACGGCCTCGATCGCCTCGGCAAAGCACACAATGTCACCGACGGGCTGCATTTCGGTGAAGCGATTGAGAAGCTTGCGGATCCTGACTGCGATCCGCAGCTGGCGGGCAAATACCTGCAGTATCTTGGTGCTTCTTTCGATCATATCGCCGCTGTAAATGGAGAGGCTAGCGGCGACCTCAAAATTGTGGTTTCACAGGCCCGCCAAATCGTTGGGATACTGTCCGACCAGGAGAAATTCACCAACGTCGCGCCTGTGGCAGAAAATCTCGTCGTCGACGAGGTGATGGAAGAAGCCGCTCACGTCCTGCCAAAAGATTCACAGACGGAAATCGATGTCGACATCGATGAGGATCTGACCAAGTACCGGGTTCGAGCGCATCGCACCGGATTACTGCAAGTTCTCAGCAATCTTATTCTGAACGCGCACGAATCCATTCAGCGCAGCAATGCGGCCGATGGGCGAATTTCTTTGTCCGCCAGCGACACGGTTTTCAACGATCAGAAGATGGTGAAACTCACGGTGCGTGACAATGGCACGGGCTTCGAAGAAGACGTGCGCTATAAGATATTTCAGCGTGGTTTTACCTCAAAATCGCAAGGGGAGAACACAGGACTGGGACTGCACTGGTGCGCCAACGCGGTTGCCAGCATGGGTGGCCGGATCTTCGCCGATAGCCAGGGCGAAGGACATGGCGCCGAATTTCACGTACTGCTGCCGGCAGCACAGGGAGGTTGAGTATGGGTGACCGACATAATGACGAAAACATACGCGTGCTCATCGCAGATGATGACGAGCACATTCTGCAAGCCTATCGCGAAGCGTTTATGGATAGCGAGTCAACGCAGGAGATCCGCGCGCTCGATGCGCTGGCCGCAGAGCTATTCGAACCTGACAAAACAGATGATGAAGAACCGCACTTTGACGTCGTCGCATGCAGTCAGGGAGACGATGCCATTTTCCTGGCGAAAAAGGCGGCCAGCGACGGGCATCCGTTTGACGTGGTGATTCTCGATGTACGAATGCCGCCAGGCATTGACGGCGTCGAAGCCGGTAGCCAGATTCGCAAACTCGATCCGGATATCGAAATAATCTTCGTCACGGGATTTTCCGACATGCCGCTGGAGGAACTGCAACGCCGCGTGCCCCCGCCGATGAAGCTGCACTACTTCAACAAACCGCTGTCGTTCTCGCAACTCGCGCTCAACGTGGCCAACCTGGTGCGGGAGCACTGAGTCGGGTCATGACGGATATCACACAAACAACGACCAATCGCATACTCGTCGTTGACGACGACACGACACTGATCGACGAATATCTGCGTTGCCTCGGCGAAGACTATGAGCCCGATAGCGCGACGACGACATTATCCGATCTCGAGAAGGTCCTGTTTGGCGACGAAGTCAATGAGAGTGGTGCGGCCCGCTTTGCGGTCGAGTCGTGCAACCAGGGCGCAAAAGCCGTCGAAGCAGTCGAGGACGCAATCAAGACTGGCAAGAAGTACTCCATCGTCTTTCTGGATATCCGCATGCCGCCAGGCATTGATGGTATCGAAGCCGCCAAACGTATTCGCAAGCTGGACCCGGACGTCAATATTGTCATCGTGACCGGCTCTATCAGCGCCGAGATCGATAACCTCAATGCCGAAGTGCCGCCCGCCGACAAGATCTTCTTTTTTAGGAAGCCTTTCCATGCGGCAGAGTGCCGCCAGCTTGCAGCGGCATTGTGTGGCAAGTGGCATGCCGACATGGCATTGCGTAGTGCGAATGAAAAGCTCGAACACCGGGTCGAGGAGCGTACAGCGGCACTGCACAAACTGGCGTACTACGACCCGGTAACCCGTCTTCCAAATCAGCTGCTCTTGCTCGATGAGTTGCAAACGATGATCGACAAATCTGAAGACTGCGACGGCGATTCGGTCGTCGTGTTACTCGACATCGACCGCTTCAGTTTTCTCAATGAGACGATGGGCCATGATGCGGGCACCGAATTGCTGCGTGCGATCGGCAATCGTCTGAGCCGTGCGTTGTGTGAAGAGCAGTCTGGCTCGAGTGCCGTGATTGGCCGATTCGGTGCCGATGAATTCGCTGTCCTGATGCCGGGTGTCGAGAGCGACGCGGCAATTCATGAGCTCGCCGAACAGGTCCGCACACTCGTTGAAGAGCCGTTTCTGATCGGCGGCAGAGACATCTTCCTCAAAGCAAGTTTCGGTGTCGCATGGCATCCGGTTCACGGGCGCGACGCGAAACTTATTTTCCGATGTGCCGAGGCGGCGCTGCATCGCTCGATGCGTAACATAGACGATGCAATCACTTACTATCACAGCGAAATGCGCTATCGAGCGCGACACAAGTTCGATATGGAGGCCGAGTTTCGCGGTGCACTTGAGAATGGCCAGATCAAGGCATTCTACCAACCGCAACAGTGCCTCGAGACGGGCGAACTGGCCGGCGTCGAGGCTCTGGCACGGTGGATAAGAGCAGATGGCAGCATAGTGATGCCAGACGATTTTATTCCGCTTTGTGAAGAGATGGGAATCTCGGATCTGTTGTTTGAGGCTATCCTGACCAATGTCTGCGACGACGTCGCGATCTGGCGAGATGAGGGCGGCTGGGATGTGCCGGTCAGCGTCAACCTATCGGCACATCAATTGCGCAATGCGGACCTGGTCAGCCTGGTTAAAAAGACGTTGATGAGTAAATCTGTCGATCGCAAGCTGATCAATCTCGAATTGACCGAATCCACGTTGCTTGAAGACCTGACGATCGCGCGGCCCATCCTGAATGACTTGTCGGCGCTGGGTGTGGGTATTCACATCGATGATTTCGGCACCGGTTACTCGTCGCTGAGTTATCTTGCCGAGCTGCCCGTCAAGACCTTGAAGATCGATCGTTCATTTATCGCCAAGTTGGTCGATTCGGAATCAAACACGCGAGTCGTGCAGGCGATCATTGCGCTGGGCAAAGCAATGCAGCTCGAAATCGTCGCAGAGGGTGTCGAGACCGATCGGCAATACGCGCTCGTCCGCAAACTCGGTTGCGACCTCGTGCAGGGTTTCTTTATCGCCAAACCCATGCCGGCAGACCGCTTCCGCCGCTGGTGCGATGGACATGAAGTAACGCAAAGTCTCAAACACGAGTCGAATGTCATAAGGGTCTGACACGTAGTTTATAGTCCCTCCCGCAGTAGTTCTACGTATCGCGCAGGCATGCCGTGGCGGTTATCGTGCAACGATGAAAAGGATGAGCTACGACATCATTATTATTGGAGCGGGTCCCGCGGGCCTGAGCTTCGCACTATCCCTCGCGCACACCGGATTACGGATCGCGCTGATTGAAAAGCAAGCCGAAGAACAACTGGCCGCACCGGAATTTGACGGGCGAGACATCGCACTGACGCACTTGTCCGTTCGAATCCTCACAAAACTCGGTATTTGGGCGCGTTTCGAAGCCGATGACCGACCGCCAATCAAGGCCGCCAGGGTGTTGGACGGCACATCTCCCTATTGTTTGAATTTCGATCCTCATTCAGTCGATCCACTCGGATTCATTGTCTCGAACCATGTTATTCGCAAGACCCTCTTCGACGCAGTAAAGACCCTCGACAACGTTGAGTTAATGGCCAACCTGACTGTCACGTCCGTCGCAACGAGCGACATCGTTGCGTCCGTCGTCTTGTCCGATGGGCAGACACTGGAGTCACGATTGGTGGTCGCCGCCGACAGCCGTTTCTCGGAAACTCGCCGCATGCTTGGAATCTCGGCCTATATGCACGATTTCGGCCGTGTCTGCATTGTTTGTCGCATGCAGCACGAAAAGCCCCACGAGGGCATCGCGTACGAATGCTTTCATTACGGCAGAACATTGGCGGTATTGCCGCTAAGCGGCCATTGCTCCTCTATCGTGATCACGGCCCCGATGGATCAACGCGATTCAATAATGGACATGGACGATGCCCAATTCGGCTGTGACATTCGACAGCGATTCAACAGCCGATACGGTGATATGACACTCACGAGCAAGAGATTTGCCTATCCGCTGGTTGGCGTGCATGCATCGAAGTTCCACGCGCAGCGTTTTGCGTTGATCGGGGACGCCGCTGTCGGTATGCATCCCGTAACCGCACATGGCTATAACCTTGGACTCAGCGGCCAGGACATTCTGGCGAATGAAATTGCCAGCGCTGCAACTCGACAGAGCGATATTGGCGCTACCATTTTGCTGAAAAAGTATGAACGCAAACACATGCGAAGCACGAAGCCCATGTTTTACGGTACCAATGAGATCGTTAAATTTTTCACCGATGACCGAGTGCCGGCAAAGTTGGCAAGGCGAGTCGTTCTGAGGCTGGCCAACAAGATGCCGCCGATCAAGCGCGTGATACAAAGCAAGCTGACCGCAACGTCGAATCGCAGCTTCCTTTGACGGCATGACCAAAACCCACCCATTCATGAGTTATGCCTTCCGGCCGTTCTTCCTCTTGAACGGTCTTTTCGCCGTCGCCGTTATCGCAGTCTGGCTGCTGGCGTTGCACGGCTCCGGATTCGCCGTGCTCCTTGCAAGCATGCCGTACTGGCACGGTCACGAAATGATAGTCGGATTTGCCATGGCGGCCATGGCCGGTTTCGCTTTGACGGCGGTCGCCACCTGGACGGGTCGCCCACCGGTACGCGGCAAGTGGCTGGGGATTTTGGTTTTCTGCTGGTTACTCGGGCGCCTGGTCATGCTGGCCGCAGCGCAATTACCGTATTGGCTGGTTACTTCGGTGGACGCGATTTTTCCCTTCCTGCTGGCCTTTCTGTTGGGACGGGAAGTCGTGACAGGTCACAGTCGTCGTAATTATCCCATCGTCGGCATTGCCCTGGCTCTGGCGATTCTGAACCTGTTGTATCACCTGGGCACGCTGCAAATCCTGCCCGGCATGGATCGCCTGGCCCTGTATTTTCTGATTCACCTGATGCTCCTCATGATTACGGTCATCGCCGGGCGAATAATTCCCAACTTCACGGCTAACTGGTTGCGTGCCCGGGGCCATGAGCGGCTGCCAAAAAATCATCCACTGACCGATCGGTTTACCGTCATGGCCACGCTTGCTACGGGTGTATCCATCAGTTTGAATCCTTTCGGTCCGGTCACCGGGATCCTCGCACTGGTGGCGGCCTTGTCCCATGCCGTTCGTCTTGCTCGCTGGCGCGGGCTGGCAACGACATCTGAACCACTGTTGTTTGTGCTGCACGTGGCCTATCTGTGGCTGCCGGTGGGTTACGCCCTTACGGCGCTGGCCGCCTTTGGTCTCGTCTTTACACCCACCGCAGCACTGCATGCCCTGACCATGGGCGCAATCGGCAACATGATCCTGGCCGTGACCAGCCGGGTTGCACTGGCGCACACCGGGCGGTCACTCCACGCACCGCGGCTTATCGTGCTTGCTTATGCCATCCTGAATGCCGCTGTGATCGCGCGCGTACTGAGCCAACTGAACCCGAGCCTGTATGCCAACATGATTGACCTGTCTGCCATGGGCTGGATCGTCACGTTCGCCCTGTTCACCTGGGTCTACTGGCCTGTCCTGACGCGCCCCCGGGTCGACGAGTCGGGAACCACGTAACAGATCCGTTGCGAGAGTTCGCGTGGCTGTCCATCAAACAGAGACCCCATCGCAGACTGGATTGGCTCAACCGTGTACGCGATACTTGGGGCACGCCACTTAAGAATCTGCTTCCATGGCGCGGGGTCAAGAAAAATAACAACAGGGATAAAAGACATGCATTCAATCGCTCGTGTTGCCACCGTAGTTGTCTTAACAACTCTCGCCTTGCCCGTTTTGGCTGACGTCGATCCGGAGTCGTTTCCGAAAGAATTAAGAGCGCTCGAATGGCGTGAAATCGGGCCCTATCGGGGTGGCCGTTCGGCGGCTGTCACGGGCATTGCGGCGAATGAACAGACCTACTACATGGGAACGACGGGCGGTGGCGTTTGGAAGACGCTCGATGCCGGGCAATCCTGGAACAACGTCTCCGACGGTTATTTCGGCGGCTCCATCGGCGCGGTGGCAGTCTCGGAATGGGACAGCAACGTTATTTACGTGGGTACGGGTGAGAAGACCGTCCGCGGCAACGTCTCTCCGGGTGAAGGCATGTGGAAATCCACGGATGCCGGCGATACCTGGACCCGGGCCGGCCTTGACGATGCACAACACATCGCGCGTGTCCGTATTCATCCAAAAAATCCGGATGTCGCTTACGCCGCCGTGATGGGTCACCTCTTCGGCCCCAACGAACAACGCGGTGTTTTTCGCACGACCGACGGCGGCGATTCCTGGGAGCGCGTGCTGTTTGTCAACGCAGACACGGGCGCCGTGGATCTCGTCATGGACCCGACGAACCCGAGAATTCTCTACGCGGGAATGTGGCGCGTACGTCGCACGCCGTACAGCCTTGAAAGCGGTGGCGAAGGATCCGGCTTATATAAGAGTGTCGATGGCGGCACCACCTGGCAGAACCTGACGACGAATGAAGGCTTGCCGACCGGCACCATCGGCATCGTCGGCGTGACGGTTTCGCCGACCAACAACCAGAACCTCTACGCCATGATCGAGGCCGAAAAAGGCGGGCTGTTTCGCTCACGCGACGCAGGCAAGACCTGGGAGAAAGTGAACGAAGACCGCAACCTGCGCCAGCGTGCCTGGTACTACACGCGACTCTATGCCGATCCGGCCGACCAGGAATCCGTATACGTACTGAACGTTCGTTTTCATTATTCCAAAGACGGCGGCAAATCCTTCAGTGAGATCGACGTTCCACACGGTGATAATCACGACTTGTGGATTGACCCGGCGAATCCGCTGCGCATGATTCAGGCAAATGATGGCGGCTCGAATATCTCGTTCGATCGCGGCGAGAACTGGTCAACGCAATCGAATCAGCCCACCGCACAGATGTACCGCGTGTCAACCGACAACGCCTTTCCGTATCGACTGCTCGGCGGGCAACAGGACAATTCCGCAGTACGCATTCGTTCACGCTCAGCGCGCGGCCGCTCGATCGGTGTGCGCGACTGGGAACCAACGGCCGGTGGTGAAAGCGGCCACATCAGCGCCAAGCCGGACGATCCGGATGTCGTTATCGGCGGATCTTACGATGGCTTCCTGATTCTGGTCGATCATCGGACGTCCAACGCACGCGCGATCAACGTCTGGCCCGACAACCCGATGGGCTGGGGCGCAGCGGAACTGAAATACCGTTTCCAATGGAATTTCCCGCTGGAGTTTTCGCTGCACAATCCCGACCAGATTTACGCTGCTGCGAACGTACTGTTTCGCAGTAAGGACATGGGGCAAAGCTGGCAGGCCATCAGCCCCGACCTGACACGCAATGATAAATCTCGCATGGGTCCTTCGGGCGGCCCCATTACCAAAGACAACACGAGCGTCGAATACTACGGCACCATTTTCGCGCTCGCGCAATCGCGCAGCGATGCAGGCGTGATCTGGGCCGGGTCCGATGACGGTCTTGTCCACGTCACGAGAGATGGTGGCGAGAACTGGACCAACGTGACACCGCGCGGCCTGCCCAAGTGGACACAAATCAACACGCTGGAAGCACATCCGTTTGAGCCAGGCGGCGCGTACCTGGCAGCAACCAGTTACAAGTCGGACGACTTCCGCCCTTATCTGTACAAGACCACCAACTGGGGCAAGAGCTGGACCAAGATCACGGGCGGTATTCCGAACAATCATTTCACGCGTGTCCTGCGCGCCGACCCCGACCGGCGCGGCCTCCTCTACGCCGGCACTGAACGGGGCATTTACTACTCCAGCGATGACGGCAGATCCTGGGACACGCTGCAACTGAACCTGCCGATTGTTGCGATCACGGATCTTGCCGTCAAAGAAAAAGATCTGGTCGCGGCAACGCAGGGTCGCGGCTACTGGATTCTCGATGACCTGAGCGTCCTGCACCAACTCGACGACAGCGGCACCAAAACCTCTTCGCTGTACACGCCGCGAGATGCATACCGATACATTGCGGGAAGCCGTGGCGACAATCCTGGCGACGCCGGCACCAACTCCTATAACGGGGTCACGTTTTTCTACGACATCGGCGACGATGTTGCAGAAGATACTGAAATCACGTTGGCCGTTTTTGATTCCGATGACGATGATGCCGAAGCAATCTGGACCTGGAGCCGGAAACCGGAGACGGACGACGACGATGAAGACGACAAAGAAAATCCAAACGGCGTGCCCGATACGCGCGTGCTAACGGCGAAACCCGGTCTCAATCGTCACAACTGGGATCTCAGCTATCCGGGCTATGAACGATTTAAAGGTCTGATTTTATGGGGCAACATGGAGGAAGGTCCGACAGCCGTGCCCGGAAACTATCGCGCACGACTGAGTATTGGCGAGAAGACTCAGGACGTGGCATTCGAGGTCCTGGCCGATCCTCGCTCCAGCGCAACGCCTGAAGATTTTGCAGCGCAGTTTGCTTTCGTGAAAGAATCTCGCGACTTGTTAACGCGAACCCACAAAGAGATCGTCAGGATTCGTCAGCTGCGTGCGCAACTCGAGTCGCTCAGTGGCCGCGCCGAAAATGACGAAAATATTTCCACGGAGCTGGCCGAATCCATTACGGCGACGCTGGAAAAGCTCGAACCGATTGAAGAAGCGCTGTATCAAACGCAAAATGAAAGCCGGCAGGACCCGCTCAACTTCCCCATTCGTCTGAACGATAAATTGAGCGCCGTAATGTCGCTAACGGCAATCGGCGACGCGGCGCCCACCTCGCAGGCGCTTGCAGTCAAACGGGAACTCAGCGCGGCCATCGAAGTGCAACTGGCCGCGCTCGAGACAATTTGGCGCGACGATGTGCCGGCGCTGAATCAACGCATTACGGATGCCGGGGTCGATTTATTGAGTACAACGACTGATTGATCGGCCGATTTCTTGCATTGCAAGACCTTCGCGAAGCTTGCTGCACTGCGTGATCAGGTCGTTTCTACGATCGGCTGTGCCAGTATCCACAGGCTCAGCATCGTATAGGTCACCATCAGAAAGAGCATCGGAATCTGGCTGCGCAGTGCCGCTTTACTGTCTCTGAAACGGCGCAAAGCGACGACATGCGCCAGCCAGACGGCAATGATGTGTCCGGTAACGATCGCGATTACTGATGTAATCCAGACGAATTTGGCATTCACGATTGCGATGTTGGGAAAGTAGAGTTTCGTGCCGAACAGGTCCCAGCCGAATCCGAACGGATCTGAGGCAAGGGGAATCATGTACTGGCCGACGATCAGCAGGAACGACAGGTAATGTGCCAGGTGATAGGCCAGTGCTATCGGAACAAGACTGAGTACGAACAGCCCGGCCAGCTCGCCGATCGAAAGGTCCGTCCTGGCTCTTGCGGGCGTTGCGAGATACATGAGTCCGCAGAATGCCGCATACATCAACTGAAACAAGACGAGAAATACGATCAGCGCGATCGTGCTGATGGCCGCAATCGCGTTGCCTGTAAAGTCTTGCAATAACAGGATGAGCGGACGTACCAGATCGGACACCAGCATCCATTGAGCGATTGCTCCCCACAATGGTGTCGCGAGCAGTCCATCGAAGGTTACGCTCGACAACATCAGCAGAACAAATACCGTTTGCGACAGGGACATTGGCTTGTCGGGAAGAAGCCCGACCGCCCAGGGACGCAAATTCCACTCCTGCCGCTCGGCGACGTACTCTGTCGGCGCAAATCGGGCCAGTAAGCCGAACAGAACTGTGAATACCTCGCCGTGGCGCAGCCAGTTGCGGCTGCCGAAGGTGAACATTCCGACCCAGGTGATGACGCTGTACGTAAGCACCATCTGTGCCAGCTCGGCCGGCGTATCACTCGCTGGCCAAATCAGCTCGGCCCAGGTGAACCAGACAAACAGTATCGCGGCCGGCCAGCTCGCAAGTCTCTCAGGATAGTCCCGGTTCAGTCCGAAACGTTTGCCGCTTTGCAACTTTGCAAACAACCATTGTGCCCCCTCGAAGACCGTGCGCCACGGATTCAGCAGGGCCCAGAGATCACCAAGCATGCCGGACACATACGCGAAGCCGACCCACCAGATGACCCATACCGTGGTTGGCGCAATGTTCTTGAACGGATCGGTATCACCGATGAACCCGGCAACGACAACGAGTACGAGCATAAATACTGTGAATAGCTGCAAGACAAAGCGAACCATCCGGCTGGCAAGGATACGACCTGCGCTCGTACCCAGGAGATTGAACGTCGGATAACGCTGTACGGTCCGGTCGCCGCGAACGAAATACGCAACGACTACGAACGAGAGCGCAACAGCTGCGGCCGATCCTGCAAGGTAAAGATGCAGCGGCACCGGGAGGTCATAGCGCTCCGCAAAGCCATGAGCCTGGGCGGTGACGGATAACGCGCAGCCGAGGAACGCAAAAATTGCACGGGCCGCCAGCATCACTTAATCGGGTGAATCTCGATGTATGCAAGCGTGTCGTGTCCATGACCGTGCTCGTCACCGAAGCCGTGACTTGTCACGGGAAAACGGCCAGTCGCATGTGCCGTGAATGTCATTGTTGCAGGGCCATCCGGCGATATCTCGACCCGAATATCATAGCCATGCATATGCAGTTCCACCGCCTCGTCCGTGATCCAGACGATCTCGACGCGCTGTCCCTGCGTAAGCCGAATGACCTGATCCCCGACAAGCTTGCGGTTCTCGATGCGAATCTCGATCCGTACCGTCGCGTTCGTCGCATCGTCCGTCTGCTGCTCGGCCGCCAGACTTAGACTCAGACCAAATATGGCTGTTGAGAATGCCAGGGTCCTTGCGGTTTGAATAAGCGGAAAGGCCATCGATTTTAAGCACTGCAGTTGCGGGTTCCTTAGTCTAGACTAAGGGGAAGACATGCACAGCATGCAAACCGGCCTTTGGGGGACGAACCAATGAACAAATTACTCGCGCTTTTGCTCGCAAGTGCTTTATTGATCCCGTTAAGCAGCGATGCCGAGATTCTCGCCCTGCTCAATTACGAATCCAAACCGAATGATTCATTGAAAGATCTGAAAATGCCTTTCGGAACCCAGGGACGCAAAGAAGGCATCGCGATTATCGACGTCGACCCTGAGTCGGACAACTACGGCAACATCCTGGCAGACTTTCCGCTGCCGTCGGACCTGGTGGCACACCATGTTTTCTACAACCGGGACGCGACGAAGATCTATTTGACTGCGCTCGGTAAGCCGGAACTTCGAGTTATTGATATGACGGCAAATCCGTATCGCATTAAAGTCATCGACGTACCCGATTGCCAGGTCGGTGAAGATGTCGTTTTTTCTGCCGATAACAAGACCTGGTACCTGACCTGTATGGGATCGGATGCCGTCGTCGTGGGCAACGCTATCGATGACACCTATACCCATACTATAAGAACGCCGGTCCCCTACCCGCACGGCATCGCGATTCATGAAGGCATCGACCGCATGTTGCTGACCAGCACCGTGCGAGCATCGGATCTTGGCGACCCGGGAGAGGAAATTGCCGTATTCGAGGCCAGCACAGGCAAGTTCCTGAGCCGGCACAAAGTATCCAATAAGGAATCACCTTCAGGCGAGGCACCCGTCGAGGTTCTCTTCGTACCTGGATCGGATCCGGCAGTCGCCTACATAACAAATATGTACGGTGGATCACTCTGGACGGCCACGTGGAACGACGAGAAGAATGATTTTGAATTTGCTGAAGCCTTCGATTTCGGGCCGGAAGAAGCTGGCATAGCGCTCGAGATTTATTTCACGGCTGATGGCAGTGAGATGCATGTCACCACTGCGAACCCGGGCCGGCTGCACTTCTTCGAACTCGGAGACAAGCCGACCGAGCTAACGCTCGTCAAGACGCTTGACGCCGGAGAGGGTGCACATCACGTAGCCTATACGAAGGACGGGCGATACGCGTATGTGCAGAACTCATTCATCAACCTGCCAGGCATGAGCGAAGGCTCGATTACGGTTATCGACCTCAAGTCGAAAACCGTCATTGACACGATCAACACGTTTATAGAACACGGATTCAATCCGAATTGTATGGTGTTGTTGCCCGAGTGGAACGACCCAATGGGCCACTAGCACGACGCGTGCACCATCGTCGCAAGCGCTTGCAGTCAAGCGGGAACTCAGTGCGGCCATCGAAGTGCAACTGGCCGCGCTCGAGACAATTTGGCGCGACGATGTGCCGGCGCTCAATCAACGCATTACCGACGCCGGGGTCGATTTATTGAATACAGCGAGTGACTAATGACATCTAATGAATAAGACTTTCATAAGGAATCTTCAATCCTGCATGCAACTTCTTAATCATTGCCAGTGTTAAAGTTCGCTTTCTACTCAACACCTCAGACACACGTCCGCTTGCGCCAATATAGGGTTCAAGGTCTTTGCGCGACAGGCTGTTTTGCTCCATCAGAAATTTTATCGCTTCAACAGGATCTGATGTGGGAATCGCAAAATGTTCATCTTCATACTTCTCTACGAGAAGCATCAAAATATCCAACTCGTCGCCTTTCGGCGTACCCGATTTCGCACCCCACAATTCATCGATACGCTTGAGCGAGCGATTCAGCGCACGATCACTTTTGATAGGTTTCAGTTTCATCATCAATCTCAAATATGTTCAACATCCCTGATTTTGTCGTATTGCTCATGTGTTCCTACAAACCGAATCAACATCCCGCGTCGGGCATAGTCCATCAATACTACGATTCTGTACTTGTTACCGCATATATTAAAAACAACGCGGTTATTTTTTAAGATGCTCGCATTACGCAAGTCGGCCTTCAGCTTGTGAGGCGTATTCCATGTCGCCGCTGCACAAAAGTTGTACCACTCCGTCATTTGCTTCTTTGCATCTCTGTATTTCGGGTTACTTTCCCAAAATCTACGTAATCTTGACCTGGCAATAACCCTCATTGACGTACACTAGCACCCTCCCACTATGGGAGCAAGAACAATTCTCCCACATTGGGAGAAATACCTTATCTTTTCCCGGGCCAGTAAGTAGCGCTGGCGTCTGCCTCTATGTCGGCACGGTCCAATAACACCGGGCGAAATTTCTCATCGACAAACAATGCGACCTGGTCGTCGTAATGTTGTGAATTTTCATCCAGGGTTGCACTGCCAAACTGGTGAATGGTGGATGCCTTGACGGAACCGTCCGCAGGCCATTCGGCCAAAATGATCAACGTGTCCCCGGCAACGGCCCGCAATTTGCCATCGACCGGATCTCCGGCCGGGTATACGGCCCTTAAAATATCCGGGCCACCACCAATGGCTAAATTGACGTCGCCCCGAACGATTCGGTTTAGCTCGCCCCATTCAGGATCGAGCCGCCCATAGGATTCCATCAGCAAGTAAGCGGCATCTTTA
>Ga0209987_10000938_pt1 | contig 15634 bp, 11 predicted proteins | sample N074metaG_FD_182134 | JGI IMG/M metagenome (GOLD analysis project Ga0209987, IMG submission 182134) | Deep subsurface microbial communities from Kermadec Trench to uncover new lineages of life (NeLLi) - N074 metaG (SPAdes) (version 2) | ecosystem: Environmental > Aquatic > Marine > Ocean trench... | reverse complement strand
CAACCCCACCAGTTGCTTGCAAATGGACAAGCCAAGCCCGGTCCCTCCGTATTTCCGTGAGGTCGAATTGTCCGCCTGGGTAAACCGGGTGAAAAGACTGTTTTGAAATTCGGCGGGGATTCCGATGCCGGTGTCTTTGACCTCACAACGCAGCTCAAGCACCTCGCCGTACAGCATGCGATGCGATGTGAAGATCGTCACGTGGCCTTGTTCCGTGAACTTGACCGCGTTGCCGACCAGGTTGAGAAGAATCTGGCGCAGACGGCCGGAATCACCCCTCAGCCATTGCGGCAAATCGGCTTCGCGTTCCGTACTGACTTCGATACCCTTGTCGCTTGCTTGCGCGCCGACAAGGGAGACGACATAATCGATCTCCTGATCGAGATTGAAAACTGTGTCCTCGAGCTCAAGCTTCCCGGCGTCCAACTTGGAAAAGTCCAGAATGTCGTTGATGATCGCCAGAAGCGCGCTCGCCGACTTCCGTGCCGTCTGAGTGAAATTCAGCTGCTCCTCGGTCAAATTGGTATCCAGAAGCAGGCCAGTCATGCCGAGGACACCGTTCATCGGCGTGCGGATCTCGTGGCTCATGCTGGCGAGAAAATCGGATTTGGCCTGGTTGGCAGCCTCCGCCTGGCAGCGGGCCTCCACCAGTTCCGCCGCGGTTTGGATCAGCACGCGACTCTGTGCCTCGAGCCGCTCCTTGGTTTTCGACAACGCCAGGGTACGCTCCGCGACCAGTTGGGAGACGCGCCGGTTGCGCCCGAGCATGGCCTGTAGATAGAGGCAGAGCAGCGCGGTCAGCAGCAGACCGAGGATCAGCGCGCCCGACGACTGCCATCTCCATCCGACGACGAGAAGTCCTTGCGCCGGCCGGTAAACCACCTGCCAGGTGCGCCCGGCAACGTTGATCCGTTTTGTCACGTGCGCTCCCGCCAGCACGGCTTCAAGGGATTGGGGGGGAGTGCCGACGCCCTCCTTCGGCACCGGATGGGCATAGAGAAGCTGGTCCTCCGCGCTCGCTTCCAGGTCGTAGATTTGGATATCGACGGTTGCAGCCTTGTGCGCCTGGCTGAGTGAGAACTCGATCAGATCGTCGATGTAGAAGACACTGGAGACGAAACCCGAGAGCACCACCCGTCGCTGGGCAACGTTCGCAACGGCGGCACCGTTCTGATAGATGGGCTGGTAAACTATGAACGCGGGCCGGTCGCCGGCGCTGGTGATTAACCGCAATCGACCCGTAGCGACCTGTCGATCGCCGTCGCGTGCCGCGGCCATGACCGCCTGGCGCGTCGGGTCCGATGCGGCGTCGTATCCCATCACCCTCCGTCTGCGCTCGTCGGGCCCGGGTTCCACGTAGTTGACCGGAAAGTACTCCTCGCGTTGGCCGGCGCGAACGATCGCGTCGCCCGGGCCGCGCTCGACAACCTGGAAGTCACCATAGCCTTCCTCGCGCACGGCGCGCTCGAAGGCGGCGCGCTCGGCCGACGTTACCCGCGGTATCCAGCTCACCGCCCCGATCTCCGGCTGGCGCCCGAGGATCCCCTGGACAAAGACGCGAAACTCGTCTCGCTCCACCTCCTGAGATGCGGCGAAAAATCCTTTGATCGACGAGATGCCTTCCAGGCTGACCGCGATCCTGCGTTGCAGATCCGCTGCGTGACGGCTGGAGATTTGATCGAATTCGCGCATCTCTTTGGACAATTCGCGACGCTCGACAATGCGATTGCCCATGAGCGCGATCAGGATGCCCACGCAGGCCACGAGAACGATCGGAAGATGGCGCCTAACGGCGGACCAAGCGGGCCCCGCGGTTTGCGACCCACCTTCGGCTGTGTTCGTATGTCTATGCTGCATAGCGGCTTGCATAACCCAGGACACGTGTGATCATCGTCACGATTGGAATTCCAATCTTCTTTGATGGGGAAACGTGCGCACAGATATTGACATTCGTGTTCGTCAGAGAGAGGCATCGAAATCCAACGCGCCAGCGCTCTATTGGCATGTTTAACAGGCTGTATGTAAAAAAAACCTCAATTTGAGGATAGCCTTTTATAGTTAAATAAATAATCCTAAAATTACATTTCATTACATTCGAAATGCTTAGGAATTAGTTTGATAAATGTCGTCAATTTAGCGGTTTACCGGGCATTTCCCTGCCCTTGTCGAAGGCAGAGTGCGTCGTTCCCTATGCGCCGCCCAGGCGTTCTTCAAGAGCTAGGCGTGCTTCTGGTTCTGCTTCTGGCGCGCAGGTAGAGCAGCCATCCGAGCGGACCCAGAAACAGCACGATCACGAACCATCCGGTGCGCGGGCCAAAAGGGCACCCCGCTCCGGGCGGCGGGCGCCAGCCCCCGCCCTGGGCCGAGAAAGCCACATGGGCGAGCGGCAGGGCGAAGCCGAATATCAGCACCAGCCAAGCGATCGCCATGGCGCTCATTTCGGATTCACCTCACCTGATTCCCTGGATTGCGCGCGCCATGTCCTCTTGTAGCGCGCCGGCGGCCATGGGAAAACCGCTTCCCACGTGTTCGGATGGGAGGCCGAGAGGGTTCGATGAACCGGAAAGACGTCACCAGCGCCAACCGGGAAGCCTGGGAAGAGGCGGCGCCGCTGCACCGGGCCCAGAATATGGAGCGGCTGACCGCGGCGTTTCGAGAGCCCGGCTACTCCTGCCTCGACGAGGTCGAGACGGCGCGGCTTCTGGCGCTTGGCGTGGCCGGTAAGGACGTGGCCCAGCTGTGCTGCAACAACGGCCGCGAATTGCTCTCGGTCGAAAACCTGGGTGCGAGGCGATGCGTCGGTTTCGACGGCGCGGAGGGCTTTATCGAACAGGCGCGGGAGCTGGCCGCCGCGGGCGGCTTGGCGTGTGAGTTCGTCTGCACCGACATTTACGAGGTCCCGGCGGACTACAATACCAGCTTCGATCTGGTAACGATCACCATCGGCGTTCTGAGCTGGATGCCGGACCTCCCGGGCTTTCTGGCGGTGGCGGCGCGATTGCTGCGGCCCGGCGGCGCGCTGTTCATCTACGAGCAGCATCCGATCCTGGACATGATCGAGCCCGGCAGGGCCGAGGAGCCGGTGTCCTGGGACTACTCCTACTTTCGCCGCGAGCCCTTCGTGGACTTCGACGGGCTCGACTACTACGGCGGCGAGACTTACGAGGCCAAACCGCTGACCTCGTTTCACCACCGCCTCTCCGATGTGATCATGGCCGGCCTCGCTTGCGGCCTTGCGGTCGAGCATATCGAGGAACTTCCGGACCATATTTCCAACTGTTGGTTCAACGTCGAGCAGCAGGGGCCGCAGTTGCCCATGTGTTACACCCTGGTGCTTCGCCAGCCGGATTAGGTGTCAAGTCGTCCTGCCCTGGAGTCGTGAAAGCCGGCTCGAAGGGGACGGAGAGCGGAAACGAGAACATTGGTTAATTGTTTTCGGAGTCTGGCGATCGCACCTGCGGCGAGTCAGTGCCCTTATTATGGGAAAAACCCCAGGGTGAGCCTAGGTTTCAGGGGTTTTTTCGGGTGCCGGTGGACGCCGCGGACTCGATAATTGGGTAATATTGTTGCGTATTCTGTTAACTATTTCTTAGGCATTTCGGTCGGATTATGCTACTGACGATTCGGGGCGCCCGCCCTGGGATGCCCCATCGTCGGACGGATGTGAATCCGTTCCTTGTTATGCCTCCCTGTTAACTTGCCGCCGGGCTCGTCCCGGCGGTTTTTTTCTGTCCGGGCGCACGGGTTATTCTGGCCGAGCCATATTAACTATTGAGTTCTTGACCCCGTCGCGGGAGCTTCGTAGTCTCCGGGACCGGCAAGTTGACAGGTTGAGGTAAAAAAGTTCGGAGGGGCGGCGGTCCGAGGTAACGGACTGCGGCCCCTCAACAATTTGGGCCTCCGACACCTAACTGTCCCGGCCGTACCGGGTGCGGCGTCAATTCGCCCGTCATTCTGGTGACCCGCAATGGCCGATCCCAAGTTTCTCAAATTCGACACCCAGGTGCTCCACGCCGGTCAGCAGCCCGATCCCGCGACCGGCGCGCGGGCGGTGCCGATCTACCAGACCACCTCCTACGTGTTCCGCGACACCGACCATGCGGCGGCCCTGTTCAATCTGGAGCGTGCCGGGCACATCTACAGCCGTATCTCCAACCCCACGGTGGCGGTTTTGGAGGAGCGGGTGGCGGCGCTGGAATACGGCGTCGGCGCGATCGGCACCGCCTCGGGCCAGGCGGCGCTGCATCTGGGCATTGTCACGCTGATGAGCCAGGGCGCTCACGTGGTCGCCTCTGCGTCGCTCTACGGCGGCAGCATCAACGTCTTCGCTCACACCATGCCGCGCTTCGGCATCGAAACGACCTTCGTCAAGCCACGCGATCTGGACGGGTTTCGCGCCGCGATCCGGCCCGAGACCCGCCTGGTTTACGCCGAAACCCTCGGCAACCCGGGGCTCGAAGTGCTCGACATTCCGGCGGTCGCCGATATCGCCCACGCCGCCGGGTTGCCGCTGATGATCGACAGCACGTTCGCGACACCCTATCTGTGCAACCCGATCGAACTCGGCGCCGACATCGTCATGCATTCGGCGACCAAATGGCTGGGCGGGCACGGCCTGGCGCTCGGCGGCGTGCTGGTCGACGGCGGCCGTTTCGACTGGGAGAAGAGCGGCAAGTTCCCGACCCTCACCGAGCCCTACGCCGGTTACCACGGCATCAACTTCGCCGAGGAGTTCGGTCCCCAGGCCATGTCCATGCGCGCCCGCGCCGAGGGCCTGCGCGATTTCGGCGCGACCATGAGCCCGCAAAACGCCTTTTACATCCTGCAGGGCATCGAGACCCTGCCCCTGAGGATGGCGCGCCACGTCTCCAACACCCTCAGCGTGCTGGAGTTCCTGCAAGCCAACCCGGCGGTCGCCTGGGTTATCCACCCGTCCTTGCCGGACCACGAGGACTTTGAACTCGCCAAGCGGCTGCTGCCCAAGGGCGCCGGATCGATCGTCAGCTTCGGGCTCAAAGGCGGGCGCGCCGCGGGCACCAAATTTATCGAAGCCTGCCAGCTCGCCTCGCACTTGGCCAACGTCGGCGATGCCAAGACCCTGGTGCTGCATCCGGCGAGCACCACCCATCAGCAGATGAACGCCGAACAGCTCGCCATTGCGGGTGTTGGCGAGGATATGATCCGGCTCTCGGTCGGTCTCGAAGACCCGGATGACATCGTTGCCGACCTGCGCCAAGCCTTGCGCGCTTCCCAGCGCGGTTAGAGCCAGGGGAGCTAGGGTCCGCATGCAGGATTTTACCGTCGACGGCAGGGCGGTATTTGCCGCCACCGGCGGCCGGCCGTTCGATGCCGCGCTGCCGGCCGTTGTCTTCATCCACGGCGCCGGCATGGATCACACCATCTGGGCGCTGCAGACCCGCTATTTCGCCCACCGCGGGCGCACCGTGCTGGCTCTCGACCTGCCGGGCCACGGCCGCTCCGAGGGGCCGGCGCTGGGTTCGATCGAAGAATTGGCGGCCTGGCTGGGCCGCTTTATCGAGGCGGCCGGGGTTGGCGAGGTCTCGCTGGCCGGCCATTCCATGGGCGCGCTCACCGCGCTGGAGTGCGCGGCCAGTCTGGGCAATCGGTTGCGCGCCCTGGCGTTGCTCGGCGTCGCGCCGTCTTTGCCGGTGCATCCTGACCTGATGGCCGCCGCCGCCGCCGACGACCCTCTGGCCTTCGAGCTGATTACCTCCTGGGGCCACGGCAGCACCGGGCACCGGGGCGGCAATCGGGCGCCGGGATTGTGGCTGCTGGGCGGCGGCAAACGTCTCCTCCAGCGCTCGAAACCGGGCGTCCTGCACCGCGACCTGGCCGCCTGCAACGCCTACGAAGCGCCACGCGGCCTCGATGTGGCAGCCCGGATCGCCTGCCCGAGTCTGGTTCTGCTTGGGACCCAAGACCGCATGACCCCGGCCAAGGGTGGCCGCGAATTGGCCGCCGCGATTCCCGGTGCCGCACTCGCGGTGATTTCCGAAAGCGGCCACATGATGATGCTGGAAAAGCCCGACGAAACTCTCGATGCGCTGATAGCGGTGTTGTGAGCGTTTCATGACCATCACGGCGCATTGGTTCGCCAACGCCGCCGCCTGAGCACGCCAGCAACGCATTCTGCCAGGAGCGACCTGGGCCAATTTCCGGATCCCGTATCGAGGGATTAACGGCCTTTTAACTCGACTGGCGTACTTTACAAATTCTTACAAAACACGACAGAACGTTACAAATTCTGCCTGCCAGGGGAAATTCGGTCAAAATTCACAGAACAGAAAAGTGGCCGATCCGGCCAGTCGATCTGGCTGACAAGGTCTTATCCCGAGGCTGTCGGCGCCAATGAACTGGAATTCGATACAGGTTCCCATGACCGCCGACGACCGGATCCACCAACCGGTGCAGGGCCTCGCCCGTGCCAATGGCGAGGATATGCCGATCCAGGTGACCATGCAGGCACAGGCGTTGCTCGATCGGGGCGGCCAGGCCGGTGTCGTTCCGAACAGAAGACAGAGGCGGGCGGCGGCAAAGCTTCGAGGCCGGGATACCCGCCGGGGCCTCGGCTCCCCATGGTCGGATAACAAGCTGAGAGACGCGGTGTCGTATCACCAGGCCGGCCGGTTGGGCGAAGCCAAGCGGTCGTACCTGGAAATTCTGTCCCGAGAACAGAACCACGCCGAGGCTCTTCACCTTCTCGGCGTCATCAGCAGCCAAGAGGGAGAGGCCGGTCAGGCGATCGAATTGATCCGGGCGGCCATTGCGTTGCAACCCGACTATGCCGAGGCGCACAACAATCTGGGCAATACGCTCTACGACCAGGGCGATCTGGAAGAGGCAGAGGCCGCCTATCGCAGGGCTATAAGGTTGAAGCCCGACTATGCCCAGGCGCACAGCAACCTGGGCAATGCGCTCTACGACCAGGGCAGGCTGGAAGAGGCAGAGGCCGCCTGCCGTGCGGCGCTCGCGTTGCAACCCGACTATGCCGAGGCCCACAGCAATTTGGGCAATGCGCTTCGGGACCGGGGCAAGTTGGATGAAGCGGTGGTTGCCTATTATGCGGCGCTCGCGTTGAAGCCCGGCTTCGCCGAGGCACACAACAATTTGGGCAATGCCCTCTACGATCGGGGCGATCTGGAGGCGGCGGTGGCGGCCTACCGCAAGGCCCTGACGTTGCAGCCCGACTATGCCCAGGCGGGCAGTAACCTAGGAAATGCGCTCAGAGCGCTCGGCAAGCTGGGGGAGGCGGTCGCGGCTTGCCGTGAATCGCTCGCGTTGAATCCCGGCCTGCCCGAGGCACACAACAACCTGGGCAATGCGCTCAGGGACCAGGGCAAGCTGGAAGAGGCAGAGGCCGCCTATAGCGGGGCGCTCGTGCTGAAGCCCGACTTCGCCGCGGCACACAACAATCTAGGCAACGCGCTCAGAGATCAGGGCAAGCTGGAAGAGGCCGCGGCCGCCTACCGTGCAGCGCTCGCGTTGAAACCGGGATTCGCCGAAGCACACAACAACCTGGGCGTTCTATTCCGGGGCCAGGGCAAGCTGGAGGCGGCGGCGGCGGCTGGTCAAAGGGCCGTGGCGTTGGATTTCGAATGCGCCGAGGCGCACTGCAACTTGGGCAATGCGCTCCGGGATCAGGGCAAGCTGGAAGAGGCGGTCGCGGCCTGCCGTGCGGCGCTCGCGTTGAAGCCAGGCTTCGCCGAGGCGCATAGCAACCTGATTTTCGCGATGAATTACGATGCAGGGGTCACGCCCGAGGAAATCTTCGCCGAAAGCCGGGACTGGGACGCGAGACACGCAATGCCCCGGGCCGAGCCGCTCCGGCCGCTCCGTAATACGCTGGACCCAGAGCGCCGCCTGCGCGTCGGATATGTCTCGCCCGACTTTCGCACCCACTCGGTCAGTTACTTTGTCGAGCCCTTGCTTGCCGGTCACGATCGCGATGCCGTCGAAGTCTTCTGCTACGCCGAAGTCGCGCGCCCCGACCGGGTCACCGTGCGCCTTCAGACCCTGGCCGACGGCTGGCGCTCCACCGTCGGGCGCACCGACGCCGAGGTCGCCGAACGCATATGCGAGGACCGGATCGACATCCTCGTCGATCTGGCCGGGCACACCGCCAATCACCGCCTCCCGGTGTTCTCCCGGCGCCCGGCGCCGGTCCAGGTGAGCTGGTGCGGCTATCCCAACACCACGGGCATGACCGCGATCGATTACCGGCTGACCGACGCGCGGGCCGACCCGCAAGGCGTCGCCGATTCGCTGCACAGCGAAACGCTGCTGCGCCTGCCGGATTGTTTCCTCTGCTATGCACCGCCGTCCGATGCTCCCGAGGTGGCGCCTCCCCCAAGTGCCGAGCGCGGCCATATCACCTTCGGCTCGTTCAACAATCTGACCAAACTGCGTCCGGAAACCATCGCGGTCTGGGCCCAGATTCTCGAACGCCTGCCCGGCGCAAAACTCACGATCAAGAGCAAGCCGCTCGCCGACGAGAAGATCCGGAGACGTTATCTGGAGCTCTTCGCCGCCGAAGGTATTGGCCCGGAACGTGTCGAAATGCTGTCCTGGATTCCGTCCCAATCCGGTCACCTTGGCGCCTATAGCCGAATCGATATCGCCCTCGACACCTTCCCCTATAACGGCACCACGACCACTTGCGAGGCCTTGTGGATGGGCGTGCCCGTGATTGCGTTGCGCGGGGACCGTCATGCCGCGCGCGTCGGCCACAGCCTGCTCGCGGCGGTCGGGATGCCGGAGTTCGCGGTGCCATCGACGCAAGCCTATGTCGAGGCCGCGGTTGACCTGGCCATGGATCGCAGCCGGCTTGCGGCATTGCGCGGCGGTCTGCGCGCGCGTCTGCGAGCCTCGCCACTGGGCGATGCGAAGGCTTTCGCAGGCCACGTCGAAACCGCCTATCGGGACATGTGGCGAAACTGGTGTAACGTCGGCCCTCTCCCGCAAGCGGGAGAGGGCCGGGGTGAGGCGCGGCTTTAGGCCGCCTGGTCTTCGATGACCTTGCTGGGGGCGCCGGTCTCGATCGCGATGCTGCGCGGCTTCATGGCTTCGGGCAATTCGCGCACCAACTCGATGTAGAGCAGGCCGTTCTCCAGGCGCGCGCCGGACACGCGGATGTGGTCCGCGAGGTCGAAGCGCCGCTCGAAGGCGCGGGTCGCGATGCCGCGGTGCAGGTAGCGCTCCGTGGCAGAACCCCGATTCTCCGAGTCCTTTTCCATCTTGCCGGTCACCACCAGGCTGTTGTCCTTGGCGGTCACCTCGATGTCGGCTTCGCTGAAGCCGGCCACCGCCATGCCGATGCGATAGGTGTCCTCGCCGGTCTTTTCGATGTTGTAGGGTGGGTAACTGGGCGCACCCTCATCCAGGCGGTTTGCGGCGTCGAGCAAGTTGAAAATGCGGTCGAAACCGACGGTGGCGCGCAGAAGCGGGGAAAGATCGTAGTGACGCATAGCCATATCCTCCATTGAGCAACATGGTTCAAGTTTCAGGGTTCACCTCATGGTCGAACCCGATCTGGTCGTGCCGCCTACTGGGGACCCTGCTGGGAGGCATCTCCGGCGGTGTATTCGATATGGGGATTCGGGGACCCGGTTCAAGATCCTCGGCGCCGGCCCCGGCGGGTCTGGCGCTCGTTTTTAACCTATTCATATTTTTTAACCTATTCATATATAGACATAAAATTCCAGGAAGGGGCCGGCTTGGCGTGGTGCAAACAGGGTGGTAAGACAAACTAAATATTAACGGCGAAATGGCTAGGATCGAGTAATTCGAGGGTTGTCTCCCGGCTGTGCATTGCCTGCGCCGTTTCGGAGCCAGCCGAACGCGGGCCGAGCAGGATCGTGACCGCTGCATTCCAGACCGTTACCTACTTCGACAGCGCTTTCGATGAAGCGTTGGCGCTCACGCGCGAGGCGCGGGACTATCTCGCCTTTCAGGAGAAGGCCGACCTGTCCGAGTTGAGCCCGGTGGGCCGCATGGCGGCGAGCTGCGAGTCCATGCGTATGACCGCGCGCTTGACCCAGGTGGTCGCCTGGCTGTTGGTCCAGAAAGCGGTCCACGCCGGCGACTTGACTCGGGAGGATGCGGCCGGGCCCAAATATCGCCTGTCCGGCCAAAAGATTTGCGACGACACCGAGCCCTTGACCGTGGAGCCGCTGCCCGAGCGCCTGGCCGAGCTTCTGACCCGCAGCCACCGGATGTACCAGCGGATCGCACGGCTCGACGCCATGTTCGACAGCCATCAATCGTTTACGGGATAGGGCGCAACGGCCCTCGGAGCCTCAGGTTTTGATGCCCAAGCCTTGGAAGCGCCTGTTGAATTTGGCGACCTGACCGCCGGTATCCACCAGCCGGTGCTCGCCGGTCCAGGCCGGATGGGACTTGGGATCGATGTCCAGGCGCAGCGTGGTCCCGGCCTTGCCGTAGGTCGAGCGCATCTGGTACTCGGTCCCGTCGGTCAGCACCACGGTAATATCGTGGTATTCGGGGTGGATGTCTTTTTTCATGACGGCGGTCTCCTGGAAGGCGGGCTGTATAGCCGAGCCATCCCCGCTTGGCAAGGCCCTGGCAGCAGGCATCCGGGGGGCCTCCCAGCTTGGTTGTGAGCCCTCCGGCTTTGGGATAGGGATAGCCGATGAGACCGAAACGGGATCTGCCACCGGGCGCGGGCCATTCTGCGTCTGGCACGGGAAATTCTGGCGCTGGCGAGCGGCCGGCCAGCCGCAATCTGAAGCAGCTGCGCCAACTGTGGGTTTTCGTGCGCCCCTACCTGCGCCAGGTCTTGGGTGCGACCGCGGCCGTGGCCGTGGCCGCGGGTACGGTGCTGGGCCTGGGTTTCGGCCTGCGCAAGCTGGTCGACGAGGGCTTCTCCAGCGGCAACGCGGCGCTCCTGGACCAGGCGGTGCTGGTGCTGGTGGGCGTGGTATTGCTCTTGGCTGCGGCCAGCTATGCGCGCTTCTACCTGGTGTCCTGGATCGGCGAACGGGTGGTCGCCGACCTGCGGCGCGCGGTCTTCGACCATGTGATCCGGATGTCACCCGCTTATTACGAGGTGACCCGCACCGGCGAGATCTTGTCGCGCCTGACCACCGATACCAGCGTCTTGCAGATGGTGGTCGGTACCTCGGTCTCGATCGCGCTGAGAAATTCGCTCATGTTGATCGGCGGCACAGTGCTGCTCGTGGTGACCAGCGCGCGCTTGACCGGACTGGTGTTCATGGTCGTGCCGCTCGTGCTGGTGCCGATCCTGGTCTACGGCCGGCGGGTGCGCCGGCTGAGCCGCGCCAGTCAGGACCGGGTCGCCGATATCGGCAGCTATGGTGACGAGGCCCTGGGCGCAATCCGCACGGTCCAAGCCTTCGGTCACGAGCCGGTGGATCGGAAGCGCTTCGCCGCGCGGGTCGAAGACGCCTTTGCGGCCGCGGTCGGGCGTATCCGGGCCCGGGCGCTGCTGACCGCGGTGGTGATCGCACTGGTGTTCGGCGCGGTCAGCGTGATCCTGTGGATCGGCGGTCACGACGTCCTCGCGGGCCGGATTAGCGCCGGCGAGCTCTCGGCCTTCGTATTCTACGCGATCGTGGTGGCCGGGGCGGCTGGCGCTTTGAGCGAGGTGATCGGCGATCTCCAGCGCGCCGCCGGCGCCACGGAGCGGCTCATGGAGTTGCTCGAGACCGAACCCGACATCGCGGCGCCGGCCACACCCGAGCCGCTGCCGGATCCCGCGCGCGGTGCGATTCGTTTCGAGGGCGTCGAATTCAACTATCCCTCACGGCCCGACCAGACCGCACTCGCCGGCTTCGATCTCGAGGTCCGGTCCGGAGAGAAACTGGCCATCGTCGGCCCCTCGGGCGCCGGCAAGACCACGGTATTCCAGATGCTGCTGCGCTTTTACGACCCGGCCGCCGGCCGCATCACCTTCGATGGGGTCGATCTGCGCGCGGTCGAGCCGGCGAGCTTGCGCGCGCGTATCGGGCTGGTCCCTCAGGAGCCGGTGATCTTTTCGGGCTCGGCCTGGGAAAACATCCGCTACGGCAAGCCCGAGGCGAGCGACGAGGAGGTGCGGCGCGCCGCCGATGCGGCTGCGGCGCTCGATTTCCTGGAGCGCCTGCCCGACGGCCTCGACACCTTCCTGGGCGAGCGCGGCGTACGCCTCTCCGGCGGCCAGCGCCAGCGCATCGCGATCGCGCGTGCGATCCTGCGCGACCCGGCGCTGTTGCTGCTCGACGAGGCGACCAGCGCCCTCGATGCGGAAAGCGAGCGCGCGGTGCAGCAAGCGCTCGACCGACTCATGGCCGGGCGCACGACATTGGTCATCGCCCACCGCCTGGCGACCGTAACCAAGGCGGATCGTATCGTGGTCGTGGACCAAGGCCATATCGTCGCCACCGGCAGCCACCGCGAGCTGATCCAGGCCGGCGGCCTCTACGCCCGCCTCGCGGCCTTGCAGTTCGACCAGGCCCAGGAGATGGCCGCGGCGCCCACCGAGGATGCGGCGGCGTCCATCTAGCTCGATCTCGCGGATCGAATCTGCGTTACCGCTGCGTCAGCTTGAGTTCGATGCGGCGGTTGCGGCGCAGGGCTTCCTCGCTCGAGCCCGGATCGAGCGGCTGGTACTCGCCGAAACCGGTCGCGGCCAGGTGATCGGCGGCGATGCCCTGGTCGATCAGGTACTTGACCACCGAGATGGCGCGCGCGGTCGAGAGCTCCCAGTTCGAGGCGAACTCGACGGTGTGGATCGGGATCCGGTCGGTGTGGCCATCGACGCGCAGCACCCAGGGCAGGTTCTTGGGAATCCGCACCGCGATCTCGATCAACGCCCGGGCCAGTTCGCTGAGCTGCCGCTGGCCGGGCTCACCCAGCGCCGCCGAGCCGGTCTCAAACAAGACTTCGGACTGGAATACGAAGCGGTCGCCGACGATGCGCACGTCCTTACGTGCGCCCAGCACTTCGCGCAGACGGCCGAAGAACTCGGAGCGATAGCGCGCCAACTCCTGCACCTTGGAGGCCAGCGCCACATTCAGGCGGCGGCCTAAGTCGGAGATCTGGACTTCTTGTTCCTGGTTGGAGGCTTCGGCCGCATCCAGCGCCGTGGCGAGGCTGGCAATTTGTTGGCGCAACGCCAGGATCTGGCGGTTGAGCAGCCGCAACTGGGCCTGGGCTTCGTTGCTCAGTTTCTTCTGCGCCTCGGCGTCGCTTTCGCTACTGGAGAGCTTGGCCAATAAATCGTCGCGCAGCGACTGCAGGATTGCGAGATCCTGAAGCTGAGCCTGGATCTTCTCCTTGTCCGCCTCGATGACCTTGAAGGCGTCCTCCAATTCCTTGCTAACCGTGGCGCCTTCATCTTCGGTAATCTGCAGGCGCCGGGCCAGATCGGCGCGCATCCGCTCCAGGATCGCCAGCTGCGCGAGTTGCGCTTCGATCTTCTCCCGGTCCACCTCAATGGTCTTGTAGGCGTCCTCTAGCTCCTTATCGACCTTGGCACCCGAGGCCGCGGCCGCGGCGAGCCGGGCCCGGATATCGTCGCGGGAATCGGCCAGCGCCGCGAGTTGACTGGCGAGCGACTCGCGGACACTCAGCGAAGACTGCAGCTCCAAGGAAAGCTGCGATATGTCGATGCGCAGTTCGGCATTGGCGGAACGCTCCAGCGCCAATGTCTCGGCCATGCCTTGGATATCGCGCTGCAGCCGGAGCATCGCCTCGTCCTTGCCGGTGAGCGCCACCGAGAGGAAGTATTGCGAGATCATAAACACCATGAGCACGAAAATGACGACCAGAAGCAGAGTCGCCAGCGCATCGACGAAGCCCGGCCAGATGTTGACAGACCGCCGGCCGCCGCGCCCGAGGGTACGCATCGGGCGGGCCTCCTATTCGGGTTCTTCGGCCATCGCGGCGATGGTCCGAGTCAGCAGACGGATCTCACCGCGAATCTCCTGGACCGCGTATTCCCGCCCGCTGGCCGCATCGTTGAGCATGTGCTCGATGCGAAGATCGATGTTGCGGATATGCGTGCGCGTGGTCTCATCCATGCCGCCGCCCGGGGGGCCCTGATCGCCGAGCCGGGCGATCAAGTTCTTGACCTCGGATTGGGTCTCGGCCAAGCGCATAAGGACGCCTTGTTCGGTCCGCATCTGATCGGTCAAGGTGCTGAGGCTCTCGGTCAGGGCGAGCAGGTTTTGGTTGACCGTGCTGCGCTCCCCCTCGCCGCGCGAGATGGTGTGGTGCAGCTGGTCCAGGCTGTCGGCGGTCTTCTCCAAGAGCGCCTGGATGAAGGCCGGGACCGACGCCTCGCCGTCGCCGACCGCGCCCATGCTGGACAGCCGGGTCACCCCCGAAAGCCATTCCTCCAACTCGTTCAGGAAGCGGTTGTGCGCTTGGCCAGCTTGCAGTTCCAGGAAACCGAGCACCAGAGAGCCGGCGAGGCCGAACAGCGACGAGGAGAACGCCGTGCCCATGCCTGAAAGCGGTTCCGACAATCCTTGTTGGAGCTGTTCGAACATGGCGACCGGGTCGGAGGACGAGCCGCTCAGGTTGGCGATGGTGGCGCCGACCGCATTGACCGTATCCAGCAGGCCCCAGAAAGTACCCAGCAGGCCGAGGAACACCAGTAGGCCGATGAGGTAGCGCGAAATCTCATGGGACTCCTCGATCCGGCTCTGGATGCCGTCGAGCAGGGAGCGCATGGACATGGCCGAGAGCGAAATCCGGCCGCGCCGCTCGCCCAGCATGGTCGCCATGGGCGCCAGAAGCCGCGGTGGCCGCTTCTCCGTCATGCCGCCTGGAAACACCAGCCCGCCCTGGCTCGCTTTGGCCAGGCTTTCGAGCCACTCGATCTCGGGCCGCAGCACGATGACCTGGCGAAAAATATAGGTAATGCCCAGGAACATGACGCCGACGATCAAACCGTTGAGCATAATGTTCGCGATAAAGGCGCTCTGAAGTTGGGGCGCCAACGCGGCGCAGGCTGCGGCCACGATTGACAGGAACACGGACATTCGGAAGAGATAGCGTTTCGGTCGCGTCATAATTCGATCGATTGCCCCATGATTCGGTCGAAGGTTGGCCCTATAGCGGCGCACTGCGGCGAAACTATGGCGTACATCGGATCGTCGGCCCCGGCCTAATTCACGGTCTGGGGCCGGATGTCAACGCGGTCGGCGGGGCCGTCTCCGTGCTTGTCTCCCAGCGCGCGGACATCCATGCGGGTCGAGCGGACGCCCTTCTCGATCAGATAGGCGCGGACCGCCAGCGCGCGCGACAGCGACAGCCGCCTGGCGCGGCTGTTGCCGTCGGAACTGGCCATTGCGTAGGCCAAAAGCTGTATGCGCACTGTTGGATTTTCTGTGAGCGCGATGGCGACGGCATTCAGCCTGCGCTGGGCGTCGTCGTCCAATTCGACCGAACCTTCCTGGAACAACACGCGGATCTGTTCGGCCAGCGTGGACGCGGGCGGCAGGGCCGCGGTCTGGGGCTCGACCGCTGGGCCGGAGGTCAGAGACTCGGCCGGCGGCGGCGGCGGTTCGGCCGCCGCTTCAACGGTTGCGGGCGCCGCCGGCACCGGCTCGGGCGGTGGTTCCGCTGGCTGGACGACAGGCTCGGGTGG
>Ga0209987_10000934_pt1 | contig 15650 bp, 11 predicted proteins | sample N074metaG_FD_182134 | JGI IMG/M metagenome (GOLD analysis project Ga0209987, IMG submission 182134) | Deep subsurface microbial communities from Kermadec Trench to uncover new lineages of life (NeLLi) - N074 metaG (SPAdes) (version 2) | ecosystem: Environmental > Aquatic > Marine > Ocean trench... | reverse complement strand
TGGCCGCCCGCGCAAACCCTTCGCGCACGATCGTCCCCTACCTGACCCGCAAGCTGCCCCCCTACGAGGTCCTCGGCGAAGAGGGTCTCGAGACGATCGAGCAGAACGCGGAGACCATCCTCGAAGAAACCGGAATCGACTTTCGCGACGACGCGGAAGCCCTCGCGATCTGGAAAGATGCGGGCGCGACGATCGATGGCCAACGCGTTCGCTTTCCGCGCGGGCTCTGCCGCTCCCTGATTCAGCGGTCGGCGCCCGCCGAATTCGTCCAGCACGCGCGAAACCCCGCGCGCAGCGTGCGCATTGGTGGGCCACATACCGTCTTCGTGCCGGCTTACGGGTCGCCGTTCATCCGCAATCTCGACGATGGACGTCGTTATGCGACGATCGATGACTTTCGCAATTTCGTGAAGCTGACCTACATGACGCCTGCGTTACATCACTCAGGAGGCACCGTGTGTGAGCCGGTGGACCTTCCGGTCAACAAGCGCCACCTCGACATGGTCTACAGCCACATCCGCTATTCCGACAAACCCTTCATGGGTTCGGTGACCACACCGGAGCGCGCTGAAGATTCGGTGGCTCTCGCGAAACTCGTGTTCGGCGATGAGTTCGTTGAGCAGAACGTCGTTACGATCGGTCTCGTCAACGCCAATTCTCCGCTGACCTGGGACAGCACCATGCTAGGTGCCCTCAAGGTCTATGCGCGAAGCGGCCAAGCGACGATCGTTGCACCCTTCGTGCTCGCGGGCGCGATGGCGCCCGTGACGGTGGCAGGTGCCTCTGCGCAAATTCTCGCCGAGGCACTCGCGGGCATGGCGTTCACGCAACTCCTGCGCCCGGGCGCACCGGTCATCTTTGGCGCATTTGCGAGCTCGATCTCGATGCAGTCGGGCGCCCCTACCTTCGGAACCCCGGAACCGCAACTCGTGCTCTACGTAACCGCCGCACTCGCACGACGGCTTGGGGTTCCGTTTCGCAGCGGCGGCGCACTGTGCGCCTCGAAGATTCCCGATGCCCAGGCCGCCTACGAAAGCGCCAACACCCTGCAACACGCCATGCTCGCGGGTGTCAATTTCATGTTGCACACGGCGGGCTGGCTGGAAGGCGGACTGACCATCGGATACGAGAAGTTCATTCTCGACGCCGATCAGGCGGGTATGCTCCAGGTTTTCGCGGACGGTGTGGACATGAGCGTCAACGGCCAGGCAATGGATGCAATTCGCGAGGTCGGGCCGGGAGCCCATTTTCTCGCCTGCGAGCACACGCAGGCGAACTTCAAGACCGCCTTCTACCGCTCGAATGTCGCGGACAACAACAGCTTCGAGCAGTGGGAATCCGACGGAGCACTGGACGCAGCCAAACGCGCAAACGCAATCTGGAAACGCATGTTGGACGAATACGAGATGCCGGACATCGATCCTGGCATCGACGAAGCACTCCAGGACTACATCGCTCGCCGCAAAGCCGAGCAGCCGGATGCTCTTTATTGATGGCGATGAAGACACCGGCCGTTCTGATCAGAATCAGCGCGCTCTCGAACGAATCGAGCGCGCACCCCTGCCAATCGAGTGCACGCAACGCACCCGCGTTGCGATGGCTCTTCCGCCACGCTGCCATGGCGGTATTCATGATGAGCGTCACTGCTGCTCACGCAGACGCGCTGGATCCACCCGCGGCTACCACGCCGCGGTGGTTGGCGGGCGACCACCATGTCCACAGCCACTTCAGCGTTGGGTGGGATGAGAAGACGAATCCGCCCAAGCCGATTCTCGCGGGAGACGCGATCTACTCGACACCACGCAACGCGCGCATGGCGAAACAGCACGGCCTGAGTTGGATGGTGACCACCGACCACGGCGGGCCGCACCACAGCAAGTTCAATCTCGAGAAGGCCTATCCTGAACTACTCCGGTCCCGCAAGGAAGTGCCCGAGGTGGTGCAGTTCTACGGGATGGAACTCGACACGCCGGGTGCCGACCACTCGAGTCTCATCATCCCCCACACGCCCGACGAAGCGGATCTGCTGTACGAACTGGAATCCCATTTCGCGAAGTTCGAACCCTGGCCCGAGGATCCGTCTTGGGATCGAGAGTCGAGAATGATCGAGGCGTTGCGCGTCATGCGGGCACTGCCGGTACGGCCGGTGATCATCGCCAATCACCCGTCGCGCTCCGCGACGGGCCTGGGCAAATACGGCCTCGATGCACCATCGGAATTTCGCGACTGGAACGACACCGCGCCGGAAGTCGCGGTCGGCATGGCCGGAGCGCCGGGCCACCAGGCGGAGGTCATCAAGGCCGATGGCTCGCTCCGGCCCAAGAACGCACGCGGCTACTACACGAACTTTCCGACGCTCGGCGGCTTCGACCAGATGACTGCCCGCCTGGGTGGCCTCTGGGATTCGATGCTCGGTGAGGGCCGTCACTGGTGGATCACCGCGAACTCTGATTCGCACATCCACTGGAGTGAAGGCGGAGGAGACTTCTGGCCGGGCGAATATTCGAAGACCTACGTGTGGTCGACGCCGAACCACGACGCCATCCTGAAGGGCATCCGCGAGGGACGGATCTTCGTGACGACGGGAGACCTGATTTCGGAACTCGATCTGGTGGCGCGGTCCGACGGGCGGGAGGCGAGAAGCGGAGAAACGCTCGCCGTTTCCTCCGGTGCCGATGTCGAGATCGAGATCCGCTTCCTGGACCCCACGGCGAAGAATCATCACGGCGATGATCCCTCCGTGCGGCGCGTCGATCTGATCGGCGGAAACGTGACAGGCCCCGTATCCGATCGCTCTGCGGACACCCATGCGTCGACACGCGTAATGGCGCGATTCTCTTCGGAAGCGTGGGAGCACGACGGCGCTTACCGGATCATGAAGTATCGAATCGACAACGTCGTGAGCGACGCTTACTTGCGCGTGCGCGGAACCAACGGACAGGAATTAGAGCCGGAGCCCGACCCGCGGGGTGAGGATCCCTGGTTGGATCTCTGGTTCTACTCGAACCCGATCTTTCTTTCGATTCGCTAGACGTCCACTTTCTCGAGGGTCACACCCACGCGGTAACGGCTGAACTCGACTGTATCGGCGACTGCCGCAGCCGCGTAGCCGAGATCCTCCGGGACCGAGTCGACGAGAACGATCCCTCGGACTTCCTGCTCTTCGGAACTGAGGTGCTTCCTCACCCAACCCATGAGCTGGAGCATGTCGCCCACCAATTCCTTCCCCTGAGCCGGCTCGGCAACCATGACGACCACCCAACCCGCCGATTGGTCGCGCGCGAGCAGATCAATCTGGCCCACGCTGGTTTCGAAGCGGGCTCCGGATGCGTCGCCGCCGTCGTTGGTGTGAATGCTGAGGCCTTCCTCGATCAACTCGGGGTGCGCGATCAAGAGATCCCGGATGCCATCGGGGCTGAGATCGAAATTCGGGGCTGCGCTTTTCGGCTTGGGCGCGGGCTTCTTCGCGGAATCGGTCTTTTTCACAGCGGGGCGAGCTTGCGGTTTTTTGGTCTGGGCCTTGGTTTCAGCCACCTTGGGCTCCTCTTCGACAAGCGTGGGTGCAGGAGGGAGTGAATACGAGGTCGAGTTTTCGACGTCGCGCACGGACGCAGAGCCGAGATCCCGGTCCCCCTTCGCGGCGTGACCGCAGCTGGGGCATTTTCGGGTTCCGGATTTCAGGCGTTCGTGACATGTTTCGCAGTACATCTGGCCACCGCAGTCGACGGGACGGCGAGAGCCGGCCCCTTCCGGCTCCTTCGGTTGATCGAAGCGTCGGGATTAGGTGGACCCGCCCCAAGATCCGCTGAACAGCGAAGCCCAGAGGACCGGGTTCCAACTCGACTGCGCTGCGGCCCACGAGGAGCTTGCACCTCAGCCGCACCGCGAAACCCGACGACGCTGCGCGCAAATCGAGTAGGTGTGTAACCATCGACTCTGGCTAGACTCGCGACGCCATTTCGGCAGCCGTACCGAACCCTTTCTGGAGCGTCATGGAGCGCATCGTCTCGTTGCTTCCGAGCACTACCGAGATCGCATGCGCGCTCGGATTCCAGCAGGCGCTGGTGGGCCGCTCCCACGAATGCGATTTCCCGCCGGGTGTGGAAACGCTGCCCGTCCTCACCGAAGCAAAGCTCGACGCCAACGCCCCGAGCGCCCAAATTGACGATCGCGTCCGAAAGCTCGTCGGAGACGGACTGAGCGTCTACCGGGTGGATGCCGACCTGCTGCGCGAACTGCGACCTACGGTGATCCTCACCCAGGATCACTGCCAGGTCTGCGCGGCGAGCCTGCGCGATGTCGAAGAAGCGCTGGCGAGTTGGCTCGGCGAGCGCCCTCGCGTCCTCTCTCTCCATCCGAGCGGTCTAGAAGAGGTCTGGCAGGACATCGCGCGGGTCGCAACCGCACTCGGCGCGCAAGCGCACGGCGAAGACTACGTGGCTGCGTTGGGCGAGCGGGTCGCCAGCATTGCCGAACAAACCCTGCGCATCCGGCAGCGGCCGTCCGTGGCCTGCGTGGAGTGGGTCGACCCGTTGATGGCCGCGGGCAATTGGGTGCCCGAACTCGTCACGCTTGCGGGCGGCACTTCTGTGTTCGGCGAAAAGGGCGAACACTCCCCGTGGCTCGAATGGGAGAGTCTCCGTACAGCAGACCCCGATGTGATTGTGCTGCTTCCGTGCGGCTTCGACATCGAGCGCACCCGACAGGAACTCGCGCCGCTGATCGCCCAACCGGGTTGGGGTGATCTGCAGGCAGTACGATCCGGACGCGTCTTCGTCACGGACGGCAACCAGTACTTCAATCGCCCGGGGCCGCGCCTGCTCGAATCCGTCGAGATTCTTGCAGAAATCCTGCACCCAGATCACTTCGCGGCGAAGCATCGGGGCACGGGCTGGCAACCACTATGAGCGAGTGGCAGGTGCCATGAGTGGCTCTCGGGCGCTACTTGGCGTCCTTGAGGATCTCGCGTGCGGCGTTTCGCCCGGGTAGACCCGTGACGCCCCCACCGGGGTGACAACCGGGTCCGCAGAGGTAGACACCCTCCACGGGGGTTCGATAACGCGCGTATCCCGGAATCGGACGCATGTGGAAGAACTGGTCCAGCGTCATTTCGCCGTGGTTGATGTTGCCCTCAGGAAGACCGTAAACACTCTCGAGATCGGCCGGAGTGATCAGCTTCTGATCGACGATCAGGGAGCGGAAATTCGGCGCGTATTCGGCGATCGTATCCACGACGAGTTTCGCAATCTCAGCTCCCTTCGAAGCCCAATCTCCATCTCGAAGCTCGTAGGGGGTGTACTTCACCGTCACCGACATGATGTGTTTTCCGCTCGGCGCAAGGCTCGGGTCCGCAACCGTCGGAATCACGATGTCGAGATACGGCGCGCTCGAGGACCGGCCGTACTTCGTGTGATCGTATGCGCGCTGCAAATACGCGATCGACGGTGCAATCTGAATCGGCCCGCGCAAGTAGCCTTCCATCTCGCCGCCCGCGAACGCTGAAAATTCCGGAAGCCCACTCAACGCAAAGTGCATGCGCGATGCGGATCCCCGGTATTTGATGTTCTGAACGTGCCTTATGAAGGATACATCGAGGGTGCGCGGATTGAGCAGTTCCAGGAACGTCGTTCGTGGAGAAGCACCGGAAACGACCACGCCCGCGTCGAGAGTCTCACCATTGGCGAGCGTTACGCCCGTGACCTTGCCGCCTACGGCATTGATGGATTTCACTTCGGCGTCTGTTCGAATCTCGGCACCGAAACCGCGCGCGGTCTCTGCCATCGCCTTGGTGAGTTGGCCGATTCCACCCTTGACGAGACTCGCGGACCGAAATAGCCCGGTATCGCTGAGCGCCCAGTTGTAGAGAAATGTGAAAGTCGTGCCGGTCTCCTGGGGGCCCCAGGTGACGTCCTTCACCGCGCTCGCAGCGATCGCACCCTTGAGCACATCCGATTCGAACCACTCGTTGAGCAGATCTTCGACGGGAGTCGGCAGCACGCGCATCATTTCGCCGATGTTTTTGCGGCCCAGTTTGAGTGCAGGGCGCGCGAGACTGAGCGCAGCTCGAAGGTCCGAGAACGTGACGGTCGGCAGATCCATCGGGGTCAACTTGAGCAGGCCTTCGACCACACCCGCGATCTTCGTCATCTGCTTGACGAACTCCGGGTACTTCGCGGCGTCCGCGGCCGAGAACCGTTCGATCTCCTTGACGGTTTTCGCGGTGTCTCGCCAGATCGCCAGGTGTGTTCCATCGGGCTCGGGCGAACTCGCGATCGGATCGAGCGGAATGAACTCGACCTGTGAGTCGAGCTTGAGATCGGTTTTGACCTCGTCCGAGAGGTACCCCGCGGTATCCACACAGGGCGAGATCTTGAAACCCGGAAAGGTCTCTTCGGTCATCGCGGTACCACCGACCACGCTGCGCTTTTCGAGGATCACCACGCGGCGCCCGGCTTTCGCCAGATATCCCGCCGCGACCAAGCTGTTGTGGCCCGCTCCGATGATGATGATGTCGTTATTTTCCACGGCTTCGATTCCTATTTGATTCAGTTAGGGGGTGACGAATCTCCGTTGCCCGCTCGCCGTTCGCGCGGGCGATCAATTGCCGTCCCGAAGAATTTCCAGCGCTCCGAGGCGCCCCGGTCCCGCGGTAATGCCGCCGCCCGGGTGGGTGCCCGAACCGCATTGGTAGTAGCCGCGGATCGGAGTGCGGAAATCCGCCCATCCGAGCGCCGGCCGGAAGAAGAAGAGCTGGTCGAGCGTCAGCTCGCCGCCGAAGATGTTTCCCTCGGTCAGATTGGTCACCTGCTCGATGTCCCACGGCGTGAGCACCTGCTTGTGGAGAATGATGTCCTTCAGATTCGGGACGAATTCCGAAAGCGTATCGATCACCGCATTGCCGAAGGCCTCCCGCTGCTGATCGCGGTCGCCGTATTCCGGCATGTCGTAGCTCGCGTACTGGACGAAGCACGACATCACGTGCTTGCCGGGTGGCGCCATGCTCGGATCGACCGCCGTCGGGATGTTCACGTCGATAAAGGGCCGCTTCGAAAACGCCCCGTACTTGGCGTCGTCGTAGGCCTGTTCGATGAAGTCCACACTCGGGCAGATATCCACACTGCCTCTCAGAAAACTGGGGTCCGTCATCGCGCTGAATTTCGGCGCGGTGTCGAGAGCGAGATTGACCTTCCCCGACGAGCCCCGGAATTTGAATTTGTCGATCGCGCTGACGAGGTCTTCGGGGAGTTCCTTCTCATCGATGAGCTTCCGGAAGGTCACGTAGGGATCTGCGGCCGACGCGATCGTCTTGGCGTAGATCTCCTCTCCGCCTTCGAGCGCCACGCCAACAGCCCGACCATTCTTCACGATCACCTGCTGGACGGGGGCGTTGCAGCGGATCTCGGCGCCGTGGCTTCGCGCTGCACTCGCAATCGCTTCGCTCACCCCGCCGGTGCCTCCCTTCTGCGAACCCCAGGCCGTAAACGCACCGTCGAGTTCTCCCATGTAGTGGTGCAGGAGCACGTAGGCGGTTCCCGGCGACTTGACGCCGAGCTTGGTGCCAATGATGCCGTTCATACCCATCACAGCTCGAATGACGTCCGTCTCGATCCACTCGGCGAGGAAGTCGTCGGCGCTCATCGTCATGATCTTCGAGAGTTGATGAAAGGTCTTCTTGTCGAGGCCCTTCAGGTGCTTGCCGAAATCCGCGAGGGTGCGCGCACCGCGAAGACCCGGATTTGCGGGGTTCGGCGGCACGTAGCCGAGGATCGGCTTCACCGCGCTCACCATCTGATACATCATCTCGTTGTATTTCGGGAGCATTTCGGCGTCGCGCTTGGAGTGGCGCCTGACCTCTTCACGCGCGGACGCGGGATCGGTGTAGCTTGCGAACTGGTCGCCGTTTTCCATCGGCACCCAGGCCGAGTCGAGCGGCACGATGTGGAGACCGTGCTTCGCGAGCTCGAGCTCGCGAATCACTTCCGGTCGCAGCAGGCTCACCACATAGGAAAAGACCGTGTACTTGAAACCGGGGTAAATCTCCTCGGTGACGGCCGCACCGCCAACGAGGTGGCGCCGTTCGAGCACGAGAACGTTGCGCCCCGCCTTGGCGAGATAGGCCGCACAGGTGAGACCGTTGTGGCCGCCGCCGATGATGATTGCATCATACGATTTTGTCATTTGGATTCCCTACTGACCATTCAAGGTGAAAACATTCGATGGCTATCGCGCCTTCCGTATCTGCCCTACTCCCGCTTCCGCGGCGGATCGAAGAACGGCATCTCCACGACCGTTGCGGGCACCGCGAAACGCCGCGCCTCCACAGTTTGCTCGATATAGATTCGGGTTCCGATCTTCGCGTATTGCGGTTTCAGCCGCGCGATCACCACGTAGCGCTTCATGATCGGCGACCAGGTTCCGCTCGTCGCACGACCGATGTGATCCTGCTGATCCGAATCCGCGTAGACCGGAATTGCGTCGATCCACGACTGATAAGGAAGGTGGAGGGGCATCGAGTATTGGGCGAAGACTTTTTCGAGTGCCAGCACGTCGATTTCGAGTCCAACAGTCATGGTCGCGGGCCCGCGCGCCTTCTCGCGGCGTAGCGCTTCCTGGCCGATGAAGTGCTCTTTCTTCTGGTTGACCATCCAACCGAGGCCGAGTTCGTAGGGCGAAATCTTTTCGACTTCGAAGATCGCGTGCGCGGCGGAGTGGAATTCCGCGTCGATCAACAGCAAACCCGCCTCGATTCGCACCATATCGAGCGAGACCATTCCGGTGGGCAGCATGTTGTAGTCCGCCCCGGTCTCCATCAACGCGTCCCAGATCCTTTCGCAGTGCTCGGGATCCGCGAAGACTTCGTAGCCGAGGTCTCCCGTGAAGCCAGTGCGCGAAATATTCACCGGGGAACCCGCGAGTTTGGTTTCGATAGAGTGGAAGTACTTGAGCTCGTTCATGTCGGCGTCTGTGAGCTGCTGGAGGATGTCGCGGGAAGTCGGACCTTGGAGCGCCACCGCACCGTACGCGTCGCTCACGTCTTCAATTTCGACGTCCATCCCGAAGGCGTTGTCCTGCAGCCAGTCTAGGGTTGGGAGCGCGGCTGTCAGGCGGAAAAAGTCTTCGCCGAGGCGCGCGACGGTCCCGTCATCGAAGACCTTTCCATCATCGTCGCACCACACGGCGTAGAGAATCTGGCCGACACGACACTTGGAAGCATCGCGCGTAATTACGCGATTCATCAGCGCAACAGCGTCTCTTCCGCGAATGAAATATTTGTGAAGAGGGGAAACATCGAACAGGCCGGCGCTGAGGCGGATTGCATTGTACTCGTGGATGTGATCCATCTCGTAGGTCTGGGCGGACAGATACCCTGACCACTCGACCCAATTCTTGCTCTCGCAAAGCGCGTCAGTGCGCGAATGAAAGGGGGTATGTTTCGGCATTGCTTCTCCTAGAAAGACGCGTCGGACGCACATCACTCGAAGCCGATCGAACGTCGCTTCGAATCGTTGCACCAATTGGTATGCGGATACCCATTGGCTTTCCTGCACTTCGGTGGGTGTTTTGCGCACCGATAGGGAATGGAATTATGGCATAACTATCGATTGAACGCCCGTTTTCGAGTGTTTTGCAAACTTGAACGTGCAACTTCAATTGAAACGAACCGGGATAGTCACGGGGTGGGAGAAGAGTGGTTGGAAAGAACGAGGTGAGCGATCCCTCTGAATAGTCTCACGAATTCTAAAATTGAATAGGCGTGCAATAAATGAAACTAGGAAAAACCCTTAACCCAATTCAGCCACGAACTGAGCCGCCAACGCATCCATATGATCCCGGTATACGTGTTTCAATGATCGCTCCAAGTTGCGTGTGCGCATGAGCCGATCGCAGAATTCACGCAGCGAACGTTCACCTCGTCGACTCACGAGAAACTCGACCATCCCATACGACTGCAAATACGCGAGATACGCAGCGTCCGACTCGAGGTGCCCAAAACTCGGGGTACTCAAGGTCGCAAACGAAAACAGGGCTCCATTCGATTTGGCGCCCGACAGAATCGCCTGCTCGCGTGCGTTCAGATGCCGCTTCCCCTGGGTGCGCGCTTCGAACCACTCCGCGAGGCCTTCATTCAACCAGGCCGGCAACGTGTAGGTAGGTGCTGCCGCATCGAGTGCCGCATGCACCAACTCGTGGTGGAGTACTCGCGAAAGATTGACGTCCAACTCGGTCGCACCGCGGATGCGAATCACACCGTGGTAGAAACCCGCTGCGGCAAACCGAAAGGCGCCCGCAAACTGCTGATCGAATATGCCCGCGTCATAGATCACGACTTCGATCCTACGCTTGGGGCGAAGCCCCAGGTAATCGTCGAGTCGATCGTAGGCACTCTCTAGTTCTGCGAGGATCTGCTGTTCGAAGTGTCGCGTTCCGCGAAAACCACCCGCGCGGTCGATGTCCACGTCTTGGTAGAGTTCGAAATGCGCCGATGAACGGTGCTCGAATTTTCCGTCTGCGCCGCGATCGATCGCTCCGGCAGGTGTGGCCAGCAAGAAGCCGAGACACACCCATACACTGTGTCTATTCCATCGGATAACGAATCTCCTTCCAGATCTCGTCGCAGGCCGCCAAAACATCCTCCGGGATCACGGCGTCAGCGGCAGCCAGGTGATCGTCGAGTTGATCGATCTGGGTCACACCCACCAGGGTCGATCCAACGAAATCTCGCGTGAGTGTCCATGCAATGCTGAAAGTCACGAGCGACATCCCACAGTCGGCCGCCAACGCCGAATATCGCTCAGTAGCTGCGAGGGTTCGCGCGTTGACGAAGCGCTTCGTCATCCGCTGGGTACGCGGGTTGTAGGTACGATAGTGCGAAAAGCGGCAGTCTGCCGGCCACGCCCCACCCTGGTACTTACCCGACAACACACCGCCCGCAATCGGGCTGTAGGGCAATAGGCTGACCTCCTCTCGCCTGCATGCGTCGGCGAGCTCATCCTCGAAACGACGCGAAAGCAGGCTGAAATTGTTTTGGATGGTGTGATATCGCGCAACTCCGAGACGGTCTGCGGCCCACAGATTCTTCATCAGTCCGTAGGTGCTCTCGTTGCTGCAGCCGATCGCGCGAACCTTTCCCTCCTCGACGAGTCGGTCGAGCGCTTCGAGCGTTTCCTCGATAGGCGTCCCGGGATCGGGCCAGTGAGTCTGATAGAGATCGATGTAGTCGGTCTGTAGCCGGCGCAGGCTCTCCTCGACGGCGCGGTTGATGTTGTGGCGATCCAGCGCGGTCTTGCCCGAACGCACAGGTACCTGGAACCAACCACCGCTCGGACCCGCGACCTTCGTCGCGATCACGACGGAATCGCGCGGTCGGCCCGACAGCCAACGGCCGCAGATCTCTTCGCTCACGCCGGCCCATTTGGTTTCGGGGGGTACCGGGTAGATCTCGGCGACATCGATGAAATCTACGCCCGCGTCAAAAGCCTTGTCGAGCGTCTTTCTCGTGGTGGGCTCGTCTACCGTGCTGCCGAACGTCATCGTACCGAGACCAATCTCCGAGACCGAGATTCCGCTGCGACCGAGTCCGCGCCGCTTCACCTCTTCAAGCCTTGGCGCTGGGCCTAGAGGAAACCTCTCCGTACCAGCGAGTGAGATTCTTGAACTCGGGATTGATGCCGATCGCCGACACCCGACCAAAGTCGATCCCGACCAGGAGGGCGATATCCGCGATCGTGTAACGGTCTCCCGCGACGAACGGCCGATCAGCCATTTCGCCGTCGAGCCACGCCAATTGCTTGATCGCGCGCTTCTTGCAGGCGGCACCCCATTCGGGCACCTGGGTAATCCGATCTTTGAAAAATTCGTGCGTATTTCGAAACGTCATGAAGATTGGGAAGGTCACTTCGAATTCGACGCGGCGCAGCCACATCTCCACGATCGCCCGATCCTTCTCATCGGTTCCCATCAAGCGCGGTTCGGGTTGCGTCTCTTCGAAGTAACGACAGATCGCGGTCGATTCTGCAATGACCGTCCCATCGTCGAGTTCGAGGATCGGCACACCACCGAGCGGATTCAGCGCCAGAAACGGCGGCTCGCGATTCTCGGCTTTGGCGATGTCGATGTCGACGGTGGGCACTTCGATGCCCTTCTCGGCCAGAAAGATCCGGACGCGCCGCGGATTGGGAGCTAGGGGGCTGTTATAGAGTTTCATGGGGGGAACCCTCGCAGGCTGAATCAGTTCAGCTCGCCTGCGAGTGTATCGACACGCACGGGCAGGCGCACGGCAAACACACTGCCCCGTCCCGATTTCGACTCGATCGTGATCTCTCCGCCGTGCTTGCGCACGATCTCGTGGGCAATCCCCAGGCCGAGACCGGTCCCCTCACCGACGGGCTTGGTGGTGAAGAATGGATCGAAAATGCGATCGAGCAAATCGGCCTCGATGCCGCAGCCGTCGTCTTCGATCCACACCATGACACTTCGATCCTGCGCTTCGGTGCGCACCCGAATCGTCCCGCGGTGGACGATCGCCTGGCTCGCGTTGAGAACCAGATTGAGAAATACCTGCTGCAACTCCTGAGGCGTGCATGCAATGAGCGGAAGCAGCCCGTACTCTTTCTCGACGACGGCTGTCACCTTGAGTTGTGGTGCCGCCATACGCAGGACACCGTCGAGCAGCTCGTTGAGATCCGCCATGCTGCGCTCGCCACGGCCCGCGTGCGCGAGGCCCTTGACGTCGCGCACGATTGCCAAAGCGCGGTCGACGCCCTCGAGAGATTCATCGATCATCTCAGCGCCCTCGGCGATCAATTCGTCGAACGTGCTCGGCACTCCGCTCTTTTCCAGTTCGATTCCCAAGGATTCCCAGTGTTGTCGCAAGAGACTCAAATTGGCGCGCACATATGCAAGAGGATTGTTGATCTCATGGGCGATTCCCGCCGCGAGCTCACCGACAGCGGCGAGCCTGCCTGAAACCAGCAGGCTGCTTCGAAGTGACTCGAGCTCCCGAAGATCCCGAGCAACGAGCACGATACCAATGGGTGAACCCCGGCTATCGCTCAGCGTCGCAGTGGAGACCGAAACCAGGATCGAGTCGCCGTCGCGGCTGCGGAGTTCACACTCCACTTCTGTCAATTCTCCGATCGAACGATCCCGCAAGCCGTGTATCAATTCCCTGACGTCGAGTCCGTCCAAATGCGATGGAGAGCGCCCAAGGAGCTTCGCCATCGCGCTGTTTCCGTACCGAATGCGGCCGTCGAGCCTCAACATGGCGACACCATCGGGGAGCGTTTCGAGAATCTCGCCAGCAAACAACCCGGGTGCGAGCAGTGGATAACCTGAACGATAAAAGGTCCAGGCAATCGCGCCGCCCCACAAAGCGTGCACGAGCGTTCCAATGTGAGGCACCTGAATGTCGAACATGGGGAGCAAAGCGTCGGTCAACCCCGCGAGCGCGAGGGAACCAAGGAGGCCACCCCCGACCCAGCGCACGTAGGACCGTTCTCTCTCGGTATGCATCTCCCGATAGGCCCGCCTGACGATCGTGAACACGATCCACATACAACCCAGCGTGTACAGATGAAACAGCGCAAATGCCGGGCCGAGTTCGTAACCCCACCCCCAACGGGTGGGAGACACACTCGTGTGAAACCACGGAGTAAACCAATCGAGCAGCAAGAACAAAGCGCCAGCGGCAAACAGCACAGGCTGGACGCGCCGAACCCGGGGCGCATCTTCGCAGGTGACCGCCAGTGCGAGCCCGACCGCTAGCGGACCGATGAACGCCCAGCCGAGAGTGGATGCTTTGATGAAAGCGAGCGCGGAATCCGGATCGCTGCGGGTATTCGAGAGTACCTCGCAGGCAGCCCAGAACGAAAACCCGCCCAGCAGGAGAGCTGCGTCACGGTTCGAGCGATCCCTGGAACCCCGGCAGCAGACGATCGTGGTGAGGATCGCGGTGAAGATGCAGGCTAGTAATGGCAGTACCAGGTAGATCGACAATCCCGCACCCGATGATCAACCCGGCCTAATAAGCACCTAGGGTGAAGAACTTCGCAGCCGCAGTCGCGGCGATCTTCAGCAGCAGCGCCAATTGGCGTGATGCTTCCTGTTGTTCGTCGCGCGCCGAAAACGACGGACAGCGATTGGCCAACTGGACCTCGAGCAACTCGACGTGGGCCAGGGTCTTGCCCGCCCAGTCGTCCCGGCCGGCCTCTTCGGCACGAGCGGCCATGCCCTCGAAGTGATTGATCCGGTACATCAGCCGGCCACAGTCCGAAGGATCAGCGGCAGCAGCACCGGGAAGTAACAGACCGAGCACAGCGGCAAAAGCGAGTGCCGATTTCATTGCGGAAACCCCCCAAGGCGCGAAGTGCCGCGCCTGCTGGAATATCGGCGTGCCGGTGGCCGAGATGTAGTCCCCGTGGGGATTCAGATCTGCTGAGCGATGTGGTGGGCGGATCGGTGGGCGAGCGCCATGGCCGTCCACATCGGGTTTACGGCGGGGCATTGGGGGAAAATTCCGGTGTCTACGATGTAGAGGTTCTCGAAGTCGTGGCAGCGTCCCATCTCGTTCACCACGCCGAGCCGCGGGTCACCGTGCATCCGCGTGGTGCAGAAGACGTGATTGCCCGCAAGTACGAGATCCGTCGCCCGAAGCGGTCGATCCCGGAGGGCCTCGGCCTCCTTGAGCGAATGCAATTCGGGCGCGATCCCGTGGACTCCGGGAACAATTTTTCGCGCGCCCGCCGCGAAAAAGATCTGGGCGAGAACCCAGAGCGCGTGGGTCAGGATCGGAACGTCCGCCGGATGCAGCTTCCAGCTGAGTTTCGGGTCCAGCGACCCCCGCCGTGTGCGAACGCGCCCGAGCGAGCGATTGCAACTCGCAATGCCATCCCAGATCGCCGAATACGGGATGTCGGCCAGCCGGTTCTTCAGCGCCATTCCCGATCCGGGCAACCGAACGGCGGTAATCGCAGGGGGTGCCCAGAGCGTTTCCAACTTCAAACCGTCGCGAAGGAAGTGGCGCGACTGGTAACCCTGCGTGGCGCCAAACCGCGGATAGACGGGATCTGGGAAGATGCCCATGATCGCGACTCCGGGATGAAACTGCAGATTTTCCCCGACCTGGCCAGATCGATTCGCGAGGTTGCCACTCTTTTGAAGCAATACCGGCGTCGCCGTACAACCGGCCGCGAGCACGACCGCCTTCGCGTGGATGCGTACCTGATGACTCGGTTTGCCGGTGAATGGTTTGACGACCCGCCCGACGACACCCGTCGCGCGCCATCCCTCGGTCAGTACGCGTTCGATCCGAACTGAAGTGAGCACGCGAGCGCCCCCGCGAAGCGCTTCCGGAATGTAACTGATGTCCATCGATTGCTTGGCTCGACTGCGGCATCCCGTAAAACACTCTCCGCTGCCTCGGCATCCGCGAACATTGCGAAGAATGGGTTCGCATTGGTATCCGAGCGCGTTGCACCCGTCACGAAACAGCAGGTTCCGGCGACCGAGTATATTTTCGGGTGTGACTGCGATACCCAGGAATTTCCCAACCGCATCGTAATGGGGATCGAGGTCGGCGCGCGTACTGTGTTCGAGTTCGAAGTCGGTGCACCAGCGATCGAGAATGAACTCGGGCGCGCGATTGCAGATCG
>Ga0209987_10000930_pt1 | contig 15676 bp, 15 predicted proteins | sample N074metaG_FD_182134 | JGI IMG/M metagenome (GOLD analysis project Ga0209987, IMG submission 182134) | Deep subsurface microbial communities from Kermadec Trench to uncover new lineages of life (NeLLi) - N074 metaG (SPAdes) (version 2) | ecosystem: Environmental > Aquatic > Marine > Ocean trench... | reverse complement strand
CACGGTGCCCAGGGCCTTTTCCGCGTCCTTGACCACCGAAATCAGGTTGTCCGTGTCGGTCATGTCCAGCCGGATCGAGACGCACTCGCCCCCGTCGGCCGTGATCTCGGCTTCGAGTTCCTCCAGCCGTTCGACCCGCCGCCCGGTGAGGGCGACCTTCGCGCCACACCGGGCGAGGGTGATGGCAAACCGGCGGCCGAGACCGGACGTTGTGCCGGTGACAAGAGCCACCTGGCCGGACAGGTCGGTGCTGAAGTTGGGTGTGGGGAACTCGGACATTGGAGTTTACCCGGCGCTCGAGGCTTCCCGTTGGGCATATCCCGGTGGACGTTTGCCGTTCTCGTCGAGAATATCGAACTCGTCGCCGAGATCTTCCACCCATTGAATGGTGCCGGTGCGCGCCATCAGGTCGTCGGAACACAGCAGCGCGACCGCGCAGCGACCGACGAACAGCGGTGTCTGGGACTGGGACAGATCCATGCCCTGTTCCTCGGCCGCGTCCTGGATGAATTCCGTGGAGACCGAGCCGGGATACAGGACCACGGCCGGGATACCTTTGGGTTTCAGCTCAACAGCCATGTCGGCGGTCAAGCGGTCCAACCCAGCCTTGCCGGCGCCGTAGGAGGACGAAAAGTGATAGCTCTGGCCGCCCGGTGAGGAGACGTTCAGCATCTTTGCGCCGTCACTCTCGAACATCAGTTGAGCTGCATGCCAGCTGGCGACGTAATGGGCCCGTAAACCGATGCCGACCTGATCGTCCCAGATCTGAATCGGATGGTCCCAGTAGCCGCCGCCCCAGGCGGGCGGGGTCGGGATCTTATAGACGTTGTTCACCAGAATGTCGATGTGCCCGGCTTCCTCGCCGATCTGCTTGAACAACGCCTCGATTTCGGTGTCGTTGCCATGATCGCAGCGAATCGCGCGGCCTTCGCCGCCGGCTTCAGTGACCAACCGGGCGGTGGTGTCAATGGTTCGCTCACCGTCCCCAGTGGTGCGCCCGGTGACGTAGACTGTGCAGCCTTTTTCGCCCAAGGCGAGTGCAATGCCCTTGCCAATGCCTCGGCTGGCGCCTGTGACGACCGCGATCTTTCCGGTGAGTTCGCTCATGGTTATTCTTGCTGTGAGACGGGACCGCGCAGATTATCACAGGGTGGACGTGACGATAGACGCGATTCCGAGAGTAACTACAGCTGCGCGATATTCTCGTCCCTTATTTCGTAGATTTCGATGATGTTGCCGAACGGGTCTTTGCCGTACACCGCCGATGACGTTCCGAAATCGACCGGTGAGTCGTGCACGAACTCCATGCCGGCGTCGCTCAATCTCCGGTACTCGGCCTCGATGTCGCGGACTTGCAAGGCCATGTGGGGGTAGCCCAGGTCGCACGGCCGGGAGCGTTTGTCTTCGGGTTCGGGATTGCGATACTGCCAGAGTTCGATGTATGCATTGGGCGCCTTCAACATCGCCATCCGGGCCGACGTTTCTTCGAGCCCGACGGCGCGATCGGCCAGCGGCATGTCGCGATCCCATTCGCTCTTCTGAACCACGTCGAAGCCGAACGCGTCATGGTAGAAAGCCACGGCCTTGTCCAGATCGGGCACCGAGATTGCGACGTGATGGATGCCGACGATCACTGGACGGGCTGCGTTGCGATCACGCCGGAGGTGGAGCCGGTGTAGCCGTTTGCGTGCGTGTAGGCCACTTCGCCGTTGACGATCACAGTGTCGATTCCGATCGCTGCGCGTACGTAGCGCATCCCTTGTTCGGGCATGTCGTTGACCGGATGCTCTTCGTCCCGGGCAATGGTGTCGGGGTCGAAGACGACCACGTCTGCGGCCTGCCCGGGGCGCAGCAAGCCGCGATTGGGCAGGTTCCAGATTTGCGCGGTGTCGCTGGTGAGCTTTTTGACGGCTTGCTCCAGTGACAGATAACCGCCCTCGCGAACGAACTCGGAAAACAGATAGCCCGTGTCGCCATAGGTTGCGAACGACTGGATATGTGCACCGGCGTCGCTGGCGCCGACGTGGACCCGTTCGCGAGCGATGATCGGGCCGACCCGGGTCGGGTCCTCGTGACCCATATTCGCGGCGAGGAAGTGAACCTGCAGATCTTCTTCCAGCGACAGATCGATCATCGTGTTGGCCGGAGTCGTCTGCCGCTCCTGCGCCAGATCGCCGAGGCGACGGCCGATGAGATCGGGATTCTGACTGTCACGAACCCGCAGTTCGGCAAATCGGGAGATGTCTCCCCCGGGCTCGGCGGCTTCGATCAACTGCGCTCGCGCCTCGGGATTCTTCAGCACATCGATCTTCTGATCGTGAGGGAGCCGCATGACCATGTACCAGGCGGGCGTTGCCGCAAACATCAGGCTGGCCATGTCGAAATTGAAACTGATATCGATGGGCCGTGTTTGCACCTGAGGCCAGACTCTCGCGCCACGCGCGAACTGCTCATCCACCCTCGCCAGCACGCGGGTCACGTTGTCGGGCATCGCGCTCGAGTCGAACAACGGCGAGAACGTAGTGGGGATCTGGTGTTTGATCGACAGTTCCGCTAACTGATCCACCCGGGCGATGGTGATGTCGGTGTTGTAGAACTCCGGAACGACTTGCAGCATGCGGCCGAACTCGCCGAGCACCGCGCCCAGCGCGTCGATCTCTTCCAGGTAAGCGAAGCGGCTGGGTACCGGCAACAGGTTATGGTCGACGTCCACGAAGCTCGTGGACAGTCCGACCGCGCCTGCGGTGAGGCATTGTCGGAGCAGATCCTGCATTTGCGTAATCTCGTCGGGGGTTGCGGCCCGTTTCTGAGCATCCTCATTCATCACCCAGAGTCGTATCACGCTATGGCCGACCAGCGGCGCCACGTTGATCGAAAGCTGCCGGGTGATCGCCTCCAGATATCCGTCGAAGGACTCCCAGGTCCATTCGAACGCACCGTTGAAGGCGGCGTCCGGCATCTCCTCGATCTGCTGGAACATGCGCACCAGACGCTGACGATGCTCGGCCTTCAGGGGCGCCAGGGTCAGCGAGCAATTGCCTGGGACCACGGTGGTGACCCCGTGCTCCAACGAAGGTCGTGCCTGGCCGTCCCAGAGCAGTTGCACGTCGAAGTGGGTGTGGGGATCGATGAAGCCGGGTGCGATCACCTGGCCTCTGGCGTCGATCTCGCTCGCCGCGGGCCCGGTGACACGTCCGCCTACCTGACTGATGATTCCACCGGTTATCGCGACATCGCCGACAAACGCTGGCAATCCCGAGCCGTCGATGATGCGGCCATCGCAAATGATCAGGTCGTACATCAGGGGTGCCTCATTTCAATACGTTCAGAATTTTTTGCCATGGCTGGCCCGCCAGCGCCGCAACGGACTCGGCGTTGCAATCGCGCATCAGCTTGTCGGCGCATTTCGCGTTCAGAGTAACGTTGCCCAGAGCTCCGTTTTCGTAGCGGATCGCGAGGAACAGTTCGGCCTGACCGTCGTGTCCCGGGGCAATCTCGGCATGCTCGATCACCGGTTCCGTCAAGACACCTCAACCTCGATGCCAAAGAAACTCGGTGCCTCCTTACCATCGCGCGGTCCCTCGATGAAAATCACATCGCTGCCCAGGAATTCGCCGGGCGGCTGACGAGCGAACAGATGCAGGTTCCAGCTCTTCAACTGTGACATTGCCGTTTCGGGGTCTTGGTCAGGCAGCACGCGCTTGACGATAGTCGCCCAGTCATCGTCCGGCCGCGGGCTGATGAATTCGCGCTGTTTGCTCAAAGACATGACTTAAGCTCTATTGTTTCGTAGTTGAGTATTTATATTTATATTATTCAATATGTTATGTGTGATTAGTACTAAAATACATTAATAGAATGCAAAACCATCGTAACCTTTCTGAACCACATCCTCGCATTTTTCGATGTAGCTCGGCAGGCCGATGTGAGGCATGAATACGCGCGGCTTACCCGGCACGTTGGCGCCCAGGTACCAGGAGTTGCAGGTGGGGTAGAGGGTCATGTCGGCGATGCTGTTCACGTAGGTGACCCAGTCCGCCTCGGCTTGGGCTTCGCACTCGATGGCAATGCGCCCGGACGTGCTCATGTGCACGATGCAATCGGCAATCCAGTTCACGTGCTGTTCGATCGACGGGATCATGTTGGAAAGCACGGACGGACTGCCGGGTCCGCAGATGGTGAACAGGTTGGGAAACCCGTGGACGCTCAAGCCGAGATAGGTCAATGGACCCGCCGCCCACTTGTCCTGCAGTGACAGTCCGGCACGGCCGCGGATGTCGATGCTCAGCAAGGCCCCGGTCATGGCGTCAAAGCCGGTTGCCAGAATGATGCAGTCCACCGGGTACTCCCGGTCCGCAACCTCGATGCCCGATGCGGTGAAGCGATCGACGGGGGTTTCACTGACGTCCACCAGGTGAACGTTGCCGCGGTTGTAGGTCGCATAGTAGTCAGTGTCGACACACAGACGTTTGCAGCCGATGGTCTGGCGCGGCGCGAGCAGTTCCGCGGTGATGGGATCCTCGACGATGGTGCGAATCTTTGCTCGGGTCCACTCAGCGGCCAGTTCGTTGGCGTCCGGATTCAGCATCAGGTCCTCGAAGGCGCCCATAAAACCCAGACCGCCGAGCTCCCAACGGGTCGCGAAGCGAGCGTTGCGTTCGGCTTCGGTGGCGTCGATCGCCAGGCCGTCGTGGTGTGGTTTGGTCGCGCCGAAGCCCGCGGGCATGGCGTAGTTCATGACGCGGAAATTCGCATAGTCGGTTTTGACACTGCGCACCTCGGCGGCATCCAGCGGGCGATTGTGCGCCGGCACGGAGTAGTTGGCCGTGCGCTGGAACACCCAGAGCTCATCGGCCTGTTCGGCGATGATCGGGATGGATTGAATGGCGGACGATCCGGTACCGATGATGCCGACGCGCTTGCCGGTGAAATCGATCCCCTCGTGGGGCCACTCGCCGGTGTGGTACACGGGTCCCTGGAAATCCTGCATACCGTTGAAGTCGGGCGTGTTGGTCGATGACAGGCAGCCCGTGGCCATGATGCAGAAACGTGCGCTCACCGAATCGCCGGCATCGGTTTCGATCTGCCAGCAATCGCTTGCTTCGTGGTAGTGCGCCGAGGCGACGCGGGTGTCGAATTGGATGTCGGAACGCAGGCCGAAACGGTCGGCGACGTGACTGGCGTAGTCGAGAATCTCCGGCTGGGTGGCGTAGCGTTCCGACCACTCCCATTCCTGCTGCAGTTCGGCCGAGAACTGATAGGAGTACTCCATGCTCTCCACGTCGCAGCGCGCGCCGGGGTAGCGGTTCCAGTACCAGGTGCCGCCGACATCACCGCCCGCTTCGAACACGCGTACGGACAACCCACACTCACGCAGCCGGTGCAGCATGTACATGCCGGCAAATCCGGCACCCACTATGACTGCGTCGAACTTGACGGGTTGCGGTGCATCGTTCATCTCAGACCTGTAATCCTTGCCTTGCTGTTGGCCAACCCATAAGAATACCTCATCGGATCCCATCAACTGGTATTGCCATACTGTTTCGGTCGATTCGCCCGCTCAGCCCGCGAAGCCCGCTCAGCATAGTAACCGCGGTGCTGCTGCTGGCTCCGCTGCTGGCCAGCGGTGATCGCTGGCCCGAGCTTCAGACCGTGCAGGACGCCCATCTGGAGGCAGGTCTCCAGCGGGAAATAGAATCGTTGGGCATGGCCCGAGCGGTACGGGAAAAGCGCCTGGCAGCCATCCTGGTCGACATCACCGTTCTCGATGAACCCCGGCTCGCCGGCGTCAACGAACACGAAATGATGTATGCCGCGAGCTTGCCCAAGATCGCGATTCTGCTGGGCGCGTTTCAGAAAGCGGCGGACGAGGGCAAGCCGGTGGATCCGCTGTCCATTACCATGCTGACGCGGATGATCCGAAATTCTTCCAATACCGCGGCCACCACGATGCTCGAACGTACTGGCTTCGAGTACATCGCCGAAGTGCTGACCTCCGCGCGCTATAAACTGTACGACGAAGACGGTGACGGTGGCCTGTGGGTCGGCAAGCCCTATGCCAGTGAGAAGGCCTGGAAGCGCGACCCCTTGGACAACCTGTCGCATGCGGCGACGGCGTTTCAGGTAGCCAGGTTCTACTACCTGCTGGAGTCGGACCGGCTGGTGAATCCCGAAGCGAGCGCGCAGATGCGCGAGATCCTGGCCGACCCGGCCATCGAACATAAGTTCGTGCGCGGTCTGGAAGTGACCAAGAGCGGTTCGCGGATCTGGCGTAAATCAGGTACCTGGCGTTCCTATCACGCCGACAGCGCGCTGGTGGAACGGGACGGCCGGCGTTACATCGCGGTGGCCATGGCTAACGATCCGGACGGCGAAAACTGGCTGTCCGAGCTGATCGTGGCCATGGACGACCTGATCTTCGATCCGGAAAACATCGCGCGCGACGGGCCCTGATCACTCGGCGGCGCTTGGCGCGTCCTGGGCGTGACGCTTCTCGATCATGCGATGAATGCGCATCGCCAGGGTCTGGTGCGCCACCGCCGAATTCTTGCGGAGCACGTTGGAGCTGACCACCACCAGGTAGTGATAGCGCTGCGAGTTCTCCGGGCCCTCGATGATGGCGATCGAAGCAAGCAGGTTGGTCTTGTTGCCCATGTACTTGCCGCATCTGAACCCTTCTTCGGGTATGCAGCTGTATAACGACCCGGACTTGAAATACACGGCATAGTCGTTCAGTGCCGGGTGCGAGGCGTAACGTATGCGTCGCTGGGTCATGTACAGCATGCGTTTCAGCTCGGTACTCGAGTACTCGTCCACCAACCGTCCCTGTTCCATCCGCAACAACAGGTGTGCCAGTTCCCGGGGATTGCCATAGCTGGTCGTGCCGGTGACCCGCGCTTTGCCGGTGCGCGTAAAAAAGCTGCCTTGCCGAATCAGGTCTGGATCGAGACCATTGTCGACCACGGCGCTCTTCATGGTGGCAAGGAAGATCGCGCCCAACGCCGCTGCATTGTGGGTGCTGAAGAACTCGGCCTTGCGTTCCAGGCTGACGGGGTACTCCTTGCCGAAATGCTTGAGCAGGATCAGTTGTTCTTCAATGGTGGATGCGGCGGCGTTGGAACTGGCCGAGAGCATCCAGTCGAGCCAATCGTAGAGGCTGCCCTCGTCCCCGACGTGGATCGGACGGTGCTCGAAGACCCGCGATTCGACGTCCCAGAACACCACCTTGTGGTGGTCGGTTTTGACGAACTCGTCGGCAACGATCGATGTGGTGATCAGCACCTGGCGGCGCGCTTCGATGTCGTTCGGGTAGATCTCGGCCAGGGTCTGAAAGAACGCCAGGCCCACCAGCAACTTCCCGACGCTGCCTACATTGTTGCGGATGCCGGCGTTGTGCTCGGCGTAGATCGGTGCTGATGGATCGGTCAGGTCGAGTAGCGTAATACCGTAGTTCGGGGCATCACTACCCAGGAACGAGGTGATCTGGCCGGCATAGTCCGCATCGACCGGAAAATCAAAAGCCTGCGTGGAACCTATCAGACGCGGTTTTACGTCAGCCAGTCCAAGCAGCCCGCCGGCGGGTTGCTTGCGCCCATCCACCTCGCCCTTCTGGGCGAGTTCGTAGAAGTTGAGTCGTCGGATTCCCGTGTCGGGGTAGCCGTCGATCGGATAAGCCCAGGCGGTTGACCCGGACACACACAGCGCGAGCGTTGCCAGAATGAGCTTTCGCATCGGGTTACCCTCCGGGTGTGTCGTTCATGTTCACCTGAAACTCGCGCGTCTGGTCCAGGCCGGCGTCCAGTTCTCGCAGATACGCGTTGTCATCGGCGGCTGAGCTCTGGACGAAGGGCCGAATCTGGAACAGATACAGCTTGTCGTCGAGGAAACCGAACTCGACGTCGGCGACTGCAGCGGCCCGTTCCGCCGGGGGCAGGTAATCGAACCAGTCGGGTAGCTGTGCAACCAGATTCCTGAGGTCGTCGACGTTCGCCGGGCTCAACAGCCGCTCGGCGCCGGAGGTTGGTATCAGTTCGGAGCCGCCGCGCTCGAGCAGCACGCGCTTGCGCGGTGCGGTGGCCGAACCGAGCAGGCGCAAAGACGCATCGCTGGTACGGATCAACAGCGTCTCCGCAGCCTGGCCCTCCACGCCGCCGCCGACCCCCTCGTTGAGCACCACGGTCAGATAGTCGGTGGCGCCTGTTTCGACATTGACCGTGACCAGGACCCCGGAGGTGTCCAGATTCATGCTTTTGTGCAGTAGCACGGACGCATAGACGTGTTCCGGATCGTCCATGATGCCTTGCCGCCAGCCGTACGAACGTTCCGTGAACGGGCTCGCCCAGACCGCGCGCATGGCCGCGACGATATTCTCGAAGCCCACCACGTTCGGCACCGTGAGATTGATGCCGGCGCCGGTAAACCCGGGCAGGTCCTCGACGTTGGTGTCAGAGCGGACGAACACGCCGTAGCTGCCACTGGGTCCGAAGTTTTCTTCCAGAGACCGCCGGAATTCTTCCAGCTTCACCGGGTTCGGCGGCCGGGTTTCGAACCAGCCGCGCACCACGGCGAGGGTCTCGCGGGTCCGCGTGGCCCGTTCGACCGGATCGTCGATGTTCTGCAGTTCGCGGAAGTGTTCGGCCATCCACTCGAACAGGGTTGGGCCGCCGGGTTCCACGGTGCGTTCGGTCAGTGCATGGGAAAACAGGCCGAATGGGACGGCCAGCGCGGGTGCGACCTGGCCGGGAAAATGCCGGGTTAGGCGACCCACCTGGGCGGCCTTAGGGCCCACCCGAACGCCCTGGTCCGCCGATGACAACTGCGCCGCGGGGATCAGCTGTTGGGTGTCCAGATCGAGTCGACTCACGTCGATCGATATCAGCTCCCGTTGCACCGGCGCGGCCGATTCGAGCGCTGCGGCATCGCTGCTGATACGAACCACGCCCCCGGGACTCGACGCTACGGCCACCTGCTCGCCCAGGTGCTTGCGAAGCTCCGGTAGCAGCGCGTCGCTGACCACGATGTTGGGCACCCCGAGATTCCGGGCGAGCAGTTGCACGTGCGACAGCGCATTGCCTTCGTGCTCGGTAAGAATGCCGGCCACGACGGGAAGTTCGGATACCGTCTCCGGCACCAGTGCGATGCTGTTAGCACTGCCTTCTGGAGCGTGCTCGAGTTGCTCCAGCGTGCGCAACACACCGCGTCCGACCCCGGGATTCAACGCGCGCAGACCCGCGGGTACGGCGCGCCCGAACAGTTCCTGGCGTAGTCCAGCCATGCGCATGGCATCGGCCGCAAGCGGTGCGATCAGCTGCGAATAGAAGAACAACGGGCTGCCGCGCATCCGGTCCGGGATGTACTCGACCACCAGTGGTTCGATCTGCGCAAGGTGCGCGATTTCGGGTTCGAAATACAACGCCAGTCGTCGTGCGCCCCAACCCGACACCCGTTCGAGGTAGCGCAACTCGGAGCGGTAGCGGCTGAACGCGACGGATGCCCCCGCCAGCATCTCGAAGCTGGCGTGTGCGTTGTCGAGTTCCCATCGGGTCAGCAGGCCGAGGCCGTACGCCGCTTTGGCGAGGTTCTCCATCAATACCAGCGACTGCCGTCGGTTCAACGAAGAGTCTGCGAGATCAATCAATTGGGCTTCGTTGAAAACGTGCGCTTCCAGCGCCAGGATCAGATCGATCGCGCGTAGCGGTTGCGCCGCGCCTTTGATGCCGTCGCGCAACTGTTGCATGAGCTCGCCCAATGCCGCCAGGCGCTCGCTCGGAGTGGTTGCACGCTGCAGTTTGGTCGCCCCGGCCATCAGGGCCCGTTGCTGGTCCGCGTTGGTCAGGGACTTTGCGTAACCCGCAACTAGCGGCGCGGCGTCAGGTAGCGCTGCGGCGGCGTCGATAGCATCTGCCAGTGCGGTGTAGTCCGCGGCGAGTTCGGCCAGCCCGCGTTGCTTGGCATAGCTACGCACCCGGTCCGCATCGCCTGGGTCGGGGCGGCCGTGAATTTTGTTGCGCAGATCGCCAAAACCCGGATCCGCCCGGTTCAGGGCTGTCGCCATGTTGCGGATCTCTGCGGCGCCAGAGCGTTGCTGACCGTGTGCGATCAGGCGCGCCGCTTCTACCAGCAACGGGTAGCGTAGTTCCTGCCAGTTCGGGCGGCTGCTCAGCGCACGCAGCAACTGCCGCGCTTCGTATTCTTCTTCGTCAACCTGGAAGGCGCCGCGGTAGTAGCGGCCGCGACGCAGGATCCAGCCGTCGTCGATTCGAATCAGGAACTGCTCCAGCAGCAGAATCCTGAAATGCGCGTCGGCCGCCGCGCTGTCGTCGAACTGCTCGGCCGAAAGTTCGACCATGACGTTTGCAATCGGATATCCGGCCGCGTGCAGGGTCAGGGTCGCATCGCTCCACTCGCCATGCTGATGGCCGCTGCCGTGCTCCTGGCAGGCGTAGGCTTTGGGCGGCAGTACCGAACCGTCGTTGCAGAACCAACGCAGGCGCTTGAAGGGCCCACGGGGGGCCTGCTTCATCTCGACGATGAGCGCTCGGTGCGCGCTGGCGTCGGCAGCGCTACCACCACGGGCGGCGGTACTGGTTGCACCAACCACGCAATGCGATGCGAACGCAGTGACGGCGAGCGCCACAATGGCCCGGCGGGTGTGTCGTCCTACCTTTCCCATGCCTTCGATCCTTCTCCCTGGCATCGTCCGTAGAGTAACAACTTTGTGGGTGGGCGCCACGCGGTTCACGGTAGAATTCGAGCCATGGCAAGGAACGGCCACCCGCTCACGGCGATTGAACGCGCGCTTTCGGTCTTCACCAAAATGGGACCAGGGGAAGGCGTCAGCGTATTGCTGTTCGCCGTTTATGCGTTCCTGTTGCTGGTTTGCTATTACCTGCTGAAGACCACGCGCGAGGTCTTCATTCTCACCGAGTTCGGTGCCGAGGCGGCCAGCTATGCGATCGGCGCGCAAGCCGTGGTGTTATTGTTCATCGTGCCTTTGTATGGCGCGCTGTTCCGAGCCACCGAGCCGACCGCGCTGGTGCGCTGGATCACCATGCTGTTCATTGTGGCCATCGGCGTGTTCTACGTGCTGGGTCGGTCCGGGGTGGGGATCGGCTTCTATTATTACGTGTTCGTCGGGCTGTTCGGCGTTCTCGCCATCGCCCAGTTCTGGGCGTTCGCCACCGACTGTTACAACGTCAAGAGCGGTCAACGGCTGTTTCCGGTGATCATGATTGGTGCGTCCGCCGGCGCGTTGGCCGGTGCTCAGGCCGCGAAGTGGCTCACCTGGGTCGGGCTTGCTCCTATTGAGACGCTCTGGGTCGCTGCAGGGGTGCTCATGCTGACGCTCGTTCTGGGTGCGGCGGCGAGGCGTTCGGTTCCCGGTTCGGCGCGGCCCATCGAGGTTGCTGAAGAGGATGCCCCGGCTGACAAGCTGAAAGAGGCGCTGGGCGGCTTCGGGCTGATTCTCCGGAATCGTTACCTGATGCTGATCGTCGTCATGGTTTTGCTGCTGAACTGGGTGAACAGCACCGGCGAGGTGATTCTCAAGGACTTCGTCGACCAGTGGGCAACGGAGCAGGTTGAGACCGGTGCAGTGGCAGACAAGGGTATCGCCATTGCCGCGTTCTACAGCGATTTCTTTTTCTGGGTGAATCTTGCCGGTTTTGCGCTGCAGGCGTTCCTGGTGGCGCGAATCTACCGATGGATCGGCGTGCGTGGGGCGCTGCTGGTCATGCCCTTCATTGCGGCCGTCGGATACGGTCTGATCGCGTTTGCAGTGGCGCTGGTGCCGCTGTTCGGGGTGGTCCGTCTGGTGAAGATTCTGGAGAACAGTGTCGACTACTCTGTGATGAACACCACCCGCCAGGCCATTTTTCTGCCGCTGGACAAGGCAGAGAAGTACGAAGCTAAAATTACCATCGACACGTTTTTCTGGCGGCTCGGCGACATGATTCAGGCCGGTGCATTCTTCATCGGATTGCACTACCTGGGTATGACGATCGTCGAGTTTGCGCTGTTCAACATGGTGCTCGCAGCGGCCTGGATAGCCGTTGCGGTATTGGTCGGGCGCCGGTACGTCGAATTGCTAGCCGGCAATGTCGCCAACGCTGCGCCAGAGCTGACGCGTCAGATAAAGGATGCATACGCGCTGCCGGGGTCGGATCTCGATCACCGCCTGGATGAAGATCAGTTCATCGACAAGGATCCCGGAGATCTGTTGAGCTATACGGCAACGCTCGCCTCGGGTGCAGCGCTGCCTTCCTGGATCACCTTTTCGCCTCACACGTTGACGTTCAGCGGCAGGGCGCCGGACGCAGCCGAGGGGCATGTGGAGATCGAAGTGGTTGCAACGGACACCGACAGTCTGAGCACCAGTGGTTCGTTCTTCCTGTTCTTCGCGGCACGCGGTTAGCGGCGAACGTCGTTAGAGCGGAACCGGGCCCTCGACCTGTACTCGATGGATGGACCGTTGTTCGTCCTCCGCATGATCGTGCACGGCGAAGTGCAGCAGGCTGCGGTTGTCCCACATGATCAGATCGCCTGGGTTCCAGACGTGCCGCGCCTGAAATTCCGGGCGCACGGAGTGGCGATAAAGGTAATCGAGCAGCGGCTTGCTCTCCTCGCGTGACCAGCCGATGAAATGGTGGGTAAACGCCCCGCAGACGTACAACGCGCGATTGCCGGTCTCGTCGTGTGTCCGCACCACCGGATGCACTGCCGTCGGCGCCTCTCCCGGGTCTTCGCCGTAGATGTTGGCCAACCTGCCGGCCGTGTGCTCGGCGCGTAACCCGTCGAGCGTCGCGCGCAGTCCCTCGGAAAGCGCCAAGTAGGCCAATGCCTGGTTCGCGAACGCGGTGTCGCCGCCGATGGCGGGTGTGGCGTGCGCATAGAGCATCGTCAGCTTGGGGGGCGCGGGGTTGTAGGTCATGTCGGAGTGCCAGTGCTGATTGACGTCCCGGCGCTTACCTACGTTTTTCAATTCGATGATGTCCGGATATTCATCCAGCCCCGCGTAAGGGTGGCGCACGAGTTCACCCCAATGCCGAGCGAAGCTCATCTGATCGGTAGGTTCGAGGTCCTGGCCTGGAAACACCAGCAGCTTGTGTTCGCAGAACAGGTCGTTGAGTAACGCCTGTTGGGCGTCGTCGACCTCGCGGACATCTACTCCTTCGATCAACGCGCCTAGGGGCGCGCCGATACGGCGCACGTGCATCACGGGCCCCATCTTGCTTGTGGGTATCTTAAGATGCGATCTTAGGGTGGAAGAGCGGCGCGGTCGACTTGGGCGCGGTTGACTTGGAAACGATGCATGTCGTTGGGTAGGAAGATATTCAGTGTCGTGGGCCTGCTGTTCGTGGGTTTCGTCGCAATGACGCTGTGGACATCACGCGCCTTGTTCTCCGGACCGCACGAGGTACCGCCGTTCTCGATACTTCCCGCCGACGTCGCGCTGACCTTCGCGACGACCCCAAGAGGATCGATGCTGGTTCAGCGCGCGGATGCAGGGGACCTGGTGGGCGTTGCGCTGGACGGGGATCCCCTCGAGGTGTACCGAACCATTGGTTATGCAGGTTTGCGGGATCTTGCGGCGCGCCCGGAGGACCTGCGTGTGGCAGTTAACGAGCTGACGATCCCGACCCGGCTGGGCGAAGTTCATGTGGCGGTGGGCACGAACTTCCGCGCCCACGCCCAGGAGGTTCTGCTGGACGGGGACCCCTTCCTGTTTCCGAAAATCAGCATTCCCACGGCCTGGAATGCACCCGTGGCGATGACCGCCCGGCTCGATTACGAGGCGGAGCTCTGTGCTGTGCTGCTGGAACCCTACACGGGTGAGAATCCCCCGGCATTGGGATTCCTGCTGTGCAACGACTATACCGATCGCTGGGAACTGCTCCGCTGGATCGATCTCGACGGGTCGATGGGCATCACCGGCTTTGCCGACGCAAAAGGCGGCTTCAGTCGCTTGCCCGTGGGTCCTTTGCTGGTGATTCCGGAAGATCCAGAGGCGTTTTACCCGACCGTGACGTTGTCACTGGGGGTCAACGGGAAGCTGCGTCAGCAGGAGTCCGCGGGGCTCATGATCTGGTCCCCGAGGGAGGTCGTGCGCCAGGCGCTCGAGTCCTGCGGAACGAACTATCAGCTGGGGGGTGGGGACTATAAGTGGCCGCCCTGCGAGCAGTTCGATGCTGGAACCCTGGTGCTCACGGGCACTCCGCGCGGCGTGATCTTCAAGCCGCTCAACCTCTGGCTTGGCTCTCTTTATCTCAAACCAGGGGATGAGATTACGGTCAGTTCGGCCGGCCTCGGGCTGCTGCGCAACAGGGTCGAGCTTCAGTATGTCAACTAGTTGCGGACGAGGTCGGTGACGCCATCCATGGTGCTACTGGCTAAATCGGGAGTAGTTGGGCCGGGTCGATCCCGATACATTGACGTGAGCCGAATGGGAGCGAGTAACGATGTCTGACCAATATGTGGCCGATCGGATTGCGTTGCAGGACGTCATGGCGACTTACGCGATGGGCGTGGACGAACGTGATTTCGAGGCGTACGGCTCGTGTTTTGCCGAGGACGTGGTGGTTACCGGTTTCGGCCCGGACGAGTTCGTTGGGCGCGATGCCTGGGTTGCCTACGTCAAACAGGCGCTCGAGCAGTACGGACCCACGCAGCACATGCTGGGTCCTCAACTGGCGACGATCGATGGCGATTCCGCGCACTGCCGAACGGATGTGCAGGCACATCACTACCTGAAGGAACCCGAGGGCAGCACGCTCACGCTTTGGGCCACCTACGAAACCGACATGGTCCGCATCGATGGCGCTTGGAAGATCAAGAAGCATCATCTGGTGTCCCGCGGCACCAGGATCGTCCACGAGTAACTGCCATGGCCATGAAAGCGGAAGAGATTCAGATCCTGCGCCGGTTGATGGAATACGAGGCGAGCCGTAACTCACCGCCGGACGGCTTCCCGAACCTGCCGGATCTGCCCGGCGGACGCTATACCGATCCGCGCTTCTACGAGCTCGAAAAGCAGCACGTCTGGCGCAAGAGCTGGCTGCTGGCAAGCCACATCGATGAAGTGCCCGAACCCGGGTGCTACCTTGTTGGAGATGGCGAAGGGGCGAACGAAGCTCAGTAGCGTCAGAATCAGCCAGGGCCCTCACCTGTGGCTCAAAGACCTATTGCCGCGAGATGACCTCCTGTGATGAGGCGATGTTCTATCACTCAGGGAGTGTGGGCTGACCCGTTTAGATGGAGATTCTGATGGTGTTCCCTGTGAGTCGATCTGTCGTTAGGAAATGTCTCCTACCGACGCCAAAGGAGACACTCCTCAACCAGGTCCTGACCGTCTCAGATCGGCCAGGAGCGGCCCCTCACTCGACGCTATAGTTCGATTACATATCCATCGGGATCTTGAACGTAGGCGTAAGGCACACCAGGTTGGTGCTCACCCCTTTCGACGAGTTTCCCACCGGCTTTTTCTACCTCGGCAATAGCCGTATCGAGGTCTGTATCACCTTCTCGCCGGAAGCCAAAGTGGGCAACTCCCGCATTTACGCCAGCGTGGTGTTCTTCAGACGCGTCCTCGTTTAGCGTTATCAGGTCTTTGCTTCCAGGCGTGTTGAGAAAAACCATTTTCGGCCCGTCACGGAAACGCTCCTCTAACCCGAACACGTTC
>Ga0209987_10000929_pt1 | contig 15678 bp, 9 predicted proteins | sample N074metaG_FD_182134 | JGI IMG/M metagenome (GOLD analysis project Ga0209987, IMG submission 182134) | Deep subsurface microbial communities from Kermadec Trench to uncover new lineages of life (NeLLi) - N074 metaG (SPAdes) (version 2) | ecosystem: Environmental > Aquatic > Marine > Ocean trench... | reverse complement strand
TGCAAAGTTTATTTTTAAAAAGAAGATCCTCTTTGCCAAAATCAAAAAAACTATTCCCCTTAGATGCTCTTTTAAATCCACGATAAACACTAAAATTTTAGATGGCTGTCAGGTTAGAGATACCAAATTTAGTTTTTACCGGCTCAAATGTCGGGGTATTCCCAAGATCTTTACCAAATTAGTTGAAAAGCTTATTAAAAGAGATATCCGCAAAAAGGGAGGAGAGCTCATTCAAAATTTGCTTAATAAATTGGCAGATAAGGATGAATTTTTTGGAAGTATCTGTGGTGATGCATGACGCAAGCTAAGTGTCAGGACATCTGTTTAAATTTTATAGTTTTTCACCCAGTATCTTCTCTTTAACACTCGAAGATTGCTACCGAGTCTACGATGAAATTTTTAGTGAAGAGAATGAAAAGGAATTAAAAGAAAACGGGGAAGCGACCTTCCCGCGTTTTCTTACCTTAAAAAGAGCATATCGTAATATTTAGGCAGTTTCCAAAGATCATCCGGGACCATTTCCTCAAGAGCGTTACAGTTCTGGGCAACTTTCTCTGATAGAGGCAGAAGGTTGTTTGCCAAAGCATTGGCACGTGCTTCTGTATCGTCCTCAAGTGCCTCAAGCGCTCGGGAGAGCTCTCTTGAAGAATCGTAGAGGTTTTCAATAACCATATTGATTCTCTTGTAAAGATCAGTTTCAACTGAGCTCTCAAGTCCTGTAGTCTTACTAGCAGTGATGATCTGAGCAAGTTTTAGTTTGTATTCAAGTCCACTAGGTAGAACACTTTGATTAACCATGGAGATAAGAGTTTGAAATTCAATCTCTCTTAGCATGCAATAGTTATCCATTGCCACGTTGTAGCGAGTTTCAAGTTCATTTCCTCTAAAGATTCCCTGCTCAGTTAAAAAGCCGGTTAATTTTGGATCTTTAAGCACCCCTAGGGCCTCTGGAGTTGTTCTAAGGTTTGGAAGTCCACGTCTTTTGGCCTCCGCTACCCACTCATCGCCGTAACCGTCACCACTGAAAACTACATCCCCAGATCTTCCCATGTAGTGTCTGATCAACTCTAACAGGGCCTCGTCCGTAGATTTACCACCTTCCATATAAGACTTAACAAGACCTGTGGCCTCATTTAAAACTTCTGCTATAGCGGCATTTAGAATAGTTGAAGGAAAACCAACTGCTTGACTTGAACCAACAGCTCTAAACTCAAACTTATTACCAGTAAAGGCAAAAGGAGAAGTTCTGTTTCTATCAGTATTGTCTTTTAAAAGGTGAGCAAGTTGACCCGCTCCACTTTCTAGCAGTTTATCGTTATTTGGCGTGAAGTCTTTTCCTTCCAAAATAGCATTAAAAATCTGATCTAAAGTTTCTCCTAGATAAACGGAGATGATGCTTGGAGGAGCTTCATTAGCACCTAATCTGTGATCGTTTCCATGACTAGCGATGGCCATACGCAGAGCTTTTGCATTTCTTTTAACGGTTTCAACCACACAAGCAACTATCGCCAAAAATCTATAATTATCTTGAGGATTTTGACCTGGCTCTAAAAGGTTAAGGCCTGTATTATCTGACATAGACCAGTTAAGGTGTTTACCACTGCCATTTATTCCCGCAAATGGCTTCTCATGAAGAATACCTACAAAGTCATGTTTTTCAGCAACCTTTTTGATCAATGCCATTATAAGTTGGTTATGATCAGCTGCAAGGTTTGAATTTTCAAAAATAGGAGCAAGTTCATATTGTCCTGGAGCAACTTCGTTGTGTCTGGTTTTTGCTGGAATTCCTAGTCTGTGAAGTTTGAAGTCTAGCTCTTGCATAAATGCTAGTACTCGCTGAGGAATTGTCCCAAAATAGTGATCACTAAGCTGTTGGTTGCGAGAGGTTAGAGAACCAAATAGGGTTCTTCCCGTCATCACCAGGTCGGGTCTTAGAAAGTACATGGCCTTATCAACCAAAAAATATTCCTGCTCACATCCACAATTAGACTGAACATGCTCAGTATCTGCTTTTCCCACCGCCTTCATAAATTTTGTGGCCGCTTGATCAAGAGCTGTAATACTTCGCAGGTGAGGAGTTTTAATATCAAGAGCATCACCAGTATATGAAATAAAGGCGGTTGGGATACATAGAGTTTTTCCATTCGCCCCTTCTCTTAAAAAGAGTGGAGAAGAAAGATCCCAAGACGTATATCCTCTGGCCTCAAAAGTAGATCTTGATCCACCATTTGGAAAAGAGGAGGCATCTGGTTCACCTTGCAAAAGCTGGCCAGCTCCTAGTTTTACAATAGGGGTATCTTCTTTGGAGAAAGACAAAAATGAATCGTGTTTTTCAGCTGTACTACCCGTTAGCGGCTGAAACCAATGGCAAAAGTGCGTGGCACCCCTTCTCATGGCCCAAGTTGAAACCGCTTTAGCAACTACTTCAGCGTGTTCTTTAGAAAGGCTTTTTCCAGTGGAGTGAGAAGCAATATAGTCCTCTAACTCTTTTTTGACTTCTTTCGGAATGACGCTTGATTTTCGATAATCAAAGACATTTTCTCCGTAATAATCACTGATCTTCAGGCTTTTACCTTCACTATCAACTGGCATTTCCATCTTTCTGATAGTTCGACTTGTTGCCGTCATTTTGGCAAAATTTCGAGAATTCATTGTTGCCGTCATTTTAGCTTCTCCTGTAGAGGTTCAGAAAATAATTATTCTATATAGTTATACAATATTTTGTCATCAAATTTTTAGGGATAGGGACACTTGGGAATTTTTTATATACTTAAAAGTCAGAACTTAGATTTTTCTCGATTGCGGGGGTATTAAAATGTAAGTTTTCCACCTCGCAGGCCTTCACTTTGCCCAAGCAAATGATGGTGATAGAGAATAGAAAAAATAATATTTTGGCCATAAGACCCTGTAATTCACTTGGCAACATAATTAATTCTCTAGTAGATTCCTTTAAGTTTAGGAGTATTTATTACAAAAATTACAGGTTTTGCCAATAGGACCTATTTTTATGCCTAGCACAAGTAACTTCCATTTTGAACTAGTCTCGAGTGAATCACCCACTGAAAGGTCCTCTGAATGGGGCCAACGGAGTTCACGGCAAGCGCTGGCCGCTTGCCTCAAAAAAATGGGGCTAGAGGCAAAATCATCTGAAAATCTGACAATTATTGGCCATACCTACCTAGAAAATCACCCGAAAATCACTGTCTCCTTATCCCATAGTCGAAAGGTGGGGGCCGCGATGCTGGCCAGTCGGGACAAATATCCCTCGGTTGGAATCGACCTGGAATTTCTAGATCGAAAAGTTGCCAACGGAGCAGAGAAATTTTTTATTAATGAAGAGGATGGAGTTGAAGTCTGGGAAGACTCTCTTAGAACCTGGACCATGAAAGAGGCCGCCTTTAAGGCCCTATCCCCTTTTATTGCAAAATTTAATTGGCCCAAGGTTTTGGTTTTAAAAGACATCTGGATAAAAGAAGGGGCCTTTGGACTTTTGGGAAGCTCCGATATTTTGGGGAGTGTATCTTCAGAAAATAGAGACCTTAACGGGCAGGAAGTGATTGTTTCCTTTGCCTTTTTAAATCCCTTTCAAATAACTGATTAAGGCCTTTGAGTCATTTATTTCAAGGCCGGCGAAATTGATGGGTGATTTTTCTATTAATACTTCGACCTCTAGGATTCGCTCCCCTCGTCTAATTAAAAACTGGTAATACTTATCAATCATTAAATACTTTGAAATATTGGAAAAAGTATTTTTAAGGACCCGCTTCCCGTTTATGGCCAGAAGTTCATCGCCGATATTAAGCCCGCCTTTATAACTTGGCCCATCGAGGGCCACAGATTTTATAAATACCCGCTCACCTATAAAACTTCCGATAAGCCCAGGCCATGCCTTCCCCCCATCAGAATGGGTCTTATAATTGATACCGATTTTCTCTGTGAGACTTTTTAGATCTAAATCCTCGGTGGTAGAAACGAATGTTTCCAATTGATCTCTTATCCCAACATCAGTAAGGGATGTAATCAGGTCATAAAATTCGACCTCTTCTAAAGTAGGACGCTCGGTAAGTTTTTTTAAAAATTTCGTTAGAGAGTTTCCTTTTGCGTGCAAAGAAACGCTGAGAAATAAAAATACGATGGCCCCTTTTAAAGATGTGGGAACTAAAAAGTTATGATGGTCTTCACTCAATTCACTTTCTCTAGTCCATAAATTTTGGGAACTTTCAGCTAAGGTTTGAAACTTTTTTCCAATATTATGTAGATAATCAAATATTATATTTTCCAGGATTTGGACAAAAACCGTTTCACTGATCACGCCGGTGTTAAAAAGTTTTGGCCCGGGCAAAAACTGACCTAAACCCTCGTTCACCCATAGCATTTTCGAATGGACTTCTTCATAAAACTCACAATTTTTGATATCTCCCGGAAGTAGATGATTTAAATATGATCCAATATAAGTTCCGCAAAATTTATAGAGGAATTTTAAATAATACTTATCATCGGCAAGTTTTATTCCATGAAGATGTATCAAGGTGGTATTTGGAAGCCCGATACCAGCGAGAAAACCTGAATTGAAATTGTTTATTATATTGAACTTTTTATTTTTAATATGAGGAAACATCTTGTTTGTCTCATCCACAATTCGTTTAAGATCATCTTTTATATTTTTCCCGTGCGGAAAAGCATCCCCAATTTGGGAAAGGTAGTGATCAGTATTTTTAGATCTAAAACCATCAGTTTCATGGCAGCCAATTTCAATAGGCGTACTGATAAGTTCTGAGAAGTCACAGGCCTTATAGGAAAAGATTTCCATCTTTTCGGATATGTCTTCGAGGGAGGTATTAATCCGCGACCAAAGCGGGGGGAATTCGATAAATACTTTGAGGTTTGTTAAGCTCTGTCCCACAATCCCCATAAAAATATGGGCACCAAAAAGGTAGGCATGAGACTCATCGATGGAGGAATGATCCATTTCCCTGCTATGACAATAAATTTGATAGCTTATAATAAAATGCTCACTATCTCCATTTAACTCGCTAAGGTCCCAGCAGATTTCAAACTGGGCATCCTTTATCTTTTCAAAATAAAGGTACTCTCCAGTTTTATTTTGGGCCATAAAAGTTCGGATAAAAGGATCGTAATTTTTGCCTTGGTAATGGCCTTGACACCAACGCGGTAGATAAAATATCAACCGGTTGGCCCCCTTAGGCCTTTTCCCTTCAATTCTAACTTTTAGTAAGTGTCTTGAAGGATTTTCAATTTTAAGTTTATAGTTAAGTTCCACTTGCTTAAATCCCCTTCTTTAGATAATAATCCATAATGCCCAGGTGGGCCATAATAGGAAATCCATGGAACTTGATAAAAAAGCAATAACTCCTCCCAAGATAAAATTTAGCGAAAGTGCTTTGCTACAGCTTAAACTGATCCTTGAAAATGATTTTACTTTGATGAATAAATACTTTCGGATTCAAATCACGGGAAAAGGATGTGATGGGTTTAGCTATTCCACGGGCTTTACCGATTTGCATGAGGACGACTTTAAAGTTTTGACTGAAGGAGTAGAATTCCTCATCGATCCCTTCTCCGCCTATTATCTACAAGATTCTAAGATTGATTACGTCCAAGATTTCGAAAACGAGGAAGAGGGTTTTGTCGTCACAAATAATAATCAAGGGGATTTCGCCGGAAAATTTTGGCGTGAGGCCCCGGGAAAGATCCCTCCGCTTATTAAGGACAAGATTTAGCTCTTCCCACAATAATTTTTCCAGACTCACAAAAAGTTAAATCCAAATTTCTTTTAAATTTAAACCTCTCTAGAGAATATTTTTTAAATAAATCCTTATACGGCCATTTAATCGTTAGCTGCAGCGGTTTATCGCCATAAGCTATGCCAAAGTGAGTTCCTTCCCCATTTTGTGAAGGAGTAGTCCCAAAGGATCGTTGCACCCACCTCATTTGTTTTCCTTGATTCGTTTTTAAAGTAACCAAGGAGCCAATCCCTCTTATATTTGACTTTTTCCCCCGCAAAAACACGTTAATTGATCTATTCTTATTCTGACTCCTATTTAAAAATAAATACACTCGGGGTTTAATCCGACGATCTCTTATTTTTATCTGGCCGGTAATCACATCCATTTTTCCATCTCTATTTAAATCAACTAAAACCGTCCCAGAGGGATTTACAAAATCTAAACCAGAAATTTTTGAAACATTTTTAAACTTTTTCATCTTACCTTGTTTTAGAAGATATTGCCTTGAATCGGGAGGAAACCCTGAATCATCGATTAATAAATCACTTAATGAATCATTATTAAAATCAAAGAAGTGTCCTCTTCGATCTGAGCGGCCTTTTGCCCAACGTCCGACATCTAAATGATGACTTTCTCTTTTAAATTTAGGCGGAAAACTATGACTTAACCCTTTGAGCAAGGCAGATCTATCATTTACTTCAAAATCATGGGAATAGTTAAATTCACCAGTGAGAATATCAAATACTTGATCCCCATCGAAATCTCCACACAGGGAATAAAAGCTATTTCCACCTGTTAATTTGGCAAATCCAGATTCCACACCGTAGTCGATAAAAACTCTTTTGCCCGTTTTGCTTTCACTTAAATTAAGCCAAAGCTTATTTTTTTTTCTCAGACTGGAGCTAGTTAAAATATCAGGATATCCATTTTTATCTACATCGCATGTAGAGACTCCAATAGTAGGCCTTGCATTAAAATAAGTTCCCGAACTTCTTATAAATTCGTTTTCCCCGCGAAGAACTCTTGATATATCCCTAAATTTAAGTCCTTCTCCCTTAAAAAGCTTATCGGGAACAGGCAATTTATCTTTCCCCAGATAGCCTAGCCAATTTCCCACATATAAATCTAAATATCCATCGAGATCAAAATCTAAAAAAACTGCCGAAGATGTAGGCCACGCGGAAATTTTACCAAAGGCCCCTTTTACCTCTTGGTAAGCGAGGCGTCCCTTTTTTAAAACCCCTTTAAATAATCTCAGTGGCATGGGGGTTATACTTTTTTGTTGGTTAAAGGTTCCAACTAAGACATCCAAAATACCATCGCGATCAAGATCGGCAAAATTTAAAAAGGATGCTGGAAACAAGGTTTTAAAGGGAGAAAACCCAAGTAAAATAAATTTTTTAGTTTGCGAATTAAATTGATAAAATCGGGGAGTGGAATAAAGATCAGGTAGTACTACTAGATCCGTAAAGGAGTCGGAGTTAAAATCCACAGCATAAAAATGAGAGCCTGTTACCCCTTCAAGGCCATATTCCTTGGTTTGATCTTTGAAAATAGTATTTTCAGAAGAAGTGGGGCCAAAATTTATTTTTGGAGGTTCTTTTATTTCTGGAACGACCCTCTCCTGGGGACTAGAACATCCAAAATGAAAAATTAAAAAAATGAAGGCCAAAATTTTAAAAATCAATGATATCGATTCCATATCCTTCATTATTAACTATATCTTGGCTTAAGGCCTTGATGGTGGAGTCCATGTTTTTGTTCATTTCTCTTAAATTCCTTTTAAACTTACCATAGCTCTCACGAAGAGATAACTGCCCCAGCCTTAAACAGTAATCTTTTTTCTCTTGGGATATGCTTTCGCTGTTTAATATGGTGGTGGTTCTTGAAATAACTGAAATGGCCGCGTAGATTTCCATCGCCATATTAGCGATTCTTTTTAGGGGCAGTTCATTTTCAATGATCTTGGTCTTATATTTTAAAAGCGTATTCTCGGCCTGCAAGGCAAAATCGGAAACCTGGCCAGAAATTTTGGAGGCCATTTCATTTAGCTCAGGGTGATGCTTGGTCATAACATTACCACCAATCATTTTAGAAAACCTATTCTTAGCAAAATCAGTTAAGACCCCTAATGATTTAATAGGATCTTTTAAAGCAGTGGAAACATCTGAAATCTTTCCAAGTTCTGCCAAACTCTCCGAGGGCCCTTTTAAACCTGACAGGGCGACAAAGGCGCGTAAAACTTCATTGGTTCCTTCAAAAATCATATTAATTCGCGAGTCTCGCATGAGTCTTTCGTAAGGATATTCTTTCATATAACCATTACCGGCAGCTATCTGAAGTCCCATATCAACATTATCCCATAGCACCTCAGAGCCATAGACCTTACAAAGTGCAGATTCTAAGTAGTATTCTTCCATTCCTTTGCACATATTTCCTGAGGTCATGTACACCATTGATTCGGTGGTATAGATATTGGCCGCCATTTTTGCCAGTTTTTCCTGGATAAGGCCAAATTCAGCAATAGGACGATCAAATTGCCTTCGGTTTTTAGCGTGCATAGTAGACAGTTTTAAAATAGTTTTCATGCCACCAATGCATCCAGCACCAAGAGATAAACGGCCATCATTTAAAATATTCATGGCCAGCTTAAAACCTTTTCCCTCTTTACCTAAGATATTTTCGGCCGGAACTTGAACATTATCTAAATAGACCGCTCGAGTTTCTGATGCTCGAATACCCATCTTGTCTTCTTTTTTACCAAAGGTGAGTCCCTCCATTCCTTTTTCCACGATGAAAGCAGTGATCTTTTCAACTTTTTTCCCCTCTTTTTCATGATCGGTTTTACAAAAAACGGTATAGAATTCGGCCCTGCCACCGTTGGTAATCCATAATTTTTGTCCTTTTATGGTATAGCTTCCATCGGTATTTTTAGTTGCTTTAGTTTTAATGGAATAGGCATCAGAACCAGAGCCTGGCTCCGTTAAACAAAAGGCCGCAAGACATTCCCCGGAGGCCAGTCTTGGCAGCCATTTACTTTTTTGTTTATCAGTTCCTTCGAGCAGCAAGGCCTTAAGGCCTATGGACTGATGGGCCCCAAGCATTACCGCTAGGGAGCCATCCCATTGACAAACTTGAGAAAAGATTCTGCAGTAAAGAGAGTAATCAAGATTTAACCCACCATATTTTTCAGGTATGCCCATGCCATAAAGCCCCAATTCGGCCAGCCCCTGGTAAACCTCTTCAGGTATTAGGGCCTCTTCATCCATTTTGGCGCCATCCAGGGTTTCTGCGAATTTATCAAAGGCATTAACAAACTCTTTTGCTATTTCAGATTGTTCGGCCGAGAAGTGAGGAAAGGGAAAAATTAAATTTTCTTCAAATTCACCATAAAAAAGATCACCAACCACTGATTCAAATTTCTCATTTTCCATAGAACCTCCAAGCTTACCTGACTATTTCCATCAAAAGTAAGCAAATAATCCCCCCTCTTTATACCCGCCATAAGTACCTTAAAATATAAATACTACCAAGCACAACTGTTAGAATATATTTATGGGTAAATTCAACTTTTCAGGGTTAATTGAAAAACTAAAAGAAAAATTAGGGAAAGGAAAGTCACCTCCCGAAATACCTGACGAAAAAAAACAGGTATCTCAGGCCATACCTTCTAAAGGTAAACAAAGGACATCTAAGAACATGCTGTCCGATCAAGTGCTTATACGTGCCTTCCAACCAGAAAATCGTCCCTTTTGGCAGAAAATTTTTGTTATCGCCTTGATTGCTTCTATCACTTATATCTTTGGAAGTTTAATTGCGACTAAACTTGTCACGATTATAGTTCCTAAAAAGGCCCCACCTTCTTTTGATGCTAAATTGGCGAGAGACACCACCTTGGCCGATTTAAACATGATTAAAAGAGTAAACCTTTTTAACGCTAAAGATGACAAGGCGGTGAAGAAGGTAGTTAAGAAAAAAGAACCTGAAAAAGAAGTTCCATGTGAAACCGCAAATATCAAAAGTTCTCTATCCTTAAAATTGGCCAATACGGTTGTACTTCAGGATAGATCGAAATCCATCGCCTTTATTAAGGTAAGTGGTAAACCAGCAGCAGGTTACTGGGAAACAGAAAAATTAAATGGCATGGCCCGGGTGGATAAAATCAGCAGACTCACGGTCTTTATAAAAAATCTAAGAAACAGGCAATGTGAATACATCTCTAATATAGATGAAAAATTAATAGCAAAAAAAATCATCATCATGGCCCCTGAATCTGGAAAAAAGGCCATTCAAGCAGGCATGCAGAAAAAAATCAGGGTTGAAGGTAACAAATTTTATATTAAGAAATCACTTAAAGACGACATGTTAAGAGATATCGGCAAAGTATTAACCCAAGCTAGAGCAATTCAAATCAAAAACCCTGATGGTTCCATATCGTTTAAAATGGTGGAGATTGTACCAGGTAGTATCTACAGCATGTTAAACCTGCAAAATGGCGACATCATTACTAAAATAGATGGCAAGCCCATTCAAAATCTAAACGACATAATGTCTATGTTTGGCAGAATCAAAGATATCAGCAATTTGAGTCTCACCGTTAAAAGAGACGGTGCAGAACAGACTAAAGAATATAATTTCGAAAACTAAAAAGTAGGGATCAAAAATGTTTACAAAAATCCAAATCATTATCACTTTAATGTTGGCCTCTCCCATGGCCATGGCCCAATTTAGCAAATACAAGGCCAAAACGGATTACGGCTCGGAACCACAGGGGGCCCCGGCACCTCAGGCCGCAAGTAAAAAGGATATTTTTGGACGATCGGGAATTACCCACGTTCCAGGAATCGTTAAGGCAAAAAAATATGTTCACTTAAATCCTGAGACCGCCTTTGGCCCTGAAGTTGTTCAAAGTTTTGATTTCCCAGATATTTCTTTGAAGGATTTAGTTAAACATATACAAAAAATGACTGGGATTAATCTTATCCTGGATAAAGATCTAAAGGGCAAGATCTCCATTATGGCACCTTCGCCCATCACCGTAGGAGATGCTTGGAAGGCCTTTCTCACCGCCTTAAACCTAAACGGTTACACCCTAGTAAAAACCGGTGAATTTTATAAAATCATCAACTCCAGAGATATTAGATACACCACCACTAAGTTTTACACAGGAAGCTATACTCCTGATACAGAAAACTATGTCATGAGGATTCTACCTCTAAAAAATATTAACTCTACTGAAATCACCAGAAGCTTTAGACCTTTTATGTCTAGATACGGAAGAATCATTGATATCAAACAAACCAATACCATTATCATTCAAGAGACTGGTACCAATATTAACCGGTTGGTTAGGCTTATAAAATTCATTGATATTCCAGGACACGAGGAAACACTTCAAATTATAAAAGTTTATAACTCCTCTGCACAAGAAATAGCCAAGCTGCTAGATCAAATCCTTAAAGCAAAGCCCACCTCTGGAACGCGAAGAACCTCAACCTCTACTAAGAAAGGTAGTGAGGGAATTAGTAAAATTATTGCAGAACCTAGAACCAACTCTATTATAGCCATGGCCAATGCCGTGGGCGCCAAACAACTTAGGGCACTGATTAAAAAATTAGATGTAAAGGTTGTGGCCTCAAGTGCCGGACAAATTCATGTTTACTATTTAAATCACGGGGATTCGGAAACCCTGGCCAAAACCTTATCTACCTTAGTTGGAACGGCGCAAAAATCGTCAACTTCCAGGTTTTCTTCTAAAGGATCGCCCACGCCAACATTATTTAATGCTCCAGTTAAAATAACTGCTGATAAATCAAATAACGCCCTGGTGGTAATTGCCTCTCCTACTGATTACTTAACCATTAAAAATGTCATTAAAAAATTAGATATCGCTAAAGACCAGGTTTTCGTGGAGGGAATGCTGATGGAAACCACAGTGGCCAAAGAAACATCACTCGGAACCAACATCATTGGTGTTTACGGGAGTGGAGCTGCTCAAAAAGTGGGATTTGTAACCAATCCTAATTTGGTTAATCTTTTAACCGGTCAAATCGCCAGTCTCGGTGGTTTTTTTGCGGGACTGGGCGGTGGTGGAGAAAAGACCATCAAAGGGCCGAATGGAGATATAACAGTTAACAGTATCAATGCTCTTATTACCGCCATTGCCGCTAATACTGATACCAACGTACTCGCGACGCCACAGATCTTGGTGCTAGATAATACTGAGGCCATCTTTGAAGTTGGTGAAACTGTGCCAATTAACTCAAGGGAAGTTGCTCAATCAGGGGTGAGTACAACATCAGTTGATCAACAAAAAATTGCTTTAACTTTAAAAATTACCCCACAAATTAATAAGGTTACTAGATTTATAACCTTAAAAATTGATCAAAAAATCGAAGATTTTTCTAAAAGGCCAAGTCAAAGTAACGACCTAGGTGGTGTGGCCACAACCACCCGTTCTACCATCACCACAGTTGTGGTAAGAGATCTAGATACTATTGCCATGGGTGGACTTATGAGAGACCGGGAAACTGTTGTCGTTAACAAAGTTCCACTGCTAGGAGATATTCCGGTAATTGGCTGGTTATTTAAAAATAGAACCAAAACAATGGATAAAACAAACCTTTTACTTTTCATGACTCCAAGAATTTTAAGCCCCTACGAAACCACCAACCCACAAAATGTTAAAGATGTTATCAATAGAAGAGCGGCCCACTTAAAAGATATCATGCCTGAAGGGGATACTTTTGAAACAACCATGAAAGGACTCTTTAAAAAGGCCCAACTGCAAGAGGAAGGGGTTCTTTACAATCCTGATCACAGCACAAAATTCAAAGAAGATTCTGTTGGAGCTCCATCGGACGAGCCCGAATTTGAAGCTCCGGATTACAATAAGATCATGAATGATATAAATAAAATGAAAGCAAACTCTAAGACCTAATAAGGATAAGTTTTGAAAGAATCTGATCAGACAACCCACGATTTAGAAAAACAACCAGAAAAGATAGGTCAACTCCTCCTAAAGCATACGCAGCTTACGGAGGAGCAATTAAATGAGGCCTTAGAGCTACAGGAATCCTCGGGAATGCTCCTTGGCCAAATTCTTTTGCAGAAGGACTATATTAAGCCTCATGATATTATCAAGGTAATTTGTTACCAAATCGATATCCCCTACCTTCAAAGCATCAATGTGGAGGAAGTTGACCCGGACATTACACAAAATATTCCAATTAACTATGCGAAACACCACGAGATCCTGCCAATTCTTGAAACAGAGCTAACAATTACCATTGTCATGTCGGATCCCTTTAACTTCGACACAGTTAATGACATTAGAGAGATTTTTAAAAAAGAAGTTGAAATTGTTGTTTCTTCACCTGCCCAAGTCCAAAATGCCATCAATCAAGTTTACGAAAGGGCCACTAAAACCATGGTGGATACCCTCGAAGATGATTTTGATGATGCGCTTGATCTTGAAGGGCCAATTGATATTTTAGATGCCAATGCCGATGAGGCCCCGGTTATTAGATTTGTTAACTCGGTAATCTTTAGGGCGGTTAAAGAAAAGACCTCGGATATCCATATTGAGCCCTACGAAAAAGAAACTATCTATCGATTTCGAATCAATGGGATTATGACTGAAGTCCTAAGACAGCCGATAAAAACCCATTCGGCGGTAAGCTCTCGAATAAAAGTTATGACCAAGAGTATGGATATTGCTGAGAAAAGGCTTCCCCAAGATGGAAGAATAAAAATTAAAATGGCGGGAAAAGATTTTGATATCAGACTTAGTACCATTCCTGTGCAACATGGTGAAAGAATCGTTATGAGGATCCTTGAAAAAGGAAACACCATCATGGGCCTTGAGGCGCTCGGTTTTGAAGGAATAGTACTGGATCAGCTTAGTAAAATTATCCAGAGGAAGCATGGAGTAATCTATGTAACAGGTCCTACAGGCTCTGGTAAAACCACCACGCTTATGGCGATTTTAGACAAAATCAACAGTCCAGATAAAATGATTATCACGGTAGAAGACCCCGTTGAATATGAAGTTCCTGGAATATCGCAAATTCAAGTTAACTCAAAAATTAATTTAACCTTTGCCGTGGCCTTACGGGCCATCGTGAGACAAGATCCTGATATCATAATGGTTGGTGAAACACGGGATCTAGAAACTGCCACCATGGCCATCGAGGCATCTCTCACCGGTCACTTTGTTTTATCCACGCTACATACCAACGATGCGGCCTCTGCTCCTAACCGTTTAATTGATATGGGAGTTCAGCCATTTTTAATTGCTTCATCGCTAGTAGGAATACTTGCCCAAAGACTAATTCAAACCCTTTGTGAAGATTGCAAAAAGCCTCACGAAGTAAAAGAATCGGATAAAGACCTGCTGGGAGTAGATTCAATTCCATCAGATGCCACTATATTTGAAGCAGTTGGTTGTCAGAAGTGTAATTTTAAAGGTTATGCCAGCAGAACCACGGTGTCAGAACTGCTATTAATCACTGATGAGGTCAAAGCGCTTATTCTGCAAAAATCAGATGCTGGACAAATTAAAAAAATGGCCATTTCCCAAGGCATGGAAACCCTAAGAATCAATTCTGTTAGGAAGGTCTACAAGGGTATCACCTCCATCGAAGAGGTTGTCCGGGCCATCAACATTGAAGAAGAGCTCAATCAAGAATAGCCAATCGGCAATTTTAAGTTTAAATTTTTCATATGGCGCTATTCAGTTACAAAGGTTTAAAATCTAGCGGACAAGAAGTTAAAGCTAGCGTAAATGCGGATAATGAATCCCAGGCCAAACAAAAGTTGAAGGCCATGGGCATCATGCTTATCTCTATTAAAGAAGAGAAGTCCGATGCGGGTTTTAAAAAGAAAGGAGTAACTTTTGGAAGCTCCATTAGCACCGAGGAAGTTTCATTATTTACTCGGCAATTAGCAACGCTCATAAAGGCCAGAATAACGGTAGTGGAATCATTCTCTGCTCTTGAAGACCAGGCCGATAATCAAAAACTCAAAGTAATTCTCTCAGAAGTTAAGCAAAAAGTTAATGAAGGGACTTCCCTGGCCAATGCTTTAAAAGATTATCCTAAGGTTTTTAACAATGTTTATACCAATATGGTTGATGCTGGAGAGCAATCTGGTACCTTAGACGTAGTACTTATAAGACTTGCCGAGTTTTCTGAAGGACAGGTTCAACTTAAGAATAAAATTAAAGGCGCCATGATGTACCCCTTGATAATGGTCATTATCGGGTCATTAATGATGGGAATTATTTTTGTTTTCGTAATCCCTAAAATAACCAAAATTTTTGTTTCCATGAAAAAAGAGCTCCCCATCCAAACTAAAATCAGTATCTGGATTTCTGATTTTACCAAGGATTATTGGTGGGCCATGTTGATTGGGATTTTTGTTTTTTGGAATCTTTTTGCTCGATATATTTCTACTAAAAAAGGTGAAGAGAGGTGGGATAAGGCGTTGCTCAAAATGCCTATTGTAGGCGACCTGGTAATGATGATTAACGTATCCCGTTTCGCCTCCACTTTCTCTACTTTATTGCAATCAAGCGTGCCTATTCTCACTGCGTTAAAAATTGTCTCCAATTTAATTGGTAATATCCCAATGAAAAATGCGGTTTTAGATGCCAGAGAGTCGGTATCTGAAGGGCAATCTTTGGCGGGACCTTTAGAGAGATCAGGTTTATATCCTCCAATGGTTACTCATATGATTAGGCTAGGAGAAAAGTCAGGGGAGTTAGAGCAGATGCTAACAATTGTTGCAGAGAACTACGAAGACCAAGTTAACACAAAACTTAATGGACTAACCTCCATTTTAGAGCCTATAATGATGGTCGTTATGGGTGGTGCGGTAGGATTTATTATCTTTTCTGTTGTGGCACCAATGATGGAAATCAATAGCGTTT
>Ga0209987_10000927_pt1 | contig 15711 bp, 8 predicted proteins | sample N074metaG_FD_182134 | JGI IMG/M metagenome (GOLD analysis project Ga0209987, IMG submission 182134) | Deep subsurface microbial communities from Kermadec Trench to uncover new lineages of life (NeLLi) - N074 metaG (SPAdes) (version 2) | ecosystem: Environmental > Aquatic > Marine > Ocean trench... | reverse complement strand
TTGGCATTCAAAATTATGGATGACCGTTTCGGTGCACTCACTTTTATACGCATTTATTCAGGAGTACTGGAAAAAGGCACAACCATTCTCAACTCCTATACTGGCAAAACCGAGCGTATCGGGCGCATGGTTGAGATGCATGCCGATAATCGTACCGAAATTAGCCACGCTCAAGCGGGGGACATTATCGCCTGCGTTGGTATGAAGAACGTTCAAACCGGTCATACCCTTTGCGACCCAAAGCACCCATGTACTCTTGAAGCCATGGTATTTCCTGAGCCTGTTATCTCGATTGCCGTTTCACCCAAGGATAAAGGTGGTTCTGAGAAAATGGGCATCGCCATCGGCAAGATGATTGCAGAAGACCCCTCGTTCCACGTTGAAACCGACGAAGACTCCGGCGAAACCATTCTTAAAGGTATGGGCGAGCTTCACCTCGATATTAAGGTCGACATTCTCAACCGTACGTATGGCGTCGAACTCGAAGTTGGCCAGCCACAGGTTGCTTATCGCGAAACCATCACTCTGCCTATTGACGACAGCTACACCCACAAGAAGCAATCCGGTGGTTCTGGCCAGTTCGGTAAAATTGATTATCGTATCAAACCCGGCGAGCCTGGCAGCGGCTTTACGTTCACATCAACTGTTGTGGGCGGTAACGTGCCTAAAGAATTCTTTCCAGCGATTGAAAAAGGCTTTAGGGGAATGATGGAACAGGGGCCTCTTGCTGGTTTCCCGGTTCTGGATGTTGAAATTGAGCTGTACGATGGAGGCTTCCACGCCGTGGATTCATCAGCCGTAGCGTTTGAATTGGCTGCTCGTGGAGCTTTTCGTCAAACCATGCCTAAAGCTGGACCTCAGATCATCGAGCCTATTATGAAGGTCGACGTATTCACGCCAGAAGATCACGTTGGTGATGTGATTGGTGACCTTAACCGTCGCCGTGGCATGATCAAGGATCAGGAGGCTGGCACGACAGGCGTTCGTATTAAGGCAGACGTTCCTCTTTCGGAAATGTTCGGCTACATCAGCAGTTTGCGTACCATGACATCAGGTCGTGGCCAGTTCTCTATGGAATTTTCCCACTATTTGCCCTGCCCTTCATCAGTAGCTGAGAAAGTAATTGTAGAAGAGAAAGCACGTCAGGAAGCCAAGAAGAAGAAGAAGAAGTAGGTCGGAAAAAACCCGGCAGCGCCGGGTTTTGAGTTGTGGGGTTATCCGGGGACAGACTTAAGTCTGTCCCCGTAAGTCCTCGGGCCATTGAGGCCCTCGGCTTTACTCGATGATCTTTGCAACTACACCAGCACCTACGGTACGGCCACCCTCACGGATAGCAAAACGCAGGCCTTCTTCCATCGCAATCGGCGCAATCAGCGTCGCTACCATTTGCACGTTGTCACCCGGCATTACCATCTCAACACCTTCAGGCAACTCACAAGCGCCGGTCACATCAGTCGTACGGAAGTAAAACTGCGGACGATAACCCTTGAAGAACGGCGTGTGACGACCACCTTCGTCTTTGGACAGAATGTAAACCTCTGCCTCAAACTTGGTGTGCGGCTTAACACTGCCGGGCTTGGCCAGTACCTGGCCACGCTCCACTTCCTCACGCTTGGTACCACGCAACAGAACACCCACGTTCTCACCAGCGCGACCTTCGTCAAGCAGCTTGCGGAACATCTCAACACCCGTACAGGTAGTGGTCTGCGTCTCTTTGATACCAATGATCTCAAGCTCTTCACCCACCTTGATGACGCCACGCTCTACACGACCGGTTACTACCGTACCGCGACCGGAGATTGAGAACACGTCCTCAACCGGCATCAGGAACGGCTGGTCAATAGCACGCTCGGGCTCCGGGATGTAGGTGTCCAGAGTCTCCAGCAGCTTCTTAACCGCCGTTGTACCCAGCCCGTGGTCATCCTTGCCTTCCAGCGCCATCAGCGCGCTGCCACAGATGATCGGGGTATCGTCACCCGGGAAGTCGTAGGTATCGAGCAGCTCACGCAGCTCCATCTCTACCAGCTCTTTCATCTCTTCGTATTCTTCAGACTCAGCACCGCCGCAATCTTCAGCCAGCAGGTCTGCCTTGTTCAGGAATACCACGATGTAAGGTACACCAACCTGACGTGCCAGCAGGATGTGCTCACGGGTCTGCGGCATGGGGCCGTCAGTCGCACCACATACCAGGATAGCGCCGTCCATCTGCGCTGCACCGGTGATCATGTTCTTTACATAATCAGCGTGTCCGGGGCAGTCAACGTGCGCGTAGTGGCGGGCCTCTGTCTCGTACTCAACGTGAGACGTGGCGATAGTAATGCCGCGCTCGCGCTCTTCCGGTGCATTATCGATGCCGTCAAAGGCAACTATATCGCCACCCCAGGTTTCTGCGCAAACGCGCGTCAGCGCCGCTGTCAGCGTCGTCTTGCCATGGTCAACGTGACCAATCGTGCCCACGTTTACGTGGGGCTTTTTACGTTCAAATTGCTCTTTTGCCATCTTGAGTAGCCTCTAAAAAATTAGCTGTTTTTGGAAATGATTTCTTCAGCAATATTGCCTGGCGCTTCCGCATACTTGCAAAATTCCATGGTATAAGTAGCACGCCCCTGTGTGGCACTGCGCAGGTCAGTAGCATAGCCAAACATCTCGGCCAGAGGCACTTCGGCGGTAATAACTTTGCCCATGGCGTTTTCGTCCATTCCGCCGATCAGCCCACGACGGCGGTTGAGATCACCGACAACATCTCCCATGTTAACTTCCGGAGTTACCACTTCTACCGCCATAATTGGCTCAAGCAGTACGGCACCGCCCTCCTGCGACAATTTCTTGGTTGCCATAGAAGCCGCTATTTTGAAAGCCATTTCGTTGGAGTCCACATCGTGGAAGGAACCATCATACAGGGTTGCCTTTAGCCCCAGCAGCGGGTATCCGGCCAGAACACCATTTTTCATCTGCTCTTCAATTCCCTTCTGCACGGCGGGAATGTATTCGCGTGGAACCGCGCCACCAACGATCTCGTTGACGAACTCCAGGCATTCAGCACCGGAATCCTCGGCCGGCTCAAACTTGATCCAGACGTGACCATACTGTCCGCGACCTCCGGACTGACGTACAAACTTTCCTTCGATGTCGGAGGTATTGCGGATTGCTTCACGGTAGGCCACCTGGGGCTTACCAATATTGGCTTCAACACCAAACTCACGACGCATGCGCTCAACCAGAATATCCAGGTGCAATTCACCCATTCCAGAGATAATCGTCTGGCCAGTTTCTTCGTCAGTCCTAACCCGAAAAGAGGGGTCTTCCTGCGCCAATTTACCCAACGCAACACCCATTTTTTCCTGATCCGGCCGGGACCTGGGCTCCACCGCAACCGAGATTACCGGCTCGGGAAATTCCATACGCTCCAGCACGATTGGCTTGTCGATGCTACACAGGGTATCGCCCGTGGTAACGTCCTTTAAACCTACCGCCGCCGCAATATCGCCAGCCAGTACTTCCTTGATTTCCTCGCGGCTGTTGGCATGCATTTGCACCATTCGGCCGATGCGCTCTTTCTTTTGCGTGACCGAGTTGTATACAGTTGTACCACTTTTCAGTGTGCCGGAGTAAACCCGGAAGAAGGTCAGCGTACCCACAAATGGATCGGTAGCAATTTTAAACGCCAGCGCCGCAAATGGCGCCTCATCATTGGCTTCACGCTCTGCCGGGGTATCGTCAGCGTCCAGCAGGGTACCTTCGATCGCTTTCACTTCGGCTGGCGATGGCATGTACTGGATAACAGCGTCCAGCATGGCCTGTACACCCTTGTTCTTAAAGGCAGAGCCCCCCAGAACGGGAATGATTTCGCTAGCCAGCGTGCGTCTACGGATACCGTCGACAATCTCTTCTTCGGTCAGCTCTTCGCCTTCCAGGTACTTCTCCATGTACTCGTCGGTGGCTTCGGCTGCGGCTTCGATCATGAATTCACGCATTTCCGCGACTTGATCAACCATATCCGCAGGAACCTCGGCATACTCGAAAGTCATGCCTTGATCTTCTTCATTCCAGTAGATGGCCTTATTCTTAACCAGGTCGACAAGGCCTTTAAACTTTTCTTCCGCACCAATGGTCATTTGCAAAGGTACAGGGTTCGCACCCAGGCGCTCCTTCAGCTGCTCTATAACCATTTTAAAATCAGCGCCAGCTCTATCCATCTTGTTGACGAAAACCAGGCGTGGCACTTCGTACTTGTTGGCCTGACGCCAGACAGTTTCAGTCTGGGGCTGCACACCGGAACAACCACACAGCACAACTACGGCACCATCCAGAACACGCAGGGAACGCTCTACTTCAATGGTGAAGTCAACGTGCCCCGGGGTGTCGATGATGTTGATGCGGTGCTCGTCAAACTGATCATCCATACCTTTCCAGAAACAGGTAGTCGCAGCCGAGGTAATGGTGATACCACGCTCCTGCTCCTGCTCCATCCAGTCCATGGTGGCAGCGCCATCGTGAACCTCACCAATCTTGTGTGAAAGACCGGTATAAAAAAGTATGCGCTCGGTAGTTGTGGTTTTACCCGCATCCACGTGCGCGACGATTCCGATATTACGATATCGGCTGATGGGAGTTTTACGTGCCACGGCTAGGTCCCTGTAGAAAAACTACCCTTGTCGATTAGAAGCGGTAGTGCGAGAACGCCTTGTTCGCTTCTGCCATGCGATGCACGTCTTCACGCTTCTTGACGGCATTTCCCTTACCCTGGGAAGCATCGATAATCTCACCTGCCAGACGTTGGCGCATGGATTTTTCACCACGCTTACGGGAATGCTCCACCAACCAGCGCATGGCAAGTGCCATACGACGTGAGGGGCGTACTTCTACAGGTACCTGGTAGGTAGCACCGCCGACCCGGCGGGACTTAACTTCGACCATCGGCGCAATGTTTTCCAGCGCCTCGTCGAATGCTTCCAGCGGCGCTTTAGACATACGCTCCTGCACGATGTCTAAAGCACCGTACACAATCGTTTCTGCCACTGATTTTTTACCACTAACCATTACGTGGTTCATGAACTTTGCCAAAGTCACGTTGCCAAATTTGGGATCTGGCAATACTTCGCGCTTGGCGACTACTCTTCTTCTGGGCATATTAGCCTCTCTCTCTGTCTTCAGGTTGTCCGGACACTGACCTGCCACAGTTGCGGGGGTGCAGGGTTCCGGCCTTACTTTGGTTCTAGCAGCTAGTTAGCTGTAGCAAACCTACTTGGGGCGCTTGGTACCATACTTGGAGCGACCTTTTTTCCGATCGGAAACTCCAGATGTATCCAGGCTGCCACGCACGGTGTGATAACGCACACCCGGTAAGTCTTTTACACGACCACCACGAATCAGAACCACACTGTGCTCCTGCAGGTTGTGACCTTCACCACCGATGTACGAAGAAACTTCGAACCCGTTGGTAAGGCGTACCCGACAGACTTTGCGCAATGCTGAGTTCGGCTTCTTGGGTGTAGTCGTATAAACGCGAGTACATACACCACGACGCTGCGGACAGCTTTGCAGTGCGGGTACGTCGCTTTTAGCTACGTTACGCTTTCTAGGCTTACGAACCAATTGGTTGATCGTTGCCATTACACGAAACTCCTAATGATAAATACAGGACGCAAAACGTCCCCCCCTATATTAAGGGAGGCGGCATTCTATAGATGCCACCTCCACGAGTCAAGCAAAGCTCCTTTACGAGTCGGCCTGCAGAGCCTCTGCCAATGCCGCTTCGATTTCCTGCACGCTCACGGTACCTTCAGGCGACGCTTTCTCCGCCTCACGCTTGCGCTTGCGCTCTTCGTGATAGGCAAGACCGGTTCCGGCGGGAATCAGTCGTCCTACTATCACGTTCTCCTTGAGGCCACGCAGGCGGTCACGCTTGCCGGTAACGGCAGCCTCGGTCAGTACCCGGGTAGTCTCCTGGAACGACGCCGCCGATATAAAGCTTTCGGTAGCCAGCGATGCCTTGGTAATACCAAGCAATTCACGTGTACCCTGTGCTGCAATCAAACCTTCAGCCATCAGTCGTTCGTTCTCTTCCAGGAAGGTCGTGTACTCGACTTGCTCACCCTTGATCAGCTTAGAGTCGCCAGAGGCGGTAATCAGCACCTTGCGCAGCATCTGGCGAACAATGACTTCAATGTGCTTGTCATTGATCTTCACACCCTGCAGGCGATAGACATCCTGAATTTCGTTAACGATGTACTCAGCCAGTTGCACAATACCTTTCAAACGCAGGATGTCGTGGGGGCTGGGCGGGCCTTCAGACACTACCTCACCCTTTTCAACAGTCTCACCCTCGAATACGCTCAGGTTGCGCCACTTGGGAATCAAGGCTTCGTAGTGATCGCTGCCATCTGGCAATGTGGATCCATCAGTAGGCGTAATCACCAATCTGCGCTTGCCCTTGGTCTCTTTACCAAAGCTAACCGTACCGGAAATTTCCGCCAGAATAGCTGGCTCTTTCGGCTTACGTGCTTCAAACAGATCAGCAACCCTGGGCAGACCACCGGTGATATCCCGGGTCTTGGAGCCTTCCTGCGGAATACGCGCGATTACATCACCTACACCCACTTGGACACCGTCGTCCAGGGATACAATAGAACCGGCAGGCAGGAAGTAGTGGGCCGGTACATTGGTACCCGCCAGGCACAGCTCCTCACCCTTGCTGTCAACCAGGCTGATGGCCGGGCGAATATCCTTGCCCGCCAATGGACGCTCGGCCGGGTCGGTCACAGAAATACTGGACAGACCTGTCAACTCGTCAGTCTGGCGCTTGATGGTGATGTTCTCATCCATACCAGAGAACTTCGCCGTACCCGCCACCTCGGTGATAATCGGGTGGGTATGCGGATCCCAGGTTGCCACGACATCACCGGCACTCACTACAGTATTGTCATGAACCAGAATAGTCGTACCGTAGGCCAGCTTGTAACGCTCGCGCTCACGACCCCTCTCGTCGATCAGGGCCAGCTCTCCGGAACGGGAAACCGCTACCAGCTTGCCATCGCTACGCTCGACAAACTTGAGATTATGCAGGCGAATCGTGCCACCAGCTTTCACCTGGATATTATCGACAGCTGTCGCCCGCGATGCCGCACCACCAATGTGGAAGGTACGCATGGTCAGCTGCGTACCGGGCTCACCAATCGACTGTGCGGCTACCACACCGATCGCTTCACCCATATTGACACGATGGCCCCTGGCCAGGTCGCGACCGTAGCAGGTTGAACATATGCCATAGCGGGTTTCACAGGTAATCGGTGAACGCACTTCAACTTCATCAATACTCATTTCTTCCAGGCGTTCGACCCAGCGCTCGTCCAGCATAGTGCCGGCGGTAACGGCGATTTCATCATCCGTTCCTGGGCGAATCACGTCGCGACCAACGGTACGGCCCAGCACGCGATCACCCAGCGATTCAATAATGTCACCACCTTCAATAACCGGCGTCATCAGCAGACCGTGATCTGTTCCACAGTCTTCTTCGGTTACCACCAAATCCTGGGCAACATCCACCAGGCGGCGGGTCAGGTAACCGGAGTTAGCCGTTTTCAAGGCGGTGTCTGCCAGGCCCTTGCGAGCGCCGTGGGTAGAGATGAAGTACTGCAGTACGTTCAAACCTTCACGGAAGTTTGCCGTAATAGGTGTTTCAATAATGGAGCCATCTGGCTTGGCCATCAATCCGCGCATACCGGCGAGCTGACGAATCTGTGCGGGGGAGCCCCGTGCACCAGAATCAGCGTACATATAGACCGAGTTAAAGGAGTCCTGTTCTACCTTCTCACCATCACTGTTAACCACAATTTCTTTGCTCAAGCCATCCATCATCGCCTTGGAAACCAGGTCGTTGGCACGAGACCAGATATCGATCACCTTGTTGTACTTCTCACCCTGGGTTACCAGGCCGGTGGCGTACTGGCCTTCGATTTCCTTCACTTCATCTTCGGCTAAACCAATGATACTGTCCTTCTCATCCGGAATAACGAAGTCATTCACACCAATCGATGAACCTGAGCGAGTTGAATACTCAAAGCCCATGTACATCAGTTGGTCAGCAAAGATAACCGTCGCCTTCAAACCTACAATGCGGTAGCAAATGTTAAGGACTCGAGATATCGCCTTCTTGTTCATTGTCTGGTTGATCACTTCATAACCCAGACCATCGGGAACAATTTCCCACAGCAGGGCACGACCAACAGTAGTGTCTTGAATAGAGGTTTTCTCTTCCGTCTCCCCCACTTCGTTCATCAGGATTTGATGAATGCGAACCTTAACGCGCGCTTGCAGGTGAACATGACCGGCAGAGTAGGCCCGGTGTACTTCACTGACATCGGCGAAAATCATACCTTCGCCCTTGACGTTGATACGCTCTCGGGTCATGTAGTACAAACCCAGTACCACGTCCTGTGAAGGTACGATGATCGGTTCGCCATTGGCGGGCGAGAGGATGTTGTTGGTAGACATCATCAGAGCACGCGCTTCCAACTGTGCCTCAATTGTCAGCGGTATGTGTACCGCCATCTGGTCACCGTCGAAGTCAGCGTTGTACGCTGCACAAACCAGTGGGTGCAGTTGTATTGCCTTACCTTCAATCAGTACGGGCTCAAAAGCCTGGATACCGAGGCGGTGCAGGGTGGGTGCCCGGTTTAACAGCACCGGGTGCTCGCGAATGACTTCAGCAAGAATGTCCCAAACTTCCGGCGGCTCGCGCTCAACCATCTTCTTGGCGGCCTTGATCGTGGTCGCCAGACCACGCAATTCCAGCTTGCCAAAAATGAACGGCTTAAACAGTTCCAGTGCCATCTTCTTGGGAAGCCCACACTGGTGCAGACGCAGGGTTGGTCCCACCACGATGACCGAACGACCGGAGTAGTCGACCCGCTTGCCCAACAGATTCTGACGGAAACGACCCTGTTTGCCCTTGATCATGTCAGCCAGCGACTTCAGTGGACGCTTGTTGGAACCGGTGATAGCACGACCGCGCCTGCCGTTATCCAACAGAGCATCGACTGCTTCCTGCAGCATACGCTTTTCATTGCGCACGATGATGTCAGGTGCATTCAGGTCCAGCAAGCGCTTGAGACGGTTGTTGCGGTTGATGACCCGACGGTACAAATCGTTGAGGTCAGAGGTCGCAAAACGGCCGCCGTCCAGGGGTACCAGTGGACGCAGATCTGGCGGCAGTACTGGCAGAGCATTCAAAATCATCCACTCCGGCTTATTGCCCGATGTGGAGAAAGCCTCCATCAGCTTAAGCCGCTTGGACAGCTTTTTGATCTTGGTTTCACTGCTGGTGGCGGGAATCTCTTCTCGCAACGTGGCTATTTCCTGGCTGATATCCAGCTGAATCATCAGCTGCTGCACAGCCTCGGCGCCCATCTTGGCGGTGAATTCATCACCAAACTCTTCCATGGCTTCGTAGAACTGTTCGTCGGTAAGCAGTTGGCCATATTCCAGTGTCGTCATACCGGGATCAGTTACCACGTAGGATTCGAAGTACAGAACCCGCTCGATATCACGCAAAGTCATATCCAGCAGCAGGCCAATACGAGACGGCAAGGACTTCAGGAACCAAATGTGCGCCACCGGGCTGGCCAGTTCAACGTGACCCATACGTTCGCGCCGCACTTTTGCCAGTGCCACTTCAACGCCACACTTCTCGCAGATGACTCCGCGGTGCTTGAGACGCTTGTACTTACCACACAGGCATTCGTAGTCCTTTACCGGGCCAAAAATCTTGGCGCAGAAAAGACCATCCCGCTCCGGCTTAAAGGTACGGTAGTTAATGGTTTCCGGCTTCTTTACTTCGCCGAACGACCAGGAACGGATCATCTCCGGAGATGCGAGACCGATCCGGATGGCGTCAAACTCTTCTGATTGTCCCTGGGACTTCAACAGATTAAGTAAGTCTTTCAAGGCTATTCCTCCACAAGGGATAACTGTAAACAGTTACCCGTAAATCCAATAACGTGTTAGTCGTTCTCGAGATCGATATCGATACCCAGCGAACGAATTTCCTTAATCAACACATTGAAGGATTCGGGCATTCCCGGCTCCATGCGATGATCACCATCAACAATGTTTTTGTACATCTTGGTTCTACCGGCAACGTCATCCGACTTAACGGTCAACATTTCCTGCAAGGTGTACGCCGCTCCATAAGCTTCCAATGCCCACACTTCCATCTCTCCGAAGCGCTGCCCACCAAACTGTGCCTTACCACCCAGCGGCTGCTGGGTAACCAGGCTGTAAGAGCCGGTGGAACGAGCATGCATCTTGTCATCAACCAGGTGGTTCAACTTGAGCATATACATGTAACCGACCGTTACCGGACGATCAAATGCATCGCCGCTGCGACCATCGTACAAAGTAAACTGACCGCTCTCAGGCATGTCGGCAAGCTCCAACAGGTCTTTGATAGATGCTTCTTCCGCACCATCAAACACCGGGGTTGCCATTGGCACACCGGCACGCAGATTTTCCGCCAGCGTCAGCACTTCCTCATCGGTCAGCGACTTGATATCTTCAGTCTGACCAGCACCATTGTTGTATATGGCTTCGAGGAATTTGCGAATTTCAGCAACCTTCTTCTGCTCGCGAATCATGGCATCAATCTTTTGTCCAAGACCTTTGGCAGCCATGCCAAGGTGGGTCTCAAGAATCTGTCCAACGTTCATCCGCGAGGGAACACCCAGGGGGTTAAGAACAATATCAACCGGCTCACCGTGCTCATCGTAGGGCATATCTTCTACCGGCATGATCACCGATATCACACCCTTGTTACCGTGACGTCCAGCCATCTTGTCGCCCGGCTGAATACGGCGTTTGATAGCCAGGTAAACCTTGACGATCTTGAGCACACCCGGCGCCAGGTCATCACCGCTCTGCAGCTTGCGACGCTTGTCTTCAAAGCGATCTTCCAGCAACTCGTGCTGTTGCGTAAGCTGATTCTGTGCCGCTGCCAGCAATTCGTTCATATCGCCACCGGCGATCTTCAATTTGAACCACAGCTCGCGATCCAGTTCTTCCAGAATTTCCGCTGTCAGGCTGGTACCTCTGGTCAGTCCACCGCCGCTTACCGTCTTCTTACCTTTGAGCAGGTTACCCAGGCGGGAGTACATCGCCTCTTCAAAGATGCGGTACTCTTCGTTGAGGTCCTTGCGGTACTCATCCAGTTGAGATTTTTCAATCTGCAATGCGCGCGCGTCCTTCTCCAGACCATCGCGGGTGAAGACCTGCACATCGATCACCGTACCCTTGGTGCTGGTAGGCACGCGCTGGGAGGTATCTTTAACGTCCGATGCTTTTTCGCCAAAAATGGCACGCAACAGCTTCTCTTCCGGTGTCAGTTGGGTTTCACCCTTGGGCGTTACCTTGCCAACCAGAATGTCACCTGCGTCTACCTCGGCACCGATATAGACGATGCCGGATTCATCCAGCTTGGAGAGAGCGCTCTCTCCCACATTGGGTATGTCAGCCGTAATCTCTTCCGATCCCAGCTTGGTATCCCTGGCGATACAGGTCAGTTCCTGGATATGTATGGTAGTAAATCGATCTTCCTTCACTACCCGCTCAGAAACCAGGATGGAATCTTCAAAGTTGTAGCCATTCCAGGGCATAAACGCTATGCGCATGTTCTGCCCCAGTGCCAGCTCACCCATGTCGATGGAGGGACCATCGGCCAGAATGTCACCATGGGCAATCACATCACCTTCTTTGACGATGGGACGCTGATTAATGCAGGTGTTCTGGTTAGAACGGGTGTACTTGGTCAGGTTATAAATATCGACAGGGGCTTCATCTTTACCCACATCGGCATCATCGACACGTACCACGATACGACTCGCATCAACGCTATCAACCATACCGCCGCGACGGGCAACCACGCAGACACCGGAATCCGTTGCCACCTTACGTTCCATGCCAGTGCCTACCAATGGCTTCTCTGAGCGCAGGGTCGGCACAGCCTGGCGTTGCATGTTTGAACCCATCAGGGCCCGGTTGGCATCATCGTGCTCCAGAAACGGAATCAGGGACGCAGCCACGGATACAACCTGGCGTGGAGACACGTCCATATGGTCGACCTGCTCTGGCGGCATTACCGTGAATTCGTTGAGATGACGCACCGCAACCAGGTCTTCAGTGAACTGGTTCTTGGCGTTAAGTTTAGCCGATGCCTGGGCGATTACATACTGCCCTTCGTTAATCGCCGAGAGATACTCGATCTCATCAGTAACCTTGCCGTCTATCACTTTTCGATAGGGGCTCTCCAAAAAGCCATAATCGTTAGTGCGTGCATAGGTCGCCAGCGAGTTAATCAAACCAATGTTCGGACCTTCCGGCGTCTCAATGGGACAGACACGACCGTAGTGGGTCGGGTGCACGTCGCGAACTTCAAAACCGGCGCGCTCACGAGTCAGGCCACCCGGGCCCAACGCTGAAACACGACGTTTGTGAGTCACCTCTGACAGTGGGTTGTTTTGATCCATAAATTGCGACAGCTGGCTGGAGCCAAAGAACTCCTTGACAGCTGCGGCTACTGGCTTGGCATTGATGAGATCCTGAGGCATAAGGCCCTCGCTCTCAGCCATGGACAAACGCTCCTTAACGGCACGCTCTACCCTTACCAGGCCAACACGAAACTGGTTTTCAGCCATTTCGCCAACACTGCGCACGCGGCGGTTACCAAGGTGGTCGATATCGTCAACCATGCCCTTGCCATTGCGAATACCTACCAGTGTCTTGAGCACATCGACGATGTCTACTTTATCGAGAATGCTGCTACCTACCACCGAATCGCGGTTCAGGCGACGGTTAAACTTCATGCGGCCAACAGCCGACAGGTCATAACGATCGGTTGAGAAGAACAGGTTTTGGAACAGGTTTTCAGCTGACTCCTTGGTCGGCGGCTCACCCGGGCGCATCATTCGATAAATTTCTACCAGCGCTTCCAGCTCGTTGCGCGTCGTGTCTGCACGCAGCGTATCTGAAATAAACGGGCCACAATCGAGGTCATTTGTGTAAAGGGTCTCAATATCCTTAATACCCTTCTCTGCCAGGTCGACCAGAATTTCCTCGGTAAGCTCAGTATTGCATTCATACAATATTTCACCGGTATCAGTGTCAACCAGGTTCTTTGCCAGTGAACGACCCAGAACATATTCCAAAGGAACTTCCAGTACCCTCAGTTTTGCATCTTCCAACAGGCTAATATGACGCGCCGTAATGCGACGGCCCTGTTCAACAATCAGCTTGCGGCCAAGCTTGATATCAAATGCTGCAACCTCACCGCGCAAACGCTCGGGAACCAGGTCGACTGTATAGCCACCCTCGCCATCGGCGTGGAAGGTGTTGATATCGTAAAACATCGCCAGGATTTCTTCTGTCTGGTAGCCCAGGGCACGCAGCAGAATGGTAGCCGGCAATTTGCGGCGTCGGTCAATACGCACGAACACCAGGTCCTTGGCATCGAATTCAAAATCCAACCAGGAACCACGGTAGGGAATGACACGGGCAGAATAGAGCAGCTTGCCAGAAGAGTGCGTCTTGCCTTTGTCGTGATCAAAGAACACACCAGGAGAGCGGTGTAGCTGGGAAACGATAACCCGCTCAGTACCATTGATGACGAAGGTACCATTGTCCGTCATGAGAGGTATCTCCCCCATGTAGACTTCCTGTTCCTTAATATCCTTGATGGTTTTGTTGGCTGATTCCTTATCGTAAATAATCAACCGAACCTTTACTCGCAAGGGAACCGAGTAGGTGACACCGCGCAGTTGACATTCTTTGACGTCAAAAATCGGAGATCCAAGAACGTAATCAACATACTCCAGTGCCGCATTGCCGCTGTAGCTGACAATCGGAAATACGGACTTAAAGGCGGCGTGAAGACCGTAGTCACCGCGCTCGCTGATCGGCACGCCGTCCTGTGTAAATTTGCGATAGGAATCCAGTTGGATTGCCAAAAGATATGGCACATCCATTACGTTTGGCAAGGTGCCAAAGTTTTTACGGATCCGTTTCTTCTCAGTGTACGAGTATGTCATCTGTACTCCCCAGCATCGTTTCCCTTCAGCACAACCTCACAGGTCATACCGCTACCCCAAACGGGGCTTACTCTCTATTTGAAGCGGCAAAAGGCCGCCGCGGATTTCACTCCCCGGCAGCCTCTGCACACTTGCAGCCTAGGCTGAACAACCGAGCTTACTTAAGCTCAGCTGAACCACCAGCTTCTTCAAGCTGCTTAAGGACATCTTCTGCTTCGTCCTTGGATACACCTTCTTTAATTGCAGAAGGGGCACTATCAACCAGACCCTTGGCTTCTTTCAAGCCCAGGCCAGTTACTGCACGAACAACCTTGATAACAGCAACTTTCTTTTCGCCGCACGAAGTCAGCATTACATCAAATTCGGTCTGCTCTTCAGCAGCATCACCGGCGTCACCACCTGCGGCTGCCGGAGCTGCAGCTACGGCAGCAGCCGCAGATACACCGAACTTTTCTTCCATTGCTTCGATGAGCTCAACGATGTCCATCACGCTCATCTCAGCTACTGCATTTAAAATATCGTCTTTAGACAGAGCCATGACTCATATCTCCTTAGCTGATGTGTTTAACCGCTTACGCGGCTTCGTTTTGTTTCTGATCACGAACCGCCGCAACGGTACGTACCAGCTTTCCAGGTACTTCATTCATCGTCCGTACCAGCTTGGTTACAGGCGCCTGCATCACACTCATCAACATAGCGATGGCTTGATCACGCGTCGGCAACTTGGCCAATACATCCAACTGTTCTGCACCCAGTAACTGGCCATTGACCGCCAGTGCTTTCACCTCGAACTTATCGTTCTCTTTGGCGAAATCTTTAAAGAGTCGTGCAGCTGCGCCCGGATCTTCCATAGAAAATCCGAACAGGGACGGGCCCGACAGTGTCTCGGTGACACATTCGTACTCTGTTCCTTCAAATGCGCGCCTGGCCAGAGTGTTCCGTACAACACGGAGGGTAATCTGGTTTTCGCGAGCATCTTTGCGCAATGCAGTCATCTGGTCCACGGTGCAGCCGCGCGAGTCGGCTATCACCAGGGACAGTGCACTGGTGGCTGTCTCATTGACTTCAGCAACGATCGCTTTCTTGTCTTCGAGTCCAATTGCCACTGGATATACTCCTGGTTAAGTAAATGTTAGATGATCCAACCACCACGGTTGATTCACCTCCATCTGCGAAGGCTGGGGCGAAGCCCCGATTAAGTGATCGCCTGCCTGCTGCGCTCACGCCTACGGTCTTTGATGGCCTTTAGTACTCAGCTAAAGCTCTAAGAGCTGGCGCCTCTTCCAAAGACCTCAAAGCTGATCAGGACCACCGGTTGGTTAAGTACCTGATCAGTTGCTTTGCATCCGTGCAAAGCATTTGAGTGATCGCCCCTTGTGGGGGCAATCCGATCAAATTTCTAGTGTTGACTGGTCTATTGCCAGTCCGGGGCCCATGGTTGTGCTCAGGACCACCTTTTTCATGTAAATGCCCTTGGAAGCTGCTGGCTTGGCCTTGATCAGGTCAACCAGAACCGCTTCAAGGTTTTCCTTGATGGCGTTCAGTTCAAAATTAATCTTGCCAATACCGCCGTGAACAATACCGTTCTTATCGGTGCGGTAGCGCACCTGGCCGGCCTTGGCATTTTTGACTGCAG
>Ga0209987_10000924_pt1 | contig 15717 bp, 15 predicted proteins | sample N074metaG_FD_182134 | JGI IMG/M metagenome (GOLD analysis project Ga0209987, IMG submission 182134) | Deep subsurface microbial communities from Kermadec Trench to uncover new lineages of life (NeLLi) - N074 metaG (SPAdes) (version 2) | ecosystem: Environmental > Aquatic > Marine > Ocean trench... | reverse complement strand
ACACGTGCCGCTGGCCGGCGAAGCGCCGGAGCTAGATTAAAATCCCTCCCCTGTGTCCACTCTGCCCATTTTATCAAATAGTTAGCTAAACAGGTTGCTGTTCTGCATTCATAACCCTTGACAATGCTCTATATACATTTACAATATTGGTAAATCTAATGTTGTAAGGAGAAAGGCAATGTCAGCGAAATTATTGGAAACTGAAAAAACTGCAACCGAAGCGGATACCGAACAAAATTTGGAAAACGATTTTTTGGCGGACAAGCCAGAGGGGTTGGTTCCACGTCTGCAAGCCTATATTCAGAACAATCTCAGTGACCTCATCATTGTAATTGTTTTAGCCAGTTTGACGGGTATCAAATTTTTTATGGATGCCCAACTGACGGCGTTATATTTTTTCTTCATCGTTATATTAGGCACGGGCTACGCTCTGGGCAAAAGGTTTGCCGTTCTGACTGCCTTCTTAACCATTCTCGTTGTCTGGGCATTCATTCTTTCCGACAAAGCCCCATTTTTAGTACAACACAGTAGTGATATCCTGTACTTCTATATGACCCTCTGGGGTGGATTTTTGGTGCTGACCGGGTGGTTGGGAAGCGCTCTTGCCAAAACCATCCATGAGTATAATGAAGAGGCCACCCCAGCAAATTATAGCGCGGCCTAAAGACCTGAACAGGCAGAAGCTGAATCACCAAGTTTTGGAATGCGCATTTCCGAGGGCAGGGTAGGGGAGATCGATGTGTTCCTCCTTCTCCGCCAGCGTGAACGCTGGCCTCAAAAGGGCCGAACTCTTAATGGCGCTCAATAATTATTGGGCATGACGCTGTGACTTACCTCTCCTTAGAACCTTTTGTATAATACGAAAACTTTGAATGTATCCCGCGATCCCGATGGGAAATCGATGTGTCCCCCCTTCTCCGCAGAGCCTGTCCTGAGCTTGTCGAAGGAGGGCTGGGGGGCTTGGGTTGTAATTCTGAGCCAAGTGAAGAATCTGGGGTAGGGTGTCATGCTGAGCTTGTCGAAGCATCTCTGTTTTCATTTTTTACCATTCAAAGCTCTTTCCCAAAGAAGTGAATCAGGTTCCAAAACTTGGAAACCTTCATTGACCTGGCAAACCTGATCCCGTTCTTCCTACTACTCATGAAGTTTTATTGGTCGCTCCCCCGTCGAGACGGATCAGCAAAACCTGTCGAGCATAAGGTGAGGATGAAGTAGCCATTCTAATTTTCGTTCCTAGAGGATGCTTTAATACTCGTCTTTTGAATTTTCAGACCATACTCTCAGCCCGGATACTTGGAGTTATCCTTAGATTTATCCCGATCCTTAGCCTCAAATTTTATCTTTAATGGAACCGCCTGCTCTTTCCCTTCGTGACAATGTTTTACTCCCTTGGGCACACCCCACTTATCACAATTGGTCCGGCAGAAGTGGCAACCATCCGATCCGGTTTTTCCAGGATGGGCCGGTATAGAGGCAGGGAGCAAAAAGAAAAGGACAATGGTGAGGGGAATCAGTCTGTTCATGATGATCCTCCGTTGGACTGTTTAGGGTTGCTCAACTTTAATTCAGTACGCCGGAATTGTCAATTTTTCCCGGCTACTCCTTTGACTTGAGTATCTATTCAGGGTTTTGGGCCGTCTTATTGAACCGCGTCACGCGGCTTTCAAACTGCTTGACAGGGTTTCCTTCAAAGTGGTACTGTCTTTAGACTAACCCATTGATTTCGCAACAATTTATTGCGGTATTGGCATCGAGGGCACAGCTCGCTGTGCTTTTTTTAATTATGACCTATCGACCCTCGCTGGAAGAATTCAAAGAGAAGGCCGGGCAGGGCAACCTGGTTCCCGTTTACAAGGAAATTTTCGCCGACCTCGACACGCCGGTCTCCGCCTACATGAAAATCAGTCAGGACTCGTATTCCTTCCTGCTGGAAAGCATCGAGGGCGGCGACAAGTGGGCGCGTTACTGTTTTCTGGGATGCGATCCTTCCATCATCGTCACCACCAAGGGTCAAACGGCCACCATTCTGCGCAACGGCGTCGAGGAAACGCGCTCGTTAAAGGGCGACAAGCCTTTGTCGGTGCTCAAGGAAATTCTGGCCCGGTACCAGCCGGTGGACGACGCCAATTTGCCGCGCTTCACCGGCGGCGCGGTGGGCTTCATCAGTTACGACATGGTGCGCTATTTTGAAAAGCTCCCGGAAGACACGGTGGACGACCTCGACCTGCCGGATTCGCTGTTCGTCATCACCGATACCTTGCTGATTTTTGACAACGTGAGTCACACCATCAAAGTGGTGTCGAACGCCCATATCGAAGGCGATGACCTCGATGCCATTTACCAGGAGACCATCGGTAAAATCCAGGCGCTGGAAAAGAAGCTCAAGGCCAGCACCAATCATGCGTCTGCAAGTATAAAAAAAGGCACATCAAAACCGATGGCTATGGAGTCCAACTTTTCCCAGGAAAAGTTTGAGGACGCGGTCCTCAAGATTCAAAAATATATTCTGGAAGGCGACACCATCCAGGTGGTGCTGGCCCAGCGGTTGAAATTTGAAATCCAGCAGGACCCGTTCACCATTTACCGGGCCTTGCGTACCATCAATCCTTCGCCCTACATGTATTACCTGAATTTTGGCGACGTCCAGGTGGTCGGTTCCTCGCCGGAGGTTCTGGTGCGGCTGGAAGACGGCTTGGTGGAGGTGCGGCCCATCGCCGGCACCCGCAAGCGGGGCCAGAACGAAACGGAAGACCGGGAGTTGGAGCGGGATCTTTTGCAGGACGAAAAAGAACTAGCCGAACACATCATGCTGGTCGACCTGGGGCGCAACGATTTGGGCCGGGTCGCGGAATTTCGTTCGGTGGAGGTCAACGAACAGTTCACTATTGAAAGGTACTCCCACGTCATGCACATTGTTTCCAACGTGCGCGGCCGATTGAAAGACGGGCTGGATTGCTTCGATGTTCTGGAAGCGGCCTTTCCTGCGGGGACGGTTTCCGGTGCGCCTAAAATTCGCGCGATGGAGATCATCGAAGAAATGGAACCCACGCGGCGCGGTATATATGCCGGGGCGGTGGGCTACATAGGATTCACCGGCAACATGGATACCGCTATCGCCATCCGCACGCTGGTGGTGAAAGGCAACACCGCCTATCTGGGAGTGGGCGCCGGTATCGTTGCCGATTCGGTTCCCGAAAAAGAATTTGAAGAAACCATGAACAAGGGCAAAGCCCTGCTGAAAGCCATTGAGCTGGCGGAAAATGGGTTGATGTCATGATCCTGATGATCGACAATTACGACTCGTTCACCTACAACCTGGTGCAATACCTGGGCGAGCTGGGCGCCGACATCCAAGTGGTGCGCAACGATAAAATAGATATTGCCGGGATCGAAAAGTTGAATCCCGAAAAAATCGTCATCTCGCCCGGTCCCTGCACGCCGTCGAAGGCCGGTATTTCCAAAGAGGTCGCCAAGCATTTTGCCGGGAAAGTCCCGTTGCTCGGCGTGTGCCTGGGGCATCAGTCTGTGGTCGAAGCCTTCGGCGGAGAAATCGTCAAGGCGAAAAAATTGATGCACGGCAAAACCTCGATGATTCATCATGACGGTAAAACTATTTTCAAGGACTTGCCCAATCCGTTCGAGGCCACCCGTTACCATTCGCTGGTGGTGAAACGCGAAAACCTGCCCGACTGTTTCGAGATATCCGCCGAGACCCAGGAAAAAGAAATTATGGGAGTGCGGCACAAGGAATATAATTTGGAGGGCATTCAATTTCATCCGGAATCGATATTGACCGTACACGGCAAGGACTTGTTGAAAAACTTTCTGACTCAGCCGGTCCGCGCGAAAGTTGAACATGAAGGTGCAAGATAAATTACATAAGGTGGTGGACGGCCAGGACCTCTCTGAAGAGGAAATGATCGAAGTCATGACCCAAGTCATGGAAGGCAAGGTGGACCGCTCGTTTCTCGGCGCATTCCTGACGGCGTTGCGCATGAAGGGGGAATCGGTTTCGGAAATTTCGGGCGCCGCCAGGGTGATGCGCGAAAAAGCCGAGACCTTGAATATTTCTGGCAACGGAGCGGTCGATACCTGTGGCACCGGCGGCGATGGCGCGGACACGTTCAACATATCCACCACCGCGGCGTTTGTGGTGGCCGGGGCGGGAATCGTGGTGGCCAAGCATGGCAACCGTGCCGTGTCGAGCCGGGCCGGCAGTGCCGATGTTTTGAAAAGCCTCGGCGTCAACATCGAAGCCGACAAAGCCGTGGTGGAAGAATGTTTGAAATCCGCCGGTATCGGATTTTTGTTTGCGCCGCACATGCACAAAGCCATGAAGCACGCCGCCGATGTCCGCCGGGAATTGGGGTTTCGCACCCTGTTCAATCTGCTGGGACCGTTGACCAATCCGGCTGGAGTGAAAGCCCAAATCGTGGGAGTTTTCGATGCCAAGTGGACTGCGCCGCTGGCGCATGTGCTGAAAAACCTGGGGTCCCAAAGGGCCTTCGTCGTCCATGGCGAAGACGGGCTGGATGAAATTACTTTGACGGGACCGACCAGCATTGCGGAATTAAATAATGGGGAGGTGAAGGAATATTCTTTGGATCCGAGTGATTTGGGATTGGATTACTGTTCGGACCAAGACCTCAAGGGCGGATCGGCCGATGACAACGCCAAAATCCTGCGGGAGTTGCTGGACGGCGCGGGCGGACCGAAACGCGATATCGTTCTGCTCAACGCGGCCGCCGCCATCACCGCCGGGGGCAAAGCCGATTCCATAAAACAAGGTTTGGAGGTGGCCCGCAAATCGATTGATTCCGGCGCCGCCCGGCAAAAACTAAAAGATCTTTGCCGGATCAGCAATTCGTGAGTGTCCAAGTTCATGGCTAACATCCTCGACAAGATTTTTGAAAGTAAAAAGGAAGAACTGGCAAGCACTCAGCGTGACATTCCACTGGCCGAGCTCAAGGGTCGAGCGCGGGATCAACGGCCGGTGAAACCTTTGGCGTTGATCGCGGCAGGAGAGGGGTCGCGGATCATTGCGGAAATCAAGCGGCGCACGCCGTTTAAAGGCGACTTGGTCGAGCAGTTCGACCCAATGAAAATTGCCGAAACCTATGCGCACAATGGCGCCGCCGCGATCTCCATGCTCACCGAGAGTAAATTTTTCGGGGGCAGTCTGGAGTATTTGAGCGCGGCGTCGAAAAAAATCAGCATCCCGCTTCTCAGAAAGGATTTCATTTTTTCTGATTACCAGGTTCATGAGTCACGCGCTTTCGGGGCCGATTTTTATCTGCTGATCGCCACCTCACTGGATAAAAACCAGTTGAAAGACCTTTTGCATTTGGGCGAGGAGTTGGGCATGACGGCGCTGGTGGAGTCCCATGATGAAAAGGATATGGAGAAAGCGTTTTATGCCGAGGCCACTTTGCTGGGCATCAACAATCGGGACTTGACCTCAGGCAAAACGGATTTGAATATCGCGCGCCGTCTTCTCAAGATGACTCAGGGGATGACCGGTTTGACACTGGTTTGCGAAAGCGGTATCCAAAGCCGGGAAGAGATCGTCGAATTTGAACAGTTGGGAATGCACGCTTTCCTCATCGGAGAAACCTTGATGAAGGCAAACAATGTTCCCGACAAATTGCAGGAATTGACAGGACATGGCAAGACGCAACCCGCCGATTAAAATCAAAGTTTGTGGCATGACGCGGTTGGACGACGTGCTGATGGCGGTCGATTGTGGCGCCGACGCGGTGGGGTTCATTTTTTATAATAAAAGCCCACGGCATGTCAACGAAACCACGGTTAAAAAAATCGTGGCGCACCTGCCGCCTTTCGTCAACCGGGTGGGCGTGTTTGTGAATGAAACCGCCGAGCGGATCAACCGCCTGATCGAGGTCTGCCGGCTGGATACGGTTCAGCTTCATGGCGATGAGTCTCCGGCGTTTTGCAACAAGATAAAAATTCCAGTGGTCAAGGCATTTCGGATGAAGAATGCGGACACCTTGGCATCATTGTCCAAATATCGCGTGAATGGATTTTTGCTGGATGCGTTCGATGAAGCGCAGTTTGGCGGGACGGGCCAGACTTTCAATTGGCAATGGGCGCGCGGCGCCAGAAAATACGGGCCGGTGATTCTGGCCGGTGGTTTGACCCCGGCCAATGTGGCGGATGCGGTGCGCCGGGTACAGCCTCACGGGGTGGACGTCTGTTCCGGTGTGGAAAAGTCGCTCGGCAAAAAAGATCCCAAAAAAATAAAAGCATTTTTCAAAGCGGTGCGCGGTGAATAAAAAGGAGAAACTCATGAGTTCAACAACCACGTTGCCCGACCGGCAGGGACATTTTGGTCAGTTCGGTGGGAAATATGTGATCGAAACTCTGATGCCCGCGCTGGAAGAGTTGGAGCGGGTGTATCACGAAGCGCAAGCCGATCCGGAATTTAAAAAACAGCTGGCTTATTATCTTAAGCAATACGTGGGCCGGCCTTCGCCGCTCTATTTTGCAGAAAATCTGACCAGGCAATGTGGCGGCGCTAAAATTTATCTCAAGCGGGAGGACCTCAATCACACTGGGGCTCATAAGATCAACAATACCATTGGCAGTGCCCTACTGGCATTGCGCATGGGCAAGAAACGGGTGATCGCGGAGACCGGAGCCGGCCAGCACGGTGTCGCCACCGCCACCGCCGCCGCCTTGTTTGATCTGGAGTGCGAGGTATTCATGGGTGAAGAGGATATCAAGCGGCAGGCGCTGAACGTTTTCAGGATGAAACTGCTGGGCGCGAAAGTCATTCCTGTTTCTTCCGGAACACGTACTTTGAAAGACGCCACCAGTGAGGCCATCCGCAATTGGATCACCACCGTGGAAACCACCCACTACATTATCGGGTCTGTGGTCGGGCCGCATCCGTACCCCATGATCGTTCGTGATTTTCAGAAGATCATCGGGGAAGAAACCCGGCAACAACTTTGGGGTGTGGAAAAATGTTTGCCCGATGTTTGTGTGGCTTGTGTCGGCGGTGGCAGTAACTCGATCGGCTTGTTTTATCCATTCGCTGAAGAGGCATCCGTGAAATTCATCGGTGTCGAAGCCGCCGGGCTGGGCATCGAAACCGGCAAACACGGCGCTTCTCTGGGGCAGGGCACCGTCGGAATTCTACATGGCATGAAGAGTTTTTTATTGCATGATGAGGACGGCCAGATTACTGAAGCGCACTCCATTTCAGCCGGATTGGATTATCCGGGAGTGGGATGCGAGCACAGTCACTGGAAAGACAGTGGGCGCGCTGAATATGTATCGATCACCGACCAGGAAGCGCTGGAAGGTTTTGAACTGTTGTCCCGGTCGGAAGGAATCATCCCCGCATTGGAGTCGGCCCACGCCATCGCTTATGTCGCCAAACTGGCTCCGACAATGAAGAAGGAGGAAGTCATTGTGGTCTGTCTTTCGGGCCGGGGAGACAAAGATGTCTCGCAGGTGTCGGAAATGATCGGAGAGGAATTGTGAAGCGGATTTCGAAATGTTTTGATGCATTGCGGTCAAAAAATGAAAAAGCCCTGGTGGCTTTTATCACTGCCGGTGACCCGGATCTTGCCGCCACCAGGGATTTGTTTAAGGTGGTTGAAGAAAATGGCGCCGATATTATCGAATTGGGCGTGCCTTTTTCCGATCCCCTGGCGGATGGACCGGTGATTCAGGCCGCCTCGCAACGATCGCTCAAGAGCGGCACCACTTTAAAAAAGATCATTCACCTGGTGCAGGACATCCGCCAGACTTCACAGTTGCCGATCGTTTTGATGACCAGTTTCAACCCGGTGTTTGTTTACGGGCAAGACCAGTTTATCAATGATGCCGTCCAGGCCGGGGTCGATGGCGTGATTGTTCCCGACCTCCCCTTAGAGGAAGCCGGGGATTTTAATGCGCTGGCGGATTCCAAGGGATTGGACATGATTTTTCTTCTGGCGCCGACCAGCACCCCCGAGCGGGTGGACCGGACCGCGCGCCAGAGCAAGGGATTCATCTATTACATTTCGGTGACCGGAGTCACAGGGGTTCGTGGCGGGCCGTTGGCCGACGGACTGGGAGCAAAAATGAAGCGGGTGAAACAGGCCACATCCTTGCCGGTATTGATCGGGTTCGGAATTTCCGGGCCGGAACAGGCCCGGCAAGCTTCCAAAATATCCGATGGCGTGATTGTGGGAAGCGCGCTTGTAAAAATCATTGCTCAATACCAGGACGCCGAAGAACGGAATACCCGGCTGGGAGCGCTGGTGAAAGAAATGAAACAAGCCGTTCAAAACGGACATTAGCCAGTTTCATGCCTCCCCGAATTTCAGTCATCATCCCCGCCTATAACGAGGAACAATCCATCGCCTCGGTCCTGAATGACCTTCCCCATGAGCGGCTTCATGAAATTATTGTGGTCGACAACTGCTCCACCGATCGAACCGCGCAAGTGGCTCGGGACCACGGCGCGAAAGTTTTTGAGGAAAAGCGCCGGGGTTATGGCAGTGCTTGCCTGAAAGGCATCGCCATGCTGGACCACCCCGATATCGTGGTGTTCCTGGACGGCGACTACAGCGATTATCCCGAAGAAATTTCCCTCCTGCTGGAACCCATTCTCGCCGGCCAAAAAGATTTTGTTCTGGGCAGTCGCATGATCAAACCAGCCAGCCGCAAGGCGCTACTGCCGCAAGCTCGTTATGGCAACAAGCTCGCGGTATTTTTAATACGTTTGTTCTTCCGGCACCAGTACACCGACCTCGGTCCGTTTCGGGCCATTCGATATGAGTCGCTCCAAGCCATCGATATGCAGGATCAGGATTTCGGATGGACGGTTGAAATGCAGATCAAAGCCGTGCGCAAGAAGTTACGAATAGCAGAAATTCCGGTGAGCTACCGTGAACGAATCGGCGTTTCCAAAATCACCGGAACCCTGGCGGGCACGTTCCAGGCCGGCACAAAAATTATATACACCATATTCAAATATTTGATAATCTAGCGCGAATGGCTCATTTTGGTTGCCTTTCTGACAAGACCCCTTGTTTCGCGGATTGGAAGCTTGTGAACGCTCTCAAAAAATATGCAGTTCTGATTTGCTCAATTTGCCTGCTGGGGTCCACCCAAGCCTGGGCGTTGGATATCGACTCTTTGGTGCGGCAACGCTTGAGCCAGGATGGCACCCTGTTGGACTTGAGTGGTTTGAGAATCAAGACCGCCGGGGCCGAAGCGCTGGCCCGGATGGATGTTCTGAAGGGAGTGACCACGCTCCTCCTGCAGAGCAACTGGATTAAACATACGGGTATGGAAGCCCTGGCCCAATCTCCCTACTTAGCCAACCTCAAGCATCTGGATTTGTGGGGCAACCTGTTGGGCGATCTGGGAGTGCAGGCGCTGGTGGAATCGCCTCATTTAAAAAACCTGGAAACCCTGAAGCTTTGGAAAAATGAAGTGGGGGAGGATGGCATCCAACTGATGGCCGAATCCAAAAACTTCAGTCATCTCAAAATTTTGCTGTTGAATGATAACCTGATCACCCCGCAAGGGGTTGCCTTTTTAGCGAAGTCCAAATCATTTCCCGAATTGAACGTTCTGAGCCTTTACAGCAACGAAATGGGAGACGAGGGAGCGGTCAGCTTGGCGAGGTCACAAAACCTTCCTAATTTAACTCATCTTTATCTGGGGCAGAACAACTTGACGGACATGGGAGCGGTGGAGCTTATCAAATCCAGAAATTTTCCTGGTCTGGTCATGCTGGATTTGATCCAGAACCATCTGGGCGAGGCGACCTTTAAGGCCGTTTTCAAATTCAATCGGGATCATAAGATTCAAATTATAACCCGGTGATGGCGAGATGTTGGTGACGTAGTAGCTAATATTTGGAACAAGCTGCTGGGTTCTATTTTTTTGGTCCCGAAGGTTTTTGGATTTTCAAAAATTCTTACCCTCCTGATTGGCGCTACAAGCATTGTCTGAGCCACAACCGTGGAGAGTCTGGTATCATTAGGATTTGCCGGTTTATAACATCAAAAGGGGTAAAATCCGATTCACCCATCGGCATCAAGCGAATAAATTATGAGCACAGTTGAAGAGTTAGCGAAACAAGCGCAATCGGCCGCCCTGCAACTGGCGCGGGTGGCGAGCGAAGTCAAGAACAGGGCCTTGCAGGAAATGGCCAAGGCGTTACAGGATAACGTTTCGGACATTTTAGCGGCCAATCAAAAAGATCTGGAGTTTGCTGAAAAAGAAAACATTCCGGGACCCTTGGTGGCCCGTCTAGCTCTGGATGAGCAAAAAGTCCTGGATATGGCCAAAGGCATATTGAGCGTGGCCGGCCTGCCCGATCCTGTGGGGCAGAAGCAGGGCACTATGGAGTTGGATGACGGATTGGTGTTGAGTCGGGTTTCCTGTCCGATTGGAGTCATCGGCGCCATTTTTGAGTCCCGTCCCGATGCGGTGCCCCAAATATCATCCTTATGTTTGAAATCCGGCAATGCCGTTATTCTGAAAGGTGGCGTGGAAGCGCAAAACTCCAATCGTGTGATCGTGAAATTACTGAGGGAGGCGTTGGACAAAGTTTCCGAAATCCCGCCAGCATCGATTCAATTGATTGAGACGCGAGCCGAAGTGGTGGAAATGTTGAAGCAGGATGCCACTATCAACCTCGTGGTTCCTCGCGGCAGTAATGCTTTTGTGAAGTTCGTGCAGGACAATACCAGAATCCCGGTTCTGGGTCATTCTGAAGGACTTTGCCACGTCTATATTGATGAGGACGCGGATACCAAAAAAGCGGTGGCGATTGCCTTGGACTCCAAACTGCAATACCCCGCGGCCTGCAACGCCATGGAGACGTTATTGGTGCATAGCGGCATCGCGCCAAAAATTCTGCCTGACCTGATGACCGAGTTCCGCGAAAAAGGTGTGGAATTGGTGGGCGATTTGAAGTCCTGCAGTTTGATACCAGATTTAAAAAGGGCTACTGACGAGGACTGGGATACGGAATACAATGACCTCAAGTTATCCATTAAAGTTGTTGAGTCAATTGGAGAATCCATTGAGCATATTAATCAGCATGGGTCCGGCCATACCGACACGATTGTGACCAATGACAAGGACCGTGGTGAGCGCTTTTTGAACGAAATCGATTCAGCCTGTGTGATGTGGAATGCGTCGACCCGTTTTGCCGATGGCTTCCGCTTTGGCTTGGGCGCGGAAATCGGTATCAGCACCAATAAAACTCATGCCCGCGGGCCGGTCGGCCTGGAAGGGTTGGTTATTTATAAGTACAAGTTGGTCGGGAGCGGTCAAACGGTCGCTGAGTATTCGGGAAAAAATGGCAAGGAGTTTAAGCATCGGCCAATTGAGGAGGATGCTTGAGAAACCTTATCATGCATAACTCAGTACCGGTTTTTATTGGGCGGGGTAGCAACCAATGAAATTGGAAACGGATAAAAAGCTGGATCCGGAATTGGAGGTCCCAGCGATTTCAAAATTTGCCGCCGGTCCGCGGTTTGAGTTGAGCGTCAAAACCCTTTCCATTTTTTTTGTGCTTCTGGCGAGTACTGTACTCACCACCTGGTGGATCGGCGGATTCTGGTTTTCAATCAGCCTGCTTCTTATTCTGGGCATTCACGAGTTTGGCCATTATTGGGCCTGTAAAAGAAACGATATTGACGCCTCATTGCCCCATTTCCTGCCCGCTCCTCCAATTTTTATTGCCGGAACCTTTGGCGCTTTTATCATGATAAAGGAACCGATTTCCAACAAAAGAGCCTTGATGGAAATTGGCGCCTCGGGTCCGCTTGCGGGGTTTGTGGCGGCAGTGATTGTCATGATCGTGGGGCTTTCACTTTCTTCAGTTTCTGCTTTTACCGGCTTTGGTTATCAGTTTGGGGACTCCCTCATCCTGATTATACTTTCGAAGCTGGTTATGGGAGTGACACCCTTTTCCACCGAGGTGACGATCTGGCTTCACCCGGTTGCCTTTGCAGGCTGGTTGGGAATGTTTTTCACTGCCTTGAACCTGTTGCCTCTGGGGCAACTGGATGGCGGGCACGTGGTATATTCCATGTTTGACTCACGCCACTCCCTGATCGCTAAAATATTTTTCCTTTCTCTTCTGGGTATGGGTTTTTATTGGTCAGGGTGGTGGGTTTGGGCCGCTTTTGTTTTAGTGATGGGGTTGAACCATCCACCTGTTTTGGACGAATCCATTGCCTTACTCCCGGCGCATAAAATATTGGGCTGGTTATCCATCCTGGTGCTGGTTTTGACCTTTATTCCGGTGCCTTTTGACCTGATCCGCTAAGCCTTGATAACTCGCTTGTTTATAATAGTTTAATGCCATTCTCAGGGTGCAGAATCAGCCTTGGAAAGGCTCCGCCCATGGAACGGTTAAACTGTTTAAAAACAATCAGTTGTGAATTTGTGGTTCCTTGTGTGAATTATTGAGGTTTTACTGTAACTAATTGAAATAATTGATATTAAATTTTAATTTTGGAGATATTGAAGGGCTTTCTCACGGAGAATTGTATTGACAGCAGGGGTGGTATGTGCTAAATTTCCCTTAGATAAATTGGGATACTGAGCAATTATGCCTTAAAAATAGGCATTTTCCTGAGAGAGTAAAAAGATAGCTTCGGCTTTCTTCTTGGTTGCCATCAAGGACTCTTTACGGATTGTTCAGTGTCCCTTTTTTATTCTTGATTCAGCCAGCCCGTATTCACCATCCGCTCTATTTTCCCTTCTAAACAAAATTCTATGCTCTCTAAAGTGTATTGCCTGAAATTTAAAAATATTTCATCGGCCTTCCCATTTGGAATTATTCTATTGATGATTTTTATATCGACATCACTTCCCGTTTCTTCTGAAACTGCAGTTTTGAAGATATTACCTTCATTGGAAGAAGCTATTCGGTTGGCACGGAATCATCAACTCCACAATTCCCGCTGTTCAGATGGGAATAGAAACTTTTTTACAGAGGCGCAACTGATTTATCAGGTAAAAGAGAATTATTATGGGATTCAGGTCAAATATGAACAATTGAAAATTTCCGAAGAGGTGAGGGAACACTTTGAAAAGGCTGTAACGGGGGCCGAAGAAAAGTATGAGTCCGATGACGGGGAGGTCACCCAATCAGCGATCACAAAATTAAAATTGGGTTTGTCCGGGACTCTGAATGATTTGGTTCAGTTCGGAAACGATAAGAAATTGTTCCAGCTCCGATTGGGAAGGCTCATGGGCAGGGCAATCCATAATGAGGTTGAAATTGGCGAGCGCAGTCTAAAGCTGTTGGAATTTCCATTCAAAACGGTTGCCGAGTATCTTGCCGCCCAAAAGTCTTCTGCCCGGGACTATTTTGAGTTGCAGGAAGCCATGATAGAAATCAACAAAACCAGGGCGAAGGTCGGTCTGGCCGTGGACAACCGGAAAATGACCCGTGCGCTTTTGGTCACGGAAGCGGCCAATTACGATTTCGGAATAGGGGATGAGGGGGATTTGTTTGAAGCCTTAATCATCTACACTCATGTTCTGGTGGGGCACTTTGAGGCCCTTTACAATTTTAATTTATCGGTCTCAGCATTTGAAAGAATCCATGCCGGCGGCGCGCCTTTATGCAGGGCCAAGGAATAAAGGATTTATGGATCGCGATTCTAAAAAATACTGGGTGGCCCTGAATATGGTGGTGGGCGTGGGAAAAACCCTGTTTCATCGTCTGGTGACTTCATTGGGTTCGCCGCAAAAAGTTTTTCAAGCCACGCGCCATGAGCTTCATGGAATAGCGCGTCTCCCCGATAAAACGGTGGACCAGATTCTGGGTTTTGATGTTGACCGGAATGCAGAAAGAGAATTTAAGCTAGTCGAGGCCATGGGGGCGCAAATACTGACTCTGGAGAGTCCGGATTATCCCGAACTCCTCAAATCCATCTATGATCCACCTCCGGTCCTGGATTACAAAGGAAAAATCCAAGGGATTTGACCCCTTCTTTGGCAGTGGTGGGAACCCGGTTGGCATCGAGTTATGGGAAAAATTGCCGCGGAACGGTTGTGCGGCAGTCTGGCCTCCATGGGATTGTGTATCGTCAGCGGGATGGCACGCGGAATCGACACGATCGCCCATAAAGCGGCTCTGGAGGCAGGCGGTGCCACGCTGGCGGTGTTTGGTTGCGGATTGGACCACACTTATCCTCCGGAAAATGGTTCTCTTAAAAAGCGGATTATTGAGCAGGGCGCAATTTTGTCTGAATTTCCCATGTCGACCCAGCCGGATCGAAACAATTTCCCGGCCAGGAACCGGGTCATCAGTGGTCTTTCCTATGGCACCCTGGTGATTGAGGCGGGGCAAAAAAGCGGCGCCCTCATCACAGCCCAATTCTCACTGGAACAGGGCCGCGAGGTTTTTTCAATCCCCGGAAACATTTATTCCGGGAAAAGCCAGAGCACCAATCAACTGATCAAAATGGGAGCGAAACTGGTAGACAGCCCGGAAGCCGTGGTGGAGGAACTGCCGGAGTGGATTCAAACGGCACTCAAGAAAAAAGCCGCCATTCAAGTTGAGGATATGGATTTATCCTCAAGCGAAAAGCACTTGTTGTCGCTGTTAACTGCAGAGGAACAACATATTGACAATTTGATTGAAAACAGTTATTTGTCTCCAGCACAGGTTTCGGCTACACTTATAAATTGGAACTAAAAGGGGTAGTTCGCCAAATGGAAGGTAAGATGTTCCTCACCAACTGCGTGGAAATGGATTGAAAACTTATGGGTAAGTCAGCTACCGGCAAATCATCTACAGCCAAATCATCTGTCGGCAAATCGTTGTTGATTGTGGAGTCCCCCACGAAAGTGGCAACGCTTAAAAAAATTGTAGGCAAAGATTTTGTTATCAAAGCCTCGGTAGGTCACCTGAAAGATTTACCGAAGAAAAAGCTGGGAGTGGATGTCGATAATAATTTTGCCCCGGACTACATCACGATTCGTGGAAAAGGCAAAATTTTGAGTGAATTGAAGACCGCTGCCAAAAAGGCTGATTATATTTACCTGGCGCCCGATCCGGATCGTGAAGGAGAGGCTATCGCTTTTCATATTTCCAATGAGATTGCCAAAATCTCCAAAGGAAAAATTTATCGGGTGTTGTTCAACGAGATCACTAAAAAGGCCGTGACCGAGGCTATTAAAAATCCCACTGAAATTAATATCAATAAATTTAACGCCCAGCAGGCCCGTCGCATTCTGGATCGATTGGTCGGATATAAAATCAGTCCGCTCCTTTGGAAAAAAGTTCATCGTGGGTTGAGTGCGGGGCGAGTGCAATCTGTCGCCTTGCGCATCATTTGTGAACGAGAGAAGGAAATTCAAGCTTTTGATTCCAGGGAATACTGGAGCATCACCGCGGATTTTCTGGGGTCCGAGTCTCCTGAGTTTCAGGCCAAATTATTGAAGGTGGATGGCAAGAGCTTGGCGATCCCGGACGAAAAAAATACCAAGGAAAAGAGTGTTGAAATTTCAGACGAAAAAAGTGCGCAAATTATTGTCAAGGCTCTTGACGGCAACGAGTTCGTTTTGGAAAGTATTGTCAAGAAGGAACGAAAGCGCAATCCTCTAGCGCCCTTCATCACGAGTTCACTCCAGCAGGAAGCCTCCAGCAAGCTCAACTTTTCTCCCAAGAAAACCATGATGCTGGCGCAACGGCTTTATGAGGGGATTGCCTTGGGA
>Ga0209987_10000923_pt1 | contig 15722 bp, 11 predicted proteins | sample N074metaG_FD_182134 | JGI IMG/M metagenome (GOLD analysis project Ga0209987, IMG submission 182134) | Deep subsurface microbial communities from Kermadec Trench to uncover new lineages of life (NeLLi) - N074 metaG (SPAdes) (version 2) | ecosystem: Environmental > Aquatic > Marine > Ocean trench... | reverse complement strand
CTTGAACGCCATCTGGATCAAACCACACTTGAGTTTTGCCATCGGAAGCCTCGCTCAGCGAATCGTATTCTTATTAAATGGAGGCCTGACATTCTAGTCGTAAGGCTACGATTATTCGATCAGTATTGAACGATTATTTTACCGGATTGACGTCCAGGACCCGTACATTGGGTTCGGCAACATGTACCAGCCGGCGCCCCAGTATGCAGCATGCTCATTTGTCAGTGCGTAGCGGTTGGCAATCGTTCCGCCGACGGTGCATGGAGCAATCGGCCGGCGCCGGACGCAGGGGATGAAATCTCCCAGATCGTCACCGAATAACATGATGACCCGAAAATCTTCCGCAATATGATCGCGCCTGACCTTCTTCTCGGATCCCCAACCAGGCCGTTCACCTGAAAGGCTCACATCATCGTCGACGGCCGGAATACCCGCTTCGATCAAGTCCTGAATGGCAATCAGCTTCTGCGCACAGGAACTGTCCGCTGTGGTGTCGCAGTAACGGTTGGTCAGAAAAAACACGCGGACTCCCGACGCTCGTGCCAGATGCACGAATTCAGGTGCCCCCGGTACCGGTGTCGCCACATGAGATGCGTTCCAGGCATCAAATTTTTCGGCTGTAAACGGCGGTTCGTGACCAAGTTGAAAATCAACACCGTTAACCAGCGTTTGGTCGATATCCATGATGATCGCCGGCGGCAGGCTTTCTGCATCGGTCTGGTAAGGAATCGCACTCCATGTCGTATCTGCAATCTTTCCCGGCAATGCAAGAGACGCCGCGCGGTACACCTGCGTGGAAACCGCACGATATTCGGCAGAGTCCCTGACCCAGAGGATTGACTGATTCGGCTGATCGTCGATTGCCTGTTGCGGTGCGCACGCACCGATAAGCGTAACCGTGCTGATTATCAGCAGTAGACGTGTCGATTTCATTTTTCTTCTTGGAGTGATGAATACGCGAGTGCAGATTAGCAGGTTTCGTCAGGCAACAAAAAAGGCGGCCCGCAGGCCGCCCTTTCTTGCGCTAGTCTTCAATTTAGAAGTCGTACGAAACTCCAAACCGGATTTCATAGCGAGAGGCGTCGCCGATACGCGGTTCCGGCGTACCCTTGGTCGGGGTGCGTGGGAAATCGTACTGCTTCAGCACGCCCCAGTCATCATTCAACAGGTTGGTCAGATTATCGACGACCAGGAATACCGAGGCTCTATGATTTTCGTTGAAACCGGGGAAACCCATTTCTGCGCGAAGATCAATCTTGCGCCACCACGAACCGTCGTCAAAATTCCGTGCTTCGCCCGGTTCCAAAACATTGTCCCTGCCATCCAGAAACGGTGTGAAACCGTACGGACTCGCCGTGCCGTCGAAGGCAAAGCTGTAGGGTCGGCCTGAGTTTGCTTGTCCGAACAGAGCAACCGTCAAGGGGAATCGCCGGGCAAACTCGTGCCGCCAGGTGGTGGTAAACGTGAAGCGATGCTCAATATTGTAATTTGACGTAGAGAGAACATCTTCCTGCGGATCAAAGAATGCGCGATTTTGATAATTTGAAAATGCCACCGAGCTGGTCATCGGGTTCACATCTTCTGCGTCGTTCCAGGTGTATCCAACGGTGAAGTTGAAACCATTGTCATAGGTTTTTGCGAGACCAACCGAGATGGAAAATGACTCCGCCGTCTGGTTGCTATTCGTCAGCACAAAGCTCGCCTCGCGCACGCTATCGTACTCTGGATAGCCATCCGCATCAGTGCCAGTCTGTTCCAGATCACCGTGCAGAACCATTGCCATTTCGTCGCCCCGCGTGTACAGGAAGTCGGCGCTGAACACGTATTCCGCAGGAAATACGTGGGTCAGGCCGACAGCAAATTTCCACTCCTGCGGCAGTTCAAAAGCCGGATCCAGGTAATTGATCTCGAAGTTGTCTCCCATGCCCGCAGCTATGTCAGCATACAGCTCGGAGGGAATGCCGTATCCTGCTCCAGCGCCGGATGGTGCGGTCGATTCCACTGCTTCGTACACGACACTGGGATCGAGCAGCGAGAGCTGCATAGGTGGAGTCCCGCAATCAGCCCCCGGCGCCAAGCGGCTAAAACTGCCCGTATAGCACCAGCGACGACCTCGCGTTCCGAACTGCTGCACGTTATTAGCGGAATAGTTGTTTGACAGCCATACATTCGGGTTGCCCCCGGAATAAAGACCGATGCCACCGCGAATCGTAGTTGCGTCCGTCATGTCAAAAGTCAAGCCAAGGCGCGGCTGCAAAAGGCCCTCACCGTCGAGGGTGTGGTCGTTGCCGAATCCGTAGTCGGCCAAGAAATCCGCGTTCACAGGAGGTTTATCGCTCGTCGAAAACCGGTCATACCGCAGGCCGGCAACGATTGACAGGCGGTCCGTAAGATCGAATTCGTCCTGAATATAGACCGTGTCGATATCATAACCCCAGACAGCGGCTGCGTCTTCCGGGACCTGCGAAGGGGCATTGTTGTAATAGATGGCGCTTGCAAATCCATTGCGGAAATTGTCGATGCCGTCGAAGCGGATTTCAGTTTCCGTGTGTTGCACGAACATATTGAAGACATCCAGCACTTCTCGTTCGTACCCGAAGGTCAGGCTGTGCTGATCAAAGTCATACATGCCTTTCAAAGCAATCGTTGCGACATCATATGTCAGCTTGTTTGCCTGCCGGCTGTCGTCTCCGCCGAGATAGACATCGACATTGGGCGTTTCGACCCTGATCTCACCGAAGTCCGTGCCGCCAACGGAAATCTGGCGATTGTCGATTTCCAGGTAGGAAACCCGCACCTCGGTTGAAAAGTTGTCGGTCCAGTCAGAATAGAGGGTGCCAACGTAGGAATTCAGCTCCGCTCCCCGCTCATAAAGGTGATTGGCGAACTCAAACTCAAAGCTCTCGCTGTCTGATTCCGTAAAGTTCTCACCATCGTTGTAGGTGTAAGTGAAGGACAGGCGTTGGTTGTCGGTCACGTTCCAGTCGAGCTTGAGCAAGATCTTTTCGTCTTCATGGTCCATGGCGCTCGGAATTCCGCCCGGATCATACAGATAGTTCTCATTAGCTATGCGTACAATTTCATCCAGGTCCGCCTGGGAGATATCGACTTCGTTAACGGCGCCAGAACCGATGGGGCCGCGGTCGAACAGGTTGGCTCCGTCGAGCTTTTCATACGCCACGAAGAAAAACAGCTTGTCCTGAATGATGGGACCACCGAAGGTAAAGCCATAACGATTTTCATCGTACGAGCCAGTGCTGATCGAATCGCCCTCCAGTTTGTCGCCACGCAGACTGTCGCTCGTATAGTCGTAAAACGCGGATCCGAAAAACTCGTTCCTGCCGGATTTGGTCACTGCGTTAATGTTGCAGGCGGAAAAGCCACCGTATTCCACGTCGAAAGGCGCCAGTTCAACTGAAACCTGGTTGATAGCGTCGAAGGAGAACGGCATGCGTTCCGTGGGGAAGCCATTCGAATTCAGGCCGAACGAGTCGTTCAAACGAACCCCGTCAACCGTCAGGCTGTTAAACCGGGAGTTTTTCCCTGCACACTGCACCGCGTTGATATCGCCGCGTGATTCATCGACATAAATTCGTGAGTCCACGCGGATCACATCAGTGATATTTCTGTTAATTGCCGGCAAGGACTGGAGTTCAGCCAGACCGAATGTGGCGTTGGGGCCAATCGCAATACTGGTACCAGCAAACACGGCAGACGCGGTCACTATAATCTCCTCGATCGCGCCTTCTTCCAGAGTGATATTGAAGATAGTTGATTCAGATAAACTCGTATACACACCCGTGACCAGGGCTTGTTTGTTTGCGCTTGATGTGACAACGATCTCAAAGGGCCCACCAATGGCAAGGCCGCGCACGTTAAATACCCCATCTTCGTTGGTAGTCGTCGTACGTACGGCATTGGTTCGCGTGTCTGTAACCGTAACCGTCGCGCCTGCCGCAGGCTGGCCGTCAGGCGTCGCCACGCTGCCGCGAACGGAACTTGAAGTTTGCTGCGCGCCGGCCGTCAACGGAATTGCCAGCACCAGGACGACAAGTCCCGCAAGCAAATTGAATTTCGAAAGGAAGAAGCTGATCTTGTTATTCATCACTGAACTCCGCATTTGAAATGACCAAATCATAAAACTGCTCTGTGATACAGATTTGGTGCCCAAGGAAAATCGGAAAATTTGCCGGAATTGAGGGAGGCAAGAAAATCCGTCTCTTGTTGTATTGTGGCAAATCTAGCGCAGGTCGCAGGTCCGCGCAATAAGCGTTTCACGCGGTATTCTGGGCACTTGCAGCACTTATTTAGAGGGCAAGTTCAGCCCCGGTTCGAAACGGAATCACGACGCCACTCCAAGGTCTTGTTTCTGTTTCGATTCGATATTTATTACGCTCGACTGGTGCTGCGGTTCACCAATGCCAACCGGCATCGGACCGGCCGATCGAGTGCTTTCAGATACGACGCGATCAGCTGAGGGCCCACAAATCCGACCGCTTTTTCACCATTTTTGCATGTTGCGTGCGCGCTACATAATTGAGCGATTGCCCAAGAGAATTATTCGGAAGAAAAAAAGCCCGGCCTCGAGGCCGGGCTTTCTTCGTTTTGCTTTTATTCTCCGAATTCGACTCTGCCTTCGATACCCCAAATAGCGGGTTCGTTAACAAACCCGGTGAGGTTACTGAAGTCGATGAAGCCCTTGACGTTTTCTTCGTCAGTGATGTTTCGGCCAAACAGAGCAACTTCCCAATTGTTAGCGAGGTCGCGGTAGCCGATCTTCAGGCCGCCTTCGAACTGACTGTCGAGATCGAATTCGATTGACTCATACAGAGGCATGACGCTCTCGCCCTGCCATATCCAGTCGGTGAAGACGAATACCTCGCCATCTGAACCCACGGGCGTGCCCCAGCGAGCGGAGAAGTTCCAGCTCGACTCCGGGACCCGGGGAAACGGCATACCGTTTATAAGCCTCTTGGTCGAATCGCTGGGGTCCAAGGGTTGTGTCGGAGTACAGCCGGTACCGCCGGGCTGTTCATTATACGCACAGGGCGTAGTTGACAACGACGGATCCTTGATCTCGGTGTCGTTGTAGGCGAAGCCAAGCGTGAACATAAGATTGTCCGTCGCCAGCCATTCGAGATCCACCTCGCCTCCCGTAGCCTCGCCTTCCTTCGCATTGATTACCTGTTGCGCATTGCCAGTGCCGCCGATGATCGAAAACTGCATGTCGTCAATCGTGTAGTAGAACACGGCTGCGTTCAGGCGCAGCCGATTATCGGCGAGATCCGCCTTGTATCCGATCTCGTAAGACGTAATCGTTTCAGGCACTGCAACGGTCGGCGTCCCGAAAAATGCGACGTCACGGCCCTGGATCGTCTGTGCCCGGAAGCCGCTCGAGACACGGCCAAAGACGCTGGAGCTGTCACTCATTGCATAGTTGGCACTGACTTCCCAGCTGACCTCGTCATCGGACACGTTGATGGGAGAAAAGAACGCATCAACGAATCCGTCGAAACCGGCATCAATCAACAGCTGGCCGTACTGATCGACACGATAATCCTTTTCGTCATCGGTATATCGGACCCCGGCGGTCAGTGTCAGTTGATCCGATACGTCATAGGATCCCTGGCCGAAAACAGCCCACGCTGTATTCTCGTACACGACGATCGTGTTCTGAGGCGGGTTGCCCAAGAAACCGAAAGACGAGAATGTTTCAGTTTCGACAGTGAGCTCCGAGTCGAAATAGAAAGCACCGACCTGCCAGCTGAATGGACCGGTCGTGTCGCTCGCAAGCCGGAATTCCTGGGTGAATTGGTTCGTGTCGGCTCCGTCTTCGGTGATCGAGTCAACATGAATCGATCCGGGGAAAGTTAACGTGTCGAGACCTGTTGGGAAATTAACCGCAGCGGGATCGAATGTTATACCCGGCGGAGGCGTCAGCGTTTGCGTAAAATCGACGACGCCGCCGTCGATATCGCCTCTACTCGAGCCGTCTGCATCCTGGAACGACGTAATAGAGGTGATAGTTGAATTTCCGAGGTCCCAGTCCAGCATTAGTGTCGCGCCGAAGGCGTCATAACCCTGCGGATTGTTGTCGCCGCCGTCGAAATACACTACGTCGCGATCAAAGTTCTGATTGAGTTCGTTGCTGCCTGTAGTAAACACGTTGGCTCGAAATATGGAGGAAGTACCTTCCATGCTGCGTGCCTGCAGACTGAAAAGCGCTTCGAAATCATCGCTGGGCGTCCACAGCAGCTGCACGCGTCCGGCGATTTCCTCGAACTCGCCCATCACATCCTTTTCACCAGTGAAGCCGTTGCTTATCCAGTTGTCCCGGGTGCGGTACACGAAGGAAACACGTCCCGCCAAGGTATCCGGTGACAGGCTGCCGCCGTATGCGGCTTCAAGATTGCCGGTTGTATAAGTTCCCAGTGACCCTGAGATATAGCCGCTGCTCTCGTGCGACGGTCGCCGCGAATTGATCTTGACAATGCCCGCCGTGGTGTTGCGCCCAAAAAGTGTCCCCTGCGGTCCGCGAATAATCTCTATATTTTCGAGGTCAAACAACGGAAAGCTCTTCAACACGGTGTTTTCCATCACAACCTCGTCCATGACGATGGAAACCGGTTGCGATGCTGCGAGGTCGAAATCGATGTTGCCGAGACCACGCAGATAAAAGCGCGGTGCTGCGCGACCGTTCGACGACTCCGCGTAAAGTCCCGGCACGCGGTTCGCCAGGGCAAGGATGTCCTCACCGCCGGTAAACAACGAGTTCAGACGCTCGCCGGACATCGTCGCCACCGAAATCGGCACGTCCTGCAGGCTTTCTTCACGCCTGGTGGCGGTTACGACAATTTCCTCCAGAATTGAGCTGCCCTGCGCCAGCGCGTTGCTCCCCGCGAATGGTATGAGACCCAAAGCAAGCCCCGCAAGGACTGTGCCCTTCAAGGTCTGTCGAATAATTCTTGTTCGAATCGAAGCACGCATTTGAATTCTCCTACATAGCATAGTTACTCACCTGATTGATCAGGCAAGTTCTTGTTTTATTAGCTGAATTTCCCCGCCGCTGTTCGTCTGCCTCGGACTAGAAGCAAAGCTCGTAGCCCTTGCATATGAAAGCACGAGTTTCCGGCATCGGCCCAAGGTTTGCAACACCGGAACGGCTCATTTGGCGCTCGAATCGGCTGATTTCCGCCTCGTATTTCGCGAGTAATTTTTGTTTCAGTTCCGGCGCGACAAATGCGTGTGCCAGCGAGTTGCGGCTGAGCAGCTTGATCTCGTCCCAGGTAAGATTGAACTCGGTTACCGCGACGTAGAACTCGTCCGTCATCGTCGAGTCCCACATACCCCGGTCATCCGTGGAGAGTGCCACGGGGATACCAGTTCGCAGGTACTCGGGAAACGGATGTTGTGAATAGTCAGTTACGTATCCGAGCACCAGGTTGCTGATCAGGTTGATCTCCACCAGGTACGGGCCATGACGCATGAGAAGCATCGTGTCGTCGTCCGTAATCAGGTTGAGACCGTGCCCGATGCGGTTAGCGCCGAGCAACAAGGTGTCTCTCACGTGGCTGTTGGGCTCGTCGACTTCGCCGGCGTGGATGGACAAATTCACGCCGCTGTATTGTCGGCGCAGATCCCGCAGCGTCGGCAGGAAGCGCAACGGATATCCCTTGTCGTTATCTTCCCGGCCCACCATGTTGACGCCGACAAAGACGTCGCTGTTGTCGTGCACGAACTTGTAGATGGTTCGTAGCCTTTCTTCGGCGTTCGGTCGGAATCTCAGGACGGCGATCTGGAATCGAGCCGTTACGCCAGTGCGGATCGCATCTTTCTGTTGCAGGCGATGGCGCAGGATATCGCCTGTTTCATCCGCTGACATGACACTGCCATCCGGCCTGAGAAATCCTCCGACGGCAACCTGCAGTTCGAGGTAAGTGACACCCTCATCGCCAAACGCCCGCATGTTCCGGTACAGAATTTCTGCCTGGATCCATGGGTTATTGGCGAGCGCGAACAGCCGCTGCCAGTGCGTCTGGAAAAACTCTTCCCGGCCTTCGTGCGGTTTATCGAGGCGGATGCTGTCCATCCAGGCGGCTTTCTCCGTATTAGTCAGATCTTCCAGGCGCTTGTATTCACTTTTCTCGCATTCATTCAGCTGTTCGTACTGACTGGCTTGAAGATTGCGAAACATCAGGTAATACGGGACGAAGCTAAACTCGTCGCCGCCGTAGTCGCGGCAATTCTCGATGCGCACTTTGGTGTAGTACTGGTAGCCACGCGCTTTTTCCGCAAGCGCCGCGTCGTACCACCATTCAGAGAAAGCGGCACCGGACAGGTGATTGTGCAGGTCGCCGCCCTTGGGCATGTAATACAGCACACGGTACAGATCTTCTGCATTGCCTTGTGCTTTCAGTTCGTCGAACCAGTCCGCACTCGCGGCCTGCGACAGCAGCAGGCACAAAGCGAAAACAATCTTCTTATTCATTTGAATCGCTCTCGAGAGATTGGTAACAATCCGGCGTAAACCTCGGCATGCAGACACACTGAAGCATCAGGTCATCTTCTCCGGTATTCGTAATGCGCTGCGACGCGCCGGCCGGAATCTCCACCGTGTCGCCGGGGCCGACCTCGATTCGTGGCTCGCCGCCGACCTCCATCAGGCCGCTGCCTTGTGATATGTAATACCACTCGCGAACCGTCAGGCTGTGCAGTTCCGTTGCGACGCCCGGTTCAACGCGGGAATCGGCGAGCGAGAAGTCTGATATCGACTCGGCATTAATGAGCTCGCGGATATGGCAGCGCTCGTTGGTCCAGATTTCTTCGTCGGTTCCTGCCTTGAATACGGGTCTGTTCATCGTGGTTTCCGTTTTTGGTCGAAGAGCGCGACAATACTGTCAAGCATGTAGAGAGAAAACAATGACCAGGCAAATCGCGGCACTTGCAGTGACGGAGCTGCTGAATCTCGAAGGACAACGCGCGCTGGTAACCGGCGCCAGCGGCAATATCGGTCATGGCATCGCCGTACGGCTTGCGGAAGCCGGGGCGGACATCATAGTGCACTACCTGAACGACGCAGATGGTGCTGCAGTAACGGTTCATGCGATAAAAGCGACCGGGCGGGATGCTGTATCGGTACAGGCAGACCTCACCCGCGCCGAAGAAGTTGCCAGGATGTTCACAGGCATTGACGCAACCGGGCCATCGCCGGGTTGCGTGGTCAATAATGCCGGCGGCTACCCGGTACAGCCGTTTGCAGAAATATCGGCAGTCGAATGGCAGCAGGTGGTGGCAGTTAACCTCGATAGTGCCGTCTATGTTTCCCAGGAGGCCATCCGCCGCATGTGCGATCAGGAAGGTGGCGGCGCGATCGTCAATATCGCCTCGATTGAGGGCACCGATCCGGCGATGGGTCACAGCCATTACGCCACCAGCAAGGCCGGTCTGCTAATGCTGACGCGTTCGTTGACGCTCGAATACGGGCGGAACGGTATTCGCACCAACGCCGTTTCGCCCGGCCTGATCGATCGTGAAGGGATCGGGGAAAACTGGCCGGAAGGGGTGGCCCGCTGGCAGGAGAACGTGCCCCTGCAAAGAATGGGGCTTTCCACTGACATCGCCGACGCTGTACTGTTCCTGCTTAGCCCTGCATCCCGCTGGATCAGCGGCATCAACCTCGTGGTCGACGGCGGCATGTCGACCGTGTCGCGGTGGTAAAATGGTGAAATAAGGGGACAGTGACCCTAATTCTGCTCGCGGGTTCGGACAATTACATTGAATTAGGGTCACTGTCCCCTTAATTATCGGAAGAAGAAATCAGTGGCAAGCAAACACTTGAATGCGGCAGCCGGCGATTTTGCCGGGACCGTACTGATGCCGGGCGATCCGCTGCGGGCGCAGTACATTGCCGATACCTATCTCGAAAACGCGAGGCGGGTCACCGACGTGCGCAACATGTGGGGATTCACTGGCGAGTACAAGGGCACCGCCGTATCGGTGCAGGCGCATGGCATGGGTATCCCGTCGGCGTCGATCTACTGCACCGAACTGATTACGGAATACGACGTGAAGCGGGTGATTCGTGTGGGTAGCTGCGGTACGACCCATCCAAAGGTCAGGCTGCGAGACGTAATCATCGCGATGGGTGCGTCGACCGACTCGGGCGTCAATCGCATGCGCTTCGGCGGTTATGATCTTGCCGCGCTCGCCAGTTTTTCGCTGGTACAGAAAGCTGTCGCCGCGGCCGAAGCGAACAAGGTCACTTATCACGTCGGCAATATTTTCTCGGCAGATCTTTTTTATACGCCTGACACCGACATGTTCGAGACCATGGCGAAGTACGACGTGCTCGGTGTAGAAATGGAAGCCGCGGGAATGTATCCGATTGCGGCCGAACACGGCGTTGAGGCACTCGCGATCTGCACGGTTAGCGACGACATTCGGACGGGCGAAGCGCTGTCAGCGGAAGAACGCGCGACAACGTTCGACGAAATGATCCTGGTCGCGCTCGAAACAGCAAGGATGAGTGACTGACATGGCATTGTCGGCAATCAAATCGAACAGCGCATTGCCCGACCTGGGCAAGGTTGCGCTGGTGGACGAAGTCGGTGTCAAGGAAAGAGCCGCGCGCTTCCAGACGCGCAGCATAAAAAATGAATCGAAAATCGAAGCACTGAAGATGGTGCTGAGCATGATCGACCTGACGACGCTCGAGGGGCAGGATACGCCCGGCAAGGTCAGGCAACTCTGCCAGAAAGCGATTCATTTGCATGGTTCGCTGCCGGAATTGCCGCACGTCGCAGCAGTGTGCGTGTATCCGACAATGGTCGGGATTGCGAAAAAGGCATTGGGAGATCACGACATCAAGGTCGCATCGGTCGCGACCGCGTTTCCGAGCGGCATGGCGCCGCGCCAGATCAAACTCGAGGAAACACGCATCGCGGTAGGTGATGGCGCCGACGAGATTGATATGGTTATTTCGCGCGGCGCATTCTTGCAAGGCGAATATGGATACGTGTTCGACGAGATTGCCGCGATCAAGGAGGCCTGCGCCCCGGCGCACCTGAAGGTAATTCTTGAGACCGGTGAGCTTGGCACGTTGGACCGGGTGCGTCGTGCAAGCGTCCTCGCAATGCACGCGGGCGCGGATTTCATCAAGACATCGACCGGAAAAATTCAACCGGCAGCGACGCTGCCGGTGACACTGGTGATGTTGCAGGCGATACGCGACTATTATTACGAAACCGATCGCATGGTTGGCATGAAACCCGCCGGCGGAATTTCAAAAGCGAAACTGGCGGTGCACTACCTCGTCATGTTGCGCGAGACCCTGGGTCAGGCCTGGATGACTCCGGAGTGGTATCGCTTTGGTGCGAGTTCGCTTGCAAATGATGTCCTGATGCAATTACAAAAGCAGGCGACGGGTGTTTATCAATCGGCTGACTATTTCTCGAAGGACTAGATAATTGTGAGTACGGAATCAAGCAAACTCGCATTCACTGATGGTTGGCAGTATGCGCCGGCCCCGGAAAGTACTGATCATGTGCAAGTCGATGCTGAGTACGGGCTGTTCATCGGTGGTGAATTTGTCGCTCCAGCGGAGGATCGTTATTTTGAGACGATTAATCCCGCGACCGAGGAAACGCTCAGCAGCGTCGCGTTATGCTCGGACGCCGACGTCGACCGTGCCGTCAAAGCGGCACGCAAGGCCTACAGCGGAACCTGGTCGAAGCTCAGTGCGGCCGACAGGGGAAAATACATCTTCCGCATTGCGCGCATTTTGCAGGAGCGTGCGCGCGAATTTGCGGTGATTGAATCGCTTGACGGTGGCAAGCCGATTCGTGAATCGCGCGATATTGACATACCGCTGGCGGCTGCCCACTTCTTTTATTACGCTGGCTGGGCGGACAAACTCGAATATGCGTTCCCCGGACGCAAGCCGGTCTCGCTTGGCGTCGCAGGCCAGATTATTCCTTGGAATTTCCCGCTATTGATGGCTGCCTGGAAAATTGCGCCGGCGCTGGCATGCGGCAATACCGTGGTGCTGAAGCCCGCAGAAACAACGCCGCTGACTGCATTGAAGCTGGCGGAAGTCATTCGGGATGCCGATTTGCCGCCGGGCGTGGTCAATATCGTCACTGGTGCAGGTGCGACCGGTGCCGCGATCGTCAATCATCCGGACGTCGACAAAATCGCGTTTACGGGTTCGACCGATGTCGGGCGTCTCATCCAGCGCGCGATCGCCGGCACCGGCAAGAAATACACACTCGAACTCGGTGGTAAAGCGGCCAATATTATTTTCGAGGATGCAGCGATCGACCAGGCGGTCGAGGGTATCGTCAACGGCATTTTCTTCAATCAGGGACATGTTTGCTGCGCTGGTTCGCGGTTGCTCGTACAGGAATCAGTTGCTGACGAGGTAGTGCAAAAACTCAAGGACAGAATGGAGACGCTGATCGTTGGTGATCCGCTGGACAAGAACACGGACATAGGAGCGATCAATTCCGCGACACAACTCGAAACAATTCAATCCTATCTGCGGCTCGGTCGGGAAGAGGGCGCCGAAATGCACCAAAGCGCTTGCAAGGTTCCGGAGCGTGGCTACTGGTGCCGGCCAACAATATTCACAGGCGTGTCGCAATCCAACCGCATCGTCCAGGAAGAGATATTCGGGCCGGTACTCGCGATACAGACCTTCCGCACGCTCGAGGAGGGCCTGTCGAAGGCCAACAACACCCCATATGGATTGTCCGGCGGCGTCTGGACCGATAAAGGCGCGAAAATCTTCAAGATGACACAAAGCATTCGAGCCGGAGTGATCTGGGCGAACACCTTCAACAAGTTTGATCCAACGTCGCCGTTTGGCGGTTACAAGGAAAGCGGCGTCGGCCGGGAAGGTGGCATGCATGGGCTTGGTGCCTACGTGAGACTGGAGGTGTAACGATGGCAGCTTCAGGGTCCCGCGTGCCGGTCGACAAGACATACAAAATTTACATCGACGGGAAATTTCCGCGAACGGAATCCGGGCGTTATTTCGCGCTGAAGGATGCGGGCGGAGTGGTGATCGCAAATATTTGCCGCGGCAGCCGCAAGGATTTTCGAAATTCGGTGGTCGCGGCGAGAAGCGCTTTCGCCGGCTGGGCCGCCGCCAGTGCCTATCTTCGGGGGCAGATATTGTACCGAATTGCGGAGATGCTCGAGGGCCGTAGCGAACAGTTTGTCACAGAGTTGATGCTGCAAGGCGAGTCAAAACGCCGCGCGCAGAAAGAAGTCGACGCCTCGATTGACCGGCTCATATATTACGCAGGCTGGTCGGACAAGTATCAACAGATATTCAGTTCGGTGAATCCCGTCAGCTCGTCCCATTTCAATTTTTCCGTACTCGAGCCAACAGGTGTCGTAGCAGTGCTGGCGCCGGACGACAGCGGGCTACTTGGACTGGTATCCAATATTGCGCCGGTCATCGTTGGCGGTAATACCTGTGTGGTGCTGGCATCTGAACAGATGCCCCTGTGCGCGGTCAGCTTTGCCGAAGTACTGCATGCCTCGGACGTGCCGGCGGGCGTTGTAAACATTCTCACGGGTTTTCGCGACGAACTGACGGAACATTTCGCGTCACATATGGATGTCAATGCAGTCGTTTACTGCGACGGTGACGCTGAGGACGCAAAAGCGATTCAGGAACAGGCCGCCAACAATATCAAGCGTGTCATTGACAGGGTGGATACCGACTGGGGTGAGGCGTTGGCGCAGAACCCGTACCTGATCAAGCAAACCCAGGAAATCAAGACGACCTGGCACCCGATCGGGTCATAAAAGACCGTAGGAGCGCGCCTGTAGGAGCGCGCCCCAGCGCGCGACAAACATCAAAGGACATGCCGATGCATGCCCTTTGATGTTTGCAAAGGATGAATCCACCACAGATATCCAACGAAGATCGCCCGGTGGGCCGGGCTCCTACGGCGGGCTCCCACAGGCCGGGTTCCTACGGGCGGGTTCCCACAGGCCGGGTTCCTACGGGCGGGTTCCTACGGGCGGGTTCCCACAGGCCGGGCTCCTACGCAGTGTAGTTATCAAGCAACCCAGGCTCGATCCTTCCCCCAACCTGTTGAATAACCTGCGTTGCACAGAAGGTACCGAGCCTCGCGCATTCCTCGAGTGATTTTTTCTGTGCATAAGCGAACAGGAAGCCAGCCGTGTAGGCGTCGCCGGCTCCCGTAGTATCAGTGATAGTTTCGACCGGTGTTGCGGCCCGCACAATCGTCAGATCGCCGTGCATGATCACCGAGCCCTTCTCCGAGCGAGTCATTACAAACAGGTTGTCGTAGTCGACCAATCGCCGGATCGTGTCTTCAAAATTATCCGTTTGCAGCAGTGCATTGATTTCATCTTCATCGGCCACAACGATGTCGACACCTTCGCGTACCGCATCGTGAAACGCGTCGCGGTGTCTTTCCACACAAAATGAATCCGACAGAGACAATGCGATTTCACTACCATTCGACTTTGCGATGCGCATCGCTTCCGCGGCAAGGGCGGGGCCTTCCGCAATATCCCACACGTAGCCCTCGATCAGGATCACGCCGGGATTGCCGACGGTCTCTTCGGTGACATCGGCGACGCTCAACTCGGTACACGCACCGAGGTAGGTTTGCATCGTGCGCTGTCCGTCCTGATCGATCAGCACATGGCAGCGCGCCGTGGGTGAACCATCGACTGCCGGCTGCAGGCGAATATCCACCCCGAGCGAGCGCATGTCGTGCACAAAGATTTCGCCAAGTTGATCCGCCTTGACGCGCCCGATGTAAGCCGCAGTGCCGCCAAGATTGGCGAATCCCGCGATCGAATTGGCGACTGATCCGCCCGACATTTCGGTTGCCGGGCCCATCATGGCGTAAACTTCGTGTGCCCTATCCTCATCGATCAAGGTCATCGAGCCGCGGGGCGCGCCGATTTTTTCCAGAAAATCTTCATCGACATGCGCGAGCACATCGACGATCGCGTTGCTGATACCCAATAGGCTGCTTGCTTCCGTCATTTCGTCATTGTCCCGGTTTCGGCCGCGGCATAGCCTACACGAAATTTGCGTGCTTTCATTTCATTTTCTTGAGCGGTATGGTGCATAGTGCCGGTCGACCAGCAGGGGGCAATGGGGCAATGAGACGCGCGGCCAATATTCTGATTCCAGTTACGCTGATCACCATCTATTACGCGCTGTGCATCGGTGTAATGTGGCTGTTACTCGTCAAAGTCCCCGCCATTCGGGACTTTTTCCCGATCGGCGGTCTGGGGGACCTGGCCAGTAGAGATGTCGATTCCTTCGAGCCGATATATTCGACCGTGGAGATAACGGTTTTCGCACCGAGCAGTCCCCTGCGACTTGCCTTTGCAAGTACCGGTGCGGCCATGATGATTATCCCGGTGTCGTGGATCTACTTTATTACCAGCCGAACCAAGGATGTTGATCAATCATTTGTGCAGACGATCATCATCATGCCGATTGTCGTCACCGGCATCTCGACGATTGTTATGAATAGCATTCCCCTGGCATTCGCCCTGGCCGGAATCGTCGCCGCAGTCCGCTTTCGTTTTACCCTTGACCAGCCCTCACACGCGATGTACATATTCGTGGCAATTAGCATCGGCCTCGCAGCCGGTATCGGGGCGCTTGGCGTCGCCATGGTTATCTCTGCGGCCTTTGTTTACTCTACGCTGATTATCTG
>Ga0209987_10000921_pt1 | contig 15733 bp, 18 predicted proteins | sample N074metaG_FD_182134 | JGI IMG/M metagenome (GOLD analysis project Ga0209987, IMG submission 182134) | Deep subsurface microbial communities from Kermadec Trench to uncover new lineages of life (NeLLi) - N074 metaG (SPAdes) (version 2) | ecosystem: Environmental > Aquatic > Marine > Ocean trench... | reverse complement strand
AGGAAGAGCTGGCGACTGCGCTCAGTCTGCAAAACCAGTCCGCTGACAGAATCGGAAAACTTTTCGTCGACATCGGAGCGATTTCCGAGGCCGATCTGACTGCCCACCTGAGTGACTATTTGGGTATTCCTTATATGGCGGCCGAGGAGCTTCCTGAGGTTCCGGTGCTGGAAGGCACCTTCTCGGTGCAGTTTATGCGCGAATGCAAGTTCATTCCCGTGAGCCTGGAGGAGGATAAAAGACTGGTCCTGGCCATGGCCAATCCCCAGGATTACTCCACCCTGGACACCATCCGCCTTTACACCGGTTACCAAAACCTGCAGGTGTTTTTGGCCCCTGAGAATGCCCTCCTGGATCTGATCGAAAAATTTTACGGGACCCAGACTTCCACTCTGGACAGGATTGTGGAGGACATCGAGGGTGGCGACATGGGGAGTGAAGAGATGGAGGATGTCGAGCACCTCAAGGATCTGGCCTCGGAAGCCCCCGTGATCCGCTTGGTGAACCTGATCATGTCGCGGGCTATCGAATCCCGGGCCTCCGATATCCATATTGAGCCTTTTGAGCGCGATCTCAAGGTGCGCTTCCGTGTCGATGGCGTCCTTTACGACGAAGAATCACCACCCAAGAAACTCAAAGCGGCCATCATTTCTCGGATCAAAATCATGGCCAGACTCAATATCGCTGAGAGGAGATTGCCCCAGGATGGACGCATCAAGATCAAGGTCCTGGGAAGGGACATCGACCTTCGGGTCTCCACGCTTCCCACCATGTATGGAGAAAGCGTGGTCATGCGCATCCTGGACAAGAGCAATACCCAGATCTACGATTTGAAGAAACTCGGCTTTACCTCCCGGATGCACGAGCAGTTCCAGAATTTGATCTCGCGGCCTCACGGCATCATCCTGGTCACAGGCCCTACCGGAAGCGGAAAAACAACCACCCTCTATGCTGCTCTCACCCAGATCAATCAGCCGGATAAGAAAATCATTACCATTGAAGATCCAGTCGAGTACCAGATCGATGGCATCAATCAAATCCACGTGAATCCTAAGATTGGGCTGACTTTCGCAGCCGGTCTTCGATCCATCGTGCGCCAGGACCCGGATGTGATCATGGTCGGAGAGATGCGCGACCTGGAGACGGCGTCAATCGGAATCCGAGCCGCGTTGACCGGGCACGTGGTTTTTAGCACACTCCACACCAACGATGCCCCCAGTGCCATTGCCCGACTGGTGGATATGGGTGCAGAGGATTATTTGCTGGCTTCTTCCATACTGGGGGTTCTGGCCCAGCGTCTGATCCGTGTCATCTGTCCTCACTGTAAGGAAGAGCAGCAGATGGAGAAAAGTGTCCTGGAGGAGGTCGGATTCCCGCTGGATGCAAAGACCAGACTTTATCAGGGTAAGGGGTGTAAAGAATGCGGGCAGATGGGTTTTCAGGGACGGGTGGCTATTTTTGAGTTGATGTTGATGGATGAGGAGATTCGCCGCCTAACCATTGCCAACGCCGATGCTTTGGAACTGACCAAGGCAGCTGTTAAAGCAGGCATGATCACTTTGAGAGACGATGGGTTTGCGAAGGTCAAGGAGGGTATCACCACGATTTCAGAGGTTCTCAGAGTAACGCAGGAGCTGTAGGGACGTGGCTGTTTTTCGATACAAGGCGGTAACGCCTGAAGGAAAAGTGGTTGAGGGAACCCTGGAGGCGGCCGACCAGGAGACGGTCCTGGCCCGGCTTCAAGAACAGGGACAGCTGCCCATCAAGGTGTTTCCCGGTGAGGAAACGGGTGGACTACTGGGCCGGGAGATTCGACTTCCCTGGCAACGAAAGAAGGTTCCTCAAAAAGACCTGCTGATCTTCACACAGGAGCTTTCGACTCTGGTGAAGGCCGGGCTTACCCTGGATCGTAGCCTGAGCGTTCTCTCTGATTTGACGGAAAATGCCTACCTCGCTGAGGTAGTCGGCGAGCTTCTCAGAGAGATCAAAGGGGGCAAAGCCCTGTCCGAAGCACTCAGCACCTATCCTCAGGTCTTCCCTAAGGTCTACGTCAATATGGTCAAGGCGGGAGAGGTGGGAGGCGCTCTGGACCAGATATTGGAGCGCCTGGAGGAGTATCTTGAAGGCGCAGATGAGCTTCGCAGTTATCTGATTTCCTCAATGATCTATCCCTGTATTCTGGTTGTGGTTGCGATGGGTTCCATCATCATGATGATGACCGTTGTCATCCCGCAGTTTGCCGATATCTTCGAAAATGCGGGTGCCCCGGTTCCCCTTCCCATGAAGGTGCTGCTGGTATTGAGCGGATTCCTGACCGGTTTCTGGTGGTTGATCCTGCTGGTGATAGGGGGCGGCGCCTATTGGATCTACAGCCGTCTCAAGACCGAGGAAGGACGGTTGAATTGGGACCGGCAGTTGTTGAAGCTGCCGGTTGTCGGATCTGTTCTTCAAAAGCTTGAGGTGAGCCGGTTTAGCCGTACCCTGGGGACTTTGCTTCAAAGTTCCGTTCCCCTGATTCAGTCCATCAATCTGGTCAAGGAAATCGTGGAGAATCAGGCCATTGCCTCCACCATGGAATCCATCAAGTCAGGGGTAAAAAAAGGGGAGGGATTGACAAGGCCCATTCGGGAAGCCGGAATCTTTCCACCCTTTGCCTTGCACTTGCTTGCAGTCGGAGAGGAAACGGGAAGGCTGGATGACATGCTGCTGCAGATTGCGGACTCCTATGATCGGGATCTGAAAAGATCCCTCCAGCGGTTGGTGGCCCTGCTTGAGCCGGCAATCATTCTGGTCATGGGACTCATTATCGGAGTCATGGTGGTGTCCATGCTGTACTCGATTTTCAGCATCAACGACGTGCCGCTGTAGGAAACGGAGAAAACAGAGAGGGTGAGAATGGAAGAGAAGGAAAGATCGAAAGAGAGAAACGAAAAGGGGAATTCGGGGAAGGGGAATTCTTGGGACAGGCCCCGCGGGCCTGTCCCCGAATTCCCCCAAGAATTCCCCCTCAATTCCAAGGGTTTTACCCTGATCGAACTCATTGTCGTGCTGGTCATTCTTGGGCTTTTAGCGGGAGTGGTGGGACCGAGACTCTGGAACCGCGTGGGACAGAGCAAAGCTCAGGTGGCCAGGCTGCAGATCGAACAACTGGGCAACGCACTGGCCCTGTTTCGCTTTGATGTGGGTCATTATCCCACCTCAGGTCAAGGGTTGCACGTACTGGTGGAAGACCAGGGTATTCAAAATTGGAGCGGTCCCTACCTGGAAAAGAAAAATGTTCCCAAGGATACGTGGGGCCGTGACTATCAGTACCGCGCACCCGGTGAGAACGGGGACTACGACCTTTGGAGTCTTGGCGCTGACGGGATGGAAGGAGGCGATGGCGATGATGCGGACATCAACTCCTGGGAGTAAGAAGGGCTTCAGCCTCCTGGAGTTGATCGTGGTCTTGATGTTGGTCGCTCTGGCAGCCGGCGTTGTCATGCCTTCTTTTTCCAGAGGATGGAAGGGGCTGGAGATGGAAACCGCCGGGCGCGATTTAATGACACGAATGAGACACGCGCGATCCCAGGCCATTGCCAAACAAAAGGTGTTTCGCATGATCCTCCACAAAGATGAAGATGAAACCCTCTCCGACTATTACGTCTTTGCCGACGAGTTCGAGAAGCAGATTAGGAAGTTTGTCCTGCCGGAAGGAGTTTCCGTGCACACCGAAGACGACGTGGCATTCCCTGTGAGGATTAATTTTTATGCCAACGGGAGGAGTTCGGGGGCCACATTTAGCTTAAGGCGCGAAACGGGAAGACCAATGAGAATCTGGGTGGACCCCATTACCGGGTTCTCCAGGGTACTTAAAGAAGAAGCTGACAGCTGACAACTGACAAAAGACTAGCTGATGCGGAAGAATAAGGGATTTACGCTTTTAGAGATCGTTGTGGCGCTGGCCATTCTGGGCATCACGGTATCGGTGGTGATGCAGATCTTCTCGGAAGGACTCAATAACATTCGCCGAATTGATATGGCTCATCGGGCCATGAATCATGCTGAAAATGTGATGAATGAGATTCTCAGTGACCAGAGTATCCAGGGAGCAACGAGTTTCTCCGGTGATCTGGATGAAGAGTTTTCCTACACGGCGGAAGTAAGCGATTGGGAGGAGCCTGAGCAGAATCTTACCATCGATATCGTTGAGCCGTCAGTGAATCTACTCAGTGTGCGAGTGGATGTGCACTTTAAGAACGATGCCCATGGCAAGCTTTACAGGACGGTGTGCTTGAAGACCGTGCCCCGTGAACCGGGGACCGGGCCACGGACGCCGGCTGATGCCGTTAGACAGCTTTTCGGGAGAGGCCTATGAACCCCAGATCCAGGTTCCAGGTTCCAGGTTCCAGCTCTCGTCAGCTGTCAGGAGGTCAGGAGGTCAGGAGGTCAGCTTCCTCCGGTTTTACCCTCCTGGAAGTCATCATCGCTTTCACGATTCTGGGTTTAATGTCTGGCATTATTTTCTCCTCTTTTCGGATGAGTTTAAATAGCTATGAGAAGAGTCAGGAACGCCTGGACGTGGCGGCTCGAAAACGGGTCCTTCAGGATCTGATCAAGCGACAAATCGGTTCCCTGTTTCCTGTCCGACCTTCCGCCTCTTTTCTGGATCTTCAGGCCGCTGACGCACAACAGCCGCAACAGACGCGGGTGTTTGCTCAGATGCCTCTGTTTTCCGGGACTTCAGAGGCGGTCACTTTCGCCACCGTGGCGCCTTTGATGCTGCAGGAAAATCCCGGGCTCACCATTGTGCATTACGGACTTGCCCAGGATGAATGGGGCAACACCTATCTGGGAGCTGACGAAGCCCCCTACATGGGCTTGCAGAGCTTTAGGTTCATGCTTGACCCTCCGACCCGGACTCCCCTGGCACTGATCGAGGATGTTGTGGATTTGAGCTTTCAATATTACGGATTCGATCCTCAATCGCAGACTTATGATTGGTTTGATTCCTGGAACGGAGAAGAATTGTTGGCTATTCCCCTGGCCATAAGGATTGACTATGACGAGAAACATATTCTTGTCCCCATCAATGCCAGTTTTACTGGAGGTCAATTTCGGCAGGGAATGCAGCGTTTTATTCAAGGTCGATAGTATGACAAGAGATCGTCAAGAGGTCGGTGTAGTTTTGATCATGGTGCTGTGGGTCATGGTGGCCATGAGTTTATTGGCCCTGTCCTTTTCCGCTTCGATTCGCACAGAAGTCAATGCGGCCCGCAATGTGGTGGATCAAAAAGAATCCTACTACCTGTCGCGTGCCGGAATTGAGTACGCCATTTACAAAGTGATCGAATCACAGTCCGCCTTCGCTCAGCTTCAGCGACGGCGAGAGGAAGGATTTCAGTCTCTGCCTCCGGTGCTCACCGGTTCTGTCAACTTGGCCATGGGGGGCGGGAACGCCAGTGTCGAGATCATCGACGAGACGGGGAAGATTAACCTGAATCTGGCCCCCAACTATCTGATTTACAATCTCTTGATCACAGTGGGAGTCGAAGAACAGGAGGCCCAGATCATCACCGATTCCATAGAGGATTGGAGGGATCGAGATGATTTGAATCGACTGAATGGGGCCGAGAGTGATTATTATCAGTCACTTCCTGAGCCTCATTTCGCCAAGAACGGCCCTTTTGATGTTCCAGAGGAACTCCTCCTGGTCCGGGGCATCACCCCGGAAATCTACTATGGTCGCAAGGGCACGACCGAGAGCGGTGAACAGGTCGAGTATTACGGCCTGCAAAAGTATGTGACCACCTTTGCCAGCATTAATCGGATCAATGTGAATTCAGCTTCTGTCCCTGTATTGGCGGCTGTTCCAGGATTGAATGTTGAAGCAGCCGAGCTTATTTACGGCATGAGACAGGAAGCCCCTTTTCTGAATATCACGGAGGTCATGGAGAAGATCCCGGGGATTTCTACTGAGGCCGGCAGGCTTCTCTCTACCGTCCGTTCCAATGTGTATACTTTAATCAGTGATGGGCATCTGCTTCATTCAGAAGTGGTCAACCGGATCCGCTGCGTGGTGCAAATTCTGCCTACCTCTCCTAAAGGCTACACCGTACTGTACTGGAATGAATCCAACATTGAACTGTAACGTGAAAACGCCCAAGGATGAACTCATGAAAATAGGACTTTACGAAAGCACGAAAGCACGCAAGCACCATGTTTAACCTAGATTCCGCTGTCGGAGTTCAGATTCGAGGAAGCAGTTTGGTGTTTGCTACTGTTGCCAAGGGCTTTCAGGGCTATGTCCTGAAAGGTTGCGCCGTGGTGGAACACTATAGGGAATTACCCCATGAGGATCTTTACGCCTGGGTTCAACAATTTGGGGAAGACAACGGGTTTGACCGCGAGAATGTCATTCTAGGCTTACCCCGGGATCAGGTGGTGATTCGCCAGATCGAATTGCCCCTGGAGGTGGAAGAGAATCTGGATCAGGTGGTGCGCTTTCAGGTGGAGAAGTTTCAGCCGGTCGAAGAGGGACAGTCGTATTGCGACTACATGGTTCTGGAAAGAGATGTGGAAACGAAGAAGATCGTGCTTCAAACCCTTATGGTTCCCAAGCCCTTCCTGGATGAGTGCCTGGATCTTTTCCATGAACTGAACCTTTACCCTGCCGCCATTCGTGTCTCCAGTGTGGGACTGTTTCATGTCTTTTCAGCTCACCAGGACAGCTACCCAACGAAGCACCCCTCTTTGGTGGTGGATCTGGCTCTTGACGGGGTGGAGTTCGTTCTGGTCGGGGGCCCCGAGAAATTCCTTTCCAAGAAGGTCCTGCTTTCTCAGGATGATTTGAGTTTTGAAAGACTGCTCCAGGAACTGGAGCGATTCTTCGCTCATCTGGAACTGGCGGATGAGGGGCTTGAGAAAATCTATCTGAGTGGCCCTTTGGCAGGTACTTTCATTGACGACTTCCGTGCCAAATTTGGTGATTGTGAACTTCTGTCCGAGAAGTTGAACCTGAAGCGAAACGGAGATTCAGAGAATTCCGATTTGAGTGGCTGGCTGGGTGCCATTGGACTTGCTATATCGGGGATCAGCAAATCCCGGCCCGGTAAATTGAACCTCATTCCTCCCGAGAGGCGTGTGATTGCCGAAAGGCCAAGCCTGGTCACGACGCTATTGCTGGTCGGATTATTGGTGATCATGGGTCTTGCCCTCACAGCCCGAGAATATTTTCAGCAGCGGCAGCTTCTTGGCCAGGTTGAAGCTCAGATTGAAACACTCCAGGCTCGGGTGGATGAGACCATGACCCTCAGGAGTCAGCGCGACCAGCGCCAGGCTGAGTTGGAGGAACTCCGTACTCTCATCACGGGCCAGCAAAAGGTTCTTTTGGTGCTGAAGGAATTGACGGAAAGAATCCCCGAGAATTCTTTTCTGCAAAACCTGAACATTCAGGGCAATCGGATCAGCATGACCGGTTTTTCTTCTTCCGCTTCGACACTCTTGAAGACCTTGCTTGATTCTCAATACCTGGAAGCCGTGGAGTCGCGCTATATCACTCCTGATCGGACCATGCAGAACCGGGAGAAATTCAGTTTTGAGGCCACTTTCCAGGAGAGTGAATCAGAAGAGGCTGTAAAATGAGACAACTTTCCCAGCGAGATAAGAGAGCTTTAACCCTCCTGGGTGCAGTGGGAGTCGTGATCCTGCTGGCCTTCGGCGTAATCTACTTCTACGATGTCAAAAGTGCGGTGGCAAGCGAGCTTGAGGACAAGGAACAGCTGCTGAGCCGATACGTTCAAGTCCTTCAGGAAGAGGGAAACTATCGATTCGAGCTGAGTCAGCTGGACCGGGTTCTCAATGGGTATCGTCAAAGATTGCTGGATGCACAGGACATCAGCCTGGCCACGATTCAGCTGGAGGAAGTCGTCCGCACCCTGGCAGCTGAAAACGGTATTCAAGTCACTCGGAGCAATCCTTTGCAGGAGCGTGAAGTGGGTGAAAAGTATGTCAAAATCACCCTGCAGATCAACCTGCGCAGCAATATGCCGCAGTTGACCGGCTTTCTCTACGCTCTTTCGGCTCACTCCAAGTTTCTCCTGGTAGAGAACTTTTTCTTGAATAGCCTCCGTTCCAGAGACCAGGTACGCATTCAGCCCCGCATGAATGTTTCCGGTTTTATTCGACTTTCTTAGGCTGGTGAGCATCCATAGAGAGAACAGAAAATGAAACGAAGGGTTGTTTTGATCAATGTGTTGATTTTTGCAGGAGTCGTTATTTTCGCCACACGCTTCAGATCTGCCTGGGAAAGCTTCGAGCAGGGGAATAGTCTCGAGGGAATCGTCGCAACTGCTCAGCAGAATGGAGGGAGTGCAGGACCCTCCTCGGTGGAGTCCATGGGGCGGCCGGGACCTTTTTCCGAATTTGTGGTGGTATCCCAGAGAACGCTCTTCGCCGAAAGTCGCCGTCCCGAGTCTCAGGAAGAGGTGGTGGTTCAGGATCCTGGGTTGGTCGTAGAGGAACCTCCCAAGTGGGCAGCCCGGCCCATGCTCCACGGTGTGTCAGCCGTAGGAGGTAGAAGGCTGGGTGTGATGACGGTTTTCGAGGGGAAACAGAAGCAAGGAGAGTTACGAAGCGTCGAGGTTGGAGACCTGGTGCAAGGCTATTGGGTGGATGAGATCGGGGAGACGACCATCAGGCTGCGCTGGGGTGATCGCAATGAGATCATCGACATGGCCGATGCCACCAAGCCGGCGGCGGCCGGGCGGCGCGGCGCCGCAGGGAAAGTGACGGTGATCAACGTCGGTTCTGCTCCCAGCGCCGTAGAGACGACAAGCGCGGCCGCAGAGCCGGCGGGCTCCAGTCTTGAGGTGTCCGTGGTTTCAGCGCCGTCCGCTCAAGGAGGTGGCCGTCAGGCGGGAGCGGCAGTCCGTCAGGGGGCTGCTCAGCCAGCCCGTCAGGGAGCTCAGCAAGATGAGGGAGTTCAGCGATTCATTGAAGGTCGCTAGCCCTGACCCAGGGAAGGTGGGAGGCACCTCAGGTGCCGAATCCGAGAATGCACATGTTTTCTTTTCTAGAGTGACACATATGCGAACACTTTTTGTTTCCCTGATTGTTCTTCTCAGCATTCAGATTTCTGGTCTTTCGTTTGCTGCGGCCACCTCCACTCAAGAGCCGGAGCCTCCGGAGCAGGAGACTTTGGAGGCAGAGGAAGCCTCAGAGGAAGGTGAACCTGCTGCGGAGGAGGAGTTTGAAGAAGAAGGCGAACTTGCGGAGGAAGGAGAATCCCAAGAAGAGGAACTTGCAGAGCAGGTCGAGACTCCTCCAGTTCAGGCTTCTTCTCCTCAGCGTCCGATCTCATCAAACGGCTTGATATTCCGTTTCAACGACGTTCCCATCACCACACTGATCGATACGGTCATGAAGGAGTTGGGATACTCCTACATCATCGACCCGCGGGTCCAGGGAACGGCCAGCATTCATACCATGGGTGAAATCCCAAGAGAGAACGCCTTTGAGATCCTGGAACAGCTTCTGCAGATGAATGGGCAGGGGATTGTCCGGCAGGACGGAATGTATGTCATCGTTCCCTTGGGAGAGACGACCAAAATCCCCCATGAACTGATCGTCAATCCCGAAGCTTCCCAGCTGCAGGGGGGAGCAGCCCAGCCGGGTGCGGCGCAGCTTCAGCCTGCCCCACAGCCGGTCCCGCCTGCACCCGCTGCTCAGGGGCCGGTGGTGTCCACCATAGGCCCGCCTCAGGAACCCGGTCCGGGAGAAATCCAGACCGAAGGCGTCCTGACCTATGTCATTGCCTTGCACCATATCCCCTCCAGCGAGATGGTGACGCTGATTACGCCTTTTGTGTCCAACGGCGCCAACATGATTAATTATGCTTCCGCCAATATTCTGATTCTCACCGACTTCCGGAAGAACGTTGAGCAGGTCCTCAAGCTGGTTCGGCTTTTGGATACCGAATACTTCGACATGACAACCGTGGATCTGGTTCCCATACGCTACAACCAGGCTGCCGAGATCGCTGACGATCTTTCCCATATCTTCGCCCCCGGTGCCCCGGCCGGCGTGCGTCTGGTCACCATTGAAAGGTTGAACAGCATACTGGTGGTGACCCGTTCGGCTGATGTGTTCCAGGAGGTGCTAGAATGGATTGAAAAACTGGATACCCCTTCCTCCGGGAGCAACCTCAGGACCTTCGTCTACCAGGTTGAAAACAATACCGCCACCAATATTGCCAGCATTTTGTCACAGTTGTATCAGGATGGTGTGGGTATCCCGTCGATGGTGGAAGGCGGTCAACTCCAACAACAGGCCACACAACCGGGCTTTGTCCCCGGCCGACAGTTGCCTCAGGAAAGATTTCGAGGGAGTACTTTGGGGCCTTCTCTGGCGGGTCGTCCCATGGCCGGTGGATCCGATATTCGAGCCGTGGTAACGGGTAACGTCAAGATTGTCGTCAACGAGTTCAATAACTCACTGATCATCCAGGCCACTGAAGGGGATTATCAGTTTCTCCTTCAGACCATCAGACAGTTGGATGTCCTTCCCAGACAGGTTCTCATCGAGGCCAAGATTTATGCCGTAGAGCTTCAAGATAACCTCAGTTACGGGGTGTCGATGTTTCTGGAAGCCGCAAACCCCGACCTGGGTCCTGCCACGATAGGGTCGATCGTGAATGGCACCCTCTCTGCCAGAACCACGGCATTCATTGGCTCAAGCCGTCAGTTGAGGTCTATCATTACTGCCCTGAGTGCAAAGACCAACGTCCGAATCCTGGAAGCTCCCCGCATACTGGCCCTGGATGGTGTGCAGGCACAGATCAACATAGGAGCTGAGGTGCCGGTCACAACCGCATCTTTTGGAGACCCGCTGCAGTCCGGGTCAACCAGTTTCGTTAATTCCATTCAGTATCGTCCCACTGGTGTGACCCTTTTGATCCTGCCCAGAATTAGCGCCAGCGGTATTGTCACCATGGATCTGGCCATTGAAGTCAGTAGCTCATCAGGACAGGCACTGACACCCACCATCAACACCAATTCCATTTCCACATCCCTCATCGTTCGCGATGGCCAGACCGTGGCCATTGCCGGTATTATCAGCGACAGTTTCGATGAGGGGCGCAACCGGGTTCCCATTTTAGGAAGTATTCCTCTTATAGGCGGCCTCTTTGGAACGACGACCCGCAACAAACGGCGAAACGAGCTGGTTTTCTTTATTACACCCCACGTCATCCGTAATCTGCCCACGGCCACGGAATTGACCCGTGACTTTAGAAGATCTCTGCGCAATGCCGATCAGTTCATTGAGAGGATGGAAAGGGAAGAAAGGGAGCTGATTCAGGAGCGCAGAACGCTAGAGCAGCAAAATCAGTGAATGAGGTCAGGAGACAGGAGGAAGGAGGCAGTCCTGGGATCCTTTCAGCCTTTACTTTTTAGATGGCGGAGCTGGTTTCTTACCGGATGTTTTTGGTTTCGGGGTGATTTCGGAGTCAATTCTCTCCCAGATACCGGGTGGGGGCTCCAGCTGAAAGTTCTCGGCTTCTTTCAGCCATTCGGTCACTTTTAACTTTCCTTCGTAAAATTCAGAACAAGAGGAGCATGATCCCAGGTGATCGTGAATGTCCTTGACCTGAACCTCCTGGTTGTCATCCATAAGGGCGGAAATCTGAACCCTCACCTCATCACAGTCCATTATTCAACCACTCCTGCCCTCAATCTCTTCCCTCTCCGATCGCCTGTCTCCTGTCTCCTATCTTTAAATACTGGTTCAACGCCTCTTTGACCGTAACCCGGGCGCGGTAAATATCGGTTTTGACCGAAAGCAAGGACCGGTCGACGATCTGGGTAATGTCTTCGTAGCTCATTTTATGAAAGACGGCCAGCACGAAGACGTCACGATACTTGGGTGCCATGGCTTGCAGCGTCTGGGAAATAATCTTGTTGAGTTCCTGATGAAGGGCGCGCTTCTCTGGATCGATGTCCGGCGAGTGGTGGGGAAGAAAGTCGAAGTAATCGATGGTTGTGCTGTCCACCAAGATCTCGGATGCTTTTTTTGAGCGTCGCAGCTTCTGATAAACTTCATTTCGAGCGACCCGGTACAGCCAGAACTTAAACTGACCTGGCTGTCGAACGTTCTTTATCTCGCGGTGAACCTTCAGGAATGTTTCCTGAGTCAGGTCTTCCGCGTCCTGAGTGGAACCGATAAGGCGCCAGATAAAGTTGTAAATAGGCTTCGAGAAAAGGTCGTAGAGTTTGTGGAAATCTTCGACAGAGCCCTGTTGAACTCTCTTGACTGTTCCCTCAATCTCGCTTTGGCTGATTTCTGCAGACATTGTGAAGATGGCTGAACCTAACCCGAATCTCCCTCGCCATCACAACGCCTACAAGGTATCAGTCTCTTCACTCAAAGGCAAAAATAAAAGATGGCGCAGAGCCCCGAAAGTTGCACGGGAGCTCATCCGCGCTCATCCATGCCCATCCGTGTGATCAGCGGGATGCAATACACATCCCCAATCCCGGACAAAGTCGGGGACGTTCAGGCGGGGTTGCCCGAGGGAGTTGATCAGTTGTTCGCAAGGAAGGTTGATTTTTTCTGCATGAATTCATACAATAGAGATATGAAATCCACATTGTCAGAGCGGGGCCAGATTACAATTCCCAAGAAGATCCGCGAGCAATTGGGTCTTCGGCCGGGTCAGGAATTGGAGTTCGAAACGCGGGATGGTCTTTTGATTGGCCGCAAGCGCATGGCGCGTGATCCTGTCTCAGCCGTAACAGCAATCCTCAACCCTCTGGATGTGGATCGCGCCCTCGAAGAGAGTCGGGGACCCAAGTGGAGCCCAGAACTCGATGCGGACCGCGGTTGACTCTTCCATTTTGCTGGATGTATTCGTAGGTGTAGGACCTTTTGTCGGTCCTGCCCAGAGGGGGCTTCAGGAAGCGATTGCCAAGGGAAGTCTCATTGTGAGCGAAGTGGTATGGGCTGAGGTGCGGGCTCATTTTCCCTCTGAGGAGAGGTTTCTCCAAGCGATGGAAGCACTTGGGATTACCTACGAGCCGAGTTCGGCTGTAGCCGCCAGTGAGGCTGGCCGTGTCTGGGCTCTTTATCGAAAGGGAGGCGGGAAGCGCCAACATCTGATACCGGATTTTCTGGTTGCCGCTCATGCGTCAATTCATGCAGATGCTTTGCTGACCCGTGATCGCGGCTTTTCTAAACGCTACTTCAAGAAGCTCAATATCTGGGATCCGACGACCTGATTTGCGGGTGATTCTGTGACTGTCCTTGATTGTCGGCGGTCAGCTCCCCGGTCTGTGGTCTGCGGCCAGCTGTCAGCCTGGTTGTTCAGGTTTGGAATTTGGGATTTAGGATTTGGGATTTCCGCTTACAGCAGTCAGCGGTCTGTATCAGCCTGTTTTAACGGCGCGGTAGCTGGGGCAGGTCATCAAAGTGCTTGTCCCGGGCGCACAGCACCAGATCGTGGTGGACGACAAGAGCGGCAATCCAAAGATCGTTGGTCGGGATGGGTGTCCCTTGCTTTCTTAGCTGGTAAAAAAGGCGGGCGTAGTGGTGAGTTGTCTGCTCCTCAGGGTAAAGCACCTCGACCCGGGGAGAGTTCAGAAAGCGAATTAAAGTGGCCTCGTTTTCCTGCGATCGGGTGCCGCATAGAAACCCGGCGCGCAGTTCAGCTAAAACCATCAAGGGGAGGAACACCCGTTCCGCCTCTTGAATGACCCGAACAATATCTTCATTGCCCCGGCAAAAACCGATATAACAACTGGTGTCTAAGGCGATTCTCACTGCCAAAGTTCCAGATCAACTTGATCCTGTGCTCGGATAGCCTCTTCAAATTCAGGGTCTTCCACCCAGCTTCCTGCGAGGGAGTCCAGGTCGTGGTAGCGAATTCGTTCCCGGCCCAATCCCACCAGGGCCTGGAGGGCTTCAAGCGCAATCTGGTTCAAACTTTTGCCTTCTCGCCGTGCCCGGCGTCGGACTAGCTTATCGAGTCGCGGCGGAATCCCTCGAACCGTGTACTGCACATTTTGTTTGCTCTTCATGCCTACATTATAGGCAAAATATGTAGGCACTGCAAGCGTCAAGCTCCAGAGCCCCCAGAAAAACCATGGCTGGATTCACGGGAGTGCTTTGACCTTCCAATCACTTCAGAGCCCGGGCTTAGCACCGGTGGCTTGCCCTGTGTCGTGGGTGGCGAAGACGCACTTCTCCCCCAGGCGTTCTTGAAAGAGCAGTGCACTGGTGAGATGGATCGCATAGGGAGTCTTCACCAGGATGGGCAGGGAAGGGACGCCCTGTCGAGCAATAGCCGGGAGAGGAGAATATATCCGATGCCTTTTTCAATTTCCAGCAAGGTTTGCTGGGCCTGCGCCACGCCACGGTCGTCCAGGGCAGGTTCCAGTCGCAGGCGGATGGGTTTGAGATCTCGAAGTTTTGGCAGGGCGCAGGTGGGTTCAGTGATCTTCAACGTTCTTCAACTCCTGTGTGTCTTCATAAGGGAGCAGCCGTGTTGTTGGGGTTCTGCGGTCCAGCACCAGAACCGTGTTCCCTTGCGGACTTTTGCTAGGTAGGAGCTCAGCCGAGTCTTCAGTTCTGAAACTGTAGCAGTTTTCATGACCTTATGGTGACCCTATGTGACCAGATACTCAAGTTCGGTGTCGTTCTACCTCGGCGCTAGAATCTCCTTTTTGGTTTTGGCCTTGCTCAACGGAAATGGCTTCCCGGACGAGATCATCGGTTAGAACAATATGGACTCTCACGAGCTGCCTCCGTGCACAGATCCGCATGATCTGCGCGGACAGTTGTATCCTCGAATTTGGAAATGTCCAGGATGTGGAAGTTGACGTTTTCCTATTTGACTGGCATCCTGAAAAGTGACTGGCAAATGTCGTCGTTGCAAGGAGCGTTCAATGATTATTGCTAAAGTAGGTCGTCGAGGTCAGATTTCTCTTCCCCGGGAGATCCGTGAGCGGCTCGGTCTCCAGGAGGGGGATCGTTTGGCTTTCGTAGATCAGGATCTTGAAGTGGTATTAAAGCCTCTCAAACGTTCCCTACTGGATCTTCGGGGAAGCATTTGTGTCTCCGGCCGCCAGAATTTTGATGCGATTCGTCGAAAGGTGTTGAAAAGGGTGGCCAAGAGTGACAGTTGAGCGCTGCTTCGCAGACACAAATCTCTTTTTGCGCTATCTGACCAACGATGTTCCAGCTCAAGCGGATCAAGTCGATAAACTGCTCCGTCGCGCTGGGTCTGGTGAGCTGGTTTTGGTGACCAGCGCAATGGTCATAGCAGAGATCGTGTGGACGATGGAATCATTTTACGAACTACCCCGTGAGGAGATCCAGGCTAGCGTATTTGCAATTTTGAATACTCCAGGGCTTGAGGTTGAAAGCAAAGATCTAATCTTGCAGGCCATTGTTTGGTATACGGAAAACAAGGTCGATTTTATTGATGCCTACAATGCAGCGTGGCTTTTGGCAGAGGAAATGAGAATCGCTTACAATTTTGACCGAAAGCACTTCGCCCGCCTTAAAAGAATTGTCACTCGAGTTCCTGGAGAGAATTCTAAATCCGCATGATCCGCGCAGATCCTTCCCCCTCCCCGAATCTTCATCCTCTCTTTCTGTGGTCTGTGATTTGTTGTCGGTTGTCATCCCCCTGGTCCACGCTCAGTTGTCAGTCCTCAGTCCTCAGTCCTCAGTTCTCAGTCCTTTCTTCCTGCAGTCA
>Ga0209987_10000920_pt1 | contig 15736 bp, 13 predicted proteins | sample N074metaG_FD_182134 | JGI IMG/M metagenome (GOLD analysis project Ga0209987, IMG submission 182134) | Deep subsurface microbial communities from Kermadec Trench to uncover new lineages of life (NeLLi) - N074 metaG (SPAdes) (version 2) | ecosystem: Environmental > Aquatic > Marine > Ocean trench... | reverse complement strand
CCTGTTTCGTAGGTCTCCTCCTCTCTATCTACTTTTCACTATCCGGCATGCTCATTACATTAGTGGGGATACTGGCGCTGGTGTGTCTGGCATTTTTGATGAAACCGCTAAGACGGCAATATATATCAGCGCCCTTTTTTTCACTATTCAAAAAGATGTTGCCTGCCTTATCCGATACGGAGCAGGAGGCAATTGATGCAGGTACCGTGTGGTGGGATGGGCAATTGTTTTCAGGTAAGCCAGACTGGAAGTCATTGATCAAGATTGAAAAACCTCGATTGAGTAAAGAAGAACAGGCATTCATAGACGGGCCGGTGATCGAATTATGCAGAATGTCTGATGCCTGGAAGATTAATCATGACTGGAACGTGATACCGGATCACATTCTTGATTTTGTCCGAGACAATGGATTCCTGGCAATGATTATCCCAAAAGAATATGGAGGACTTGAGTTATCAGCCATCGCACAGTCGGAAGTATTAATAAAAATATCAAACACGGGCGCAGCGATTACCTATCTGGTTGCCGTGCCAAATTCATTAGGGCCCGGAGAGCTATTGATTAAATATGGGACTGAAGAACAGAAAAATTATTATTTGCCGCGTTTGGCAGAAGGTAAAGAGATTCCCTGTTTTGCCTTGACCGCACCGACCGCTGGTTCTGACGCAACATCAATTCCTGATACTGGTGTTGTCTGTAAAGGACATTGGCAAGGCAAGGAAGTCATTGGAATGCGTCTGAATTTCTCAAAGCGTTATATCACACTTTCTCCGATAGCGACTCTGGTTGGCCTGGCGTTCAGACTACAGGATCCAGATCACCTGATAGGAGATATTGATGATTATGGGATCACCTGCGCCTTATTACCAAGAGAGACTGAAGGACTGATTATCGGCAGACGTCACCTGCCAGTGGGCGACGCATTCCTGAATGGGCCCCTCGAGGGAGAAAATATTTTTGTGCCACTGGATTATATTATTGGCGGGCAGGAGATGGCAGGTAAAGGCTGGCGCATGTTGGTGAACTGCCTCTCAGTCGGTCGTTGTATTACCCTGCCCACAGGTGGTGCTGCATTCACCAAACGTGCTGTCATGGGGACAACGGCCTATGCCTCACTCAGAAGACAATTCGGAGTACAAATCAAACAGTTTGAAGGTATACAGAAACCTCTGGCCCGCATGTGTGGTCTGGCCTATATCATTAACGCTGCGAGACTGCATACCATACAGGCTGTGGATGCGGGTGAAAAACCTGCAGTACCCTCGGCCATCCTGAAATATCATTGTACGGAAATGGCGCGACAGTGTTTACTGGATGCGATGGATATTCATGCTGGCAAAGCCGTGATGAAAGGGCCAAAGAATTATATTGCCAGCGGATATGAATCGATACCTGTAGCAATCACCGTAGAAGGTGCAAATATCCTCACACGTAATTTAATGATCTTTGGACAAGGCGCGACGCGCAGTCATCCCTATGTGCTGGAAGAAATGCAGCTTGCCGGTAAGGAGACTGATGATGCTGTCATTGAAGACTTCGACAATGTGTTGTTCAAACATATTGGTTTTTCCATTCGCAATGGTATAAGGGCATTTTTATTGGCCATCACCGGCTCGCATATTGCCTTGAACCCGGGGCACAAATCACTCGCCCGATATTATGCTCACCTGACACGATTAAGTGCTGCTTTTGCATTAATCGCAGATGTCTCAATGTTGTCCCTGCAATCAAAATTGAAGATTATGGAGATGCTTTCAGCACGACTGGGCGATTTACTCAGTGATCTTTATCTTGCCAGCATGGTGCTCAAACATTATGAGAATGATGGGTGTCCGGATGAAGACTTTCCCATTGTTCAATGGTCCCTGGATTATTTAATCCATCATTATCAGGAAGCATTCCGGGAAATCATAGACAACTATCCCAATAGATTTTTAGCTTATCTGCTAAGGCTTGTGGTGTTTCCACTGGGAATGCATTTCAAGGCACCAAGTGACAGGCTGGAAACAAGTCTTGTACAAATCGTTACGGAAAATAACAGCACACGTGATCGTCTGACGACTGGCTTATATATGGAACAAGGCGACAATAACCCACTGGCACATGTGAATGAGGTTTTTCTTGAGAGCCTTGAATTGGAGCCATTGAACAAAAAGATAAGGCAGGCCATTAAAGATAAAATCTTACCCAAGTTGCAAGGCCTTGAGTTGATTGAAAAGGCAAGAGAAGCTGAAGTCATCAGCAAAGAAGAAGCAGATCAATTGATTGCATTTGATGAGCGATTAATGTCCGTGATTCATGTGGATGATTTTGATCAGGATGAACTGATACGCACAGCTTGCCCAGAAGTCGCCTGACTATTTAGGTAGTAATAGTCATGAATCAATCAATCGGTCCCTATCTCCGAGGAAACTGGCAACGATTTTCAAATAAGCCCGGTGGTAAATGGTTATTTAGCCGTATTATTGGTTTTACCGTACCGTATACGGGTTCAATCGCTGCCAATGTGGTATTACTAGAGCCTGGGCATGGCAAGATCACCTTGAGAGAACGTCGAAAGGTCAGTAATCATTTACGATCAGTCCATGCGATTGCCCTGGCAAATCTTTCCGAAATGGTCACTGGACTGACTTTGTTAAATAGTTTGCCGGACAATGCGCGGGCTATTCTTACCAGTATTCAAATTCAATATCATCATAAGGCACGCGGTTTACTTACCGCCGAATGTGTCTGTGATATACCGGAAAATAATGCAGAGAGAGAAATGCAGGTTTCAGGTGAGATCAAAAATGAAGCAGGTGAAGTAGTAGCAACCGCGACCGCTACATGGCGCATCGGGCCAGAGAATACATCATAAACTGAAAAAGGAAGTATGAATCTTTATGACTGAGTTTTCGCGCTCTCTCGGAATTCAACATCCCGTAATTTGCGGTGCCATGTACCCCTGTTCCAACCCGGAACTGGTTGCGGCTGCCTCTGAGGCAGGTGGTATTGGTATTATTCAGCCATTAAGTCTCAGTTATGTGCATGGGTACGAATTTCGTGAGGGCTTGAAATATATTCGTTCACTGACGGATAAACCTCTAGGTGTCAATTTTATTCTTGAGACCAGTTCCAAACGCTATGTTGAACGGACGAAACAATGGGTTGATATCGCGCTGGAAGAGGGCATTCAGTTCTTTGTCACGGCACTGGGCAATCCTCGTTGGGTTGTCGATATCGCACAATCATCCGCAGTGATCATTTATCATGATGTTACCGAAAGGAAATGGGGTGAAAAAGCACTGGATGCAGGTGTTGATGGATTCATCTGCGTTAACAATCGTGCTGGTGGTCATGCAGGACGATTAAGTGCAGAGAAATTATATGCAGATGTTTCAATACTGGGAAAACCCTTGATCTGTGCCGGTGGGATTAGTCAGGCTAATGATTATCAGGCAATGCTAAAACTTGGTTATGCAGGTATCCAGATGGGCACACGTTTTATTGCCACAAAAGAATGCACTGCCCATGATGATTACAAGCAAGCCATCATCAAAGCCAATGAAGAAGATATCGTGTTGACAGATAAAATATCAGGTGTGCCGGTATCCATCATTAAAACTCCTTTCATTGAAAAAATTGGTACCAAAGCCAATGCCTTGTCACGGTGGCTGTTAAGAACAAACAAAACCAAACATTGGATGAGAACCTTTTATACTTTGCAATCCATCTGGAAGCTGAAAAAAGCTGCCATGCAAGGCATGAATTACAGGGATTATTTTCAGGCTGGTAAGAGTGTTGCCAACATACACGAAATAATTTCTGCCAAAGAGATTATCGAACAAATTACCTCAACGGAAACATAAGGAATCTCTGATCAAGTACACACTTTGTTATGCTGGTGAATACGACCTACAGGATGTAGGAAATGTCGCGAGATATGTACAGGGATGTACAGTAGTAGAGCAATGCAGGAGCAATTGCCGAGGACATGGAGTCCGAAGCGACCAGCATCCACGACTGCAAGGATGCAGGAGGTAGAGCGACTCAGGACGAATATAGGACATATTCGGGTGAAAACGTCAGGAACAAGTTTTCCAGACAAAGCCGAGTAAGTTATCGTTTTGACTAGATTCTGGCGCATGCCAGAAGTGCGGAGCCTGCCCTGGGGTATGACGACTTAATGTATTTTAGGACTTAATCAGAGGCTCCATTAATTCTGGATATTAAAGACTAAGTGAGAAATACCAGGTGTTGCAGTTATGGTTTTTGTTTGTATTGACCGTATTGAACATCGGCACCCGCTTTTTCCAAAGCATCTGCCACCTCCGGTGGCATGTAATTTTCATCATGCTTGGCAAGGACTTGTTGCGCCTGGAAAATACCATGTTCATCCAACTTTCCATTAGCAACAATACCCTGGCCCTCACGAAACAGATCCGGCAATATTCCATCGTAAGCTACTGTTACTTGATTAAGTGTATCTGTTAATACAAAACTCACACCCAGGCTCTCTGGATCACGTTCAACACTGCCTTCCAATACGAGTCCGCCAATTCTAAAGGCACGTGCTGTGGGTGCTTCACCTGACTCTATTTGAGTGGGGCTATAAAAATAGAGCAGGTTCTTTTCAAAGGCAGTAAGTATTAATGCAGCGGCAATGCTCATACCAATGATGATTAGAAATACAATAGCGATTCTTTTTTTACGTGCTGTCATTTATTACTTTCTAGTCTACGTATTCGTTTGTTTAGTTCACGGAAGACCTTTCGTTGTCTGGAAAGTGATTCGACAACATTGAAGATCAATACCACCGCGCATAGACCATAAGAGGCCCAGACGTAGGATCCGTATCCTCCCATGTGTAAAAATTCCTGAAATGACATCTATATATTTTCCTAATCTGACTCGTTTAATAATTCCCTGACCCAATTGCTGTTACATTCATATTCCAGTATTTCGGTTCTGGCCCTGAGTAACAGAACTGATGCGAAATAAGTTTTAAATGCCAGCGCCATGATGAGAAGAGGAATCAACATATTGATATGAATAGAAGGTGCATCGAATTTTGAAACAGTAGGTCCTTGATGTAACGTGCTCCACCATTCAACTGAATAGTGGATGATTGGAATATTGACCATTCCAACGAGGGCCAGGATTGCACCAGCACGCGCTGCAACCCGGCGATCATCGAATGCAGATTGTAGCGCCATGTAACCAAGATATAAAAAAAGCAGGATTAATTCGGATGTTAGTCTGGCATCCCATACCCACCAGGTCCCCCACATGGGTTTGCCCCAAATGGAGCCGGTTGCTAGCGCCAAAAAAGTAAATGATAGACCTAAAGGTGCACAGCTTTTTGCCAGTACATCGGCTATCTTCACGTGCCAGATCAGGCCAATACCACCGAATACTGCCATTAGCACATAGATAAATAATGACATCCATGCCGATGGTACGTGTATGTATATAATTCTGAAACTGTCACCCTGCTGATAATCGGCTGGGGCAAATACCAGTCCACCATAAAGGCCGATAAGCATTAATAGAACAGTGGCCCATGCAAACCAGGGGGTCAGCAGAACTGATAAATGATAGAAATTCTGTGGTGAGGCAAATCGATATAATGGTTTTAGTATCATATTAACTCAATCGTATTCGTAGGGAAGCGGCCGTCGCAATCGGCCCCAGGGTGATAGATAGTACAAGCATTCCAGCCAAAAAATAAAGCTCGGCATCTATAGGTAATCCAGCTGATGCATTTTCCACCGCCAACATCGAGAAGATTAGAATTGGCATATACAGGGGCAATATAAGCAGGCTCAAGAGCATTCCTCCACTACGTAAACCAACGGTCAACGCAACGGCAATTGCACCAATCAGACTTAACACAGGGGTGCCCAATAGAAGCGTTAGGAAAAGTGCCTGTAGTGCCTGCGTTGGTAGCGACAAGATGAACCCCGTAAGCATAGCAATTATTATTAATGGTAATCCAGTCAGACACCAGTGTGCTGAAACTTTTGCAGCTACCAACAGTGTCAGTGGGTATCCGGAAAGAACCATCTGTTCAGTCGAACCATCTTCATAATCAGAACGGAATATGCCTTCTAAGGAAAGCGTTGAGGCCAGCAACGCAGTAATCCAGATCATCCCCGCAGTTATTCTTTTTAACAGTTCAGCATCAGAACCAAAAGCAAACGGGAAAAGGGCAATAACAACAACAAAAAATACCAACGGGTTGACAAGTTCAGCACGACATCTGGAGACAAGAATTATATCCCGCGAAAAAATAACAGTAAAAGCATGCCAGTGAGTGTGCATTATTTTTTGCCAAGATGGATGTGCCGTATGGCACAACCTTCAATCTCCATGGGCTGATGCGTTGCAAAAATGGTGATTCCCCCACGATCACAGTGTTCTACAATGAGCCGCTCAATGACCGATTTACCGGATGCATCCAGTGATGTAAACGGTTCGTCCAGAAGCCAGACTTTGCTCTTAGTGACAAGTAAGCGCGCCAGTGCTATTCGGCGTTTTTGTCCTGCTGACATACGATTCAACGGGATATCATCCATGCCGGTCAGTTCAAGCTGAATCAGTGCGTCTGATAATGTAATGTCCGATTTTGAACCAGCCAATGCCCCCATTGCCTGCAGATTTTCCAGTGCTGTCAGAGTATTCTTGACCCCATTTAAATGGCCGATATAACTGATCTGACGCTGATATTCATAACGGCATTTTGATATTTTCTGTCCTTGCCAGCATACATTTCCGGAGTTTGCCTGCATAAGACCTGCGAGTATACGAAGCAGGCTGCTTTTGCCACTACCATTCACCCCGTCAATCTGAAGTAATTCACCTGCCTGTAATTCGAAATGAACATCCTGAAACAAGATGACATCCTGGCGAATACATTCGAGCATTCTCACTTCAAAAAATGGCGCTGCCTGGTCCAGGTCAGGGTTACCTTGTTGATTTTTATTTAAGATATTCAATCTCTGTTTTATTATTTTGTTGCATTTTGCCTTATTTTATTTTTCTGGGGGCTTAAGGCAGAATCTCATTTATGGTGATCTTAACACCTGTAATCTCACGAAGTTTAACGGCAGTACTTAATCCTTGCATATCCCCACTGTGAGGCATTGCATCCCCACTTTTTGAAATACGGGCGCCAATAATAACCTGATTGAATTTTGAGAGCCTGGTCGCGGGTGATATGGCGGAGGAATCATCCAGTGTTACTTTGACAGGCAGCTCATGTGCCTGCTTTCGGATAATTGCCAGTGGCATACGGGGGCCCTGCGTCGCCCTGGCAAAAATAAAGACTGTGTCATCGGGACTGATTTTTTCCAAAAGCACGGGATCAAGACTGACAAAGACATCAATTCCAGTTGTGGTTGGATCTGCCATTGTATTTTTATTACTATCGGAGGAAGTAATACTGCTATTAATTACGTCCAGATCTGATTCTTGTTTGATCTGCTCGATGTTATTTCTCAGTTCATTAACCTCATTACTGCCAGTTGGCAATAGATTTAATAGTCGCTCAAAATATTCCAGCGCCTGTAAAGTTTCGCCTTGCTGCCTGGCGTAGTTGCCAGCTAACCATAGTGCTTTTGCAGCATCAGGATCTTTTTGCAAGGCAAGTTTTATCAGATTCACCGAGTTTTCAGTGTAAGCATTATTTGCCAGAATCATGGCTTCAGCAAAATCAGACAGTAATTGGGGATCATCTCCAATCAGTTCATAAGCTCTTCGGTAGGCATACGCAGCATCATCAAAGCGCTCAAGAACAAGGTTTGACCGGGCCAGCATTAACCAGTCTTCAGAAGACCCGTCCTGTTCCCGTAGTCGCGAATTTAAACGGGTAACCATCTCATCAATTGAATGCAGCTCACTTTGACTTTGTTCCTGGCCTGTATTCAATTTGGCATTAATTAAATCTGTTTCTCCAAGTATTAGATATATCCCAATTGCAAATATTGGCAAAACAATGGTGATAAAAATTGCTGTTCGGGTTGATCGTTCATAGACTTTTATAGTCTGGTTTTGTTTGTTGTCTGTTATGTCAGAGAGCAATGCCCGTTCGACTTCATGGGATGCATGATCAAAATCTTTCTGACTAAGCTCCCCCTGATTTAATTCATTCTGCAATTCCTGCAAGTGCTCTTTATGGATTGCAATATTGATTTTTTCTCGAGTGGCTGAGTTATCTTTATGAGGTTGACGCAGTAGGGACGGAAGTACAAAGGCAAACGCAAGCATTAACATACATATAATAATCAGCCAGAAAGTTATCATTCCTGATCACTCTCTTCTTCAGTTTTATTCAGGAGCTGGCTGGCTAATTGTTGTTCCTTCTGGCTGAGTTCAGTATATTTTTTCTTGCGTATCGTGGAAATCGCAATAAAGACAGCAATAATTAAAAAGATCACAGGGCCTGACCAAAGAAGATAAGTGCTTGGTTTGAGAGGTGGGCGATACAGAATAAAGTCACCATAACGTGCAACTAGATAATTGACTATCTCTTCGTTATTGTCCCCCTCAATTACCATACGATAAACCTCTTGTCGTAGATCCTGAGCCAGATCCGCACTGGAATCGGCAAGCGACTGATTCTGGCAAACCAGGCAACGTAATTCCTCTAAAAGTCCTTTAAATCTGTCCTCTTGTACAGGATCAGAAAATTCAAAAGGTAAATCAGCAGCATGAGAGTTCGACACAAAAGTGAATAGTAAAAAGAAAAATACGGGCAATATTCCTGTCCTCATATTGGCGTCGCCTTGAGTCGTTCAATAAGAGGGAGGATCTTCTTTTCCAGGATCTCATCTGTTACCGGACCAACGTGTTTATAGCGGATGATACCTTTTTTATCTATGACAAATGTTTCGGGGACACCGTAAACGCCATATTCAATTCCAATTTTACCGGTATCATCGTGGCCGCTTGTAATATAGGGGTCACCATAGAGATCAAGCCAGCGCAATGCATCTTCACGTTGATCTTTATAATTCAGACCATAAATGTCGATCAGTCCGCTGTGCGCCAGTTCCATAAAAAGAGGATGTTCCGAACGACAGGCAAGACACCAGGATGCCCAGACATTCAGCAGTGATACCTGGCCAAGCAGATCGATAGAACTTAATGTTTTATCCATATTTTTTACCTGTTCCAGGGAGAATTCAGGCAACTGTTTATCTATCAATGGTGAAGGCACCAGGCTGGGGTCTCGAGTCAAACCTATGCCTAGAAAAACAATAAGTATCAGAAAAATCGCCAGCGGGATCAGTTTTTGCGTCATTTGCACAAGCTATTGTTGCTCTGTGATCCCTTCGGGAATCTTGCCAGTGGAGACAGGTTTCCCCATTACACGACGATAACGTTTATCTGTTATTACCAATAGTCCACCCAGTGCCATGAATATGGCGCCCAACCAGATCCAGCGAATAAAAGGTTTGTAATAAAAGCGTAAACTCCAGGCACCATCACCGAGAGGTTCTCCCATTGAGACATAAAGATCACGGGTAATGCCGGGGTCGATACCCGCTTCTGTCATGGGCATATTACGCACATGATAGTTGCGTTTTTCGGGGCGAAGCTCGGTTATCTGCTTACCCTTTTTAAAGACATGTATGATCCCTATATTTGCCTGGTAATTTGGGCCGTCATGACTTTCCACATCCACGAATTGAAAAGTATAAGTTCCAAGTGTGACGCTATCACCAGGAAACATCTTTTCATGCGTTTCTGTACTGTAAATACTTGAAATAGTGACCCCGATAATAGTGACACCAAAACCGATATGGGCAAGTGACATACCGTAGAAAGACCGTGACAGTTTACGCAGAGATAACCAGCGATTCTGTTTTTTTGATACCTGATGATAGATAATTCCAGCAGCACCAAATATTATCCACGCTGCCAAAACAATGCCAATGGCAGCTTTGAATGCGCTTAAGTCTGCCATCATGACGATGAAAAGAATGCCAATAACGATACTACCAATGGCAGCAAAACGGAGGTGTTGTATGATTCGCGTTGTTTTATCCTGTTTCCAATGCACCATCGCTCCGATAACCTGGAACAGTGCGACGAGGGCCATCAGTGGGATGAACACGGTATTGAAATAAGGTGGGCCAACCGATAGTTTTCCCAGCCCAAGGGCATCAATCAAAAGAGGGTAGAGCGTGCCGAGCAGTATCGTCGCCATTGCCACGATCAGCAGGATGTTGTTAATCAGTAATAATGTTTCACGTGATAAGGGTTTGAAATTTCCTGCCCCCGGATTTCCTGGTGTACGCCACGCATAAAGCGTTAATGAGCCACCAATGACCACTGCAAGATAGATCAGGATAAATACCCCTCTGGCAGGATCGGTAGCAAAGGCATGCACCGAAGTTAAAACACCGGAACGAACCAGAAACATTCCTAACAGGCTTAAGGAAAATGCGCAGATTGCTAGTAAAATAGTCCAGTGCTTGAAGACGCCCCGTTTTTCGGTTGCAGCAAGGGAATGAATCAGTGCCGTACCGACTAACCACGGCATAAACGATGCGTTTTCGACGGGGTCCCAGAACCACCATCCACCCCAGCCCAATTCGTAGTAGGCCCACCAGCTACCCAGAGAAATACCGATAGTAAGAAATACCCAGGCAGCAGTCGTCCATGGTCGGGACCAACGGGCCCAGGCGGCGTCAAGGCGACCTTCCAGTAATGCAGCTATGGCAAAACCAAAGGCCACCGAAAATCCGACGTAACCCATATAAAGCATGGGAGGATGTATGATAAGACCAATGTCCTGAAGCAATGGGTTGAGATCAGCCCCATCCTGAGGTGCTGGCCATAGACGGATGAACGGGTTTGAGGTCAACAACATGAATAACAAAAAGCCGATGCTGACAAGCCCCATCACGCTTAAGACTCTCGCAACAAATATCTCTGGCAGGCTCCGGCTAAATAAGGATACGGCCAACATCCATATACTGAGGATCAGGGCCCATAATAACAGTGAGCCTTCATGCGCCCCCCAAACTGCTGAAATACGGTAACCAAGTGGTAGAGCTGAATTGGAGTTATGGGCGACATATGCTACTGAAAAATCATTGGCCACAAAGGAATACACCAGGCATGAAAAAGAAATTGCCATAAAAACAAATTGTCCCTGTGCTGTAGGCCTAGCCAGGGACATCCATGTGAAATTGCCATGCGTGGCACCAACTAAGGGGAAGAAAGCCTGCATACAGGCCATGCCCAGGGCAAGGATTAATGCAAAGTGACCAAGTTCAGGAATCATTTTTAATATGCCAGACTGAGTATCTATTAAGGTTGATTATTAATGTTTACTGAATTAGATGAAATGACTGTAAGTCTTTGAGGTATCTGGCACAAAATATTTGAAATATTGAAGAAAAACTGCAGCGCATTATAACCCTAATTTAGTTAGTTCACGCTGTTTTCATTCAGTTGAAGGGCTTAAGTGAGTAATTAGGGACAAACCTCAGGCAACATCAGCGCCCATTTTTGGTAGTGAGTGGCGCCCTGAGCAGGATTATGACCTACTTCCATGTAGGTCACCTCTATGAGGCCGTCGTCGCTTCGCTCCAACGTTCAAAATTGCTCCCGGCAATTTTGTCTAACCGACAGGTTCTAATCAAACTTCAAAGACGCAAAAAAAAACCTGCACAAGGCAGGTATGTTTATTTGGCGCCCTGAGCAGGATTCGAACCTGCGACCTTCCCCTTAGGAGGGGGACGCTCTATCCAGCTGAGCTACCAGGGCAACGTTTAAAAACAGTAACTTACAAATCCACATCTGTCTAGAGGGAAAATGAAGGGGAGGACAGAGTAATGTATACGCCCTGGTGTCTAAATTTGACTTTTTTATATTTAGCTATTTTATTGAATGACCTGTTTATACAAGGGAGAATGCCGTCTCTGTAAATTGAGGAATTCCGTTTAAGGAAAAAATGAAAGAGTGCTGCCATAATAATCACAATAAGCCTGCTGAAGTATCGGGTAAGGGCGCTTTCTATACATGTCCGATGCACCAGGATATTCAACAAGATCATCCTGGCGACTGTCCTAAATGTGGGATGGCATTGGAACCCTTAGCACCAACAATCACACAATCAAAAACACAATACACTTGCCCCATGCATCCGGAGATTGTTCGTGATGAACCTGGCGATTGTCCGAAATGTGGCATGACCCTGGAGCCTATAGTTATTAAAGGTGAAGAGGAAAATCATGAGCTGACTGATATGACACGACGTTTTTGGGTGAGTGTGGTTTTCGCATTCCCCGTCTTTATCAGTGCCATGGGTTCTGAATTCTGGCCGGATATATTTAACGAAATTATCCAGCCTCGGACTCGACAGTTGCTGGAACTGGTTTTATCGGCCCCCGTTGTTTTATGGGGTGCCTGGCCATTTTTTGTGAAAGGGTGGGCTTCGATCGTTACTAGACATCTTAATATGTTTACCCTGATCAGTCTGGGTATAGCTGTTGCGTGGGGTTACAGTCTTGTTGCTACTTTGTTTCCCAACTTGTTTCCAACATCAGTTCGAAATGAGATGGGTCTTATCCCAGTCTACTTTGAAGCAGCTGCTGTCATAACCACGCTTGTGCTGTTAGGACAAGTGCTGGAACTTCGTGCCCGTAGCCAAACCAATGCAGCGATCAAGATATTGCTGGGTTTGGCACCTAAAACAGCGAGGCTGATAAATAAGGATGGTAGTGAAGAAGACATTCCTTTAGAGCATGTTCATATCGGAAATCATTTGCGGATCAGACCGGGTGAAAAAATACCTGTCGATGGGAAAGTCATTGATGGAACCAGTTCGGTAGATGAGTCAATGGTGACGGGGGAACCAATACCTGTCAGTAAGCATGCCGGTGACAAATTAATCGGTGCGACTGTAAATAGTATCGGTAGTCTGGTCATGGAGGCGGAGCATGTCGGCAGTGACACTTTGTTGGCACAGATAGTTCACATGGTGGCCGAGGCACAACGTAGTCGGGCACCGATACAGAAAATAGTGGATGTTGTTTCTGGTTACTTTGTGCCAGCCGTGGTCATTGCCGCAATCATGACGTTGATCGTATGGGGTTTATTGGGTCCTGAGCCACGACTTGCCCATGCCGTGATCAATGCCGTTGCTGTTCTAATCATTGCCTGTCCTTGTGCATTAGGACTGGCAACACCGATGTCCATAATGGTAGGTACGGGTCGTGGTGCATTGCTTGGTGTATTAATAAAAAATGCTGAGGCACTGGAAGTCATGGAGAAAATAGATACCCTGGTTGTTGATAAAACCGGCACCTTGACAGAAGGCAAACCAAAATTGGTCAGTGTAATTGCTGCAGATGAATTTAATGAAGAGTTGGTTTTAGGTTTGGGCGCAAGCCTGGAAACAAATAGTGAACACCCTTTGGCTGCGGCGATCATCGCCGGGGCAAAGGATAAAAATCTGTCACTCGCACCAGTGAAACAGTTTAATTCCATTACGGGCAAAGGTGTTTCAGGGGTTGTCGAGGATAAACATGTCGCTGTTGGCAATCTGAAGTTGTTGCAAGATCTCAGGATTGATGCAGCACATTTGATTGAGCAAGCTGAAGAGTTGCGACGTGATGGTCAGACTGCGATGTTTGTTGTTATTAATAACAAACCCGCCGGAATATTATGTGTCGCTGATCCGATAAAAACATCAACGCCCGAAGCAATTACAGCACTTCATAAAGACAATGTCGAGATAGTCATGTTGACCGGCGATAGTAAAACCACAGCAGAAGCCGTTGCTTCAAAGTTGGCTATTGACCAGGTGATTGCAGAAGTACTTCCAGAACAAAAAGTTGAGGTTATTAAACGACTACAATCAGAGGGACACAAGGTGGCGATGGCCGGAGATGGTATTAACGATGCCCCGGCATTGGCCCAGGCTCATGTTGGTATAGCTATGGGGACAGGCACAGATGTGGCGATGGAAAGTGCAGGAATTACACTTGTAAAAGGCGATTTACGGGGTATCGCCAGGGCACGTTCATTGAGTCGAGCGACCATGCGTAATATTCGTCAGAATCTATTTTTTGCATTTATCTATAACGCACTGGGCATTCCTATTGCAGCGGGGGTGCTCTATCCAGTCTTTGGTCTTTTATTGTCACCCATGATCGCCGCAGCGGCCATGAGTTTTAGTTCTCTTTCAGTGATAAGTAATGCGCTTAGACTTAAGCGGATGGAGTTGTAAAAATTTATATACTAGGATTATTCATGGGGGAGAATGTAGTCGGGTTCTGATGTAGCAGGCTACAGGAAAGAGTATTTATGCGGAGGCTACGGCCATCCCTTATCCAGGGAAATTGGTACTTACAAATCGAAGTCGATGACTGGCGTCTCCTGGAAGATATTTACATCGATCAATAATTGTTCCTTGCCAAAAGTCTGATACAGGGGGCGTGAGAAATATCCATGAATTAATTAAGCTGCCCTTTAGAACCAATGATGTAAACTGGAGTCACAAGGTGAAACGATCCAGCTCAGTTAAATATCGACAATGTATGATACTTTACATTTACTAAACAATTCAGACTTTCCTGCGATAAGCAGACGTAAGACAGAAATATTGCAGATCAATATCGGGCTACGTTGTAATCAGACATGTGTTCACTGCCATGTGAATTCAAGCCCTAAACGCACTGAAAAAATGGATGAAGCAACCATTGCTGCTGTTTATGATTATGTAAAAAATTGTGATGTACATACTCTGGATATCACTGGAGGTGCGCCAGAATTACATCCGCAATTCCGTGAACTAGTGGTTAAGATTAGAGCGCTGAATATCAATGTGATTGATCGTTGTAACTTAACCATATTGAGTGAGCCGGATCAGGAAGACCTGGCTGAATTTCTGGCAGAACAACAGGTAGAAATTGTTGCTTCATTACCTTGTTACCAGAAAGAGAATGTCGACAAACAACGTGGCAAGGGGGTTTTTAAGTTAAGCATAGAAGGATTGCAAAAATTGAATCGTCTGGGTTTTGGAAGGCCAGGGTCTAACCTGAATCTACACCTTGTTTACAATCCCCAGGGCCCTGAGTTACCACCGGCACAGGCGCCTCTTGAAGCGGCCTACAAGAAAACACTGATGCAGGATTTTGGTATTGAATTTAATCAGTTGTTTGCTTTAACCAATATGCCCATCAATCGTTTCGGCAATACTCTGGTTGCCAATGGAACATTTCATGATTACATGTCTCTACTGAAAAACTTTCATGACGATGACAACCTGGATAATGTGATGTGCAGAAATATGGTCAGCGTCGATTGGCAAGGCTTTGTTTATGATTGCGATTTTAATCAGATGCTGGGATTGAATATAATGAACGAAAACAAGCAGTTACATATATCCGATCTAAAAAACAGTTCATTGGAAGGTGATCCGATCACAGTGCTTGATCATTGTTACGGCTGCACTGCCGGGCAGGGGAGTAGTTGTGGTGGTGCCCTAACATAACTTTATTCGGCCTGAAATGATCTTACACACAATCGTCATCCCAACATTAAATGAAGAATCCGAGATAGAAGCATGTTTGATGCGACTACAGGGACTCAGGGAAGAAGGATTCGAAGTGATCGTGGTTGATGGCGGGAGTATTGATAAGACACCTCAGTTGCTTAAAGGACTCTGTGACCAATTTATCTCGACCCGGCAAGGCCGTGCGGCACAAATGAATGCTGGCGCAAGGCAGGCCAAAGG
>Ga0209987_10000918_pt1 | contig 15757 bp, 9 predicted proteins | sample N074metaG_FD_182134 | JGI IMG/M metagenome (GOLD analysis project Ga0209987, IMG submission 182134) | Deep subsurface microbial communities from Kermadec Trench to uncover new lineages of life (NeLLi) - N074 metaG (SPAdes) (version 2) | ecosystem: Environmental > Aquatic > Marine > Ocean trench... | reverse complement strand
CTGCCCCATCTTCGCCAGGAACGGCTGCCAGCGGGGATCGTCATGCAGATTCCTGAACGCGTAGTAAGTAGCGACGCTGCCAATACCCGTTTCGTCTTGCTCCTGTGCTCTTTCCAGCCATACAAAGGCATTGTCATTGTCACGGCGTCCGGCGAACACGGTCGCGACTTCGAGAGATGCATCTTCTGTGTGTTTCTCTATCAGTTCGGCCAGAAAATTATCGGATTCATCTTTCTGCCCCAGCTGGTAATAAGCCAGCGCCTGGCCAGACAGGCGATACGCCTCTATCGTCTCCTGCTCCATGGCCTTTAGCGCTGCCTCGGTCTCGCCAGTGGCCAGTAGCGCGAGTCCAAGCATCTGCCACGCACCGAAATGTTCGGGATGCAGCGTGAGTGCGATGCGCACACTCACCGCGGCATCGTCCGGGCGCCCGACCTTGAGGTAGGCAAGAGCCAGCTCGAAATGCCCGACGGGCCCCGCCGGATCCCGGGCGACCGCATATTCCTTGAACGCAATCGCTGTGTCCAGACGACCCAGGGATTCCGCCAGGTAGGCAACGCCGGAAATAATGTCGAGATCGGTAGGATCCAGCTTAAGCGCGCGTTCGAAGTGCCGCGCCGCTGTTGCCATGTCGTGATCGTACAATACCGCGATCCAGCCAAGCCCGGCCACGCCAACGGCAAACTGCGGGTCTATAGCAAGCGCCCGGTCGATCGCTTCACGTGCATATTGTGAGGCCTCACCCACGGGCCGTATGCCAACCAGTCCCTGGAAGACATACATTTCAGCCAGGCCCTCCAGGGCGGGCGGGTAATCGGGGTCGATGGCCAATGCCTGCTGGTACAGCTGCAGCGCCTTTTCGTAAGCTTGCGGATTATGCTCCAGCCGAATGTGCCTGGCCTGTAGAAACAGCGCATAAGCTTCCGGGTCTGTTGTTCGCACGCTGAGGGTCGCATTTCCCAGCAGCGTGAGCTTGAGTTGTTCCACGACTTCTGCCGCTATTTCATCCTGGGTCGCGAAAATATCATCGAGCGTGCGGTCATAGGTTGCTGACCACAGATGTGTATCGGTACGTGCCTCGATCAACTGGGCGGTGATACGCACCCGGTTGCCTGACTTGCGCACGGAGCCTTCAAGTATATGCGCGACATTCAGTTGCTCCGCCATGGTCGGGATATCGATGTCCTTGCCCTTGTAGGAGAACGCCGATGACCGCGAGATCACTCGCAATTGCGGAATCCTGGTGAGCAGATTCAGCAGTTCTTCGGAGATGCCATCGGAGAAGTACTCCTGCTCCGGATCGGAACTCATGTTCACAAATGGAAGCACGGCGATGGACTTGTCCCCGTAGGATTCCACCAGAGCATTGCTGCGCGCCTGCCGAGCCACGCTCTCCTCTCGCGTCGCGTCCCGCGCAGGATCCAGCACAAACTTGTCAAACGCGAAGAATCCCAGGGCCAGCGCCAAGACCAGCATGATAATGCGATCCAGTGTCTTGCTGGTCCGCGCGGTGATGGACCGACTGCGGTCAACTTCCCATTCTTTTTTCAGGCCCTCAGGCGTGAGTTCGAAGACCCACGAAAATATCAACACGGGAATGAGGCCGATGACCAGCACGATGATGACGATGCGAACATCGGTGCCGCCGAAGCCGAAAGCCGGGAAGACCGTTTCAACGACCTGAATCAACAACCACGAGACAGCCAGGTAGGCCGCCGCTACGCGCAATACGTTGCGGCGCTTCAACTCCTCCAGGAACGATACCGTCATTTCCTTCTCCCTGAAGATAACTGTAGATCAAAAAAACCCGGCGTGAATCCTCGTCGCTGACAAGCGCAGCGGGCCGGGCTTACATCCCCGAATAATTCGGGCCGCCCCCGCCTTCCGGGACGACCCAGACGATATTTTGTGTCGGGTCCTTTATGTCGCAGGTTTTACAGTGTACGCAATTAGCTGCGTTGATCTGGAATTTCGACTTGCCGTTTTCCCCGACAACTTCGTATACGCCGGCCGGGCAGTATCTCTGTGCCGGCTCATCGTATTCAGGCAGGTTGAAGTCGATCGGGATCGATTCATCCCTGAGCGTCAGGTGTGAGGGCTGGTCTTCTTCGTGACTGGTGCTGGATAAGAAAACCGACGACAGAATATCGAAACTGACAACGCCATCCGGCTTTGGGTAGTCGATCGGATTTGCCGCGCTCGCCTTTTGTAATGAATCGTGATCCGCGTGCTGGTTGCGAAGCGTAAACGGCAGTTTGCCGCGGAAGATATTCTGGTCAATGAAGGTGAATGCTGCACCGAAGAACGTTCCAAGTTTGTGCAGCGATGGGCTAAAGTTTCTTGCGCGGTGTAGTTCGTCATGCACCCATGATTTTTTGACCGCCTCGTCGAACGAACTGAGCTGCGAATATGCTTCGCCGTTCGTCAGGGCTTCGTACACGCTTTCCGCGGCGAGCATACCGGTCTTGATTGCCGTGTGTGCGCCCTTTATCTTGACGCCATTAAGGAAACCCGCGTCACAGCCAACGAGTATGCCGCCGGGGAAACTGAGTCTGGGCAGTGACTGAAGCCCACCCTTGTTAACGGCTCGCGCGCCGTAAGCGATGCGTTTGCCGCCCTGGAGACAGGCGCGCAGCTTCGGATGCTCTTTCCAACGCTGAAATTCATGAAACGGAGAGAGGTACGGATTGGTGTAGTTGAGCGCCACGATAAATCCGAGGAACACCAGGTTGTTGGCGGCATGATAAAGGAATCCGCCGCCTTCGGTTTTGTTGTCCAGCGGCCAGCCCATCGTATGCACGACCAGCCCTTCCTGGTGTTTTTGCGGATCGATTTCCCAAATTTCTTTCAGGCCGATGCCGTAATGTTGCGGGTCAGCATCTTTGCGCAGATCGAATTTTTTCATTAGCGCTTCGCCCAGGTTGCCGCGGCAGCCTTCGGCGAAGATCGTGTATTTGCCGAGAAGTTCATAGCCTGCCTGGTAACTCGATTTCTGCTGGCCGTCCTTGCCTAGCCCTAAGTCACTGGTTGCAACGCCTTTGACCCTGCCTTCGTTGTCGTATAGAACCTCGGATGCCGCGAAACCGGGGAAAACATTAATGCCGGCGGTTTCTGCTTTGTCACCCAGCCACTGGCAAAGTTTGCCGAGGCTAATGATGTAGTTGCCCTTGTTGTGCATCGGCGATGGCACCAACAAACCGGGCACCCTGATCGATTTCCTGTAACCCGTCAGGTAATGGATGATGTCGCCTTTGACCGCGGTCTTAACGGGGGCGCCCTGCTCTTTCCAATCGGGATAAAGCTCGTCCAATGCGCGCGGTTCGAAAATATTGCCGCTCAATATATGCGCGCCTATCTCGGATCCCTTTTCGACGACGACCACTGACATCTCTTTACCGTCTGCTGCGGCCAATTGCGAGAGACGGCAGGCGGCAGCGAGACCGGCCGGCCCGCCACCGACGATCACAACATCGAATTCCATCGATTCCCGTTCCGCATGCTCGGACATATCTATTTCTTCCTATCAGGGCCCACGCATTCTAACATTGCAATCGCTTTACACGAGTTGTTGAAGCCACTGTAATCGGCGGTCATCGATTGGGGAAATACTTGGGCATCCAGCAAGCATACGCAGCCGCCGTAATGAGGTGCGGTCAGGTCGAAGATCAGGCACAGCTGCGGGTGGTTGATGCACTGCAGAAACTGGAGAAGCAGATTCTCCGCGCCGAAACGCTGGCCGCCAGGTTGCGGCGACTCCTGCCCGGTTCATCTCGCGGCCGCCCACGCGGCATCTACCTGTGGGGTGGCGTCGGACGGGGCAAGACATTTCTGATGGATCTCTTTTTCGGCTCGCTGAACATCGAAAAGAAGAAACGCATTCACTTTCACCGCATGATGCGTGATATCCACGCGCGACTGAAAATCCTGAACGACGTTGAAGACCCACTGGACCGCGTCGCCGCCGACATCGCCTCCGAAACCCTTGTGCTTTGCTTTGACGAATTTTTCGTCAGCGATATTGGCGACGCCATGATTCTTGGCAGGCTGCTTGAAGGCCTCTTCGAGCGCGGCGTCGTTCTCGTGACGACGTCGAACGCACGACCTGCCGATCTGTACAAAGGCGGATTGCAGCGCGAACGTTTCCTGCCAACCATAGCATTACTCGAACAACATACGAGCGTGATCGAGCTGGACGGCGACACCGACTATCGCCTGAAACTTTTGCAGGAGGCCGGCACGTTTTTTTCTCCATCAGGTAATGTGGCTAACGCCAGCCTGATGCACTACTTCGAAGAAATCGCGTCGGGGGAAACTATCGAGAAACATGTGCTCGATGTTCTCGGGCGTGATGTGCAAACCCGACGCTGCGCCAAGGGCATTGTCTGGTTCGACTTTAAGGATATCTGCGACGGCCCGCGCAGTCAGGAAGATTACATCGAGATCGCACGCTGGTACCCGACCGTGATCATTTCGGATATGCCGGTGCTGAGCCGGGAGCTGGATAACCCGGCACGCCGGTTCATTGCGATGGTGGACGAATTCTATGATCGCAGGGTCAAACTGATCGTCTCGGCCGACGCCAGTGTCGACAAGCTGTACCAGGGCAAGCGCCTGCAGTTCGAATTCGAACGAACCGCCAGCCGGCTCACCGAAATGCAGTCAAGCGACTATCTTCACGCAGCGCATCTGGCCTGATGCGCACTGCAAACAGCTGCTTAAGCAGCTGTTACACTTCAATGATGCTGTGCTTGATATTGCCGGCCCAAAAATCGGCTACCGGGGATGCCTGAGCGTGGATGAGAAGAACGATAGAGAACTGATTTTAGAAGACTTTTTGCCGTACCGGCTGGCAATCCTGTCGCATGCGGTCAGTTCGTCGATTGCCCGCGCGTACGACCAGCGCTTCGGTCTGACGATTCCGGAGTGGCGGGTTATCGCCATCCTCGGCCGTTTCCCGGGTCTTTCCGCGGTCGAGGTTGCCAAACGTACGATGCTGGACAAGGTCGCCGTCAGCAGGGCCGTCACCAAATTGATCAAAGACGGACGCATTGACCGGCAGTTCGCGGACGCTGACCGCCGCCGCTCGATTCTCAATCTCTCCGCAGCAGGACGAAAAGTTCACGATGAAGTCGCGCCCCTGGCCTTAGGAATCGAAGACGACCTGTTGCACGGACTGACTGACGATCAGATCGGGACACTGAACGAGGTCATTGAGCGTTTGCTGGCGCGTGCTCGCTTGATCGGCGCGCCTTAAAAAAATCGCCCGCTGGGGCGGGCTCCTACGATACGAGACCATAATTCCTGACTTTGAAGTCATCCGCGGTACTACCACAATATCGGTAATCCCGGATTGCGCCACGCTATGGGCCTTGGGTTATAATCGCGGCCCGTCGCGTACAGGGTGACAGGCTTCAGTCCGCAGCATGTAATGCGGACCACGAATAAGAGTCCTGCCAGATCCCGATTTGGAGCACTTCTTGGAAACCATTGCGGATTTCGAGGTTCAGTACAGCCAGTTTCTGAATCCGGAAGGCAAACCAAGCTCGGACATTCCCGAGCTTGCGAGAGAGCCAGACACTCTGATCGGCCTGTACCGTGCAATGACGGAAACGCGGGTGTTCGATACCAAGGCCGTGAACCTGCAGCGTACCGGCAAACTCGGTACCTATGCATCCTCACTCGGTCACGAGGCAGCACACGTCGGCATCGCTGCTGCAATGCGGGAGGATGATGTGCTTGCGCCGAGCTATCGTGAAACCGGCACCATGCTATATCGCGGCGTCAGGATGGAAGAGTTACTGCTGTACTGGGGCGGTGACGAACGTGGCAGCGATTTCGCCGATGTGAAAAACGACTTTCCCTATTGCGTGCCAATTGCAACGCAGTGTCTGCATGCCGCCGGCGCAGCAATGGCCTTTCAGTTACGCGGTGAGTCGCGATGCGCGGTTTCACTGAACGGCGATGGCGGAACGTCCGAGGGCGCGTTCTATGAGGCGATGAATGTTGCCGGCGTACGCAACCTGCCGGTTATTTTTATCGTCATCAACAACAAGTGGGCGATATCGCTGCCCATCGAAGAGCAGACCGCAACGAAAACGCTTGCACAAAAAGCCGTTGCTGCCGGGATTCCGGGAATCCAGGTTGATGGCAACGACGTGATCGCTGTGCGCTATTGGGTCGAGCGGGCACTGGCGCGCGCGCGCAACGGCGAAGGCGCCTGCCTGATCGAAACTGTAACGTATCGCTTGAGTGATCACACGACTGCAGACGACGCGAGCCGTTACCGCAAGAAGGAAGACGTCGAGGCTGCCTGGAAAGTGGAACCGTTGATTCGCATCAGAAAGTACCTGACCGAGCTCGGCATCTGGGACGAAGAAAAGGAAAAAGCGCTGCTCGAAGAGGCAGCGGACAAGGTTGATATCGCGGTTCAGAAATATCTGAACACCCCAAAACCACCGGTCGAATCGATGTTCGACTACATGTACAAGGAGTTGCCGGAGTTTCTCGAAGAGCAGCGCGAACACGCTATCAGGTACGCTGACAAGAACGGGGGCGAACATGGCTGAAGTAACGCTGATTGATGCGGTGACCATGGCCATGGCGTGGGAACTCGAGCACGACCCCATGGTGGTAATACTCGGCGAAGATGTCGGCGTAAACGGTGGCGTATTTCGCGCAACTGCTGGTTTACAGAAGCGATTTGGCGTTGACCGCGTCCAGGATACGCCGCTGGCCGAGGGCATGATCGCCGGAATCTCGATCGGTATGGCAACGCAGGGCATGCGGCCGATTGCCGAGATTCAATTCATGGGTTTTATCTATCCTACCGTCGATCAGATGATCAACCATGCGGGGCGGATTCGCAATCGCACGCGTGGACGGCTGACTTGCCCGATGGTGCTGCGGGCACCTTTCGGCGGCGGCATCCATGCACCCGAGCATCACTCGGAGAGCACCGAAGCTTTGTTTGCCCACATGCCGGGCATCAGGGTTGTCATTCCCTCTTCTCCCGCCAGGGCGTATGGCTTGCTGCTCGCTGCCATCAGAGACCCGGACCCGGTCGTGTTCCTCGAACCCAAGCGCATCTACCGGCTGAACAAGCAGGAGGTCGAGGACAACGGCAAAGCTTTGCCGTTGGATGTCTGCTACATACTGCGTGAGGGCACTGACGTAACGCTTGTCACCTGGGGCGCGATGATCTTCGAAACCATGAAGGCCGTCGATCAGCTGGCGAGGAATGGCGTCAGTTGCGAAGTGATAGACCTTGCCACGATCAGCCCCATTGATTACGAAACTATCCTGGAGTCGGTTGAAAAAACCGGGCGGCTGGTGATCGTGCACGAGGCGGCCAGAAGCTGCGGTGTCGGTGCCGAGATTGCAGCAATTGTCGCAGAGAAAGGCATGTACGATTTAAAAGGGCCGATTCGGCGCGTTACCGGCTATGATGTCGTGATGCCATTGTTTCGGCGCGAGATGGACTATTTGCCAAGTGTCAGCAAGATCGTGGATGCGATCGGAGCAGCCATGCATGACTAGTCCGTCACCAGAGATCAGCACATGACAACGTTCAACCTTCCCGATCTCGGTGAGGGATTGCCGGACGCAGAGATCGTTGCCTGGCATGTCGCCGAAGGCGACCTGGTCAGCATCGATGACCTGCTGGTTTCCGTAGAGACCGCCAAAGCGGTGGTTGAAGTACCTTCCCCGTATACCGGCGTCGTCGAAAAACTGTATGCGAGCGCCGGCGATATCGTGGCGACCGGCGCACCGCTGGTGGATTTTTCAGACGTAACAGCCAGTGATGCAGTGCCGGAACCGCCTGCGGCGGATGCCGGCGAAGATGCAGCGACAGTGGTCGGCAATGTGCCGACGGGTGGCGGGCTGCTTCAGGAAACAGCCATCGCCGGGGGCAGTCGGCGGCATAAGAAAGGAAGAATAAAGGCGACGCCGTCTGTCCGCACGAAAGCGAAACGCTTGGGTCTGGATCTCGCCGAAATTACCGCTACCGGCAAAAACGGGCAGATCACTATCGCGGACCTGGATAGCCACGCAGCCAAGGGAAAAGTATTGGCGCGTTCCGCGCGGCCGAAGACAATAGCAGGACGCTCTGATCAATTGCGCGGACCGCGTCGTGCAATGGCGCAGAGCATGAGTAAATTCCGGGATGAAGTGGCGCTGTGCACGCTGTTCGACGATGCGGATATTAATGAATGGATCGTAAAACGCAACATCACCGCCAGGATCCTGCGCGCGATCGTCGCGGGCTGCGTCGCGGAACCCGGACTGAACGGCTTCTATCACTCCGACGCCATGACCCGCCAGACCGAGTCGCGGGTGGATATCGCGATGGCAGTCGACACCGAGGAGGGATTGATCGTACCGGTCATCCGCAATGTTGAAGCAATGAGCATTGACGACATACGCGCAGCAGTCAAACACCTGAAACAAGCCACGCGAAACCGGACCATTGCGCCGCAAGATATGGTCAATTACACGTTTACCCTGTCCAACTTTGGGATGATGGCGGGACGCTACGCAACGCCGCTGATGGTGCCGCCGACCGTGGGGATTCTCGGCACCGGAAAGCTGCAACATGACGTCGTCGCCGTGATGGGCGGAATCGAGGTGCACAGGAGAATCCCGCTGTCGCTGAGTTTCGATCATCGATGCGTAACCGGCGGCGACGCAGCCCGCTTTTTGGCAGCTGTGATACAGGACTTGGAAATGCCGGACTAAACGGGTATAGAGTCTCACCCAACTCGCTCCATTCAAACAAATTGACCGCAGGGCTTGCATGTCCAGACAGCAGCATCGTCGCTCCAGCGACAATACGGATCGCCTGATCGGCGAAATCGTTGCCGCCAGACCTGCGTCCAAAACCCTGAAAAACCGCGAGGATATCGACAGCTTCCTGCGAAAGTATTTCAGCGCCGTACCTTACGAAGACATGGCCGGCCGCTCGCCGAAGACCATGGGGCAGGCAGCGCTGGCGCACCTGGAATACGCCAGAACCAGGAAACCGGGAAAACCGATGCTGCGGATATTCAATCCGTCAGTAAAGCAGCATGGATACCAGTCTGCGTTCACGATCATTGAAATGGTCAATGAGAATATGCCATTTCTCGTCGACTCGGTATCGGCGGCGATCAATCGTCATGGCCTTGCCATCCACATGACGGTGCATCCGATCTTCAGCGTGCGGCGGGATGCACGTGGCCGCCTGATCAGCATCGAGAAACCCGGCAGCGAGAGTGGCCGCGACGAGTCATTTGTTCGTTTCGTGGTTGACCGCGAAGCCGACCAGCATGACATCGACTTGTTGCTGCACGAAATCAGCAAAGTCCTGGCCGACGTACGCGTGGCTGTGCGAGACTGGCGCAAGATGCGCGACAAGCTTCTCGAGGCAGCGTCGAGCCTGAACCGGGGGCCGGCTGACGCGGCGCTGCGCATGGAGAGTGACGCCTTGTTGCAGTGGCTCGCGGACGATCATTTCACGCTACTCGGATACCGTGAATACGAGCTCAAAAAGCGTGGCGAGAAACTGTACCTAATAGCTGTGAAAGGCAGCGGCCTCGGTCTTTTATCGAGCGACGAGCGCGGCAGCCATGCGGTGCAACTCACCAGCGCGATGCTGCGCCATACACGCTCCAAGGATCCGCTGATCATCACCAAGGCGAATTCGCGCTCCACCGTTCATCGTCACAGCTACCTCGATTACATCGGCGTAAAAGTTTATGACAGCCAGGGCAATCCCGCTGGCGAAAAGCGCTTCATCGGATTATTCACCTCTGTCGCTTACAGCGAAAGCCCGCGGAATATCCCACTGCTTCGGCTCAAGGTGCAGCGCGTTCTCGAACAAATGGAGCTCGATCCGGCAGGGCATCGCGGCAAGGCGCTGACCCACATCCTGGATTCTTTTCCCCGCGACGAGTTATTCCAGGGATCGGTAAAGGACCTTGTGCGCATCACCGGCGGCGTTCTCAATCTGCAGGATCGAAGTCGCGTCAAGTTTTTTCTGCGGCGCGATCCGTTCCGACGTTTTTTCTCCTGCATCATCTACGTTCCCCGGGAAAAATACACGACGGTGGTCCGTCATCGGATCGAGGATATCCTGTTGGAGGAATGCCAGGGCATATCGGTGGATACGAGTGTGCAGATCGTGGAATCTCCGCTGGCACGCATGCATACAATCGTGCGGATCAGCAGCGGCGAGCAACCAAAAATCAGCGTCAACAAAATCGAAAAACGGATCGCTGAGACCGTGGTGTCCTGGCAGGACAAGCTGCGCGATCAACTCATCGACAGATTCGGACAGGACGAGGGCTTTACTCTGTTTCGCGAGTATGGCGAAAGTTTTTCACCTGCCTACGAAGGCGACACGACACCGAGTGTTGCCTGTCTCGACGTCAAACGTATCGACGGGTTACGGAAGCGTGAACATGAGAACTTCCTGTTGCTGCACCGGCCGGAGGGTATGCCGGACGGCTGCCTGTCCTTTCGCACTTTTCGCAAAGACGAGCCACTGCCACTATCCGGTGTGCTGCCGATTCTCGAAGATCTCGGCACGGAAGTTTACAGCGAGCGCCCCTACAAGGTTCAGCTGCGAGACGAAGGCCTGTTCTGGATCCAGGATTTCCAGCTTCAGTTTGAAAATACCAGCGACCTCGACATCGAACCGGCGGCCGAACGTTTTCAGGAAGGCTTCCGCCAGGCACTGTGCGGTGAGTCGGAGAGTGACAATTTCAATGAACTGATCCTGAAAGCGGGACTGGATGCCCGTCAGACGTCGCTGATCCGCTGCTACGCAAAGTACATACTTCAACTCGGTATCCCGTTCAGCCAGAAGTTGATGGAAGAAGTGCTGGCCGCACACAGTAGTCTGGCGTGTAAGTTCGTCAGGCAGTTCGAATTGCAATTTGACCCGAAACTGTCGAAGCAATTTCGCAGCCGCGAACTCGATTCCTGTAAGGCGTCAATCGCTCGCGCGATCGCACGCGCCAAAAGCCTCGACGAAGACAGGATACTCACCGCATTTTCGGGCGCGATAAGCTCGACCCTTCGCAGTAATTACTTTCAAGAGGATGAGGATGGTAAGCCGAAGTCCTACATCTCGATAAAACTCGACCCCCGCCAGCTGCCCGAGGTGCCGCTGCCGAAGCCAAAATTTGAAATATTTGTTTATTCGCCGCGCGTTGAAGCTGTGCACCTGCGCGGCGGCGATATCGCACGCGGCGGAATTCGCTGGTCGGACAGGCGCGAAGACTTCCGCACCGAGGTGCTTGGCTTGATGAAAGCGCAGGTAGTGAAGAACACGGTCATTGTCCCAACTGGCGCCAAAGGCGGATTCGTACCGAAACGTCTGCCGGACGGTGATCGTGAAGCGATAATGAACGAAGGTATCGCCTGCTACAAAATTTTTATCTGCGGCCTGCTCGACCTGACTGACAATATTGACGGCGAAAAGGTGATATCGCCGCGAAACGTCGTGTGCCGCGACGGCGACGATCCGTATCTCGTGGTTGCGGCAGACAAGGGCACGGCGACCTTCTCAGACATCGCGAATGGCTTGTCGGCCGACTACGGTTTCTGGCTGGGGGATGCATTCGCGTCCGGCGGATCTGCAGGATACGACCACAAGAAAATGGGCATCACCGCCAGGGGTGCCTGGGAAGCGGTCAAGCGTCACTTTCGCCATTTCGGGCGGGATATCCAGTCGGTTCCATTCACGGTCGCCGGTATCGGCGACATGAGTGGTGATGTTTTCGGCAACGGCATGTTGCTGTCCCGCAAGATCAGGTTGGTCGCCGCATTCAATCACCTGCATATATTCCTGGATCCTGACCCGGACATGGCTGCGAGTTTCCGCGAGCGGCAGCGCTTGTTCCGCATGGAGCGATCCAGCTGGATGGACTACAGTGAGAAACTCATTTCAAAGGGCGGCGGTGTATTCTCGCGCCAGGCAAAGCAGATCAAACTGAGTCCGGAAGCAAGAGCAATGCTCGGCACCGCTGAGAGGTCGATGCAGCCGCTGCAACTGATTCAATCGATTTTGACGATGGATGTGGATCTGCTGTGGAACGGCGGAATCGGAACCTACGTCAAGGCGAGTACCGAAAATCATACGGATGTCGGCGACCGCGGCAATGACAACGTCCGCGTCAATGCAAACCAGTTGCGTTGTAAAGTTATCGGCGAGGGAGGCAACCTGGGCCTGACGCAACGTGCACGAGTCGAGTACAGCCTTAACGGTGGGCGCGTGAATACGGACTTCATCGATAACTCGGCCGGCGTCGACACCTCCGACCGTGAAGTCAACATCAAGATTCTTCTCAGTGCCGCGGAACAAGCCGGCCGATTAACCCGCGCCCAACGCAACAGACTACTTGCAGAAATGACCAACGATGTCGCAAGGTTCGTGTTGCGTAACAATTACCTGCAAACACAGTCGATCAGCATGATGGAAGCAAGGGCGCGCGAGCGCCTTGACGAGACGGCACGCCTGATCATCAACCTGGAAAAAACCGGGCTCCTGAATCGCGGTCTGGAATTTCTGCCCGACGAGGTTGAAATCGACGAGCGTCGGCAAAGAAAACAGGGTCTGACGCGTCCGGAACTAGCCGTCATCCTGAGTTACGCCAAGATCGACTTGTACAATGGGCTGAATCGCTCGGACCAGGCCCTCGATGATTTTCTGACGACCGATCCGCGACGCTATTTTCCGCCCGTACTGCGCCGCCGGTTCCGGGATCTCATTCCCGGTCATCGCCTCAGCCGGCAGATCCTGGCCACGCTGATCGCCAATAACATCGTCAATCGAATGGGGCCGGCGTTCCTCAAGCGTGTTCAGGTGGACACGGGCGCCAACACGGTGACCATTGCGCGGGCCTATGTCGTTGCCCGTGAGGTTTGTCAGGCGCGCGAAATCTGGCACTCGATCGAGGCGCTGGACAATAAGATTCCGGCGACCATCCAGCAGAATATGATGTTCGATGTCAGCCGCATTCTGCGGCATGCCAGCCACTGGCTCATCGATCGCTATGCCGATGATCTGGATATAGTCGACGCGGTCGAATATCTCAAGCAAGGCATGGCGTCGATCTATTCGCGCGCACCCCGCATCGCTTACGGCGCCGGCAAAGAGCGGCAAAACACTGCGGCCGAAGATTACGTTCGCCAAGGTGTGCCTGAAAAACTGGCAAAGAAAATGGCGGCGCTCCTGCTGACGCGCGGTGGGCTCGATATTGTGGATCTCGCGAATCTTCACAGGAAAGATCACGTTGAGACCGCGAAGATGTATGCAAAACTCAGCGACCGACTGGGAATAGTCTGGATGAATCGCGGCGTCGAGAAGCTGGAGGTCGAAGGCCGCTGGCAGGCGATCGCCCGCAGCAACCTTCGCGACGAGTTCTACCGCATACGGCGGGACATCGTGGGCGATATTTTCAGTGCGCGAAGCCGGGGCACACCGGAGGAAAGATTCAAACGCTGGATGGAGCGAAATATTGTCGCAATCAGAAAATTCGATGCGATACTGGCAGAAATGCGCCTGAGAAACGACATTGATTTTGCAACGCTGTCAGTGGCGGCGCAGGAACTGCGAAAACTTTCTGACGCCGAGTAGCTATGGAATCGCGGCGGGACGCCGCTCCTACGGTAAGATTGCAGCCGTAGGAGCGGCGTCTCGCCGCGATTCCATCTACAATCTCTCTGCAGAGAAAAACGGGAGCATTCATGGCAGGAAAATTAATGCTTGTCCGTCACGGGCAGAGCGACTGGAATCTCAAGAACCTGTTCACGGGCTGGACCGACGTCGACCTGACGGAAAAAGGCATTCAGGAGGCTTCGGATGCCGGCAAACTGCTGGCCGGACTCGACTACGATTTTGACATCGCCTATACCTCGGTCCTGAAGCGCGCCATTCGTACGCTGTGGATCATGCTGGATGAGATGGACAGGATGTGGATTCCGGTCATCCGGGACTGGCGGCTCAACGAGCGCCATTACGGCGCGTTGCAGGGGCTCAACAAGGCGGAAACGTCCGCAAAATACGGCACCGAGCAAGTACACATCTGGCGGCGGAGCTACGCGACAGCGCCACCCGGGGTTAGCGCGGACGACGAACGCCATCCGGCGCATGACAAGCGCTACGCCGGTATTTCCGGCTTGCCCGCGACGGAGTCACTGGCAACGACGCTGGAACGCGTGCTGCCCTGCTGGGAAGAACTGATTGCCACGGATCTTAAGGATGGCAAGAACGTGCTAATCGCCGCACACGGCAACAGCCTGCGTGCACTGGTCAAAATGCTGGACGATGTATCCGAGGACGAAATCACGAAATTCAATATTCCGACCGGCATTCCGCTTGCTTATGAACTGGATGACGATCTGACTCCAGTGTCACGCGCATTTCTCGGTGACCCGGACGCGATTGCTGCCGCCACCGCCGCGGTCGCAAACCAGGCGAAGGCAGGGTGATCTACAGCCTGGAGGATCGTGTTCCGGCGCTACAAGATGATGGTCATTTCATCGCCGACAATGCAACGATCATTGGCACTGTCAGGCTCAAAGCCAATGCAAGCGTCTGGTTTAACGCCGTACTCCGCGGTGACAACGAATGGATTGTCGTCGGCGCAAATAGCAACATCCAGGACGCCGCCGTGCTGCATGCAGATCCCGGCATTCCCCTTCACATTGGTGATTTTGTTACAGCAGGCCACAAGGTGATGCTGCATGGCTGCACCATTGGCGACAATTCCCTGATCGGCATTGGCAGCATCATCCTCAATCACGCGATAGTGGGGAACAACAGTATTGTTGGCGCCAATTCACTGATCACCGAGGGCAAGGAGTTTGCGGACGGTGTGCTGATCATGGGCAGCCCTGCAAAAGTGATTCGTAAGTTAAGTGATGCGGAAATTCAACACAACACATGGGCAGCGAAGCATTACGTAGAGAACGGCCATCGTTTCCTCGCGCACCTGAAAGAAATTGTTCGCGGCTAAAGCCGCTCCCACAACTCTTTTTAGAACGGTGGGAGCGGCTTTAGCCGCGAATCGGCGCCTATCCAAAGATTCAGCTTTGGCGTTTCGAACCGGTCGATTTGCTTCTGGCCGGGTAATCCTCGTCGAGCAGCCTCACGAGACCCTCCTGGGCGGTCGATGCCACCAGGCGGCCGTCTTCCGTAAAGAATTGCCCGCGCGCGAATCCGCGAGCGCTCGAGGCACTCGGACTGTCGAGTGAATACAGCAACCACTCGTCGACCCGGACATCGCGATGAAACCAGAGCGCATGATCGAGACTTGCCATCTGCACGCGCCCCTGTCCGAACGGCAGCCCGTGCGGCAGCGTACTTGTGCCGAGCAGTTCATAGTCGGATACGTAGGCAAGCAGATTCTGATGCAGGCTGAGCTCGTCCGGTAAGCTGTCGACGGCCTTGATCCAGACATGCTTCAGCGGTGGCAGTTTCTCAGGCTTCAGGAAATTCATTGGCCGCACCGGACGGAATTCGAACGGCCGTTTATCAGTCAGGTAACGCCGCATTTTCTCCGGGATGTTCTCGAGAATCTCCGGCGACACTTCAGTCAGATCCTGCAGGCCGTCGGGTCCGGGGACGTCAGGCATTTCCGCCTGATGCTCGAGACCGTCTTCCGGTTTCTGAAATGACGCAGCGAGATTGAAAATCGGGCGCCCGTGCTGAATGGCGACGACCCGGCGCACGGAAAAACTGCCGCCATCCCGTGAGCGATCGACCTCGTAA
>Ga0209987_10000912_pt1 | contig 15793 bp, 15 predicted proteins | sample N074metaG_FD_182134 | JGI IMG/M metagenome (GOLD analysis project Ga0209987, IMG submission 182134) | Deep subsurface microbial communities from Kermadec Trench to uncover new lineages of life (NeLLi) - N074 metaG (SPAdes) (version 2) | ecosystem: Environmental > Aquatic > Marine > Ocean trench... | reverse complement strand
GACCAACATCCGGTTGTCGGGCACAGTCCCGAGCGCGCTCGATCCGCCCTCAGGCTGCAGGTTCCACACACGCTGCCCGCGCAAAATTGGCCGCATATGCGAGACCGAGGACCCCCCGTGGCGCGAGGTAACAGAGGAACACCGAATCCATTGCCACATCCCCCTGAAAGAACTGCGAGCTGTGGAACCGGTCTTCAGAACTGAGCAGTGAGCTGTTAATGTAGCTGGGGATCGCTGGCTAGAGCCAGGCACGAAGCGCCAAACCTGCGAGGCTACCGGTACACGCGTTAGCGCTTGTCATGATGAGGAAAGCAACATTTATGGATGGCAATGAACTGGCGGCTCAATTTATCCGGGACACCCGCTGGAATGACCTACCCGATGCGGTGCAGCACCAGGCAAAGCAGTGCTTGATCGACATCATCGCTGCGATGGTGGCTGGGGTCTTGACGCCCATCAGCGACATCACTGCTGGCTACGCCCCTATTACGTGGCCTGGAGACGACGCGACAATACTGCTACACGACAAGCGTGCGACGGCTGCTGGAGCGGCCTTCGCCAACGCGTGTGCGGCTAATGCTCTGGACTGCGATGACGGAGGCGCCTATACACGAGGACATCAGGGAGCGCAGGTTTTTCCGACCGCGCTGGCGCTCTGCGAGTCGTTGCGCCTCGGGGGAAGCGAGATGCTGACGGCTGTCGTGGTGGGCTATGAGATCTCCCATCGTTTTGCACGCTGCTGGCACGATTACCTGCACCCGATCTACCAGGCTGACGGCTCCTGGGGATCGGTCGCCAGCGCAGCGACAGCGGCCAAGTTGATGGGCCTTGACACGCAGACCATTCAGCAGGCTCTGGGTATCGCGGAATACCATGCACCCAACCTCCCAATGGAGCGTGACCTGATCGATCCGGCGATGGTCAAGCACGGTCACGGCTGGGCCGTCATGACCGGGATTATCGCTGCCGAGTTAGCCGAGCGAGGCTTCACAGGCATCCCCGGCCTGATGGGATCCGAGAAATACAACGACTGGGTAGCGACACTCGGAGACGAGTACATCATGGTTGATGGCGTCGATTTCAAATCGCACTGTTCTTGTGGCTGGGGTCACACGGCCATTGCGGCGGTGCAGAAATTACAGCGCGAACACGATTGGAAAGTCGAGGACATCTCGGCGATCACGGTCGAGGGACACCATTGGGCGGTCGTGCTCCACACCGCGCATCCGACCACAACTGAGGAGGCGCAGTTCAGCGTCAAGTGGCCATTGGCTGCCTATATGATTGACGGAGAGGTCGGGCCGGATCAGATCCTCGAGTCACGTTTTGGTGATGTAATAATCAACGCATTGGTCGACAAAATCGAGTTGGTGGAGTCAGAGGAGTTCAACGAACTCTACCTTCCGAGTTTCGAGGGTGGCGATGAGGGTTATAGTCCCGGACGAGTAGTGATTCGTTTTGCGGATGGCAAGACCCTGGACTCAGGAGTGGTCTCGGACTCATGCCGGATCGAGGCCCGGGGGGATGAGGAGCGGCTGGAGCGGAAATTCCGCTGGCTGACCGGCTACGTCCTGGAGCAGGACCGGATCGATCAGCTGCTGGAGATGTTGTGGCACTTTGAGGAAGTTTCGGACGTCAGGGAGCTTACAGCCCTGCTTCAGAAACGCTGACAAAAACGGAACAGCGAAATGACCGACAGAAAAATGGAAGCGGTTCCTAAAGTTCAATAATGTATGACACGATGAGACTCGTCTGAAAGCGCCATAAGGATTGACAAAGTGCAAGCTAGTGGGTCAGTCTCATGTACTGTACTGGAGGCATAGGTGTATATTGTATAACGCCTAAAATGAGGCATATTCAGCATGGCCGACATGAAAATGGAAGCGGAGATCATTTTCGAATCGCACATCCCCAATGCCTTGCGACGGGCCCTGGAACGCGCTGGCGACGAGGGCTTCGTCGCGTCGATGCCGGCATTGCTTCATGCAAGGGCAAACGCGGATTATGACAACGTCATCTGGAACACCTGGTTCACCGCAAATTCCGAGGAAAGCGTCGTTACCACCGCGCAGGGTAATCATGTCATCGTCGCGATTCACGGGGGCGGCATTTACGCATCACCTGCGAGATTCGAGAAGATGTATTACGCCAGCAGAGACTTCCGGAATACGCATGGGTATACCGAACAATTTGCCGGCAAGATCAGCAAGCAAGAAGCGCGCGAGGTATTAGAGGGCAGGATGCCGGACGGTGCAGAGGTTCCAGTTTATCCGTTCGAAGAATTCAAACAGGGTATTGGCGATTTGCCGATTCGATACGGTGTCATTCTCGACTATGAACTGGCCAGGCAATCCCTCCGGGGTTATGAAGACATTGAGGTTCTGAAAGACGATCCGAATATGATTGTGCGAGCTGGTGGTGTTGAGGCGAATGCCGCCTATCTCGACAAGTTCCGGGATCGTCACAATACGAAGTTAATGGGCCACTGGCACCCTTACAACCGCATCGATCCTGACCAGCCGCAGACGAGAATATTGTTCCTGGCTGGCAATCAGGGGGGGTGGGGCACCGATGATGATGACTTTGGTGAGTATGGATATGACAGCGAGTACGGGTTGGGCGGTGATGCCAGTATCGGGGGCATGGCCCGCTATGTTGCGCTCGCACCGCGGGATGCTGCAAGCAGATTGCGACATATTCCTTTTCGGAAAAAGAAGGACAAAAAAACAGAGGACATTGAGCCGGAAGCGGCGATTATCTTCGGAATACACAAACCTGTCGCGTTGCAACGAGCCTTGTCTCATGCCGGTGAAGACGGTTTCGTCGCATCGATGCCGCAGTTAATTCATGCCCGGACCAATGCTCCTTACGACAATATATTGTGGAACACCTGGTTCAGCTCTTACTCTGAAGAAAACGTGGTCACGACGCCGCAGGGCAATCATGTCGTCGTTGTAATTCATGGTGGCGGCATTTACGCCTCACCGGCGAGACTGGAGAAGATGTACCACGCCAGTACGGACCACCGGAGTGTGCATGGGTTTACCGCACAATTTGCCGCCAAGATCAGCGAACAGGAGGCCCACGACGTATTGGAGGGCAAGCTGCCGGACGGAACAGAGGTTCCGGTTTATCCGTTCGAAGAATTCAAAAACGGAATTGCCGATCTGCCGATTCGCTACGGTGTCATTCTCGACTATGAGCTGGCGAGGAAATCTTTGAGCGGTTACGTAGAATTTGAAGTGCTGAAGGATGATCCGAATATGATTGTCCGCACAGGGGGCGTTGCAGCGAATGCCGCCTATCTCGACAAGTTCCGGGCTCGTCATAATACGAAGTTGATGGGCCACTGGCACCCATACAACAGCATCAACCCGGATCAGCCACAATCGAGCACGTTGTTCCTGGCTGGCAACCAGGGAGGCCAGGGCAGCGATGTTGATGGCTTCGATCCGGCGTCGCGGACACAAAGAGAGGATGGCTATAACAGCGAAACCGGGTTGAGCGGCGGCGGCGGCATGGGGGGGCTTTCCCGCTACGTTGTGGTAGCACCGCGAGATGTGTCGACGGATTTGCGCAACTTGGACTTCGAACATTGAGCGAATCAGTCACCGAATTCTATGACCGCCTGGGCCCTATGTTCCATCACAACATGGGGTATGACTGGGAGGCGGGGGTGCGATGGGAAGGCGTATGGCTCGACCGCTTCTTCGCGAAGCAGTTGGGCGGCCCGGGGCCCTGGTCTGTCCTGGACTGTTCCTGCGGAACCGGCACCCAGGCAATCGGCCTGGCGCTTCACGGCCATCAGGTCCACGCCACAGATTTGAGCCCGGTGTCAGTCGACTGCGCCCGACAGGACTCCACCGAGTTCGGCGTCGACATCACTTTCGGTGTCGCCGACTTTCGCAAGCTGAGTGCTTCCATCTCGGATACCTTCGACGTCGTCATTTCCTGCGACAACTCGTTCGCGCACTGTCTCCACGACGACGATCTCACTGCCGCCTTGGCCAGCATTAAGACAAGACTCAAACCCGGCGGCCTCCTGCTTCTAAGTATCAGGGACTATGATGCGTTGATCGCGGAAAAACCCATCTTCAACAGCGAGCGCGTCCACGACGAGACGGACGGTCGCCGCATTGCCTTTCAAGTGTGGGACTGGGCAAGCGACGGTCGCAGCTACCGCCTCAATCAATTCCTGATCAAAGAGAATGACGGCGGCTACGAGCTAATGCATTTCGAGTCGGAACTCCGGGCGTTGCTGCGCGACGAACTTATGACCGCCGTCCAGGACGCGGGGTACGAGGACGTACGCTGGCACGATCCCGACGCAAACGACTACTATCAACCCATCGTGACCGCCCGCAAACCATGAAAATGCAGCCGTCGATTATTTTCGAACCGCATATCCCCACCGCGTTGCAACGCGCGCTGGAACACGCCGGAGATGATGGTTTCGTGGCATCGACACCGCAATTGTTGCACGCCCGGACGAGCGCACCGTATGACAATATCATCTGGAACACCTGGTTCACGGCGCACTCCGAAGAAAGCACGGTGACGACACCGCAAGGAAACCGTGTCGTGGTAACGATTCATGGCGGCGGAATTTTTGGTTCTCCGGAACGATTTGAGCGGAGCTTGAATGCCGACCTGAACCATTCGAATTCAGAGGGCATCACCGGGCAAACCGCTGCGAAGATTAGTCAACAGGAAGCACACGACGTACTGGAAGGCAGACTACCGAATGGCAGCGAGATTCCGGTATATGCATTCGATGAGTTCAGGCGTGGTGTCACCGATTTGCCGATGCGTTACGGCGTCATACTGGATTTCGAGCTAGCGAGAAAATCCAAAAGAGGTTACGAGCGTTTCGAGATACTGGAGAACGATCCAAACATGATCGTGCGCGCCGGCGGCGTCGAACCGCTGGCAGCCTATCTCGACAAGTTCAAAGACCGTCACGACACCGAATTGATGGGGAACTGGCATCCATTCAACCGGATCGATCCGGATCAGCCACAGACTCGCATAACGTTCCTGGCCGGCAACAAGGGCGGCGTGGGTAGCGACGTCGCGACCGGCTACGGCTATGACGAGGAATACGGCATGGGCGGCGACGCCAGCATGGTCGGCATGGCCCGCTATATTGCTGTTGCGCCACACGACACGTCCACCAACCTGCGCGAACAGGACTTCGATACTAAAAGAGATGCAACCGACGATAATTTTCGAACCGCATATCCCTTCCGCGTTGCAACGCGCGCTGGATTACGCCGGAGATGAGGGCTTCGTGGCATCGCTGCCGCAACTACTGCACGCCCGGGCCAATGCGCCCTACGACAACATCATCTGGAATACCTGGTTCACTTCGAACTCCGAAGAATGCGTGGTCACGACGAATCAGGGCAATCACGTGGTGGTGGCCGTCCACGGCGGCGGCATACTGGGTACGCCCGAGCGTTTCGAGCGGAGCGTGTATGCGGATATGGACCATCGCAATACAGAAGGTATCACCGGACAAGGCGCTGCAAAGATCACGAGGCAGGAGGCCCGCGACGTACTGGACGGCAAGCTGCCCGACGGCACCGAGATTCCGGTCTACCCCTTCGATGAGTTCAGGCGGGGCATCAATGACCTGCCAATGCGCTACGGCGTCATCATCGACTATGAGCTGGCCAGGAAGACTGAGAAAGGGTTTACGCCATTCGAAGTTTTGAAGGAAGAACCGAACTTCATCGTACGCGCCGGCGGCGTCGAAGCAGCGGCAGACTATCTCGACATGTTTCAGGCTCGCCATGACACTAAACTGATGGCGAACTTCCACCCCTTCGACCGTATCGATCCCGATCAACCCCAGACGCGCGTAATATTCCTGGCTGGCAACAAGGGTGGTGTCGGCAGCGAGGGCGACTATAACTACGGCTATGACTCTGACTACGGTATTGGCGGCTATGCCCATATGATCGGGATTGCCCGTTATGTTGCCGTCGCGCCGCGCGACGAATCGGTCAGCGACTTACGCGGCCAGGACTTCGAATAATGAAGGAAGACCAATACATGATTACACGTCGCAAGTTATTCCAATCTACTACCGCGATTGGCATCGGCATGCTAGCCAGCCCGGCCGGTTTCGCAGAAAAACACGAATCGAACATGGCCGCGAGAATCTTCTTCGATTCCTACGGCGCGCTGGCATTACGCCAGGCGGTGAAATACGCGGGCGACGACGGGTTTGTCGCATCGTTGCCGCAAATCTTGCATGCCCGGGTTAACGCCGACTATGACAATATCATCTGGAACACCTGGTTCACGGCAAACTCCGAAGAAAGTGTCATCAAGACGCCACAGGGCAATCATGTCGTTGTCACCGTTCATGGCGGCGGCATATTTGGCAAGCCCTCTCGGCTCGAGCGTTCTCTGCGCGCCGACCTGAGCCGCCACAACACTCACGGTCTGACGGGACAGTACGCCGCCAAGATCACAGAATTTGAGGCACGCGAACTGTTGGGTGGCAGGCTACCGGACGGCACGGAGTTCCCGATCTATGATTTCGACGCGTTCAGGCAGGGCATTGCAGACCTGCCCTGGCGATACGGCGTCGTCCTCGACTTCGATAAGGCAAAAAAGTCCGAGACCGGCCACGTCACATTCGACACATTGCGGGATGACCCGATCATGATCTGCCGCGCGGGTGGCGTTGACGCGGCGGCGGCGTATCTGGACAAAGCCGGAAAACGCAATGACACGAGCAAGATGCGAATTGTGCACGGACATGACGAGATCAAGCCGGATGAACCCCAGACGATCTTGTTAACCCTGGGTGGCAATAAAGGTGGTATGGGCAGCGACGGCCACGAGGGCCTGAGTTGGGGTTATGGCGAGGACTGGGGCCTGGGTTGGTCCGGGCCAGTAGGCATGGACCGATACGTCGCCGTCGCACCGGGGAATGCGTCGACGAGTTTGCAGAAGCTGGATTTCGAGTTTTAGTCGCCTACATTTTGTCGGCGAATTCCAGATTCTCCTTTCGGAGGTTCGCGTCGGTTCCGAACGCATAATGCTTTGACATGTCGGCGGAATAGCGACTCGCGGGCGGCTTCTTGCCCAGGGCTTCCGCCATTGCCCGAATGTGATGCGGCCCGGCGCCGCAACAGACACCCTGATACGTGACTCCCAGCGCAAGTGCCTTCTTGGCAAATTCCGCAATCTCGTAACGATTGCAGGTCAGGGCATCGAGCCCAACGGGGAAAGCGCGGTCCGGAATACAATCGCACCCGGAATCCGTAAGTGCCTGAAAGTTAACTTCTTTCTCGGTGGTTCGATAAGGCACCGGGAGCGCAGCCAACGGCCCTTCGACTTCCTTACTGATCTCTTCCAGGAGTGGTAACATCGTGTTGGGTCCGCGGATACAATTCACGCCGACCACATCCGCGCCTGCGTCTTTCAAACGTTGGCAGGCCTCGGGAACGCTGTAATCGTCTCGCAATCCCTCGCTGTGCACCGCCAGCGTTACCACGGAAATCGCCCCAGCATCTTTAATCACTTCCAGAGCAAGCGCGGCTTCTTCGTAAAATGAAATGGTTTCGGCAATTATGAAATCCACGCCGGCATCCATCGCCCAACCAACCTGCTCTTCGAACATTGCTCGCGCAATCTTTTTGCTTTCGGCATCGTCCGGTAAGAAAACATTCGTGTTGCAGATATCGCCGGCAAACAGTGCATCCCCTTCCCGGGCGACCTCTTTTGCGAGCTTCAGTGCGGTACGGTTAATTTTCTCCAGATCACCCTCACGCCCGACGAGCTTGAGTTTGTCGCGATTCGCGTAATAGGTGAAGGCTTCGATCACATCCGAACCGGCATGCATGAACTCACGGTGCAATTCCGTGACTACGTGGGGGTGATCCAGCACAACCTCCGGAACGAATGCCCCGGCCTGCAGATACCCTCGCCGTTCCATTTCAAACAGATAGCCTTCTGCACAAATCACAGGGCCCTGGTCGAGTCGTTCCAGCAGGTTGAGTGATGATGTCATCTTATTTCTCCAATCAGGCGACACTCTTTGATCGTAAATTCTTTCAACGGCGACCCGCGGCAGCCAGATTGTCAGGTAACTCGCCACCGCCTATCGCGGCGGAGATCGAATCAGCGGCGGCGATAACGTCGGGCGCAATCTCTTCCATCACCTCTTCAGTTAAGCGGCTGGAATGCCCGCTTACGCTTATCGCGGCGGCAACTTCGCCCAATCCATTCTGGATCCACCGGGCGATGCCATTTACGCCAATCTCATTTTCTTCGACATCAATAGCGTATCCCTGCGCCCGAAATTCAGCCAGTTGTGCCTCGAGGTCATCGACTTCGGTGATCGTGTTTGCCGTCTGCGGTGGCAGACCGCAGGAGCGGTAGATGGTTTGGCGCATCGGCGCGTCCCATTGCGCCATGAAAGCTTTGCCCAGGGCGGTGCTGTGGTATAGCGATCGCCAGCCAGCCTTAGCGGTGGCATGCAAAATCCGGGTTCCCTGGAAACTGTCGACCACCAACAGATCGAGCAGATCGGGCAGGCCGAGATTCACGGTCTCGTTCGTCGTTTTGCAAAGGCCGGAGAGTATGGGTCGCGCCAGGTGCGAAATATGCAGCCGATCCTGGACAATCCGCCCTAGCTCGAGGTTGCGCAATCCGAGTCGGTAGCGCCTCGAATGATCATCTTGCTCGACGAAACGAAGCGTCACGAGGGTTGCGATCAGGTTGAAAGCAGTTGTTTTGTTGAGCGACGTCGCCCGGCTGATGTCACTGAGGCCAACGCCCTCCTCGCCGCTGACAGCGATAACATCAATGATGGCGCTGGCTCGGGCCAACGCTTGAATTCGCGGGGCTTTTACGGTTGTTGAAGCAGTCGCCATCAGGAGTTTTTCCTATAGTTCAATAATGTATGACAGTTTTTGAACCCTCCAAAAGTGCCATAATGATTGACAGAGTGCAATTAGATGAGTCAGTCTCTTGGTTCTACGAATATTTTCAGTGCGGAATCTTACCCTCTCAGCAAATCGTAGTCGAGCTTTAGTTATACATTATACATCGCCCAGAACAGGACGCAATTAAAATGGCCGACATGAAAATGGAAGCGGAGATCATTTTCGAGCCGCACGTCCCGAATTCGCTGCGCAGGGCACTGGAATACGCTGGAGACGACGGCTTCGTGGCGTCGATGCCGCAGCTGCTGCACGCCCGGACCAATGCCGATTACGACAACATCATCTGGAATACCTGGTTTACATCGAATTCCGAGGAAAGCGTTGTCACGACTCCACAGGGCAATCGCGTCGTGGTTGCAATCCATGGGGGCGGCATATTCGGGTCGCCGGAACGGTTCGAGCGAGTGTATCGCGCAAGTGTCGACCGTTCGAATGCAGATGGATTCACTGGGCAATATGCCGCCAAGATATCCGAGAAAGAAGCCCACGATGTATTGGAAGGCAGGCTGCCGGACGGCACCGAGGTTCCGGTCTATCCTTTCGACGAATTCAAACAAGGTATCGACGACCTGCCAATCCGTTACGGTGTCATTCTGGACTTCGAACTGGCAAGGCAATCCAAGAGAGGGTACGAGGATTTCGAGGTTCTGAAGGATGATCCGAATATGATCGTCCGCGCTGGTGGCGTAGAAGCGAACGCCGCATATCTCGACAAATATCGCGACCGTAACAATACGAAGGTAATGGGTAACTGGCATCCGTACAACAGAATCGATCCCGACCAGCCTCAGACTCGCCTCCCATTTCTCGCCGGCAACCGGGACGGCAAATTTTCTGAGGGCGATGACCCTGAGGAATGGGGTTACGACTGTGAGTACGGCCTGGGCGGTGATGCCTGTATTCACAATATGGCCCGCTACATCGCAGTCGCACCGTGCGACACGTCGACAAGCTTACGCACCCTGGATTTCGACCCCTGAGAAACACATGGGACACAAGATGAGGTGGCGAAATGGCCGCACCCGTAACAGAGTTCTACGACAATTTGAGCCCTGAGTACCGCCACAACATGGGGTGGGACTGGGAGGCGGTGATGCGCGAGGAAGGCGCGACACTCAACCGCTTCCTTGAAGAGCAGTTGGGTCGCCCGGGACCCTACACAATAATTGACTGCTCTTGCGGAATCGGCACCCAGGCGATCGGACTTGCGCTGCAGGGCCACCAGGTCCACGCCACAGATTTGAGCACGGTTTCGATCGACTGCGCCCGTCAGGAGGCTAGCAAGCTCGGCGTCGAGATGACGTTCGGTGTTGCCGACTATCGCGAGCTGGGCGAGACCATCTCCGATACCTTCGATGTCGTCCTGTCGTGCGATAACTCGATCGCGCACTGCCTGAAAGACGAAGACCTCGACGCCGCTTTGAGCAGTATGAAGGCGAGGCTCAATCCCGGCGGTCTCTTGCTCATCAGCTTAAGAGACTACGACGAGCTAGTGGTGGACAAGCCCCGATTCAACAACGAGCACGTCCAGGATTTGCCGGACGGACGTCGCATTGTCTTTCAACTGTGGGACTGGGCGGACAACGGTCGCCAGTATCGCAATACGCAATTCCTGATCAAGCAGACTGACGACGGCTATGAGCTAAAACCTTTCGAGACGGAGCTTCGGGCACTGCTGCGTGACGAAATAGTGTGCGCTGTCGAAGCGGCCGGGTACGACAACGTGCGCTGGCATATTCCAGAAGAGAGCAACTATTACCAGCCGATCGTGACTGCACATAATCAATGAATAACCAAAACATTATGAATGACACGAAATTGGAAGCGGCGATCATCTTTGCAACGCATCTTCCAGACGCATTACAACGAGCCCTGGAATACGCGGGGGACGACGGATTCGTGGCATCGATGCCGCAATTGCTGCACGCCCGTGCGAATGCGCCCTTCGACAATGAAATCTGGGACACGTGGTTCTTCACGTCGAACTCCGAGGAGAGCTTGATCAAGACACCCCAGGGCAATCACGTCGCGGCGATTGTTCATGGCGGTGGAATCTTCGCAACACCTGCACGATTCAGAAAACTCTACCTTGGCAGCACGGATCGCCACAGCAAGGACGGTTTTACCGGGCTGTTCGGCGGCAAGATCCTCGAGACTGAGGCGCACGATATGCTGGAAGGTCGGTGTCCGGATGGCACCGAGATACCAGTTTTCCCTTTCAGCGAATTCCGAAAAGGAATTTCGAATCTTCCACGACGTTATGCCGTGATTATGGACTTTGAAACGGCCAAAACATCGGCGTGCGGCCTCACCTCGTTCGATGAACTGAAGGATGACCCGTTGATGATCGTTAGGGCTGGCGGGGCCGAAGCGGCGGCAGCCTATCTCGACAAGGCACAGGAGTATTACGGTACGAGCGAAATGGGTAGCTGGCACCGGTTTGACGACATGGATCCGATGCTTCCCCAGACCTGGGTGCAGTTCGTGTATGACTGCCTGGGCGGCGCAAGCGACAAGGACAACAGCGAGTTGTCAAAACGGACCGAAGGGATGATGGATATCTGGTTCACGCATTACCGCATCGCGAGAGACGCGGGATTCGGCATTCGCGCAGACACGGCGTCGATCAACACGGCCCGTTACGTCGCGGTCGCGCCGCGTAGGGAGTCCGCTAGTGTCAGACATCTGTCCTTTGCCCAATACCAACCACCCGTAATTCGATGACATGAAAATGGAAGCTGCGATTTTCTTCGATTCCTATCTACCCTACGCTTTGCGAGGAGCGCAGGAGTATGCGGGCGAGGACGGCTTTGTCGCATCGATGCCTCAGCTGCTGCATGCCAGGGTCAACGCCCCTTATGACAATATTATCTGGAACACCTGGTTCAACCCGAATTCCGAAGAAAACCTGATCACGACGCCGCAGGGAAATCGGGTCATCGTAACGGTTCATGGTGGTGGCATATTCGCGTCACCGGATAGATTTGAGAAGCTGTTCCGTGCAAGCACAGATCGATTCTGTGAGGTCGGCTTTACCGGACTGTTCGCCGGTAAAATCACTGAACGGGAAGCGCATGGTTTGTTGGCTGGGCAATTACCTGACGGTGCCAATATTCCGGTGCTCACGTTCAACGAATTATCGAAGGGCGTCGCGGACCTGCCCCGCCGCTACGCCGTCGTCCTGGACTTCGAAACGGTGAAGAAATGCAAATGCGGATACGAGGCGTTTGAGGATTTGAAAGATGATCCGCTAATGATCATTCGCGCCGGAGGGATCGAAGCGGCATCGGCGTATCTCGACAAAGCCAGGGAGCGCCACGACACAGCTAAAATGGGGAGTTGGCACCCGTATGAAAACGTTGATACTCCGCATCAACACCAGACTCGCGTGCCGAATCTGTCCGGGGCTCTTGGAGGTGTGGGTAGCGAGGACGACGACGGGCATCTGTACGGCTATGACACAGAATACGGCATCGGCGGCGATAGCTGGATCCACAACACCAGCATGATCAACGTCGCCCGCTACGTCGCGGTTGCACCGCGCGATGCGTCGACGAGTGTGCGAAATTTGCCATTTACGGGGCAATAGACCATGGAATCTGTATCGTTCGGGCGCACCGGCTTGAAAGTCAGCAGGCTGTGTTTCGGCACGATGGGCGTCGGGTCCAGCAAATGGAAGCCCTGGGTGCTGGACAAGGCGGACTCGAAGAAGCTTCTCAAACGATGCCTCGACCTCGGCATCTCGTTCTTCGATATGGCCGACTGGTACTCAATCGGTGAAAGCGAGCGAATTGTAGGCTCGACGCTGACCTCCATGGTGCCACGTGATCAACTTGTTTTTACAACCAAAGCGCATTATGCGATGAGCGATGACCCAAATGACCAGGGCCTGTCGCGAAAACATCTCCTGTCAGCGATCGACAACAGCCTTGAGCGCATTGGCACCGACTACGTCGACATATTCATGGTGCATGCGTTCGACCCAAACACGCCGCTTGAAGAAACCATGGAAACATTGCACGACATCGTAACGTCCGGCAAAGCTCGCTATCTCGGCGCGTCGACGATGTTCGCCTGGCAGTTTGCACAGATGAACGCCATTGCGCGCGAGAACGGCTGGACGCCGTTCGTCAACATGCAATGTCAGTACAGTCTCCTGTATCGCGAGGAAGAGCGCGAGATGATTCCCTATTGTCTTGACCAGGGCATCGCCGTTACGACATTCAGCCCGCTGGCCAGAGGCTGGTTGTCCGGAGCTAGTGATCGCCGCGCGGAAACCGATCCTTACCGCGCTAGAAACTATGGCGATGCGCTGGATCTCGAAATATGCAAGCGCGTAGAGGCGATCGCCGCCGCGCATGGCACGAACATGGCACAGGCTGCTCTGGCCTGGATCTACTCGAAAGACGCGATATGTAGTCCAATCATCAGCGCAGCGTCGCTTGACCAGCTCGACAACAATATCGGTGCACTTGACCTCGAACTCACGCCCGAAGAGCTCGAGTCGCTGGATCAGATGTACCGACCACGCGACGTCGTCAATGACTATGTGACCGAGCTGACACCACGCCATTTGGGTGGAGTCCTGTCGGTCACTTAAGGGAACAGAAATGGCACTTCAGAATTTTGGACCAACAGCATCCCCGGCTGAAGTTGCTGCTGCGACGCTAATAGACGGTGCCGCCATTGTTTCCGAGCTGGTCCCCGTGGACCTGGTGGATTCAGTCGCAGCCGAACTGCATGCAAACCTGGACGACTTCGGCTATCGAAGCAAACGTGACTTCTCCGGCCATAACACGAATCGCTGTCATCACGTTATCGAAGAATCGCCCAGCAGCGTTACCCTGATCGGGCACGATATGGTCATGAATGTCGCGGACGCCATTCTTCTGCCGCACTGCGAGAGTTACCGGATAGGCAGCATCACTGCGATCGAAGTCTGTCCGGGCCAGACGGTGCAGAACCTGCATCGCGACGATTGCATTTATCCTGTGCAACTTCCCGGCATGGAAATGCTGATCGGTTGCGTGTGGGCGCTCACCGATTTTACTGAGCAGAACGGCGCAACACAGATTGTTCCGGGTAGTCATCGCCACATCAGCATGGGCGAGAACACCGACGTTTCCAATGTTGAGCAGGCCATAATGCCTAAAGGCTCTGTCCTGTTCTATTTGGGGTCAACCATGCATGGCGCGGGCGCGAACCGGAGCGATAAGGCGCGCATGGGCCTCATCAACCTCTACTCCCTTGGGTGGCTGCGGCAAGAGACAAATCAGTATATGAGCGTGCCGCTGGAACGCGCTCGGGCCCTCGACGAACGGATGCGCCGCCTGCTCGGCTATACGACGCATGACAGACTGGGAGATCGTCTCGGCAAGTACTACGGAGGCGATACTTCATTTATCGACAAGGATAACTACGCCAGGAATTATCGGCCCTTCCCGTCGGAATCGAAGGAGGAGGAATAGACCATGGAGACTATTCCGTTTGGCCGAACCGGCCTGAAGGTCAGCCAATTGTGTTTCGGGACGATGACGATCGGAAGCAGCAAATGGAAACCGTGGGTACTCGACAAGAAGGATGCAAAGCCGTTGCTCAAACGTTGCCTCGACCTCGGCATTACTTTCTTCGACACGGCGAACTGGTACTCAACCGGCGAAAGCGAGCGTGTTGTGGCCGCGACGCTGATATCCATGGTCCCGCGCGATCAGCTTGTGTTGGCCACGAAAGCCTATTACCCCATGAGTGACGATCCGAATGATCGCGGCTTGTCCCGCAAGCATCTGTTGTCTTCCGTAGACGCAAGCCTGCGTCGCATGGGCACCGACTACATCGATCTCTTCATCATCCATGCCTTTGATCCCGGTACGCCCATCGAGGAAACGATGGAAGCCCTGCACGACATCGTCCGCGCCGGCAAGGTTCGTTACCTGGGCGCCTCGACGATGTTTGCCTGGCAATTTGAGCAAATGAACCACGTGGCTCGGTACAACGGCTGGACGTCGTTCGTCAATATGCAATGCCAATACAATCTGCTCTACCGCGAAGAGGAGCGGGAAATGTTCCCGTATTGTCGTGACCAGGACATAGCTGTTACGGCTTTCAGCCCCCTCGCCCGTGGCTGGCTGTCGGGCAGTAAAAAAGTCCGCTCGCAAACCGACGCCTCTTTTGCCCTGTTCCATGGCGATGCGCTGGACCTAGAAATTATTGCCCGGGTCGAGGCCATCGCCGGGACACACGACGCGACGATGGCCGAAGTGGCATTGGCCTGGGCCTACTCCAAAGACGCCATCTGCTGCCCCATCATCGGCGCCAGTTCGGTGAGCCAGTTGGAAAATAATGTCGGTGCGATGAATCTTGAACTCAAGGAGGATGAGATTGCATCACTCGACCAGCTATACCGACCACGCGACGTCATCAACGATCATGTCCCCAACCCGATGTCGCGCTATTTGCAATCAGAACAGAGCAAGGAAAATTAGATGGATAAGGATCAAGCCGAACGTTCGACGATGGATTTGCTAAGCGCCGTGCGCGTGTACTTCGAAGCCGAAATAGCCAAAGACACTAATGCAGCGGCACCCCTGAAACGTATACTTGCCGAATTGCCACAGCTTAGGCTGTCATCCGATCGACCCGCAGCCGCGCAGCTACCCGTGTGCCGCCACCTTTCCCGCGCCCTTGATCTCGGCGAAGCCGGGCCGGCAGCATCGGTAGCGGCCGCCATTCGCGAACTCGAACCCACGCTCGAATGGCAGCACAACACGCGTCACACGGTGGCGCTGAGAGGCGTCGAATTCATGGACAATTACGCCTATACCAACTTT
>Ga0209987_10000911_pt1 | contig 15799 bp, 17 predicted proteins | sample N074metaG_FD_182134 | JGI IMG/M metagenome (GOLD analysis project Ga0209987, IMG submission 182134) | Deep subsurface microbial communities from Kermadec Trench to uncover new lineages of life (NeLLi) - N074 metaG (SPAdes) (version 2) | ecosystem: Environmental > Aquatic > Marine > Ocean trench... | reverse complement strand
CGCCGAATCGCAAGAAGCTCAGGATCGTGTACGGCAGTTGATCGAGGAAACCTGCGGCTAGGCGCTTCGGGGCGTTACAATTGGCGCGTTGCACCGCGTTGATCTCAGGGAGCGTCCTTTTTTGAGCGAATCATCCGACCCCACCACCCGCGAGACCCAGGCCTACCTGCCAGATTTTTGTGCCGCCGGCACGGTATTCATTGTGGTGCTTCTGGCTGAGCTCATCGCGATTGTACTGGCGGTTGCTGTCCACGATACGCGGGGCCAGTTTCTTTCCGACCTCTGGAAAATTTCCTTTTTCGTCCTGTGGTACGCCGTACTCGGTTCCGCCCTGATGTGCCAGCTGCGCGAACGCCTCGAGAGCGCCGGCAAGACCCGTGCGTTCGTTTTCAGTTTTCTCATTCTCCTCGCCTTATGCCTCGTGCTGGCCGAGCTTGCATGGCAGCTCACCCAGCGATTTGATTATCTCTACCTGATTGCAGACACGCACGGTGGCTACGTCTTTCGCACATTCGCGATTGGTTCGATCGTCATTGCCCTGGCGATGCGTTATCTGTATGTCGCCAGCGAGTGGCGGCGCAGCATTGTCCTGGAAGCGCAGGCGCGCATCAGCGCGCTGCAGGCGCTTATCCGGCCACATTTTCTTTTCAACAGCATGAACACGATCGCCGCGTTGACGCGCTCGGATCCGCAGCAGGCTGAAGAAGCCATTGAAGACTTGTCCGATCTGATGCGTGCAAACCTGGGTGGTGCAAAAGATCGCACGTCACTCAAGCAGGAACTTGAGATCGCTGCAATTTACCAGCGTATCGAGAAACTGCGCCTCGGTGATCGCCTGCGCGTTCGATGGGACATCGCAGAGCTTCCGATGCGCGCCCTGATTCCCAGCTTCACAATCCAGCCCTTGCTGGAGAATGCCATCTATCACGGCATTGAACTATTGCCGGACGGCGGAGAGGTCCTGGTCACGGGCAAGCACGAAGATGGCTACCTGTCGATCCGCATGTCGAATCCTGTCGCGCCGGACGCCAAACGTGCAAAGGGCGGCAACAATATGGCCATGTCCAACATTCGACAGCGCTTTGAACTCGCCTACGGCAATCGGGCAAGCGTCGAAATCGACAGTCGGGAGGATTCCTATTCCATACTGCTGCGCTTTCCCGCTGAAGAGATGACTGAGTGAGGGTACTCGTCGTCGATGATGAAGGTCTCGCCAGAGACCGGCTGCGACAAATCATTGCAGACCTCGACGGCTACGAGTTCGCAGGTGAGGCCGGCAATGGTGAGCAAGCCATCGCAATCGCGTCCGATGTGCGCCCTGATATTGTATTGCTCGACATTCGCATGCCCGGACTCAGCGGTATTGAAACGGCGCATCATCTAAACGCACTTGAGAATCCACCTGCTGTGGTTTTTACGACAGCCTATGACGAATACGCGATTGCGGCGTTCGAGGCCAAGGCGGTCGGCTATGTGCTGAAACCCGTGCGCCGCAGCAGGCTCAAATCCGCGCTGGAGCATGCCACCCGCATAGCGGGATCGACGCTGCACGATGTTGCGAATCAAACCGGCAGCGACGGGCCGCGCGAACATGTATGCGCACAGATTCAGAATCGGCTCATATTGATAGCGGTGGCTGACATCAATTTTTTTCGGGCTGATCAAAAATACATTGCCGTACATCACAGTGACGGCCAGTGCCTGATCGACGAATCGCTGAAGGGGCTCGAAGAGGAGTTCGCTGATCGCTTCGTACGCATTCATCGCGGCGCGCTGGTGGCCGTCGACAAGATCGAGACACTCGAGAAAACAGAGAATGGCACGACACGAATTGTTCTTCGCAACGACTCGCAAGATGATGGCAAACAGCTGATAATCAGTCGCCGGCATCTCGCCGAACTTCGTCGTCGCTTAAAGGGAGGCTGACCCCTTTTGACCCCCCCATGAAGATCCGTATCGCCACACGCAAAAGTGCGCTGGCGCTTTGGCAGGCAGAACATGTCGGCAGCCTGCTGCGCCAGCTCGACGCCGTTACAGAGATCGAGCTCGTACCACTGTCGACACGCGGCGACGAGGTGCTTGACCGCAGCCTGCAAAAAATCGGCGGCAAGGGCCTGTTCATCAAGGAACTCGAAGTTGCGATGCAATCGGGACTCGCCGACATAGCGGTCCACTCAATGAAAGATGTGCCGGCCGACATGCCGGACGAATTCACAATCGCTGCTGTCCTTGAACGAGCCAACCACGCGGACGCACTGTTGAGCGCCAACAACGAACGGCTTGGTGACCTCAAAAAAGGCGCGCTCATCGGCAGTTCAAGTTTGCGACGTCAGGCGCAGCTAAAGATGCTGCGCCCGGATCTCGACGTTCAGCCGCTGCGCGGCAACGTCAATACGCGACTGGCAAAACTCGATGCCGGTGACTACGACGCCATAATTCTTGCGGCCGCCGGTCTTGAGCGCCTCGGACTCGATGCACGTATTAGTCAGCAATTTCGCCCGGACGAGATGCTGCCGGCCGCCACGCAAGGTGTCATCGGCATAGAATGCCTGGCGGGCAACGAAGCGCTTATGCAAGTCATTCAAAAACTTGATCACGGTGAGACGGCCATAACGACAGCAGCGGAACGGGCGGTCACTGCGACTCTGCAGGCGAGCTGCCAGTCGCCGGTCGCGAGTTATGCAACGATCACCGGGGACCAGATCGACGTCACTGCGCTGGTCGCATTACCCGACGGCAGCGAATTTCTAAAAGATTCGATTTCCGGGTGCGGCCCGGATGCCGCGCGCCTCGGCCATGAACTCGCAGAACGCCTGCTGGCGAGCGGCGCACGCGACCTGCTCGAACGCTCCGAGGCCATGAATGTCTGAGCGACTCCTCGACGGCGCCGGGGTTCTGATCACCCGCCCGCGACACCAGGCGGGCAAGTTGGCGGACGCAATTGAGTCACAGGGTGGTATCGCCCATCTGTTTCCCGTCATCGAAATCCTGGCAGGAAACTCAGCGGCTATAGAGGCTCAGGTCGCCAGACTTCAGACGCCGGACATCACCGTATTTATCAGCCGTAACGCCGTACGCCACGGCCTGCCCTACGCCACCGGAGACATAGCGGCCATAGGACCTGCGACGGCCGCTGCCTTGCGGGCCGCCGGTACTGCAGTCGACATCTGCCCGGACTCCGGCTTCGACAGCGAGCATCTGCTCGCCGAAGCGGCATTTGACGATGTTGCAGATAAGACCATTCGGATTATTCGCGGCGAGAACGGCCGCGATCTGCTGGCGAGCACGCTCCGAGAACGTGGTGCGCACGTGGACTACGTCTGCACGTACTCACGAGCAACACCGGAATACTCAAGATCGGATCTGGCATCACTCGAACAGCACTGGCGAAAAGGTGACATTTCGGCAGTGACTGTGATGAGTGTCCATTCGCTCAGGAATCTCAACACGCTATTGCCTGATTGGTGTCGAGAGCAGATGAGTTTGACACCGCTGGTGACGCCTGCTGCTCGTGTGTTAAAAGAAGCTTTGCAGCAATATCCTGGCTGTCCCGCGATTCTCGCAGACGGACCGCGCTCCGACGATATTGTGAACGCGATCGCCGCCGCGATTGAAATTTCGGCCCGCAGACCCCTACCGGGAACAAGTTGAATGAGTGATACGGACAAAGAAGAACCACAGGCCGACGCGACCTTTGATGAGCCCAAGGCACCCCGATCATCGGCGCCCATCGCCTGGCTGGCGTTGTTTCTTGCGTTGCTTGCAACTGCCGGTGTTGGTTATCTGCTGGTCGATGATTTACGTAATGCGTCCGCAGCAGACGAGAGCAATGCTGCGCTCACCTCGCTTGAGCGCGAACTGGGGACGGCTGATCAGATTATCCGGAAGCTGCAGAACAGCGTCCGTGATCTTGCGGCTGGTGACACACGCACGTCATCGGCAATCAGCTCATTACGTCGCGATTTAGAGCAACGCGCCGATCTGTTCGACTCGCTGCCACCTCGCATGTCCAATCTCGAGCGCTCCATTGCGGCGTTGCAGGGAGTATCGATCGAAGCACGCAATACCTATCTGATTGCCGAGGCTGAGTACTACATGCAAATAGCGAACGCGCAGCTGCAGCTCGCCGGCAATCCCTATCTTGCGTCGCTCGCACTGGGGCAGGCGGACGACCGCCTGCTGCAACTGGCCGATCCGGCCCTGACCGATACGCGCGCCGCAATCGCCGATGAACTGGCGTCGCTCGAAGTCATGGAGAAACCGGACATCGCCGGTGTCACGCTCATGCTTGCTAGCCTGGCTCGTGTTGTGGACTCCTTGCCACTGCGCGGTGCCAACACGACGGCAGCGGCCGGGGAAACTGTGGCTGACCCTGATGCCAGCGGTCCGGCCAGAGCCTGGGCTGCAATCAAGGATGCCGCCTCCGGTCTCATCAAGGTCACGCCACCCGACGGCGAACGCGCGGCACTGATCACGCCCGATGTTGCAGATCTCGCGCGCAGCAATTTGTCATTGCAATTGCAGGCCGCGCGACTGGCCCTGCTACGTGGCGAACAGGAAATTTTTGAACAGAGTCTCGATGACGCCGACGCCTGGCTGGAACTCTATTTCGACACGACTAGCGAGTCCGTTCGCGGCACGCGCCAGACCATGGCAGAAATTCGCAGCAATTACGCCGCTGCCGTAGCACCGGATATTTCCTTGTCGCTGCGGCGACTGCGCGTGTACAAGACACTCGCCGGGAACGCTCAATGAAATTCAGTATCCTCGTCGTATTGGCGGCGCTGCTGAGTGTTTTCGCAGCGCAGTTCCTGATCGAGGACCCGGGTTACGTTGTCATCAGCTTTCGCGGCTACCTGATCGAAATGTCTGTGCCGGCGATGATATTGATCGCGGCCGCAGTGTTGGCCGGTATCTGGATCATCGGCAAGATGCTCATGGCGCCTCGTCGCCTGGGCGAGGCTGCAGGTCGCTACCGGGCAGGACGCACGGGCAAGAAATTAACGATGGGAATGATCGAGGTTGCCGAGGGCAATTTTGCACGCGGCGAAAAACTGCTGGCGAAAGCCGCCGGCACCAGCGAGTCGCCATTGTTTAACTATCTTCAAGCCGCCCGCGCCGCGCATCTGCAGGGCAATGATGATCGACGTGACAAATGGCTAAAACTCGCATACGAACAAACGCCTGAGGCGACCAATGCCGTGTTGCTGACACAGGCAGAGTTTCAGCTCGATCGAGCCCACTACGAAAACGCGCTCGCCACCTTGCGACGCATTGAGGAAAATTCCGCCAACCACAGTTATGCGGCGGCACTGCTGGGTCGATTGTATTTTCGCCTTGAGGACTGGGACAGCCTCGGCGAATTGCTGCCGCGACTCAACAAGCACCGTCGCATCAAGGCGGAGACGCTGGACCTGTGGACGATTCGTGTACACAAGGAGTTTCTGCGTCGGGCGGCCGATGCGGAAATTCTGACGGCGGCCTGGAAAGCTGTGCCCAGAAAACACCGCTCCGAGATGAGTATTCTCGAGGCCTGGTACAAGGGTCTGATTCGTGTCGGGCTGCACGACAAGGCTGAAAAAGATCTCGTGGCGGCACTTAAAGCAGAGTGGCGCGGACCATTGGTCAGATTCTTCGGCCTCGTTGAGGGTCCGGACGCCAGCAAGCAATTAAAGCGCGCCGAGTCGTGGTTGGCGAAACACAGTGAGGATCCGGACTTATTGCTGACGGCTGCGCGACTGTGTCTGCGAAACGAATTGTGGGGCAAAGCGCGGAGTTACCTGGAGTCGGCGATCAGCCTGCGGCCAAACCCCGAGACCTACTCGGAATACGGTCGCTTGCTGAACCAGTTGGGCGAAACGGACGCTGCGGCCGACGCCTACCGGGACGGACTGAGCATGGTCACCGAGAACACGCTGCCCGCGATACCACACCTTGTCCCAGACCCACCGTAGGAGCGGCTTTAGCCGCGAACGGTCGGGGCCTAAAGGCCCTCCTACATGGCCCTCCTACGGCTGGCTGCGCACACTCCGCAACCACGCCGTCAACGGCTCCCACTCATCCCAATCGGGCCAGGCGAGATATTCCGGCAATTCAAAAATACCGAGACCGCGAGTGTAAGCACGCACATAGTTTTGCGCCTCACGTAATGCCGCAATATACGGTACGCGCGTCTTTAGCAGGTACTCGTCAAGCTCATCCCAGATCAACGTGTTGTCCCGCACGCGATTCGCGACCGTGGCAATTTTTACCTGCTTGCGCTCAACCTTGCCGATTGCCTGCAGCTCTTTCAGAAATGTTGCGGTTGCCTGCATGTCGATCGTCGACGCAAGCACGGGCACGATGATCGTTTCGGCGTGTTTCACGAGATCCACAAGCTCGTCACCGTGCGACCGCGCCGGCGCATCAATAACGAGTATGTCCGCATTGCGAGGCACGCGACGAAGACCACCCTCAAAACCCGCTACGCCGTGAATCTTGGCGCGGTTAGCGGGCCGCCGCTCCAGCCAGTCAAGGCTGGAGCGCTGTAAATCATAATCGGCCAGGGCAACAGTCGCGCCCTCGGTCGCAAAATAGGAAGCAATATTCGTCGCGAGCGTGCTTTTTCCACAGCCACCCTTCGCGTTCAAGACCATGATGTGCCGCATTGTTATCCCCAGGATATTGTCGTTGTTTGATGGGCAGTTTATGTAAACTACAGAGGCCGAACTCAAAAGTCCATTCAGCGTTTAAGGGCCTGCTAGACTCCACGAAATGCAGTTCTCGTACCTAAAAATGCACGGTGCCGGCAACCGTATTGTCGTTGTTGATGTACGAGACAAGAACAGCCCGATACCGACTCCCGAACAACTGATTTTTCTTGGCGACGAGGCCACAGGACCAGGGTTTGACCAACTCATGTGGGTCATGTCGGCGGTCAGTTCTGAAACGGCTGCCAGCTACCGGGTATTTAATGCCGATGGCTCGGAAGTTGAGCAATGTGGTAATGGCGTTCGCTGTGTCGCATGGATGCTGGCTCAGGAAGACGGTGCTCCTTCTGCGTTCATGCTCGACAGTCCGGCCGGCCCGATCGAAGTGAGAATGATGTCCGCCGGGCAGTTTTCCACGAACATGGGCGCGCCTGAATTCGAGCCAAAACGCATACCCTTCGTCGCCGATGCCCGCGCTACCGGTTACACGCTGGAGGTGGCCGGGAGAAACATCGACGTCGCCGTGGTCTCAATGGGAAATCCACACTGCGTGATCCAGGTCGAAAACCCCGGAACAGCCGATGTTGAGGGCATCGGAGCCCTTATTGAGCATCATGAGCGCTTCCCCGAAGGCTGCAATGTCGGCTTCATGGCGGTGCGTGGTCGCGGCGAGATAGACCTGCGGGTTTTCGAACGCGGTGTCGGAGAAACACTCGCGTGTGGCACGGGCGCATGTGCCGCGATGGTCGCGGCACGGCAGGTCGGAATGGTCGACGACGAGGTCCGTGTAAACCTGCCGGGCGGGCAACTCGTGGTAAACTGGCAGGACAACGCCGACACCGTATGGCTGACCGGCAACGCCGAATTTATTAGCGAAGGAACGATCGATCTATGAGCACGCAGCGCAAGGCAGAATTCGCCGAGGAAGAACTCTCCGAAAATGCGATCTGCGACTATTTGGAAGCTCATCTCGACTTCTTCGAAAACCACAAAACCGTGCTCAGCAGAATGCAGCTGCCACACGCCTCGGGCGGCACGGTCTCCCTCGTCGAGCGCCAGATTTCATTGCTGCGCCAAAAAGATCTGAAGCTCGAGCGCCAACTTAAAGAGCTTATCCAGGTTGCCCGGGACAACGACGTTATCGTTGCCAAGATTCACGAGCTGTCCCTGCAGTTGATGGCCAGATCGACGCTTGAAGCCACGATCCTGGCAATCGAAGAAGCTGTTCGCTCAGGCTTCGGTGCCGATCAGGCCGTCCTCGTGCTGTTTTGCGATCCGGATTTGTTTACCGACATCAACGCGGGTCGCTTTTTTGTGCCAATCCGACGTGATGATGACAACATGAAGCCATTCGCCACATTCCTGAACGGCAATGGTCCTCGCTGCGGCCAGGCCCGCGATTCACAGATGCAGTTCCTGTTTCGCGACGATGCACAGGAAATCGGCTCGGTGGCGCTCGTGCCGCTCGGCGACAAAGCCGAAATCGGATTTCTGGTTATCGGCAGTAACGAGGCAGACCGTTTTCGCCCGGATATGAGCATCGATTTTCTTGCCCGCGTTGGCGATCTCGTTGCCGTGGCGCTGCAACGATTCTGATGAACGCGGCTCGTGAACGACGCTGAAAAGGACTGGATCGACCGGTTCATCAATCACCTCAGGTTCGAGCGACGCCTCTCCGAGCTCACTTGCAAAAACTACGGCCATGATCTTCGTGTACTCACGACCTACTGCGATGAGGTCGACGTAACACGCTGGGATGACCTCGACAGCGAGCACATCCGTGGCTGGGCAGCCAAGTGTTTTCGTGGCGGCCTGGGCGGCAAGAGTATTCAACGACGCTTGTCCGCAGCACGAACATTCTTCCGCTATCTGCTACGCGAAAAACATGTCCGCAACAATCCCGTGCTGTCGGTGTCAGCGCCACGGGCCCCGAAACGCTTACCCGGCAACCTCGACGCAGACCGCATGGCCCGTTTGCTCGACATCCGGGGCGATGGGCCACTCGTCGATCGAGATCGTGCGATGCTCGAACTCCTGTACTCGTCCGGCTTGCGACTGGCGGAACTAACGGGGCTCAACCTTGGCGATGTGGATCTCAGCGATGCCACGGTGCGCGTAACAGGCAAGGGCAACAGGGATCGAATCGTACCCGTCGGCCGCTATGCACGTGATGCGGTACTTAAATGGACCAGGACCCGGGTACAACTCGCCAACGAGGATGAAAAAGCCCTGTTTGTCAGTTTGCGCGGCTCGCGCCTGAGTCACCGCTCAGTACAGGCCCGCATCACGTTCTGGGCCAAGCGTCAGGGCATCGACACGCGCGTGTATCCACATCTGTTCCGACATTCGTTTGCGACGCACTTACTCGAATCAAGCCATGACCTGCGCGGAGTGCAGGAGTTGCTGGGCCACGCGAACATATCGAGTACGCAAGTCTATACGCACCTTGATTTTCAACATCTCGCCCAGATTTACGATCAGGCGCATCCGCGCGCGAAGCTAAAATCAAAGGACTAGGCCTGTAGCTGGCAGAATGCCGCGGGCTTGTCACAGGAACACAGCATGCAACAATTCAGAGGAACCACGATCGTTTCCGTTCGCCGCAACGGCAAGGTCGCCATCGGCGGCGACGGCCAGGTCAGCGTGGGCAACACGGTCATGAAGGGCAATGCCCGCAAGGTTCGCCCCCTGGCCGAGGGTCGTGTCATCGCTGGCTTCGCGGGCGGCACGGCCGACGCATTTACCTTGTTCGAGCTGTTCGAAACAAAGCTCGAGCAGTACGGCAACCTCACTCGGGCCGCAATCGAACTCGCCAAGGACTGGCGCACCGACCGTCGCTTGCGACGCCTCGAGGCGCTGCTGTGTGTGGCTGACCAGGAAAACTCATTCATCATCTCGGGCAATGGCGATGTCATTGAACCCGAAAACGACCTTATGGCGATTGGCTCGGGCGGCCCTTACGCGCAAGCCGCGGCGCTCGCGTTGTTGAGGAACACCGACCTCGAAGCCCGTGAGATTGTCGAAAAAGCACTGAACATTGCAGCTGATATCTGCGTTTTCACAAACCACAACATCACGATCGAAGAATTGTAGGAACGCAAATGTCGCAGATGACACCCAGAGAAATCGTCCAGGAGCTGGACAAACACATCATTGGCCAAAATGAGGCCAAACGAGCCGTCGCAATTGCGCTTCGAAACCGCTGGCGTCGCATGTTGGTCGACGAGCCGTTACGCAGCGAGATCACGCCGAAAAACATCCTGATGATCGGTCCGACGGGTGTCGGTAAAACCGAGATCTCGCGACGCCTGGCCAAGCTGGCCAAGGCGCCGTTCATCAAGGTAGAAGCAACCAAGTTCACCGAGATCGGTTATGTCGGTCGCGAGGTCGATTCGATTATCCGCGACCTCATGGATGTGTCGGTCAAACTGATTCGCGAGAAAGCAATCTCCAAGGTACGGCACCGCGCCGAGGATACGGCTGAAGATCGAGTACTCGACGCATTGTTGCCGCCGCCCTCGATCGGGGTTGCCGGCGATGCCGTGCCCGCCAAAGACGGTGACACGCGTCAAAAATTTCGCAAGATGTTGCGTGAGGGCAAGCTCGACGACAAGGAAATCGAAATCGATATCCAGGCGCTGCCGATCGGCGTCGAAATCATGGCGCCACCTGGAATGGAGGAAATGACCAGCCAGCTGCAGAGCATGTTCCAAAATCTGGGCGGCGATCGTCGCAAGACGCGCAAGCTCAAGGTCAAGGAAGCGCTCAAGCACCTCGGTGACGAAGAGGCTGCGAAGATGATCGACGAAGAAGAACTCAAGACACAGGCGCTTGAAGCTGTCGAACAACACGGCATCGTTTTCCTGGATGAAATAGACAAGGTCGCGCGCCGTTCGGGAACGCAGGGTGCCGATATATCGCGCGAAGGTGTGCAACGCGACCTGCTGCCGCTGGTTGAAGGCTGCACGGTCAACACCAAGTACGGCATGGTCAAGACGGATCACATCCTGTTCATCGCGTCCGGTGCTTTTACGGTGTCAAAGCCGTCCGACCTGATTCCCGAGTTACAGGGGCGATTCCCGATTCGCGTGGAATTGAAGTCGCTGACCACCGACGACTTCGTCCGTATCCTCACAGAGCCCGACGCGTCGCTGACGGATCAATACTCAGCACTCATCGGTGCCGAGGACGTCAATCTCGAATTCACCGCGGACGGTGTACGACGCATTGCCGAGGTCGCATTCCAGGTGAACGAAAACACTGAAAATATTGGCGCGCGCCGCCTGCACACGGTCATGGAACGATTGCTCGAGACCGTGTCATTCGAGGCATCCGATAAAAGCGGTATAGACGTAGTTATTGACGCGGACTATGTCGACGCACACCTGGCAGAACTTTCGAAAGACGAGGACTTGTCGCGTTACATACTGTAGTAGGAGGGTCTTTAGGCCCGACCGCCGCGACTGTCGCGGCTAAAGCCGCTCCTACATGCCGTTCCCACAACCCGTTCCCACAACCCGGTTCAATATGATCCCAACCGAAATTAAACTTCGCAAAACATCGCGCCTGCTGGTCGTCACGTTCGACGACGGGGACAGTTTTGATTACAGCTTTGAGTACTTGCGAGTGCATTCGCCGAGCGCCGAAGTCCAGGGCCACAGTGCCGACCAACGGACTCTCCAGACAGGCAAGGAGAATGTTGCAATCACAGCGATCGAGCCCATCGGTAATTACGCCGTGCGCCTGGTGTTTGACGACGGCCATGACACAGGCCTCTTTACCTGGGCCTACTTGCGCGAGCTCGGCGACAACATGAGCGAGTACTGGCAGTCGTATCTCGACCGCCTTCAGGCAGCAGGGTATGCTCGTCCGAAACCCGACTAGTATCTGCCATGCTTGAAAACAATGAATCGCCCGACAAAACCCACTTTGGCTACAAGACCGTATCGGTAGCCGAGAAAGCGGGGCTTGTAAAAAACGTTTTCGACTCGGTCGCGGCGCGCTACGACATCATGAACGACCTGATGTCCGGCGGTCTGCACCGAATATGGAAGCGCTTCACGATCAACGAGGCCGGCGTAAAACCGGGCCATCGAGTCCTCGATCTCGCCGGCGGTACGGGTGACCTGGCGCGCAAGTTTGCCGAACAAGTTGGCGAATCGGGCGAGGTTGTTCTCGCCGATATCAATCATGCAATGCTTGAGCAGGGTCGCAGACGACTGGTTGATGCGGGTGTTGCCGGCAACTTGTCGATTGCACAAGTCGATGCCGAAAACCTGCCGTTCGCCGATGCCAGTTTCGACCGAGTCGCAATTGCCTTTGGCCTGAGAAACGTCACCGACAAGCCTGCGGCACTGGCGTCCATATACCGTGTTCTGAAACCCGGCGGCAAGGCGCTGATTCTGGAGTTCTCGAAACCTGCGGACAGCATCAAGCCGATTTACGACCTGTATTCGTTCAAAATTCTGCCCGTTCTGGGCAAGATGGTCGCGGGCGATGAGGCAAGCTACCAGTACCTGGCGGAGTCGATTCGCATGCACCCCGACCAGGAAACACTGCTTGGCATGATGCAGGAGGCCGGTTTCGAGCGCTGCCGCTATTACAACCTGACGGCCGGTATCGTGGCGTTGCACATCGGCTACCGACTCTGAGTCCCGGCCGATGGATGCCCTCGAAACATTATTGCGCCCGGCTGTGCAAATCCTGAACAAGAACATCCCCGAGGTGACACGAGCGCGTGAATTATGTGCGCAGCTCGCCGGTACAACAGTGGCCATTCGCGTCAAAAACACCGCACTGACGGCTTATTTCAAAATTCACGATGAATCAATCGCATTGTCGGGCGTTTTGGACGAGGAGCCGGATATATGCATCACGGGCTCACTCCTGACGCTGGCCCGCATGGCCGGCAGCGGTGATGCGGGTGCTATTCGCGATGGTTCACTGGAGTTGATCGGCGATGCGGAAACTGCACAGGCGTTTCAGGAGTTGCTGAGCGCAGCGAAACCGGATTTCGAAGAAAGCCTGTCTGCTGTCGTCGGCGATGCCGCCGCGCACAGCCTCGGCACGGCAAGCAGCAGCGTTCTCCGCTGGGCCAGCGACGTTCGTTCGACCATGGGCGCAAATATTCGCGAATACCTGCAAGAAGAGAGTCGTGAATTACCTGGCCGCTATGAATTCGAACGATTCGGCAGTGAGGTTGGGAACCTGCGCGATGACGTCGAACGACTGGCGGCACGAATTGATCGCTTGCAGGAGCGTGCGGACTGATGGCCAGCGCACGAACATTGCTGCGTGTGTTGCGGATCCAGCGGGTGCTCGTGAAGTACGGGCTCGACGAGGTCATCACGGCGACGCACCTGTTGCGGCCACTGCGTTTTCTATATGTGTTTTTTCCGAAACGCCGTGACAGTACTGCGCCTCTTGGCGAACGCCTGCGGCTCGCACTCGAAGAACTGGGCCCGATATTCGTCAAATTCGGGCAGGCCGTGTCGACGCGTCGAGATCTGCTGCCACGTGACATAGCCGATGAGCTGGCAAAGCTGCAGGACAATGTGCCGCCGTTTCCGTCAGATCAGGCCGTCAGGATTATTGAAGACGCCTATGGAAAAAGCGTCGAAGAAGTGTTCGAACGCTTTGATCGCGAACCACTGGCCGCCGCATCGATCGCACAGGTGCACACGGCGAAGATCGCCAATGGTACCGAGGTCATCGTCAAAATCCTGCGTCCCGGCGTAGAGGAACAAATTGAACAAGACCTGGCTGTGCTGCGCTGGATCGCGCATCTCGCGGCGAAGTACTGGGAACACGGCAAACGACTTCGCCCGCTCGAGCTTGTCAGCGAATACGAGCGCACGGTCATCGACGAACTGGACCTCATGCGCGAGGCTGCCAATACGGCGCAGCTACGCCGCAATTTCGAGGGTTCGGACCTGCTCGTGGTCCCGGAAATCTATTGGGATTACTGCCGGCCCGAGGTGTTGGTGCAAGAACGCATCTACGGCATACCGATCAGCGACATGGATGCCCTGAGAGCCGCCGGCACGAATATCAAGGCACTGGCTGAGAACGGCGTCGAAATATTCTTCACGCAGGTATTTCGCCATAACTTCTTCCATGCCGACATGCATCCGGGCAATATTTTCGTCATTACGACCGACCCCGACAAGCCAAAATATGCGGCCGTCGACTTCGGCATCGTAGGCACCTTGAGTCCCGAAGACCAACGCTACCTGGCCGAAAACTTTCTTGCGTTTTTCGACCGTGACTACCACCGCATCGCAAAATTACACATCGACTCCGGCTGGGTACCTGAAGGCACGCGCATCGATCAGCTTGAAACAGCCGTACGAACTGTGTGCGAACCCATTTTCAACAAGCCGCTCTCCGAGATCTCATTCGCACAGGTGCTGATGCGATTGTTTCGGGTTGCGCGTCGCTTTAACGTCGAAATTCAGCCGCAGATGATTCTGCTGCACAAAACGCTGTTCAACATCGAGGGCCTCGGCCGCGAGCTATACCCGGAGCTCGACCTGTGGAAAACAGCGCATCCGGTGCTTAAGAAATGGATGGCAGATCGTGTTGGTCCAGCGGCCATTATCAGCGATATTCGGGAAAACCTGCCCGAGCTACGTGAGGCAATGCGCGAACTGCCGGGCGCAATTCGCCATCTCGCCGCACAAGCGAAGGGCGACAATATCAGTGGCAGGATACAGGCTGCGGAAATTCAGCAACTTCGCGACGAACTGAAAAGGCAGGGCAAACAACGATTCTGGCTGACGATTGCTGCAACGGCAGCTATCGTTGCGGCAATCGTATTCTCGGTTTGATGTTACATTGCCGCCATGTTGAAACTCATAGCAAAGGGAATCTTGCGAATCGGCGGCTGGACGGCGGTTGGTGAAATACCGAAATTCGACAAAGCAATTTTTGTAGTCGCGCCGCATACGTCGAACTGGGACGGCATTTGGGCACTCGCCTTCGTCGTATCAATCGACATGGAAGTACACTTCTTCGCCAAGAAATCCTTGTTCGCATTTCCGCTCGGCATCGTGTTGCGCCTGCTGGGCGGCATCCCCCTCGATCGAGACGTGCCGGGCTCCGCAGCCAGACAGGCCGTCGACGCTTTTGAGGAGCACGATACATTTTATCTTGGCCTCGCACCCGAGGGCACTCGCAGCCGCAGACCACACTGGAAGTCGGGGTTTTACCGTATCGCCAAAGGGGCCGGCGTACCCGTGGTGTTTGGATTCCTGGATTACGGCAGCAGGCGGATCGGCATCGGGCCGTCGATAGAACTCAGCGACGATCGCAGCGCCGACATGGCGAAGATTCGCGAATTTTATGCCACGATCGAAGGACGTTGGCCCGAGAAAACCAGTCCTGTGGTTTTCCCGGGAGACCGCCTGTAGGTGCGGCTTTGCGGAAACTGTAATTGCTCGAAACATTGAAGAGCCCCAGGCCACCGGCCGGAATGTCCCAGGAGAAGCCGACACTGTAGTTGGTTGGCGCCAGACGTGGCGGCTGGCCACCGATCAGTGGGAACGGCAGCCCGAGGCCCGCTTCGATCTGAGCCACAACCGGGTCAATGCTGTCGTAGTCACCGTCCATCCAGCCGTATGACGCTGTTACTGAGAAGTAATCTGTCAGCAAGCCACCCTGAACGAAACGGCTCTCACGATAGTGAATGTCCTGCTCGAACAGATACAAGCCGAAGGTCGTCTCCCAGGTATCTGACACCAATCCGGACCAGCGCAACTCATTGCTGATCTGATTTTGATCGGTACGACCAGGTACGAAGAAAATCGGTATTTGAGTGCCGTCGACGTCCGTTGCTGAATTCGCGAGAACTTCGCGGTATCCGAGGATGTTGGTCAACGTACCGCGACCCATGTCTATGTTTGTCTCGAACGTTATCTGTCGCCAGTCAATTTCTGTAAAACCGATATCATTCAGTACCGTCGTGAACTCGGGTAGCGCACCAGCTCTCTGTAGCGAAACACTTGTCCATGCTGCGCCATCGCCTTCTGATTTGCCTTCTTCCCAGATCAACGTGACATCGGTGATGTCGTTCAGTGTCCAAACGAAGGTCGGGCGAATCAAGGTCGTTT
>Ga0209987_10000909_pt1 | contig 15821 bp, 14 predicted proteins | sample N074metaG_FD_182134 | JGI IMG/M metagenome (GOLD analysis project Ga0209987, IMG submission 182134) | Deep subsurface microbial communities from Kermadec Trench to uncover new lineages of life (NeLLi) - N074 metaG (SPAdes) (version 2) | ecosystem: Environmental > Aquatic > Marine > Ocean trench... | reverse complement strand
AGAACATTAGAAACAGCGCCTGGAAAAAATGTTATGGTAGTTCTAATTTCCCTTTCATTAAATGGAATGAAGCTGAAGTTGTAGTTTCACTTGATGCTGATTTTTTAGGTACTGGTTCCAATAGAGTTGAAAATACTCGCTTGTTCACCGAGCGTAAAGATATAATGAATAAAAAGTTTAACCGTCTTTATTCGGTAGAATCAAATTTATCATTAACCGGAATGAATGCCGATTATAGGTTAATGCTGCGTCCCGATGTTCAGTATTCTTTTGTGATGGCTATTATTAACACATTACAAAAGAAAAATATAATCACAAATTCTATAAATGCATCTGCTTTCAGTTTGGCTAAATTAGCCCGTGATTTTGGATTATCGGAAAAAACATTATATCATCTTGTAAATGATCTTTCAAAGAAAAAAGGCAAAGCAATTATATACGCTGGTGATCACTTACCCGAAAATGTACACATTGCTGTTAACCTGTTAAATGAAGAATTAGGAAACTCAAAAATCTATAATACCGAAAATTCAAAAGTAAGTGTTAGGCACTTATCATCTTTTAATGAGTTTAATAAATTAATTGATAAAATGAATGCTAGTGCTGTTGGTGTTGTAATACATTTTGATTCGAACCCCGTTTATAATTTACCTGCAGATTTTAAATATGCTGAAGCACTGCAAAACGTTGATGAGGTTGTTACACTTACTGAGGTTAATAATGAATCCTCCGCTTTAAGTAATCACATATTACCAATTCACAATAATTTTGAAGCATGGGGCGATTCAAAAACACGAACAGGATTTTATGCATTACAGCAGCCGGTAATTGCACCGTTATATAACACAAGACAAAAAGAATCAATTCTACTATCGTGGATAGATGGCGGCAATGATTTCCACAAGGAAACGATGTTTCATGAATATTTAATGGCAAACTGGGAAAACAAGATTTATCCAACTTTAAATTCAAAAATCGCTTTTAATCCTTTCTGGTATGGTGCTCTTCACGATGGAGTTGTTCGAAGTAATGATATTTCCAATGGTATTGAAGATTTCAATTACTCAGTTACAATGGAGTTGAAAAACACTAACGTAAAACCAGATGGAATTACAATTCAGATTAAGGAAAGTTATGCACTAAAAGATGGAAGATTTGCAAATAACGGATGGCTGCAAGAATCTCCTCATCCGGTTTCTAAAGTAACGTGGGATAATTATGCAGCAATATCCACAACTACTGCAAATCAGTTAAGTGTTAAGAATGATGATGTTATTGAGATAACTGTAAATGATCGTACTTTAGATATTCCTGTATTTGTTCAACCCGGTCACGCCGATAATTCTATTACCATTGAAACCGGTTACGGTAGAACAAATTCCGGTAGTGTTGCTGAAGGTGCAGGTTTTAATGCGAATACAATATTTTGCAGCACCGGTGGATTAACTCCCTGGGTTTACGAAGGAGCAACAGTTAAAAAGTTAGCCGGTACTTATAAGTTAGTCGTTGCTCAAACAATTTATGATTTTACCGAAGAGGATAAAAAAGATTTACCAAAAAAACGTGGAATTATTAGAGAAGGAACGGTTGAGCAGTATTTAAATAATCCTCATTTTCTAAATGGCAAAGGACACAAAGTTTTAGAGAGTGTAAATCCTCCAATACCTTATGATGGAGTTAAATGGGGAATGTCTATTGATTTAAATAAGTGCTTGGGCTGCAGTGAATGTTTTATAGCGTGTAATGTTGAAAATAACATTCCTGTGGTAGGAAAAGAAGAAGTTGATAAAGGCAGAGAAATGCATTGGCTGCGAATAGATCGTTATTATTCAGGAACAGCCGAAGATCCGAAAGTGAGTTTACAACCAATGTTATGTCAGCATTGTGATCAGGCACCGTGCGAAAATGTTTGCCCAGTTGCTGCAACAACGCATAGTCCCGATGGATTAAACCAAATGATTTATAACAGATGCGTAGGCACAAGATATTGTTCAAACAACTGCCCTTATAAAGTAAGAAGATTTAACTTTTTTAATTTTCGTGATTCTTTTAATGATGGATATCAGGAATCTCCGGTGTTTGCACTTCTCCATAATCCCGAAGTAACAGTTCGCTCAAGAGGAGTGATGGAGAAATGTACATTTTGTGTTCAGCGAATTGCCGAGGCACGTTCGGATGCAACCAGAGAAGGCAGAGAGATAAAAGGTTCTGATGTTAAAACTGCCTGCCAGGCAGCATGTGTTACCAATGCAATTAATTTCGGAGATATTAATAATGCGAATGAAGAATTTTATAAATACAGAAATCATGAACTCGGTTATTATGTATTAGAGGAACTAAATGTTATACCCAACGTAACTTATTTAGCCAAGTTAAGAAATACTCATTCGGAGGAAGCTTAGTGAGTGTAGATTATACTATTGAACCACCCATAGTGCATGGCCGGCTTTCAATTGCTCAAATTGAAGAGATGGTTGTAAAGCCGTTAGATACAAAACCAGATAAGAAATTTTACATAGCGATTACAATTTCAGGTACTTTCTTAATGATAGGTGCAGTATTAATGCTGATAACCTTTTATTATGGAATCGGTATGTGGGGTAACAATCAACCGGTGGGCTGGGCGTTCGGGATTGTAAATTTCGTGTTCTGGATTGGAATTGGTCATGCAGGAACTTTAATATCTGCCATACTTTTTCTATTAAGACAAAAATGGAGAACAGGTATTGCACGGTTTGCAGAAGCAATGACAATTTTTGCAGTTATGTGTGCCGGTATATTTCCAATTATTCATACCGGTCGTCCATGGTTAGCTGGTTATTTAATGCCTTATCCTAATCAACACGGAATATGGGTTAACTTTAGTTCACCATTAGTTTGGGACGTGTTCGCAGTTTCTACCTATCTTACTGTTTCGCTTGTTTTTTGGTATACTGGTTTAATACCTGATTTTGCTACTTTGAGAGACAGAACTACCTCAAAAGTTAAAAAAACGATCTACTCCATATTTAGTTTGGGTTGGAGACATTCACACCGCCACTGGCAGCATTATGAAAAAACTTATACTTTGTTGGCTGGATTTGCAACACCGTTAGTGCTTTCGGTACATACGATTGTTAGTTTCGATTTCGCAGTATCAATTTTACCAGGATGGCACACAACGATATTGCCGCCCTACTTTGTCGCTGGTGCAATCTTTTCCGGTTTTGCGATGGTTGTTACGGTGCTTGTTTTCGTTAGAAAAATATTTGATCTTCAGCAAATTATTACTCTCGACCATCTGGAAAAAATGAACAAAGTTATTCTCGCAACAAGTATGATGGTTGGACTTGCTTACGGGACAGAGTTTTTTATTGCCTGGTACAGCGGCGTGGCTGTGGAGCAGTTCGCTTTTCTTAACAGGGCATTTGGACCATATACATGGGCTTATTGGATAATGGTTACTTGTAATGTTTTATTCCCGCAGCTTTTCTGGTTCAAAAAAATCAGGCGTTCAATTCCGATGATGATGGTTATTGTAATTCTTGTAAATATTGGAATGTGGTTTGAAAGATTTGTAATAATAGTAATTTCTTTACATAGAGATTTTCTACCATCAAGCTGGGGAATGTTCACACCAACTTTATACGACCTTGGAATTTTATTAGGTAGTTTTGGATTATTCTTTACGCTTGTAATTATATTTACCAAAGCACTTCCCGTTATATCCATTTCAGAAATTAAAGCTGTGTCAGATGGGGCTCAACCTTCATATCATGGAAGTGAAAACCATGAGTAACGAAAGAAAAATTTATGGTGTAGCTGCTTTATTCACCAAACCCGATGATATAATTAATGCTGCAAGTAAAGTTGCGAACGAGGGTTATTCAAAATGGGATGTAAACACTCCTTATCCGCTTCACGGGATGGATAATGCGATGAAGTTAAAACCTTCAAAAATAGGTTTTATTACTTTATTTATGGGATTATTTGGTGCAGCATCTGCATTAATGTTGGCTTACTTTACAAACTCAATTGATTTTCCATTAGTAATCGGAGGTAAACAGTTCTTTGCATTACCGGCTTACATTCCCATTACTTTTGAATTAACTGTGCTGTTTGCTACCGTCTCGACTGTTATTGCAATGCTGATTATCTTCTTTAAGTTTCCTTCAAATAATCATGTTCTTCACGATACTCCATACATGAAAAAGGTATCTCTCGACCGATATGGTATAGTTATAGAATCTGCTGATCCGAAATTTGAACAATCCAAAGTTGAAGAATTATTAAGAAGTTTTGGTCCTGAATCTATTGAAACTATTTATCATAAAGAGGAAGTTAAATTTCCGATTTTCGAACCTAAGTTTATTTCATTCTTAATCCTAACTGCTATCGCAGTTTCTGCAGGAACCTACATAACCCTTAATAAATTGATGTTTATGGTTCCGTTTAACTGGATGATGTATCAAGATAAAATAATTCCCCAATCACGAACAGAATTATTTGAAGATGAAAGAGGAATGCGTTCACCTGTTAAAGGAACAGTTGCTAAAGGATTCATTCCTTATCCTTATATGGAAATTGATGAACCGCAGGAATATCTTTCAAATCCGCTTCTTCCTTCCATTGAAAATCTAAAGTTAGGGAAAAAGAAATATTTAACTTACTGCAGCCCATGTCATGGTAATTTTGGTGATGGAGACAGTCGCTTAAAAGGACAATTCCCAAATCCTCCAACAATACATTCACAAAGGATACGTAACTTTGAAGACGGAAGATTTTATCACATCATTACAGATGGTAAAAATATAATGCCTTCCTACGCTGCTCAGATTAGCAGGGAGGAAAGGTGGGCAATAGTTAACTATATAAGAGTTTTACAGAAGGCAAAAAATGCTACCACATCAGAGTTAGAAATGATTAGTAAGGAGACAGGTACAAATGTCGCAAACTGAAGTGAACTATCAGAAAAAAGAACTCCCCTCTAAATTAGGTAAAGTGGGTTTAATATTGCTGGTTGTCGGTGTTCTCCTTGGAATTATTGCCTTCTTTGTCGATCAGACAAGAGCAAGTTTTAACTATCTCGTTTCATATTCGTTTCTCATCAGTATTGGAGTTGGTGCGTTTTTTCTGATTACATTGGAATATGTTACAGATGCAATCTGGAGCGTTCCCATAAGAAGAATAACTGAATTTCTAGCAGCTATCATTCCATTTCTTGCAATTTTGGTTATCCCTATTTTATTTAATATGCACGAAATATTTCATTGGTCTCACGAAGAAGTAGTTGCTCAGGATCATATACTTCAAGGAAAAGCATCTTATTTGAACATTCCTTTCTTTACAATTAGGGTTTTTGTACTCATTGCTATTTGGTCGTTCTTTTATTTTGCTATTGTGCGTAACTCAGTTAAGCAGGATAGTTCAGGTGAACAAAAGCTAACAAAAATAAATTCCATATTTTCAGCTATCTTTATACCTGTCTTTGCTGTGACAATTTCCATTTCAGCTATTGATTTATTAATGAGTGTTGAACCTCATTGGTTTTCAACCATATTTGGTATTTATTACTTTTCCGGAACTGTTATAGCTTCACTGGCTGCAGTTACAATTGCCGTGGTACTATTGAAAGAAAAAGGATACCTGCCTAAAGTCACAAACGATCATCTTTACAGTCTTGGTGCATTGATGTTTACGTTTGTAATTTTTTGGGCATACATAGCATTTTGTCAATATATGCTAATTTGGTATGCAGATCTGCCGGAAGAAACTTTTTGGTTTTTGCAGAGATGGGAAGGTAGTTGGGCAACTTTTTCAATATTATTAATTATAATTAAGTTTGTAGTGCCCTTTATTGTGCTTTTATCTCGGCCGGCAAAATTGAATCCTAAACGTTTAAAATATATTGCAGTTTGGTTATTGTTTGCCCACCTGTTCGATCTTTTTTGGCTGGTTATGCCTGGAATGCCTGGAATGGAAAATGGTTATGTGTTTAGCTGGATCGATTTGGTATTTCCTGTTGCCGCTCTTGGATTTGTAATATTTTTATTCAGTATAAAAGCGAAGAAACAAAACTTGATGCCGGTGGGAGATCCAAAATTAGAAAGAGGTTTGGATTTTCATCTGTAATTGAAAATCAGAAAAAATTATGAGTGATAGCAACTATAAAGATAAAATTGAAGAAATAAAGCAAAATCCGGCTATGGTGTTCGGATTGTTTTATCCTTACATACTGGTAATAATATTAGGAGTTGGACTTTATTATCTTGCTAATGAAGCCAATGTTGCACAGCAAAAAATTCCACCTCTTACTACTCCACCTGTTGTGCTAACTGACCTTATTATTCAGCAGCCAAAAGTAATTCCTCCTGTGGATGTAAATCAGATAAGTATACCTACGCCTGAATTAATCGCTATGGGTAGTAAGATTTATAAAACTACTTGTGCTATTTGTCACGGTGCTGAAGGGACAGGAACTGGGCCGGGTTCGGTTGGATTAAATCCTGCATCTCGTAATTTTACGAAGCACGATGGATGGATAAACGGTGAAACTATTGCAGGAATTTATACAACCCTTCAGGAAGGAACTCTTAACAGTTCGATGATCGCTTATGATTTCTTAACTCCTGAAGAAAAATTTGCCCTTACTCATTATATCCGCTCAGAATTTATTGATGATCCGCCGATGGATGATGAAATGGATTTGTTAGGGCTTGATATTCTCTACGATCTTTCTGCCGGAATGAAGGTAGCTGGACAAATGTCCACAGAATCAGCTATGCAGATCATTGCAGAAGATCACGTATATAAATTTGATAAAATTTCTGAAGTTGTTGAAGATATAAATATAAATACAGGTAGCAAAACATCGCAGTTATTTAAAAGTGTTACTGATGATTTACAGTTATCCCTTTCTGCACTGGAAAATTCTAACAAATGGCGGGGAAGTGAGGAATTATTCATAAAGTTTTTAACAACAAATGTTAATCAAAATGGATTTAATGGTAAAATATTTAATCTTAATTCTGATGAATGGAATACATTGTACAATTATATAAATAATATTTTGTAAGCGAGCGATAAGATATATTTAAAATGAAGCATAGAATTTTTCAAATAGTTATATCATTCATCCTATTATTGTTTGTTTCATCGGCAGCGGCGGGTGATCGAATTGAAGTTGGTATTGATGAACAACTTGGCTCATACATTCCTCTGGATGTTCACTTCAAAGATGCACAGGGCAATAAAGTTAATCTAAGAGAATTAATATCAAAATCTGATGCAACAGTTCTTGCCTTTGTTTATTACCAGTGTCCCGGAATTTGCAGCCCGTTATTGTTTGAACTTTCTGATGTTATTAATAAATCTGATCTTGAATTAGGATACGATTATAACATAGTAACAATAAGTATGGATGAATATGAAACTCCGGAAATTGCTGCTGATAAAAAGAGAATGTTTTTTTCTGCCCTGGATACTAACGTGCCTGCAGATTCTTGGAAGTTTTTAACGGGCGACAGTATTGATATTAGAACTGTTTCAGACGGTGCCGGATTTTATTTTAAAAGAGACGGCGAAAAATTCAGACATTCCGGTGCATTTATCTTCATCGATAATGAAGGAAAAATTTGCAGGTATCTTTTCCCTGGTTATTCCGACAGAGGCGGCTTCAGTATTCTTCCTTTTGATTTTAAAATGGCATTGTTAGAAACTGATAGAGGAAAAGTTTCACCAACAATTGCAAGAGTTTTACGGTTTTGTTTTAGCTACGATCCTGAAGGTAAAGGATACGTTTTAAATGTAACAAGAATTTTTGGTGCAGGCATTTTATTACTTGCGGCACTTTTTTTAATATTCATAATATTTAAACCTAAGAAAGAATTTATAAAAGCGAGGTAGTAATTAATGGCAAGTGATGCAGCAGTGATCGAAACGAACGTACACGAACCGAGTTATTTAGATTACAAAGGTAAACATTCTGGTATAAAAGGATGGTTATTATCAACTGATCATAAAAGAATTGGTATTCTTTATATGATTGGTATTCTCACATTCTTTTTTGTGGGAGTTTTCCTTGGCTTTCTAATGAGATTGGAATTAATCTCACCAGGAGAAACAATCGTTAGCGCTGAAACCTATAACCGCCTCTTTACACTACACGGCGTTATCATGATCTTTTTGTTTATTATTCCAGGGATACCCGCAATATTCGGAAACTTTTTCCTTCCTATATTAATAGGAGCAAAGGATGTTGCTTTTCCCAGGTTGAATCTCTTTTCCTGGTACCTTTATTTAGCAGGCGGAACACTTGCGTTGCTTTCTATTGTTTTGCCGGGCGGACCAGCCGACACAGGCTGGACTTTTTATATTCCATACAGTGTACGAACCGGTACTAATGTTATTCTATCTCTGTCAGCTGCTTTTATTCTTGGTTTTTCATCTCTTCTAACAGGATTAAATTTTATAACAACTGTTCACAGATTACGTGCACCTGGAATGACATGGTTTAAAATGCCTTTATCTGTGTGGTCATTTTATTCAACTGCATGGGTGCAGGTTTTGGCAACTCCTATAATCGCAATTACTTTAATGCTTGTTGCAATTGAAAGAATATTACACATAGGTATTTTCGATCCGGCTCTCGGTGGTGACCCTGTATTGTATCAACATCTCTTTTGGATTTATTCTCACCCTGCAGTTTATATAATGATTATTCCTGCAATGGGTATTGTTTCAGAAATTATTCCGGTATTTGCTCATAGAACTATTTTTGGTTACAAGTTTATTGCTTTTTCAAGTGTTGCAATTGCCTTATTCGGTTCTCTTGTATGGGCACATCATATGTTTACAGCTGGAATGAGTGACGAAGGACAGTTTATTTTTTCGCTGCTCACAATGATAGTTTCAATTCCAAGTGCTATAAAAGTTTTTAACTGGGTTGCTACTTTATATAAAGGTTCAATCGATTTAGCTGCACCTATGCTTTACGTACTGGCATTTATTTTCCTTTTTTCAATAGGCGGTTTAACAGGAGTTATGCAGGGTATAATATCAGTTGATATTCAGCTTCACGATACTGCATTTATTGTAGGGCACTTCCATTATGTAATGTTTGGCGGAACCGGTTTTGCTTTGTTTGCTGCATTACATTATTGGATGCCGAAAATGTTCGGAAGAATGTATAATAGAAAATTGGCAAAGATCGCTTTTTGGTTCGTATTTATTGGGTTCAATTTCCTTTATTTTCCAATGTTGGTTATGGGATGGTTGGGAATGCCAAGAAGATATTTTGATTATCTCCCGCAGTTTCATCCTTATCATTTAATATCTACGATAGGATCTTGGATTTTGATTACAGGATTAATTATGATGTTTTATAATTTAATCAAATCATTAAAAAGCGGACCTGTTGTTACCGAAAAAAATATTTGGGGTGGTGAAACATTAGAATGGCAAATTGATACTCCGCCGATACACGAAAACTTTACTGAAATTCCTGTTATTGTGGATCGCCCTTATATGTATAAAGATAATGAACTCCCTGCCGAAAAGGAGGAAACAGTTTGAGCACGAATTCACAAGTTCATACGGAAGTAATTATTCACCGTGATGATATAGGTGCACGTTTGGGAATGTGGCTGTTCCTTTTTACCGAGCTGATATTATTTGGCGGTATGTTTATAGTTTATTCTGTTTATAGATTTACTTATCCGGAAGAATTTCATCTTGCAGCCCAGGAATTAAACACAATTATTGGAACGTTAAATACTATTATTCTTCTTACAAGCAGTTTAACAATGGCTGTATCAATCGTTGCCATTCAGAAGAATAAAATAAGTTTGTCTATATTCTTTCAGATGTTAACAATTTTATTAGCGCTCTTTTTTATGGTGAATAAATATTTTGAATGGTCAGCTAAATTTCACCATGGAATTTATCCTGGCTCAGATACTTTGCTAAATGAAAGTTCAGGGCAGATACTCTTTTTCGGTTTGTATTATATGATGACAGGATTGCATGGATTACATGTAATAATTGGTGTTGTTATGATTGCCGTTATGATGAGATTTACTTCTAAGGGTATAATTTCTTACGATAATTATGTAAAATTAGAAAACACAGGTTTGTACTGGCATCTGGTTGATATTATTTGGATTTTCTTGTTCCCTCTATTTTATCTAATTACTTAATGGTTAAAGATGGATAAACAAGATATAAATACAGAACAATCTCACGGTTACGGAATATACGTTTTAGTTTGGCTTGGCTTAATGGCTTTAACTGGATTAACTGTAGCGGTTGCAGGTATGAATATTGGCGGATTTACTATTGCTACTGCACTATTCATCGCATCAATTAAAGCATACCTTGTACTTGCGATTTTTATGCATCTGCGTAGCGAAAGTAAGATGTTCACTGTGTTTGCATTAGTAGCGGCATTCTTTTTAATAATTTCATTTATTCTATTATTTTCAGATTATTCTTTTCAATAAAGGATTAGTATGTCAAGTGGAGCTTCGAATTTTGTAGAATCAGTAGATAGCGTTTTTTTACTTTCTATTATTATATCGGTTTTCTTTCTGGTTTTAATAACTGTACTGATGATATATTTTGTCATCAAATATAACAGGAAAAGAAATCCGAAAGCAGTTAATGTGCACAGTAATATAATGCTGGAAGTAATTTGGACAATTATTCCTACTATACTTGTATTAATTTTGTTTTGGTATGGCTGGGTGGGTTATAAAGAAATGGCAGATATTCCTGACGATGCAATGACTGTAGAAGTTACTGCTCGAATGTGGCAATGGCAATTCAAATATGAAACAGGAAAAGTAGCGGATTCGTTATATGTTCCCGTAAACAGAGCGGTTAAATTAACATTAGTTTCCAACGATGTTAATCATGCCTTTTTTGTGCCGGCGTTTAGAATTAAAAAAGATATTTTACCGGGAAAGGATAGGGCAGTATGGTTTATCGCAAATAATATTGAAGTGTACGATATATTTTGTGCAGAGTATTGTGGATTAAATCATTCTGCAATGCTGTCTAAAGTGGTTGTAATGAGTGAAGCGGATTTTGAAAATTGGCTTAATGCAGGTAATGATAATAAACCGGACAATAATGCAGAATTAAATGATAACGATGAAGACGAAACTGAATTATTTGAAAGTGAAAATCAAAATTAATATCGTGTTCTCCTATTGAAAGAAAAAATTAAAATATTGTTTGACCTTACGAAGATCAAAATTACAATATTCGTAACCTTAACAACGGCTGTTGGGTTTATAGCTTTTGCAGCTGAGCTTAACAGTGCATTTGTTGATGTGGTTATTGGAATTCTCTTATTAGCTTGCGGTTCTGCTGTTATTAACCATATTCAGGAACGCCGCACCGATGCTTTAATGAAAAGGACAAAACAAAGACCAATACCATCCGGTAAAGTGTCTGTAAAATCGGCATCAATTTTGGCTGCAATTCTTCTTATCTCCGGTTCAGTTATTCTCTATTTTGGACCTGGTAAGTTGGCACTTGGGTTGGCACTATTGAACCTGATATGGTATAATGGTTTTTATACACCACTTAAGAGAGTAAGTTCTTTTGCAATACTCCCTGGCTCGTTGGTGGGTGCTATTCCTCCTGTGGTTGGCTGGGTAGCTGCAGGCGGCGGTATATTTGATAAAGAGATATTAATAATTTCTTTCTTCTTCTTCATCTGGCAGGTACCTCATTTTTGGTTATTGCTAATGTCACTTGATCAGCAATACAGGCAAGCCGGATTTCCAACAATTACAAAATATTTTAGCAGAAACCAGCTGTCAAGAATAATCTTTGTCTGGATGGTTGCAACTGTTGTTACAGGACTTTTAATACCGTTCTTCAATCTTGTTGAATTTCCATTTGTTTATTACTCGCTTTTTATCGGCGGGGTTTGGTTAACCTGGAATGCATCAAAACTATTGAGCCGCGAGGTAGAAAATATTTCATTCAAATTTGCTTTTAGAGATATAAACTTATTTGCCTTATTAGTAGTTGTAGTAATATCAATTGATAAACTAATTATCTAAATTTTAATTATGAGAATATAAATGGAGTTTTTGAAAGACATAGCTTTACCCCAGTCTGCTGAACATATTCAGTTGCTGCACTATATGCTTATCCTGATACTGTTTTTATTCATTCCATTTATCAGTGCAGTATTTGGCGGGACGGTTTTATCTGTTTATTACAAAAAGAAAGAAAAAATTGATCTTGATGAAAATTGCAGAAAGTTTTCCCAGGATATAGTTGAACTCGTTACAATAAATAAAAACGTTGGATTTATTTTAGGGCTTGTACCTCTTTTAACTGCTATATTAATTTTCTCTCAATTATTTCAGTCGAGCGAAAATTCAAATTTAATTTATCTTGGTATTTCATTTATACTATTTGTCATCGCTTTTAATTTCGTTTACGATTATCGAAATTCATTTAAATATTTGGGCAATGTTGATCTGAATTCAGGTAAAATTGGTATTGTTTTCCTTTTCTTTGCCCTTTGGTTTTTCTCAGCAGGTATGTCAGTCGCAGTATTTTATGATCACTGGAAGCCGGAAGGAATAATTAGTTCTCTTTTTAGTTCAATTGTTATAATAAGGTTTTTGTTCTTATTGGTTTCCGCATTTGCAATAACCGGCGGTGCAATACTGTTCGGATTATTTTATCTCGATGGCGGAAAAGGAAAACTGGATAAAAATTACGGTGAGTTTGCGAAAGCAAAAGCACTAAAAATTACTTTTACAGCAACTATAATTTTACCATTACTTTTTTTCGCTAACCTGATAATCATTCCGGGGACATCATTATCAGGCGGAGTATTTGCATATATTATTATCGGATTATTTTTACTCTTCCTCGCTTATAATTTTTTGTATGTGATATTTGCCAGGTTCAGCACCAAATTTACTGCGTTATTATTTTTCAGTTTACTCTTTATGGTTCTAACCATAATTATTAGTGATCAGTTGGTGATAAGTAATTCTACGAAAGTTTCTTCGGCAATTCTCGCTGTTCAGTACGATGAGATATTAGCAGATCTGAAAGGAGAAGGCGGTCCGGTGGAATTAAATGGGGAAGAAATTTACCAGGTCAGATGTGCCGCCTGCCATAAGTTTGATGTAAAACTTGTTGGTCCGCCGCACAACGAAGTTGTCCCAAAATATTTTGGTAAAGAAAAAGAGTTAATCGCTTATATTAGAAATCCCTCTAAAATCGATCCGAATTATCCACCTATGCCTAATCCTGGATTAAAACCTAACGAGGTTAAAGCAGTTGTAGATTATGTTCTTTCCAGAGTTAAAGAAAACATGAATAAATAGAACTGTAATTATCGGTAAATAGGACTTTACTCATCAAAAAAAAACATTAATCCCTAACATCAAAGGTGAAAAAGTATTTGCAAAATTCTGATAAAAAATTTCCGGTTTATACGGAACTAGAACAAAAAATTTCACCCGGCGTCTGGAAAGGAATTCAGTTCTTTGCTGTCGCTGTGGTAATTGCACTTTGCGTTTCATTATTTGTGTACCCGGATAGGACGTTATTTCTGTTCTGGCGGGTAATCATTCCCGTCCTTCCACTCGTTTTTTTATTAGCATTAGGTTTGTGGCGAAATATCTGTCCGTTAGCAACTCTTAACCAGATCACGATTTCCTTTAAATTTAACCGTGATTTAAGCTTGCCAAAATGGCTTGATAAAAATTATTATTTAATTAGCATAAGCTTATTCTTGATCATTGTTCCAGCCCGCAAATTATTGTTCAATACCGATGGACCGGCACTTGCCTTATTCATACTGACTGTGGCTGCCCTTGCGTTTGTAATGGGTATTTTTTATAAAGGGAAAAGTGGTTTCTGTAATAGCATTTGCCCGGTTCTTCCGGTGGAACGCATTTATGGACAGACACCATTTTTTATGATACGAAATTCTCATTGTGAACAATGTGTTAGTTGCACTAAGAATTGTATAGATAACAATCCAAATGGTGCATACCTGGCTGATTTATATGATGATGATAGTTATTTCAAAGCTCCCCGTAAATTTTTTGCCGGTATGTTTCCGGGTTTTATTATAGCTTTTTACACCCTTCCCGATCCGCCGGCTATTTCTGCAATATCGATGTATCTGCAATTTGCCTTATTCAGTGTGGTTAGTGCAGGAATATTTTTCTTGATTGAATCCTTTATTAAAGCGACAACCAATAAACTAACCGGACTTTTTGGTGCTGCAGCATTGAATCTATACTATTGGTTCAATGCTCCTTTAATGGCTGAATTGATTAGTACACCGCCTTCAATGTGGTTTATTTGGTCAGTACGGGTTATGGTTCTTCTCATTACAATTGCCTGGTTATTTCGTACATATAAAAAAGAACTATCATATAAAGAACACCTTTTGGAATTACAGAAGGTTTAAAATTTCTTCTGCTGTATCCAAACAATCCTCCAAATATTTTCAGGCTAACTGCTGGATATAACCATCAGCTTCTACAATCGTTAGCCCGAAACAACTGATTTTAATCTTTTCACTAAATACTTATTCAGACTTTCACCCTCATTTAACGCTTTAAGAGCAAGAGCTTGATGTAATTCCGGACCCGTACGTAAAACAAATTTTCCAGAATACTTTTTACTAGTAGGATGCGGTAATGGACGTTTGTCTTTTTTATAAATTTCGATCCACTCATTAAGAATTTTAGAAAGTTCTTGATAAACTTTCAATTCATCGTCACCATGACAGCATTTGCCAATCCATCCTGGAATTGACCCAACATAATAATTGTCTTCCGCTGACCATTCTACTATTTTTAAATATTTGTCTTTCTCTCTCATTTTGTTACTTCCTGAATTTTTTGTTTAATTATTTTTTCTTGATAATGTTTGGCATCATCTCCAGGTTTTCCGGAAATTGTTAGAACTGCACCAGATGGGTGTATATAATTTCTATGGCTTCCTTTACCACCACGATTGATAAAGCCAACTTTTTCTAAATCTTTGATTAATTCTCGTATTTTTCTTGGCATATATTATAATACTAAAATGATACTACGAAATCAATAGGGAAGTTGAAAATTATGAAGCAATTATCGGGCTAGCTAGGGTAGTGGTTGGTTTTACTTAAACTTCACCTAACTGAAGTTAGGTGTTAACATTATATTAACACCCGACTTTAGTCGGGTGACAAAGAGATGAATATGAAAATAGAAAACGGTTTAACCAAACGACCGGACAAATTGAGTAAGTTAAAGAAATTATATTGATGAACTTCTCATCTCTTTTAATTTTTCTTTTGAGATAAGTTTCATAGCAAGGGGAAAGAGTGTTTCATCCTCCCTGAAAATATGAAGCCGCATAGTTTCAACAATTGTTTTTCCCTGTTCATAAGCAAGTTCAAAAACAATTTCACGGGATTTTTTATCTTCTAATCTTGATCCCAATCCTAAAAAATTTAAACACAAAGTACCAAGCTGCGCCACCTTAATGTGTTCATCCTCAATAATATCAACTGCAGTTTTGGGTTCATCTCCTTTACTATGTTCACCTGTTTGCAATAGCCTGCTGTGAAGGGTAGGAAATAATAGTTTCTCCTCTTTTTTATTATGTCCGGGAGTATTCTTATCAAGAAAAGAAAATAACTCATTAAATTTTTTATTAATTTCATCGTTAAAATTCCAGCCGTTTTTCTTCCAGCTAATCAATGCTGATTCAAAATTATCCAGAACTGTTGTGAACACCTTATGCTCATCCATTAATTTTTGTAGAAATGGAGCCATATCTTTATAAGCAACCGGATCAAC
>Ga0209987_10000908_pt1 | contig 15822 bp, 11 predicted proteins | sample N074metaG_FD_182134 | JGI IMG/M metagenome (GOLD analysis project Ga0209987, IMG submission 182134) | Deep subsurface microbial communities from Kermadec Trench to uncover new lineages of life (NeLLi) - N074 metaG (SPAdes) (version 2) | ecosystem: Environmental > Aquatic > Marine > Ocean trench... | reverse complement strand
CCTGGCTGCCCCTACGCTGTGCATCCCGGGGGCTCACCAACACGAAATCGTGATCCCCACAGCGCTGTTCTATCAGGTCGATAAACAAACCGGTAAGCGCCTGCGACTTTTTACGAATCTCAACCATATCAGCGCGCAAAAACAAGTCTATACCCACTTCGGCAACCGCCAGGCTTAAAATGGGCTGGGTACCACTCAACATCTGGCGAATATTACTTGCGGGGCGGTAATCGCGTTCGAAAGCGAATGGATCGGCGTGCCCCCACCACCCGGTTAGGGGTTGTCGGGCCATTCCCTGATGCCGTTTCGCCGCAAAGATAAAAGCCGGGCTGCCCGGACCGCCATTCAAGTATTTATAGGTGCAACCAATGGCAAAGTCGGCGCCACAGGCGTTGAGATCAACTTCCAGAGCACCCGCACTGTGGCACAAATCCCACACAGAGATTGCACCGGCCGCCCGGGTCTGCGCGGTGATCGCCGACATATTCAGTACCCGGCCGGACTTGTAATGCACCTGGGTGAGGCACACAATGGCAACATCCTCGTCAATCGCAGCCTCCAGCTTGTCCTCTTCGGCAAACCTGATTTCGTAGCCGTCTCCCAACTGTTCAACCAACCCCTGGACCATGTAGTTGTCAGTGGGAAAGTTGCTGCCCTCCATCACGATAACCCGGCGATCGGGGACCAGCCCCAAAGCCGTGGATATCACCTTGTACAGATTAATACCGGTGGAGTCGGTCACCACAACCTCGCCGGCATCAGCACCGATTAGTCGGGCAATCTTGTCTCCCAGGGTAAGGGGTAAATCCCACCAGCCAGCCTTGTTCCAACTCATAATCAGGTCGGTGCCCCACTCCTGCTCTACCACTTCCCTAGCCCTGGCCAAAGCCGCTTTAGGTTTTATACCCAGTGAGTTGCCATCGAGATAAATCATTCCCTCAGGAATGGCAAACTCTGCGCGAAATTGGGCCAATGGGTCCTCCCGGTCAAGGGCTTCGCAGTCTGCGCGGGTAATCCGGTTCATGTTTTTCCTCTGGCCTGAAGGCGTCTGCGTCTATTGGTTTGTTACAGCAGCGCCGCATTAAATTCATGTGGGCTCACATAGAAAGCCGAGTGACCGATATTGGCAATCTCTACCCGCTGTGAACCGCTTACCTGCTAGTTTAGAGCAAAAGCCGGGGGTCAGCCTAATCTTCACTCAACAGCAAATACAAGCCTGATGAGCCCATCGGGGCGTAGAGATTTAGACCAATTTCCCTAAATAAAAGACGGACGCCTATAGCTTCTATCGGATACACTTCGAGAATAATAACAAGGGGCTCAATCACGGCTATCGTGAACCCTCTTCACAACGAGATATCTATGCAAGGTCCGGCGGAAAATCCTACTTTTTCATCCTTTCTGACCACTGTACTCACGCTGCTGGGAGTGGCTGTCGGCCTGGGTAATGTCTGGCGCTTCCCCTATATGATGGGTACCTATGGCGGCAGCGCGTTTCTGTTGGTGTTCGTAGCACTCATGTGCGTGATCGCCGTACCCGCACTGATGTGTGAGCTGGCCCTGGCCAGAGCCCACCGCGGTGCCACTATTACCGTTTTGCATAAAAGCTTCGGCCCCTTTGGGCGATTGCTCGGTTACATCCTGGTAATCGGCGTCCTGCTATCGGGAACCTACTATACCCTGGTGGTTGGCAACGTATTTTTCAGTGCATGGTATGTCGTCGTAAACGGTTTTACGCCAGATAACCTGGACGATTTCAGTGCCCAGTTGGGGAATTCCGGCATGCAGTTTACGATTGGCCTGGCGGTATTGTGGGCGGGACTGTTCGTCATCTGGAAGGGACTTAAACGCGGTATCGAAAGGGTCAGCGAAGTCTTTGTGCCGTTCTTTTTTGTGGTGGCGGTATACCTTGCCTATGTCGCACTAAATTTACCAGGGGCCGCCGCTGCCATGGCCGAGTTCATGCGGCCGGACTTCTCCCAGATCGGCCCCACCGAATTGTTCGCTGCACTGGGGCAATGCTTTTTCTCCGTGGGGTTAGGGGCATCGTTTGCACTGGTTTACGGCAAGTTCATCAGTAATGATACCAACCTGGGCAGTGTCGCCATACTAACCGCAAGCGGGGACACACTGGCCTCCATCCTCGCCACCTTGTTCATTGTCCCCACTGTGCTGGTATTCGGCATGGAGCTCAATGGTGGTCCAACCCTGCTGTTTGAAACAGTGCCTGCATTGTTAACTCAAATGCCAGCCGGACGACTGGTTGGGAGCTTCCTGCTGGTGGCCCTCTCACTGGTCGCTTTTCTGTCTGCAGTTGCCGTATTCCAGGTGGTTACCATCGCATTGGAAGAGGAACCCATTGGCCGGTGGCTGGGCCGGGGACGCCTGGTATTAATCATTGGCACGATAGAGACCATTGCCATGGTATACCCGGGCTGGCATCCGGAAATAATCGGTATCCTGGATCTGGTTATTGGGTCGGGCTTTATGGTCACCGGTGGTCTGCTGGCCGTTGTTGCCATGACATGGTCCTATGGCCGTTCCAATGCGCTGCAGCAAATATTTACCGAGGAAGACCCGGGGCCATTTTCCAGGTTGATTTTTTTATGGATGCGTTATGTTATCCCCGCTGCGCTGATAAGCATTCTCGGTGCCACAATCTACGGTGCCCTAACAGGCGCATAGGAATAGCAAATGAACAAGACATGTAATGATATCAGGCAACAGTTTCCCATCCTGGCAAACAAGGCATATTTCAATGCCTGCTCCTACGGACCCATTTCTCTGCAAGTCAAAGCGGCCATCGAACAATACATTCAAATCCGTGTTGAGGAAGGTGCGCGCTGGGATATCTACTGCGAAAAACTGGAGAGCGTACGTGAATTGGTGGCGCGCCTGCTACAGTGTCCCTCAGACGATGTCTCAATTTCCACCTCCGTCAGCGAATCACTTAACAATCTGATGACTGCGCTAAACTTTGACGGGGCCCGCAATAAAATTGTAGTGACCGACTTCGACTTTCCCACAACTTCACAAATCATGCTGGCACAAACAGCCCGGGGCGCCCAGGTCGTTCGAGCGCGAGCCGACACAAGTGGCACAACAATACCCATGAGCGAGTTTGAACACCTGATTGACGAGCAGACCCAGTTGCTTGTTATCCCGCTGGTCTGTTACCGCAATGGCGTCTGGCTGGACATACAGCCCATCGTCGAGCTTGCCCATGCCCGAGGGGCAATGGTGATCCTTGATGGCTACCAAGGTCTTGGTACCCGCCCCTTCGATGCAGTAGCCAGCGAAGTGGATTTTCTCGTTGGCGGCTGTACAAAATACTTGGTTGGTACCAGCGGCGTGGCCTTTATGTATGTGCGCGACAGCGTAAGCAGCAAACTACAGCCAACAACCACTGGCTGGTTTGCGCAGCAAGACACGCATGCGATGGATATCTACCATCACCTCCCCCACGCCAGCGCCAGGCGGTTCGAGGCGGGAACACCAAACGCCTGCGGCTTGTTTGCCGCTGAGGCCGGTCTTGAGTTGCTGCTGGACGTGGGGCTGGAGGCGGTTGCCAAACAGATTGAACAGGTAACTAGCCTGATCAAAAGCGCGGTCGATGCGCATGGCTGGGAGCTGGCGACGCCGCGGGATCGGCACGGCGCGATGCTGGCTATCCGTTCTACCGATGCTCCAACGCTGGTACAGCGCCTAGACGAGCGGGGTATTATTCTTACCGAACGCGATGGCAATATTCGTATCGCCTGCCACTTCTACAACAATGCCGATGACGTCGAAAAGCTGGTTGCCGCTCTGAAGGCTGAATCCGCCCTGTTGGCCTGAAATACAAACTCCTTAACGAGCTCCGGGCCTTGCTTAGAGGGAGCAGGCTACCTGCACGGTTTACATACGTACAACCCCCTTCACGGCAGTACGACCAAATATTCGATAAACACCTATGGTTAACAAAGGAATGATATAGAACAACAGAAAACCCCAAGAAGCATTCCCATACCCTTTAGCAATTAAATCGATAATTCCAAATTTGGACAAGCCGGCACTAATTAGCAAACCCGCTATTGCAACCCCGGCGTGAGTTATGGAAGATAGACGTTTCCCCAATCTTTCCATTGACCAAGCATCGAGCCTCTCATTCACCGCCTGGATAAACCCGGCTCCAGTACCGATAAAAGTACCTATCAATACAATAATATAAAGGGGTGCCAGTAGAGGGATGTCAAGCTGACTTATTATCCAATGTACCGGCACTTTTTGTTCGATAATCTCTGGCATCATACCGGTAAATGATATGTGCAGCATTAATCCGGGAAGGATGAATAACAGTGAACTCATTGCACCCGCTGTAAAAGCTTCCACCCGCGTAGTAAGGCCTCTGGTGGCAAACAAGACTACCACTGCAGCAGGTGCTAGAGCCATCGAATAACGTAAGGCAGGCATCAGCCAACCAGACTCCATTTTGTCGCCGGTGAAGTGCATTTTTATTTCTTCCATGCTGCTTGAAATGGACGTTATAAAGTAGAAAATAAATACTCCGCATAACATTACCGCCCAGAACACCAAGGTCTTTTCAACCAGTGAGCGCCCGTAGAAAATCAACACACTGATACCGCCGAGCATTAATATCAGCCCACTACTTTCAGGAAGAGAAAATTGATCATGAAGAATTGCACCTGCTGCCGACCCGATCACGGCAAGCACTAGCAAAAAGAACCCAATATATAACAATTCAAAACCTATCCAGTAACGACCGATTAGGCTTTTGAAAAATTTCCGATACTCATAGGCTTCATTAACTCGAGCAAACTCATAGGTTAATCCTGTAATTATGCTTAACACGAGAGCGGCCACCAACAACCCACAGACGCCGCCTATTGCGCCATACTGGGTAAAAAATTCGATCACTTCACGGCCGGTACCATAACCGCCGGCAATGGCTACGGACTGGAACACACATGCGGGAACAATAGAGGCTCTAAAAGCTTTACAAAGATTCATTAAAGGGACCTATGGGGCACAACCTTATACTGCTATGTGAAATACGGGATCACCTTGTCGCCCATTAACTGGATAGCTTCTTTCACATCGGGCCCCAGAGGCCCACCAAAACCGATTTCAGTGATCCCGGCTTCAGCAAGCTGCTCTATTTCAGTAATCACTTCTTTCGGAGTACCCACTATACCGAGCTTGAGCATATCTTCGGTCACAGCGGCATGCGCTTCCTCGTATCGCTTCTGTTCGACCAATTCCCTTAGCGGTTGCATTGCCTCCTTCGACAACCCGACTGACTCAAGTGCATGCTCTTCAAGATGCGGACCAAAATAGGCCACCATATTGCGCATCTTGTCCGCCGCTGCCTGACGGTTTTCAGAAATCGACAACCATGCACAACCGGAAATAGCTACGTCTGAGGGATCACGCCCAGCATTCTTGGCGCCGGCATGAATCGCTGACACCATGGTTTTGGCCGACGCCGGTGGCGTGATCATCGGCATACTGCCATCACCAATTTCTCCACTGAGTTCCAGATAATCCTGCCCAAAGGGACAGATGTAGATGGGCACCTGGTCGCGATAAGGCTTGAATCGAAAATAACATTGATCATCCCACTGGAAGGATTGACCTTTGTACTCCACCACTTCCCCACGAAATAGAGCGCGTATAATATCAGTAGTTTCCCGGGTGTGATTCAGATAGTCTGAGGTATCGATTCCCGTCCAGCCGACAAACATCCGGGTGTGAAACCCCAAACCCAATATCGCCCTTCCCTCAGATAACTCGTCCAGGGTTGCGGCGTAGGTTGCGATCTCGCAGGGGTTAGCGTGATAGGGCGATATGCCGACACCACCGATTTTAACACGTGAAGTAGCCTCAGCGGTGGCGCTAGTTAGAGCCCATGTGTTGTGCATAAACGTATCATGAGGATACCAGACCGAATCAAATCCTGCCTGCTCTCCTAATACGGCATAGTTAACTAACTCTCTGGGAGAGCCCAAAAATTCAATAAAGCGTATACCAAATTTCATTATTTCCCTCCTTTTTTATTTATTCGCAGGTTCAAGTAACAGCGACATTTCAGTTGTGCTGCGAGCAGGTGAGTTGGCCGCGATAAATTGAAACGGCCCGGCCGCGAATTTCCATCGTGCCGGTTGCCGTTTGGCGGATGCGCAAATGACCGGGGCAACCCATCTCGACACCCTGATGCGCTTCCAGTTCACCCTCGGCAGACATGACGCCCTGTCGAATCAAGTAAGCACCCAGAGCGCCGCTGGCGGTACCCGTTACCGGATCTTCCGCAATTCCGAATTTAGGCGGGCAGAAAAACCGGCCCTGTGTCCGCAGGCTTTTCGCCTGCATATCCACGGCGGTGATTACGAAGGGATACACACCGGCAAAGGCTTCATTCTCAGGCCACAGTGACTCAATGCCTTCATGCTCGATGGTAATCGCGGCCAGTGCATCGAGGTCAACCAGCGGTACATAACAGCTCCAGATTCCCGTGCTGGCGCAGGCAATTGGTATATCGTCCCGGATGGCCGCGGGGTCCAGCCCCAGTATCGCCGCTGCGAGGCCCGGGGCCGAAGGCACACAATGTTGCGGCACCGGCTGGGTCATCGAGGCTGTAATCAGCTGACCGGCAGCAAATTCCAGACCGAGATCGAGCACGCCCGATCGGGTCTGGGCCCTGATTACCCGGGTTTCAGTCCCACCCTTAATCCGGCCGCTGGCAACCAGCGCGAACAGTGCAGCAATAGTGGCATGGCCACACAGGTCGACTTCGGTGGTAGGCGTAAAAAAACGCAATTGGATATCGGCCGCCGGCTCCGTCGCCGTGCACACGTATACCGTCTCCGAGATATTATTCAACTGAGGTGCAATCAGCTGCATCTCATGATCTGACAGGGCGTCCCCATCGAGCACGACGCCCGCCGGATTGCCACTGAAGGGCTGGTCGGTAAAGGCATTCATGCGCCAGACTTCGATAGCGCTTTTTCCAGTCACGTAATCATTACTCCGCCATGGCCACCGCCACGGTCTCGACCGCACGCACACAGTCGGCCTGATCTACCAGCATGCTGGCGACAAACCTCAGGCGCGCACCCAGGTTCCAGGCCCGGATATCCCGCTCTTCCAGTTGGCTGATAAGCCTGACGGCCCGCTCAGGTCCCGCTGCAACATCCACATACACCATATTAGTCTGAACCGCCTGCAGATCGACTGACAGTCCCCCAATTTCTGTCAGTCCTTCGGCGAGAAGTCGTGCATTGGTATGGTCTTCGCGCAGGCGATCGAAATTATGCCTGAAACCGTACAGAGCTGCGGCTGCCATAAACCCCACCTGGCGCAGGGTGCCGCCAAGTAGGGAACGCACTCGGGCTGCCTCCGCAATAAAATCGCTATCACCGATCAATGCAGCACCCATGGGCGCGCCCAGGCCCTTGGAGAAGCACACTGATAGTGAACCATTGGCTGGTAAAACCTGCGTTGGCGGCATCGCCGAATTGGACTGTCGGTAGTACTGCAATGCATTGAATATCCGCGCGCCGTCAATATGGACGGGCAAGTTGTTGGCGGTCGCCAGTTCATAGATGGCGTTGAGCGTCGCCGGTGGATAAACCGTACCGCCACCGTAGTTCGAGGTATTTTCCAGTATTATCAGGCCGGTACGTGCGTAGGGGTTTTCCATATGGCGGATGGATTGCGCCAGCAACTCGGGTGATAGAATTCCATGGCGGCCCGGCAGCGGCTGGGCCTGAGTGCCTGAAATAAAGGCCATGGAACCGGTTTCGAAATAGAAATTGTGGCCATACTCCTCAATCAGGACGATTTCCGCCGGTTTGCACCACACGGCAATCGCACACTGCCCCGCCATGGTCGCCGAGGGGAAAAATAGCGCGGCATCCCGGCCAAAGAATTCCGCCATGGTCTGTTCCAGTGCGTTAACACTGGGGTCTTCACCGTAGGCGGAATTGCCCACCTCGGCCTGGTAGATCGCGCGCCGCATGCCCTCGTCGGGCATGGTAAACGTGTCGGAGCGAAAGTCTGCGATGAGGGTCATAGGCGTCTACTTCAGGGTTGGTTGGCTATATCATCCAGGCAATCGCCCATTCGTTGCAAGGCGTTTTCAATGTTTGCCTCAGCCCCACCGCCGACACCCAATCGCAGATGCCGCGGAAAATCGTAAGCTGAACCAGGCATCACAAAGGTCCGGTAGGGCTCACCGATTAAGCGCTCCGCCAGGTGGTCGGCGCAATACACTGTGTCCAGCCGGCAAAATCCAATCAATCCGGCAGCGGGGCGATGCCAGGATAACTCGGGGCGACTCGCAATCCATGCGTCGACAATATCGAGATTATGACGACCGGCTGCTCTGGCCCTGGCAACCGCGCTGGCGTAGCGATCTTCACGCAGGGCAATCTCGGCAATGGCCTCACCCATTATATTCATGATTTCACTGGTGTCTTCGCGCAGCACCATGGCATCGAATAACATTTTCTTGTCACGGCAAATCATCCAGCCGGTTCGCAGGCCCTGTAAACCGAGCACTTTGGAAACACTGCCCGTACTAATCCCTTTGTCGTAATAATTGGCAATACGCGGTATGGCTTGACCGTCCCACTCCATGCCCGCGTAGACCTCGTCACACAATACATAAGCACCCACCCGATCCGCGATCTCGACCACCGCCTCAAGCTCAGTTTCACTCATTACCTGGCCGGTGGGATTGTTGGGGTTACACAGAAAGATTAATCGCGTCTTGTCGCTCACAAGGTCGCGCAGTTGTTCAAGGTCAAAGCGCCAGGCCTGCTCTTCTCGTCGTTGCAGGCGTTTCACATCCGCACCAATGGCCTCGCCCAGCACCAGGGGCTGCGGCCAGCCGGGCACATCGACGATCATCTCGTCACCGGGTTGCACCAGTTGACTGATGGCCAGAAAGTTGGCCTCGGCGGCTCCGGCGGTAATCAATACGTCCTCTATATCGCAGCTAGCGGCGGTACCCGTGCGCCCCAGAACATGTTCGCGCAGAGCAGGCAGGCCAAAAAAGGATTTGCCGGACCAATCCAGGGATAAATCGGGGTCCAGATCGGGAAGGAATTCAGCCAGGGTTGGAGGCTGGGACAGTGAGTGAACCACTGAGGCCTCAGGGCGCGCCGCGAGGCCGGCCATGAATTTCTTGAACAAGGCATGGGGCCGAATGTACATAAGGTCTCCATGAAAAAACCCCGGTGTGTCCGGGGTTTCATATCAGTTTAGTGAGAACTACCCCAGGAAGCTCAAAGATTCCAGCGCAGCGAGGCACCGTAGGTGCGAGGGCGGTTAGCTACGATAGCCTGCGGGTCCTGAAAGGTCCCGATGCCATCATAGATCGCCAACTCATCGGTGGCGTTCTTGACATAAATTCCCAATGTCAGGTTGTCAGTCACTTCCATGTTGGCGAACAGGTTGACCACGGTAAATGAGTCCAGTTTGATATTGAAAGGACTGCTAGTACGGAACTCCGTATTGGCCTCATCTCGATAGGTTACGTCGCCAATCAGCGCCAGTGGCCGGCCGAATAACTCGACCCCCCAATTCGCCGACAAGTAGAGCTGAAGCTCAGGCACATTGGGCAGCTCGTCACCATTCAGGCCGGTAATCACTGCGGGCGAGGCTCCCGGTAGCGAAGGCTGATCCTCGGAAAGTTCATGGGTAAAGTAATAGGTTCCGGTAAAATCGAGCCGCAGCGAATCCGCTGGCAGCCAGGCCACCGCCCATTCCACCCCGCCGACCTCCGCTGCACCACCGTTAGTGGTAAAGGGAATGTTGCCCGCCGGATCGCGCGGCTCCACCTGGATATCGTCCCACTCAATCCAGAACATGGAGGAGTTTACCTGAAGGCTGTCATTCATCCAGCGCGACTTGAAGCCGGCCTCGTAATTCTGCAGCTCATCCGAGTCATAGGTGTCGGGTATACCCGGGGCGAATGGCTGGTTGCCATTGTTGATGCCACCGACGCGAAAACCCTCCGAGTAGAGGCCGTAGACCATAACATCATCATTGATGTCATAGGACAGGCTGATCTTCGGCACAACGGTGTCGTCAGATTGCTTCAACAAGCCGATATCATTGCCATTGAGGGTTTGACCGATTATTTCACCCGCAACATCAGATGGCGCCCCGCCAAAGGCATGGGTGGTCGCCTGAATAGCCTCAACTTCCGCATCAAACCAGCGCAAACCGACCAACAGGCGCAACCGGTCGCTGAACTCATAGGTGGCTTCACCGAACACGGCCATTTGCTCAACCTCATCCTCCCGGAAGCGGCCGAAAAATGCCGTGCCGCCACCAAAGAAATCATTGGAATTCAGTTCATTCCAGGGCAGGGGGTTGCCCCGCCCGTCCGAAGCAACAACATGGACGTCAAAATCATTTTCATCTTTCTGGTAATACACGCCAGCGACGAAATTAAAGACACTGTCATAATCGGAGGCAAACCGCGCTTCGATCATGGTGGTTTCGTAGGTCTGCGGTTGTACTGTGACTCCCACATTGGGCACCCCGAAGAATGACAATATCGGGGTACTGTCAAACACGGCCTCTATCTCATGTTCGTAGTAACTGGAGGCCAGGGAGAATGTGCCGTAATCGGCGCGGTATTGCAAGGTACCACCTATTAGAGTGACCTCATCATCGCGATTGGTGGCCGTCACATCCGTATTGATGAAATCATCGCTAGGCGTCAGCAGCGGCAAACCGGGCAGTGGCGTAAACGGCATACCAAACTCTGCTATAGCATCCGACTGTTCGGTCCAGGCCGGAGAGCCCTTGGCGGTAAAGCGTGAAGAACCGCCAATTTCCATATCCTGCCACAGGACCAGGCCGTCGAACAACCAACGGTCGTTGGGCGTCCAGCGGATGCCGAGCCGTAGACCTTCGGTTTCTTCGGTGTTGATGTCCTTATCTCCACCACCATACTGCTCTGGCGCGATCTCACGGCGGGGTTGGTCTATCCAGCCGTCATTATCCGTGTACCAGCCGACCAGGCGTGCAGCCAGGACATCTTCTACCATAGGGAGGTTAACCATGCCGGTTACGGTGTAATTCGAACCACCTTCGTCGGTATTTGAGACGTCACCACTGACAAAGGTGTCGAAGTTACTGGTATCGGCCTTTTTCGAGATAAAGCGGATATTACCCGCCATCGAGTTGGCGCCATACAGCGTGCCCTGTGGGCCGTTGAGCACTTCAACACGATCCAGGTCAACCAGCTTGATGGGGGCATTCTTGCCACCGCCGTCCTGCTGGTCACTAGCGGTAATCACGTATTCATCAAAATACGCACCCACCACTGCGGGCCCGTTGCCATTGATGCCGCGAATAATGTATTCCTTATCGCCGGGGCCCAGGTCCTGAAACTGCAGTCCCGGAACACTGCCGGCTATGTCCTCGAAATCAATCTGGTTCTTGGCCGTCATGCTGTCACTGCCGATCGCATAAACGGCCTCGGCCAGCGATTGGACATTGAATTCACCACGCTTGGTGGCGGTGACTATAACTTCTTCGAGTACGGCGGCAGAGGCACTCATAGCGGTGGAGGCTGTAATAGCCGTGGTGATTGCAACTGCAAGTAGTGAACGATTCATAATTTACTCCCTCATATTGGTTCTGATTATTAGAATGCATGAGTCAATAAATTTCATCAAGTAATATTGCATGCTCAACAAGCACTAAATTTACCACTAAATGTAAGAGCAGTCTCACCAAAAGAGGGCTGCATGACTTAGATATTAGTCCTTTTACCCTAAAACAAGATCCAGGTCCCGGGAAACCTTGTACCCTTCGGGCTACTTGGCTAAAATTATTGGCGATGTTACACATCGCTACGATTAACCGGTGTCGGCAAGCCCCTGTCATGCAACAGCAAACAGATCACTGTGGAGTCAGGTTTAGTGAGTACCCGCGAAACCCAGAACAAAATAATTGACGCTGCTATACAGTTGTTTAATACAACAGGGGTATCATCTGTTTCAACGAGTAAAATCTCCGATTTGGCGGGGATTAGCAAGGGAAACCTGCATTATCATTTTGCCACCAAGGGAGAGATTATTCTCTCTGTCTGGAATCGTATGGAAAAGGAAATCCAGGGCTGGAGCGACGACGAGAAAGATCCCAGCATTCAACATATGGCAGCCATGATATTGCGTCAGTATCAACAGATATGGAAATATCGCTTTTTTTATCGTGAACTCAACATCCTCCTGGAAAAAGACCCTGAACTAAAATACAGATTTGTAAAAGTCAGGCACAGGCGCTCGGACGATGTGTTTCGCTTCTTTCAGGCGATGGCAGATAACGGTGTAATCAAAGATGATTTGAGTAAAGCTGAACTGCGTGGTCTTATCCGCATTTCCTGGATTATATCCGACTTCTGGTTGAGTTTTATCTCTGTTGAGGATGAGGAAATAAATGTGTCTACAATGCAGGAGGGCTACCGCCTGATGCTACAGCTGTTTAAGCCTATACTGACAGCCCAGGCGATCAAAGAAATACCGGAATCTTTCAGCGTTTTTTCTCCTACCGAATAGCTTTTAACGCCACTCCCTAATAATTAATGGACGGGTTATCCCCGGGATAAATGACACCGGCGAGCATCATGCCGCCAGGATCAGTGCATTGCAGGGAATGTATCTGCTTGCGAGGCAGGAAGATTACGTCTCCGGCGACAACAGGTGCTTTGGAATTTTCAGTCCACATACATCCAGTACCGCGCAAGACAACAATAGATTCTTCATAGAGATGTCTATGAGGTGCCGCCTTGGAGAAAGGAACTTCCCCGATAAACTGTGTCACTACGGTAGACCCGATTTTTTTGTCCACCAGTATCTGGAAAAAACGATCTGCCATCATTTGTCGATTGTCAGGGTCAATGCCAACGGTTCGCTGTGGATACTCATTATTAAAGTTATTGGGCATTTCATTGAGAAACTCCGGGTACTCCACTAGGGGGCAAACCGAGATGTAGAGCTGAAACGGTGTTGCGCCTTGTTGACAGAAGAGTGAGAACGCCTCACCCGGTTGTACGTAGAACCCGGTTTCAGGCTCTATGGTGAACTCTCTGCCGGAAATATTGACCGTGCCAGTACCGCGAACGACAAGGACGACCACATGCCGACCGCCGAAACTCAGGATTGGGGATTGCCCCTCCCCCACCCTTGCATAAAACTGGGACTGGTGCTTTGCACCGGTAGAAGCAGAAATTGTCGGGCCTATCTGCAACGTACCCTGTGTCTTAAGCGGTAGCTTATCCATATTTGCAACATAACAACCGCCGTCCAGCAGCGCTCGGCCATTGGCATCCGTAGACACGACAGGGATACACTTGTTTTCCTCGCTTTCAGGATCATCTTCGTCATAGATATCTTTCAAGTTGTTGTGGGCACCATCACAAAAGGGGCCGTCGCCTGTGCGTTTACAGTTACAAAAAAGAACTTCTTCCCCCTCTTCCCGGGCGACATAACGCACTGGCTTAAAATTGGTGCCCCTGTGGGACTGATCACAAAATGGTTGGTTTTTGCTCAGACCACAGCTGCACCAGAGATAGGATTCACCCTTGTTGAGTTCCATATATTGAGGCTTGTAACTGGCGATTCGAGGGAGCTCGTATGGGTCTTTAGTCATGGTGTATTATTTTCCTGTGGGCCTAACTGGGTCGGCGAGCCGGTCTGTAAATGCAATGAAATCATAATATCAAAAAAACCTCCTATTTCTGTTGATATTTTAGGGATGCAGGCCTAATTAACAGTAAATCTCGACCGCCTGGCAAGGTCTGTGTTTGACTGCCTGTCCCGGCCGGATATAACATCAGACCGCAGAATCACCGGATAGAAAGGGCGAACCCTTAATGAAGCGCGTCGACATTATAATTATTGGTGGAGGTATTGCCGGAACGTCAACAGGTTTTGAGCTCGCCAAAAAATACTCAATAGTCATCCTCGAAAAGGAAGATCACGCCGGTTACCACGCCACCGGGCGCTCGGCTGCGTTGTTTGCCGAATCTTACGGCAGTGAAAACAAAGCGCTTTATGCACTGATTCATGCGAGCTGGGGTTTCTTCGACAAGCCGCCCGAGGGCTTTTCTGACTACACCTTGCATCACCATCGTGGCGTACTCTATGCCGCAGAACAACAGAACATCGATGAATTAAGACTGTATTACGAAGAGATGAAAACCAGAAACCCCGACGCCATGTGGGTCGATAGTGATTTTATACAAGCCAGCTTCCCTCCCCTGAAGCACAACTATACCCATGCTGCTATCTATGACCCAAATGTTTACGACCTGGATGTTAACGCGTTACAGGAAGGTTATTTAAAGTCTATTCGGCGATCGGGAGGTACATTCGAATCGGGATATCAGGTTAGCCAGATAGATAGAAGAAATGGATTATGGGTTGTTAGCGATGGCGAACGGGAATATGCCGCCCCCTGCCTTGTAAATGCCGCCGGGGCCTGGGTAGATGATATTGCAGAGAAAGCGGCTGTTGGAAAAATCGGAATTCTACCCCTGCGCCGATCGGCAATTCTTGTTGATGGACCCGGGGGCCAGGTTTCCGATGACTGGCCAATGCTTGTTGAGTTCAGGGAAGAATTTTATTTCAAACCCGAAGCAGGCAAGCTGCTGGTATCTCCCGCCAATGAAGACCCTTGCGAACCCTGTGATGTCCAAGCTGAAGAGCTGGATATTGCCTATGCTGTGCACTACGCCGAACAGGCCATGAACCTGACCGTGGACAAGGTAAATCACTCCTGGGCCGGACTGCGGAGTTTCGTCGAAGACAGAAGCCCCGTGATCGGATTTGATTCGAATGCAGAAGGCTTCTTCTGGATTGCCGGCCAAGGGGGCTACGGCATACAAACGGCTCCTGCCGCAGCCAGACTGGCGGCGTCACTTATTGCAGGCGATGGAGTTCCGCAAGACATCGCGACTCTGGGGCTGGAGGAATCATTGGTATCCCCCGCCAGGCTCTGCCTATAACCCCGCCACCATGACCGTCGCTCCATAGATTCCAGCTCATCAGTTTACTTCTCATGGCGTCTCGCATATTTCAGAACTAAAAAGAGCAGTTGGTGCAAAAAAAGCCAATTGGAAAGGGACAGAACCTGATTCTTTACATTGGTACCCTATCTGCGACTCTGACTATGGCGTTTCGAACTCGGCAAGAGTATTCTCACTTATGGTGTATGGGCATCGTGTTGTTTGATAACTTGCTTATTAAAAAGCAGTACGATACACCATCCAGTCAACTAGTTTCGTACACCACTTTCATGCATAGATCGCACACATAGGCTTGCGGATAAGATCTGGAAAGAGGACCGTTATGACTAACATCACAGCACGATCACAGCACCTGATAACTCCAGAACTCCCTGATCAATTGTTAGCTTACTTACATGACGGTGCCATAGGCATTATACTTTCCGTTTGTGAAGATGAGTACCCAACGAGCGCCTTCACCTGGGTCATCGCCCTCAACTCAAAGCGCTTGCGCGTGATTGCCGACCACGGTGGTAGAACACTCGCCAATCTACAACGAGAGGGACGGGCCGTGATCCAGATTATTGGGCCAGATAACCTTGTATTTCTCGTGAGAGGTACGACGCGACAGGTCAAAGAGGATCTTGACAAAGCGCCAACACGGGTTGCGCTTTTTGAAATGGATGTGGTCGGTGCAAGGGACCAATCATGGCCTGCAGCTACCCCGCTGCCGCTGACCATCCAGTGGGCGGATGATATCCGGGAAGCGATGATGGAAATGGAGCAATCCGTGT
>Ga0209987_10000907_pt1 | contig 15831 bp, 14 predicted proteins | sample N074metaG_FD_182134 | JGI IMG/M metagenome (GOLD analysis project Ga0209987, IMG submission 182134) | Deep subsurface microbial communities from Kermadec Trench to uncover new lineages of life (NeLLi) - N074 metaG (SPAdes) (version 2) | ecosystem: Environmental > Aquatic > Marine > Ocean trench... | reverse complement strand
CCCGGGCAACCTGATTACCAGGAGCACCAAATACGATACCTGGCGAATACCACAAGCAAGCGCTGACTAAAAGGCAGGTGAATTTTTTCATTTCTTATTCTCCATCTGACCGATTGAAAACTTAAGTTCCGGCAAGACATTCCAAAGCCTCGCTCGAAAAATATGACGGACCCTCATCCAGTTTGCAAATAACGGCATCAAGTCTGCAATGCCGGTATCGAAAGTCATGTACTTAGAGGGCTTTCCTCTGGCGCCGCGTGAGGTCCGGACAGAACTGGCGCGCAACTAGTTATTGGATATTGCCCATACCAGAATCCGTGCGCGTTGGATCATCGAGAGTATTATGTAAATACAATGGGTTTAATATGTAAATTGTCCGCTTCAACTGCAGCCCGTCGTTGTTTGGTTGATCGTAGCATGTGGACGACTGCTTCCGATCGCTTGGCGGTTATTCACTCGGAGATTCGCGAATCGGCGCAAGTTGAACGGCTGAATCCGCCACCAGCAGCAGCCATTCAAACTACTCGAAGAACCAGTCTCAAAGGACTGGAGTCGGCCGCAAGCCAACATCGACCAAAAGCCATGTTCGGCCCTTATATCCCAGGCAAAAAAAGCCCCGCAATGCGGGGCTTTTTAGTACATCTTCGCAAGAGCGAATGGCTTACATCATGCCGCCCATTCCACCCATGCCGCCCATGTCAGGCATCGCCGAGCCGCCCGAATCCTTCTCCGGTGCGTCTGCAACCATCGCTTCCGTGGTCAACAACAATCCGGAGATTGAAGCAGCGTTCTGCAACGCATAGCGCGTAACCTTGGTTGGGTCCAGGATACCGGCTTCGATCATATCCTCGTACTCCTCCGTCTGCGCGTTGTAACCGTAGTTACCCTTGCCTGCCATAACCGCGTTCAAAACAACACTGGCGTCTCCACCGGCATTGATGACGATCTGGCGCAGTGGCTCTTCGCAAGCTTTACGCAGGATACCGATGCCAACGTCCTGATCGGGATTATCGCCTTTGAGCTTGGCAATGTTCTGAATCGCACGAATCAGAGCAACACCACCGCCAGGAACAACACCTTCCTCAACGGCTGCCCGAGTTGAATGCAGTGCGTCTTCGACGCGCGCTTTCTTCTCTTTCATCTCGATTTCAGTTGCTGCGCCCACCTTGATGACGGCAACACCGCCGGAAAGCTTGGCAACACGCTCCTGCAGTTTTTCCTTGTCGTAGTCAGAGCTGGACTCTTCAATCTCGGCGTTGATCTGATCGATACGACCCTTGATGTCTTCGCTACGACCTGCACCATCAATGATGGTGGTATTTTCCTTGGTGATCTGGACTTTCTTTGCCTCACCAAGATCTTCAATCGCAGTTTTCTCCAGAGACAGTCCGACTTCCTCCGAAACCACCTGACCACCGGTCAGCACGGCAATATCCTGCAGCATCGCCTTGCGGCGATCACCGAAACCCGGTGCCTTGACGGCAGCGACCTTGACGATACCGCGAATATTGTTCACCACCAACGTAGCAAGCGCCTCGCCCTCAACGTCTTCGCAGATAATCAACAGGGGTCGTCCTGACTTGGCAACGCCTTCCAGGATCGGCAGAAGATCACGAATGTTGGAGATCTTCTTGTCGAACAGAAGAATCAGCGGATTCTCAAGCTCAACGGTCTGACTCTCCTGATTGTTGATGAAGTACGGAGACAGATAGCCACGATCGAACTGCATGCCTTCCACGACATCCAGTTCGTTGGCCAGACTCGATCCCTCTTCAACTGTGATAACGCCTTCCTTGCCTACTTTTTGCATGGCATCGGAGATGATCTCGCCAACCTCGACATCCGCGTTGGCGGAGATACTACCAACCTGTGCAATCGCTTTGTGGTCTTCACACGGCTTGGAAAGCTTCTCCAACTCCTCGACGATTGCGATCGTCGCCTTGTCGATGCCACGCTTCAGATCCATCGGGTTCATGCCAGCAGCAACGGACTTCAAACCCTCGCGGAGAACCGCCTGGGCCAGAATCGTTGCAGTGGTTGTACCGTCGCCGGCGATGTCAGAGGTCTGGGAAGCAACTTCCTTCATCATCTGTGCGCCCATGTTTTCAAACTTGTCTTCCAGCTCAATTTCCTTGGCAACCGAGACACCGTCTTTGGTGACGGTCGGAGCGCCAAAGCTCTTATCAAGCACTACATTGCGACCTTTGGGACCCAGGGTCACCTTTACCGCGTTGGCCAGAATGTTCACACCTGCAAACATCTTCTGGCGCGCGTCGTCGCTGAAACGAACTTCTTTAGCAGCCATTTACTTTTCCTCTTAGCTTAAATTCTTCAAAAACGGATGGATTTGGACACCTAGCCTTCAATGATGGCCATGATGTCGTCTTCCTTCATAACAAGAAGCTCCTCGCCATCTACTTTGACTTCGGTGCCGCTATACTTGCCAAACAGCACTTTGTCGCCGGCTTTGACATCCAGTGCCCGCAGCTCGCCTGAATCAAGGATCTTGCCATTGCCTACAGCAATCACTTCACCTTTAATTGGCTTTTCAGCGGCCGCGTCCGGAATTACGATTCCGCCGGGGGATGTGCGCTCTTCTTCCATGCGCTTTACGATGACTCGATCATGAAGCGGACGAATCTTCATTGTTTGTATCTCCTGTAAATTATTGATTTATAACTGACTATTTCAGTATTCCAAGCCGAGCATTATTAGCACTCGACCACAAGGAGTGCCAATGATAGGGACGGTGAGAGAAATTTCAAGGGTCTTTGCACAAGATAGCTCCGCTGGGGTCACCAGCGCAGTGGACAACAAGCGCAAAATTGGGCCTCAGCTCAATGACAGGGACACCGGGCATCGGTATCCTTCAGCCGCGTCTTGAGGCTCTATGTTGACATAAGCGGTAACAAACAGGCGCCGCTACAGGTCTCACTGATACACGCACAGGTATTTTTGCCTGCCATTTGAATTAACGGAACACTGGAAAACGATGCCCATTATTACCAAACCCGTGCGACTTTACGCAGCCGCACTCGCTCTGCTCATATCGTTGCCCAGCGCGGCGCAGGACGAGGATATTTTGCACCCTGACGAGGCCTATCGTTATGCCGTCAGCGACTCAGGCTCGGCGATCGAAATCGATTGGGCGATTGAGGACGGTTATTATCTGTATCGCAACAAGCTGTCTTTCGCGAGCAAAACCGAAGCGATCCGATTCGGTGAAATTGAGCTTCCCGAAGGTCTACACCATGAAGACGAGTTTTTTGGCGTACAGCAGGTTTACCGTAACCGGTTTTTCGTCACCATCCCCTATGAAGTGAATGGTGATCGCCCCGATTCAATGCAGCTTGTGCTCAAGTCGCAGGGTTGCGCCGACATTGGTATCTGCTACCCACCGCAAACGTGGACCAGCGATGTCCAACTGATTTCAACCAACACCCCGGCACCCAAGCTATCCCTGGGTAACGTGAGTGGCGCTTCCGAATTCCTGCCTGTCGATGAGGTCTTCAAACCGTTCTTGCTTGCCGTGGACGGCAACACCGTGGAGGTGGCCGTTCAGGTAACTCCCGGCTATTACCTGTACAGGGACAAATTTTCCGTCAGCACTGATTCGACGGTGGCCCAGCTAGGTCGACTCGAATTGCCGCAAGGAGAGGTGAAAGTCGATGAGTGGTTCGGCGAGATGCAGGTCTATCACGGTGACGTGTTTGGCACTTTGCCAATTGCCAGGGGCACACCCGAGGCCATGAACCTGGCCATCACCGTTGGCTACCAGGGCTGTGCTGACGGCGGGCTTTGTTACCCACCCCAGACGCGCACACTGAATGTATCGCTGCCCCCGGCAAGCACAGTCTCGGCGCTCGCTGCGTCACCCGGCGCGCCAGTTTCTGAACAACACAGGCTTGCCCAACTGATTTCAGGGTCGAGCATTATTCTGGTCATCGCTACATTTTTTGGTGCCGGACTGCTGCTGGCGTTCACACCTTGTGTATTGCCGATGGTGCCGATTCTGTCCGGCATCATTGCAGGTGAAGGAGATAACGTCAGTTCCGCGCGTGGCTTCTCGCTGGCATTGAGCTATGTCATGGGCATGGCATTAATCTATACAGGCGCCGGAATCGTGGCCGCAGCCGTTGGCCTGCAGTTGCAGGCGGTGTTCAACGCGCCCTGGGTGTTGACCCTGTTCGCAGGACTGTTTGTGGTTCTGGCGCTTGGCATGTTCGGTCTTTTTGAGCTGCAGATGCCCTCCGCGATTCAAAGCAGGCTGGCAGCAGTCAGCGGCAGTCAGAAAAGTGGCACTGTCGTGGGAGCATTCGTCATGGGGGCATTGTCGTCACTCATCGTTACGGCTTGCGTCGCACCACCCCTTGTAGCCACGCTGACCGTCATTGGTCAGACAGGCGATATGTTGCGCGGTGGCACCGCCCTGTTTGCCTTAAGCCTTGGCATGGGTGCACCGTTACTTTTGGTGGGTGCATCCGCTGGCAAACTGTTACCCAAAACAGGCCCGTGGATGGTCGCTGTCAAGAATGCGTTCGGTTTCATGATGCTCGGACTTGCGATCTGGATGCTGTCACGAATTCTGCCCGGTACGGTGACGCTGGCTCTTTGGGGCGTACTGGTATTCATGGCGGGCGTATTTCTCGGCGGCCTGACGACATTGACCCAGGAATCCAACAGTACCGCCAAGCTGGGCAAAGGCTTCGGCTTCATCGCCGTCGCTTACGGCGTTGTGATGTTGCTTGGGGCGTTGGCCGGTGGCCAGAATCCGTTGCAGCCCCTCGCCACTTTGAACATGGGCGGCAACCCGGCAGCCGTCGACGAGCACGAAATTGCCTTCCAGCGCATTAAGTCGGTGGACGACCTGGACCGGGCCATCGCCAGCGCCTCGGCACAGGGCAAGACTGCGATGCTGGACTTTTACGCAGACTGGTGTGTTTCCTGCAAAGAAATGGAGGCCTACACGTTTACGGACGAGGGCGTTCAACAGACCTTGTCGAATACCGTATTATTGCAGGCAGATGTGACCGCCAATGACGAGACAGATCAGGCGCTGTTGCAACGATTTGGGGTTTTCGGTCCGCCTACGATAATATTCTTCGGCACAGACGGCTTGCAAAGAATTGGTTACGAGGTCGTTGGCTATATGAAAGCCGCAGACTTCGCGGCACACGTAAAGCGAGCATTTGACACGACGGCGACAATCGCCGCTAACGCAGAATCAACGCTATGAATATCAAAATTTTAATAATGGCAGTCCTGTTGATCGCCATAGGTGCCGGCGTTTACGTGAACATCACGGACGAGGGCGAATCATCAAATGCGGCAATTGAAAGTGCCAATAGAACACCCACAACGGCGAATGAAACCATTCAGTTCCAGCTCAAAGATGCCAGCGGCGTAATGCACCAGTCATCTGAGTGGCATGGCAAAGCCATGCTCATCAATTTCTGGGCAACATGGTGCGCACCCTGCCGGCGTGAAATTCCGTTGTTAAAAGCAACCCAGGAAAAGTACGCGTCGAGCAACCTTCAGATCATAGGCATTGCGGTCGACTTTCCCGATGAGGTTGCGGCCTACGCGGAAGAGGCGCAATTCAACTACCCTATTCTGGTCGGGCAGGAAGATGCTATGGCCGTGGCGGAAAAATCCGGGATCGATTTCATCGGATTGCCATTTACGATGGTTGTTTCCCCGAATGGCTACTTGGTCAAGACCCATATCGGCGAGATTGTCGAGGATCACATCGAAAAGATCACAACAGTGCTTGCGCAAATGGAAAACGGCGAGCTTGATCTTGCAGGTGCACGCAGCGCTTTGAAGACCCTGTAACCAGGAGACGGATCCGGGTGGTCACTTCACAATTTACGAAAATATTTACCGTATTTACGTCAAATTAGCACGATATGGCGTGAAAACGGGTAGAATTCCGGCCATCTTCGGTAAACTAGCAAGATGTGCCCTGCATGGCCAGTCTCTTATTGATCAATGGACCCAACCTGAATCTCCTGGGGACACGTGAGCCTGGCGTCTATGGAACAGCCGATCTTGCCGGCATCGAGTCCTCGTTGTCGGCACTGGCAAGCGAACTCGACCACGATATGTGCTGTTTCCAAAGTAACGCGGAGCACGAAATTGTCGATCGTGTGCAACGCGCCGGCGCTGAAGGTGTCGCCTTCATTTTGATTAACCCCGGTGCGTTCACACACACCAGCATCGCGACCCGGGACGCACTTCTCGCGGTCAACATTCCGTTTATCGAAATTCATTTAAGCAATACCTTTGCGCGCGAAGAATTTCGCCACAAGAGTTATTTCAGTGACATCGCTGCAGGCTGCATTATCGGTCTGGGCGCATACGGCTATGAACTTGCACTTCGTGCGGCTGTACGGCAGCTCGATCATGCTAAGGAAAAATAATGGATATACGAAAAGTAAAGAAACTCATTGAACTCCTGGACGAGTCTGGCATTGCAGAGATTGAAATTTCCGAGGGAGAGGACTCGGTTCGAATTTCACGTTATGCGCCTGGTATGCCCCCCCCTGCCATGATCGCTGCGCCGGTGGTGGCTCCAGCGCCAATAGTGGCGGCGCCCGCTGCGGCAGATCCGGTGGCGGCGGCTCCGGCAGCAGAACCCGAAGACGACGGCTACGCCGTTACAGCACCGATGGTGGGGACTTTCTATTCGGCGACATCACCCGGCGCTGCGCCTTTCGTGCAGGTCGGTGACCAGGTTAATGAAGGCGACACACTCTGCATCATCGAAGCCATGAAGATGATGAATCAAATAGAGGCCGAAATTTCCGGCACGATCAAGTCGATTCGCGTACAAAATGGTGATCCTGTCGAATACGGGCAAACCCTTTTCGTCGTCGATCAACGCACTTCCAGCTGACCGGGTCGGCAAATCATGCTTGATAAAGTTGTCATTGCCAATCGAGGTGAGATTGCGCTCAGAATTCTGCGTGCCTGCCGCGAAATGGGCATCAAAACCGTCGCGGTTCACTCAACCGCTGACACTACGTTAAAACACGTTTTGCTCGCCGATGAAACTGTTTGCATCGGCCCACCTGCATCAGCCGACAGTTATCTCAACATGCCCGCGATTATCAGCGCTGCGGAGGTAACCGATTCGGTCGCGATTCATCCGGGTTACGGATTCCTGTCGGAGAATGCCGATTTCGCGGAACGCGTTGACACCTCCGGATTCAAGTTCATTGGACCACCAGCGGCCTGTATCCGCCTGATGGGCGACAAGGTATCGGCCATCAAGACGATGAAGGAAGCCGGTGTACCGACTGTGCCAGGCTCCGATGGCCCGCTTGGCGACGATGCAGAAGAAAATATGCGTCTCGCCCGTGATATTGGTTACCCGATCATTATCAAGGCCTCGGCCGGGGGCGGTGGTCGCGGCATGCGCGTTGTGCATTCGGAAGCATCTCTGGCGAGCGCCATCACCGTTACGCAGGCCGAGGCACACGCGGCATTCGGCAACGATACTTTGTACATGGAAAAATTCCTCGAGCATCCGCGGCATATAGAAATCCAGATTCTGGCGGATAACCACGGTAACGTTATTCATCTTGGAGAGCGTGACTGTTCGATGCAACGTCGCCACCAGAAAGTGGTGGAAGAAGCCCCTGCACCGGGTATCACTGACGAGCAAAGGAATAAAATCGGCGCGCGTTGCGTGCAAGCCTGTATCGACATGGATTATCGCAGTGCCGGCACGTTTGAGTTTCTCTATCAGGACGATGAGTTCTTTTTCATTGAAATGAATACGCGCCTGCAAGTCGAGCATCCCGTCACCGAAATGGTAACCGGCGTCGATATCGTCAAAGAGCAATTGAGAATTGCTGCCGGGGAGACCCTGAGCGTCACCCAGGGCGACATTCAGATTCGCGGACATGCCATCGAATGTCGCATCAATGCAGAAGATCCCAAGACATTTATGCCTTCACCCGGACTGATCCAGTTATGGCATGCGCCGGGAGGACCTGGCATACGTGTCGAAAGTCATATTTACAGCGGCTATAGAGTGCCTCCTTTCTACGACTCAATGATCGGCAAAGTCATTGCCCATGGCAATGACAGGCCGACAGCGATCGCACGTATGCGCAGCGCTTTGGCAGAGATGGTTATCGAGGGAATACGGACAAACATTCCTTTGCACCAGGAAATCTTTCAACATGCAGCGTTTCAGACAGGCGGTACGGACATTCACTACCTGGAGAAAAGGCTTGGTTTATAGGGCTTACGCTTTCTCGACCCGGCCGTTCGCTTGATCAAATGGATTGGCGCCAATTTGTTATGAATCTCGATTCCCTACATCCCAGTCAGGTCGAGGAAGTCCTGGAGAGACATGGGGTACTGGCGGTGACCTTGAGTGACGCTGGAGACGATCCGGTGCTCGAGCCAGCCCCGGGAGAAACGCCGTTGTGGAGTAAAACGCAAATTACCGGTTTGTTCCAGGCCGATGCAAATCTTGAACTTCTCAAGCAGGACATCCTGCAATCGTTTGACCTTTCGCGACTCCCGGAATACCGAGTCGAATTTCTTGCGGATCGGAAGTGGGAGCGGGAATGGCTGAAAGACTTTCAGCCGATGAAATTCGGACAGCGTCTTTGGGTCAGTCCACATGATTTCGACGGTGAGTTCGGCGACGACGTTGTTATTCGTCTCGACCCGGGACTCGCTTTCGGTACCGGCACGCACCCGACGACCGCCCTTTGTCTCGAATGGCTCGACGCACTTGTACTGGATCGCAAGCGCGTAATGGATTTTGGTTGTGGCTCAGGAATTCTCGCCATTGGCGCGTTGCTGCTAGGCGCAAACTCTGCAACTGCCATGGATATCGATCCACAGGCAATAACGTCGACACGCAGGAACGCGATAGCAAATAGCGTTGCCAGTCGGCTGAGTACAACCACCTGCGTAGAATATAACGAAGCCAAATTCGACGTCGTGGTTGCGAACATTCTCGCGGGACCGCTGCTGGAGCTCGCACAGACCTTGTCCAGCATGCTGGCAAGCGAGGGCGTGTTGGCGCTGTCCGGCATTCTTGAATCACAAGTTACGGCGGTACAAGCGGCCTACGAACCATGGATTCATCTGGGGACACCCGTTGTCAACGATGGCTGGGTGCTTCTGGCCGGCAAGAGGCGGTAAGTTAAGCTTATGTATACGCAATGTCCTGACTGCCAAATCGCATTTCGTGTAACGGCGAAAGTCCTGCAGCAAGCCAGCGGTCAAGTTCAATGTGGAAGTTGCAGCCATACGTTCAATGCGGTCGACCACCTTTCGGAGATGCCACCAGAACCGGACGTGGTTATAGAGACCACGGCTGAGGATAGCGTTGATGCTGCGGAGACCAGTTTTGAAGAACGCAACACCCAGCTGCTCAAGACGCTTGATGAACTCGCCGGACCGGATGAGGTTCGCATAGAAGACACAGGCGTTGAGTGGCGTGTACTCAATTCGGGAGTGGAATTAGATAACGTTGACGGCAACGATGAAACAGATGCTGACGACACGGCCTCGGTGAATTGGTACATCGACGACGACGAAGATGACAACAGCGAAAAAGTACCGGCAGATGAGACGGGGGATGCCAGTGCCGGGGATCCGGCGATTGAACCGCAAACGACGCCGGCCTCCGCAGCAAAGGCATCAGCTGAACCACGCTATGATGACAGCACCCCGCTACCTGATGATTTCGAGGATGACGATATTGACTCGTCACCGCCGGATGCGCCTCTGCTCCGGACCGCCGATGATCCCGTTGAGGACGATGCGCGCAAGAATGGCGAACCCGAGGATGATGAACCCAATGAACTCGACGACGATCAGGTGGGTCTCGCGCTTGGTGATCCCGACGAATGGATAGATTTGCTCGAGGAAGTCGCCGACGAGGAAACCGATGATCAAGACGTGGTGTCAGAATCCGCCCCTGACGAACGACTCGACGAGACCGGCAGCGTCGAGCTTCCGATGGAAACCGAAGAGGAACTCGCGGCGATTCATAGCGCAATAACCGCAAGTGCACCCGTTGAACCTGGCCCGCAGTACGGACATATCGATTCGACGTCTGATAACGATTCTCTCGCACGGGGAGATACCGGGGACGGGGTCGATGACGAAGACCTCGTTGTCGATTATCCGGATGATGATGAAGAACCGGAGGCCGAGGACGCGGTTGAAGAAGAATTGGCACGAACCGACGAAGACTCGAATCAGGATGACGACGAATTTCCGGCTATTGACGACGGTCAGGTGGATTCCGAATCCATGAGCGAAGATTCCGACGGATCAGATGAGGACGATGAAAAACCGGATTCCGAGATTTCTGACCCTGAGACGGACGAGGATGAAAATCAGACTTCAGCTGCAAGTCACACAGACAGTGATTTCAAGCAACAGTTATCGCTGATTGAGGACTCGCTGGCACAGGAAGCGGCTAACGAGGACGACTCGAAGCCGGAAGATTTTGAAAACGACGATGATGCGTTGGCGGACAGTCTTGAAGATATTTCAGAACATGAGATCGAACTAGAGTTGGCCAGTTCAGAAAATGAAGCGGTGACGGCGCATGCACAAAATGACGCTAACCAACATACCGTCAACATCAAAGTCCAGGAGGACATGCAACGTGCGATGGACGATGAGAAATTCGCTGCAACGATGACCAGCGAAGATGGCTCGCCGCTTATTGAAACAATCATTATGGAGGGTGATTTTGTTCGCGGCTCTCTCGATATGGAATCAGCCGAACCCGAAATCAAACCACCTGTTGATCTCACTGAACCCAAATCTCTGATCGACACCTACGTACTGAACCGTCGCGGCGGCAAAGGTGGGCGGTTTGCAGCATTTTCCGGTGGCAGCATGATCACCGGCGTCATTATTCTGCTCCTCGTGCTGATAGCGCAGTACGTTCACTCGTCACGGGAATACCTGGCTACATTTGGCGCTTTTAACCAAACCATCGGACCGGTGTATCGCGTCATGGGCAACGCCGTCACTCCAGCCTGGAACATCAAGGGCTGGCAATTCGAAACCACCAACGGCAGTACGGATGAGAATGAGCAACAACTGACAATCCGCTCCCGCATTTCCAATCGTTCCGACCAGGCCCTCCCCTATCCGCTTGTTCACGTATCTCTAACTGACCGATGGGAGGAAATAGTTGCAAGCCGGGTGCTCGAACCGAGCGAATACCTGACCGGAAACCCGGACCCGCGCAAGCCGGTTGCCGCGGGTGAAAAATTCACCGCGGTCATTACTCTCGCCACACCCCCTCCTGAGGTCACCGGCTTCAAACTCAATGTCTGCTACCGAGTCGCGGCTGGCCGTTTAAGCTGCGCGACTGAAGACTTCAAATAGGTTAACTGTCCCCATAATTCCATCCTCATTCCTGCCCTGATATATACCCAGAAACATTGTCTTGAAAATTGGCCCTTACACATTGCACAGCCCTTTTCTGCTGGCCCCGATGGCTGGCATAACGGATGCACCATTTCGCAAGTTATGTCGACAATTCGGCGCCGGCATGACCAGCTCGGAAATGACCACAGCGGACATGACCCTGTGGAATACCCGCAAAACGCAACGCAGGCTGGATCTGGATATGGATGCCGAACCAAGGGTCGTACAAATCGCCGGATCGGAGCCGAATCAACTCGCTATTGCCGCCCGTCATTGTGTGGATCGCGGCGCGCAAATAATTGACATCAATATGGGTTGCCCGGCCAAAAAAGTGTGCCGAAAATCAGCCGGATCCGCATTGTTGCAAGATACGAAACTGGTGCAGCAAATTCTCGAGAGAGTTGTCGCCGCGGTTTCAGCGCCGGTCACGCTGAAAATTCGTACGGGCTGGGATGCCGAACATCGAAATGGCGTCGAAATTGCCCACATTGCCGAACAAAGCGGGATTCAGGCGCTGGCAGTCCACGGCCGCACACGCGCCTGTCGTTTCAAAGGCGTTGCAGAATATGAAACGATCGCGCGCATTAAGGCCGCCGTGAAAATTCCTGTCATTGCCAACGGAGATATTACGTCGCCGGAGAAGTCGCTTGAAGTATTGCACGTAAGCTCCGCTGATGCTTTGATGATTGGACGGGGCGCGTGCGGACAACCGTGGATTTTTCGGGCACTGAATCACTACTATTCGACCGGCAAATTTGTTGCGCCGCTAGAATTAAATATAGTCCGTGATACTATGCTCGACCATCTTGAAAACCTGTACCGTTTTTACGGAGAAGCAACGGGAGTTCGGGTGGCTCGCAAACACCTCAAATGGTATTGCACCAATCTGGACCAGTCAGATTCGTTCAGGTCCCAGGTGATTCGCGTTGATAATGCTTTTGAACAGATGCGTCTGACGAAGGATTATTTCCAGCGTCAGGCAGAGCAGGATTCATTGGCTGCGTAGCAACAAAATTTGCGCGTCGCTATTCATAAACAACAACGGCTTGTCAGGAAATTCAGCTAGTGACCCAGAAAAAAACCGCGCAGAAGAAAGATCCGACATCCTTGAAATTCAATAAGCCGCTGCGAAAACACACCGAAGAAGCCTTGAACAAATATTTCGCGAGCTTGAACGGCGATCGTCCCGGCGATCTCTATCACCTGGTTATGGGCCAGGTAGAAGAACCGCTGTTTAAAGCCGTCATGGACTACACACGTGGCAACCAGAGCCAGGCGGCGGGGATTTTGGGGCTAAATCGTGGCACCCTGCGGAAAAAACTTAAATCCTATTCAATTTCCTAGTCGGAATACTGCTCACCCAGGCTAAGGGCTTTTCATGTTAACGGTTCGCCGCGCGCTTATCAGCGTATCTGACAAGCGAGGATTGACCCCATTCGCCAGGGGACTCCACGAGCTTGGCATCGAAATTTTGTCCACCGGGGGCACTTGCCGGCAACTTGTTGACGCAGGCATTCCTGCCATTGAAGTAGCCGAGAAAACGGGATTTCCGGAAATTATGGGTGGTCGGGTCAAGACACTCCATCCGGTTATTCACGGCGGTCTGCTGGGTCGCCGCGGGCAGGACGATGCCGTGATGGCTGAGCACGGCATCGAACCCATCGATCTGCTGGCAGTCAACCTTTATCCATTCGAAGAAACGATCAGCCGGCCTGGCGCTACCCTTGCGGATGCGATTGAGAACATCGACATTGGTGGTCCCGCCATGATTCGTGCAGCCTCGAAGAACCACGATGGCGTCGCTGTTGTCGTAGACCCGGATGATTATGAAGAGATTCTGGAAGCACTGAGCAGCAACCAGGTTTCCCTGGACTACCGCCGACGCCTTGCGGCAAAGGCCTATGCGCATACAGCAAGCTACGATACAGCTATCACGCGCTATCTATCCGACCCGGACGCCAATGACATGCTGGGTGACCGTTTCTTGCATTCGGGCGGGCTCATAATGAAACTCCGTTACGGCGAAAATCCACATCAGGAAGCTGCGTTTTATCGCGATCAGGCGCCTGTCGTAGGTTCTATAGCAACCTCGCGACAATTGCAGGGCAAGGAATTGTCGTACAACAATATTGCGGATGGAGACGCCGCTCTCGAATGCATTCGGCAGTTCGCAGAACCTGCCTGCGTCATCGTCAAGCACGCCAATCCCTGTGGCGTCGCAATCAATGACACCATCGCTGAGGCTTACGAGCGTGCATTTTGTACAGATCCGACATCGGCATTCGGTGGCATTATCGCGTTCAATCGAACGCTTGATGAAAAAACCGCACAGGCAATTGTCGACCAACAATTTGTCGAAGTGATCATCGCACCGGAAATTGACGAGGGTGCCCAGTCTGTATTGCGTCAGAAAAAGGACGTGCGCGTACTGCGGACTGGCGACCGGGGAGAGGACACCGGCGCACGCTTTGACTTGCAAAAGGTTTCGGGCGGCCTGCTAGTACAGACGACCGATAACGGCGTTATTACGGATGCAGATCTCAAGATTGTCACCGCAAGACATCCGAGTGAGCTTGAGCTCACAGACCTGTTATTCGCTTGGCGAGTGGCCAAGTTTGTCAAATCCAATGCGATCGTATTTTGCAAAGACAACATGACCATTGGAGTCGGCGCCGGCCAGATGAGTCGTGTTTACAGCACTAAAATTGCCGCCATGAAAGCGCAGGACGAAGGCCTGTCGGTGGCCGGATCAGTGATGGCCTCCGATGCATTTTTCCCTTTCAGGGACGGCATTGATGCCGCGGCGGAGCACAACATTGCCGCGATTATCCAACCCGGTGGCTCGATACGCGATGACGAAGTCATTGCCGCGGCCAACGAGCACGGGTTGGCCATGGTATTTACCGGAATGCGTCACTTCCGGCATTAGCACTCGATCAAATTGCGACCAATCTATTGCGACAGACTCCTGGAATGAAAGTGCTTATTGTTGGCGGCGGTGGTCGTGAACATGCCCTGGCGTGGAAATGCGCACAATCGGGCAAGGTGGACGAGGTCATCGTCGCACCGGGAAATGCCGGGACCGCACTGGAAGCGGGAATACGCAACGTCCCGGTTTCTGCGAATGACATCGACGCACTCCTCGAACTCGCACTCGCCGAGCACATTGGCCTGACCATCGTTGGCCCGGAAAACCCATTGGTTGACGGCATCGTCGATCGGTTCGAGCTCGAAGGCCTCGCCTGCTTCGGGCCGAATGCGGCAGCGGCACAATTGGAGGGCTCGAAAGCCTATAGCAAAGACTTTTTGCAGCGGCACGGCATTCCCACCGCCAGGTATCAATACTTCACCGAACTCGCACCGGCGCTTGACTATATTCACGATCAGGGCGCCCCAATCGTCGTCAAGGCGGATGGCCTTGCAGCCGGTAAGGGCGTTGTCGTCGCAACCACAGTGGATGAAGCCATCGCTGCAGCCGAGGACATGCTCGGTGCAGGCGCTTTCGGGCAGGCTGGCAACTGCATCGTGGTCGAAGAGTTCCTCGAAGGCGAAGAGTTGAGTTTCATCGTTATGACCGATGGCAAGACCGTATTGCCACTCGCAACCTCGCAAGACCACAAGGCGCGCGATGAGGGTGACGTTGGACCCAACACCGGCGGCATGGGTGCCTGTTCGCCTGCCGCTATGGTGACGGACGCGCTCGAAGATCGTGTCATGAATACCATCATCCAGCCGACGCTGCGCGGCCTTGCCGCCGACGGCATTCTCTATCGCGGTTTTCTGTACGCCGGCCTGATTATCGACGACGACGGCACTCCCAGGGTGCTGGAGTACAATTGCCGCTGCGGAGATCCTGAGACGCAACCGATAATGTGCCGCCTGAAATCAGACCTGGTCGAGCTGTGCCAGGCGACTCTTGAGGGCACGCTTGAGCAGCAGAAGGTCCACTGGGATTCGCGGGCAGCACTTGGCGTGGTCATGGCTGCGGGTGGGTACCCCGGCGAATATACCAAGGGCCACGTCATATCGGGTTTACCGCAAGACGAGGGCGCTTCCAGCAAAGTATTTCACGCCGGTTCCGCGATCGAAGGCGACGACGTTGTGACAACCGGAGGGCGGGTGCTATGTGTGGTTGGCCTTGGAGCTAACGTGCTTGAAGCCAGGAACAAGGCCTATGAGATCGCCGGCGGAATTTCCTGGGTGGATGAATTTCATCGTGCCGATATCGGCCATCGAGCGATCGCCCGTGGTTGAATTCCGATGCTGACTTCTAACGATGCGACCAGGGCCATCGCCGAATCGATAACATCGCTCGGTGTGGAGGAAGTAGCTCTTGCGGTCGCGCCCGGTCGAATACTGCGAGAAATTGTATATGCCGAACGTGACCAGCCTCCGTTTGATCGC